>WNFD01001512.1_pt1 | contig 23545 bp, 23 predicted proteins | sample 5400491 | NCBI WGS metagenome assembly WNFD01 (sample SAMN13153343, study PRJNA577476) | soil metagenome | isolation source: 120 cm saprolite under Douglas fir tree site 2 hole 2 replicate 2 | place: USA:California | collected 2015-04-18
ACCAGCACCGATTGCAGGAATGGCGCGTAAAATACCCCGATTTCGAACGCAGTCAGCACCGTCAGGATGATCGCAATTACGATATAGGTCGGCGCCTGCGGATGATGCTCCTCGGCGGCGTGCGCATGCTCGGCGACTTGAGCGTGTTCGGCGTGCTCGTTCATGCTTGTTTAATCGTCCTCATCAGGTAGACCAGCGTGAAGATCACGACCCACACGATATCGACGAAGTGCCAGTAGAGACCCGCGACTTCCACCGCCAAAGAACGCCTGGAGTCGATTTTTCCGAGGATTCCCGCGACGGCAAGCGTCAGCAGCCAGCACACACCGACGAACACGTGGAAGCCATGAAAACCTACCAGCGTATAAAAGCACTGGCTGAAGAGGTTGCTGTTGAACAGCATTCCTTCGTTCAGCCAGAAATCGCTGAACTCATAGACCTGGCCACCCAGGAATATACAGCCGAAGATGGCGGTACCGACTAGCCAGAAAGTGCCCCAGAATTTGTCGTTGCGCTGATAACCAGCCAGCGCCAACACCATTAGCAAGCTCGACATCAGCAGGACGAAGGTACTGAACGAGGTCAGCGGGATATTCAGGATATCCGCATCGAAGGGACCCATGCTGCGAGCCTTGTAAACCATATAGGTCGAAATCAGGCTCGCGAAGAAGACACATTCCGAACCGATGAAGCTCCAGATACCAACCTTGCGATTATCCAGGCCCAGGAAACTTTCCGCGACCGCATGACGGTCCTCCTGGCCCCAGCGCGGATACTCGAAGGTCATCGACAGGATCGAAATCACCATTAGCCCGGCGCCCATCAGCACCACCCGATACCACTCGACCAGCATGCCGATGCCCATCCCAAACATTCCCAAGGCGATGAACACCGGGTAGAGCGATGGCGCCGGGATATGGATATTACCCACGTCAACCAGCAATGGCGCTGTCGCAGCCGCATTGGATTGCTCTAGCCCGGTCGCCTCGACGTTGCCGTATTTCGCCACCCAGAACGCGTCGCGCGCCATAACCGTTGGCACCGTGGCGAAGTTGTAGGCCGGTGGCGGTGTCGGGATTGACCATTCGAGCGTGCGCGCGTCCCACGGGTCGGCAGCGGCGCGCTCGCCGTATTGCAGACTCCAGAAAATGTTTATGGCGAGGATAATGAAGGAGACCGCGATGAGATAGGCGTTGATGGTCTCCCAATAGTTCCAGAAATCCCATCCCATATGGGGCGCGTAGGTATAGATGCGGCGCGGCATGCCCAGTTCGCCCAGGAAATGCATCGGGAAGAAGGTCGCATTGAAAGACCAAACCGCCAACCAGAAATTCCACTTGCCCAGTTTTTCATTAAGCAAGCGCCCGGTAACCTTGGGCCAATACATGTACAGCGCACCGAGAATCGCGAACAGTGCGCCCAGACCGAGGACGTAATGAAAATGGGCGACGATAATGTAGCTATCGGTCTGCTCGAGGTCGATCGGCGGACTCGCGTGCATGATCCCGCTTAAACCGCCAATCGTAAACTGGAGCACAAACGCAATTGCAAATAGGAACGCGGTCGAAAATTGCAACCTGCCGCCCCAGACCGTAGCAATCCACGAGAAAATCTTGATGCCGGTCGGAATCGCGATCAGCATCGAGGTGACCATGAAGGTGCTGTCGGCCATCGGACCCATCCCGGTCGCGAACATATGATGGCCCCAGACCCCGTACGACAAGAAAGCGATCAGGATCAGCGAATAAGCCATCATGTGGTAGCCGAACAGCGGCTTATGCGAAAACACCGGAAGGATTTCGGAGATCAGGCCAAACGCCGGCAGAATCATGATGTAAACTTCCGGATGGCCGAAAATCCAGAACAGGTGCTGCCACAGCATCGGCGTCGCGCCGGCGATTACCTGGTAATAATGGGTGCCGAAGTAACGGTCCATGAACAGGAAAATCAGACCGACCGTCAGGGCAGGAAATGCCAGCAGAATCAGGATCGTCGTCACCAGCAGCGACCAGATGAACATCGGCATGCGGAAAAAGGTCATACCCGGAGCGCGCATGTTGACGATGGTGACGAAAAAGTTCAGTGCGCTCATCACCGATGACACGCCCAGGATCAACAGCCCGATATCAAAGAAGTCGATATTGAGGCCGGGTGAGTAAAAGGGCTCGGTCAAATTGGCGTAGCCGAACCAACCGTCGTTCGGCAGCCCGCCCCAAATCCAGCCGAGATTGAGCGTTATCGCCCCCAGCAGAAAAACCCAGTAACTGAGCGCATTCAGCCGAGGAAAGGCGACGTCCCGCGCGCCGATTTGCAGCGGAATCAGGAAATTGCCGAAAAAGCCGGTTTCCAACGGCATGATGACGAGAAAGATCATCGTCAAACCATGCATCGTGAAGAATTCGTTGTACTTCTGCGCGGTCAGGAAATGATTGTCCGGCACCATCAATTGCGTGCGCACCAGCATCGCCTCAGTCCCGCCGAAGAGCAGCATGACCAGCGCGGTCATGCCGTAGAGCACGGCGATGCGCTTGTGATCGATAGTGGTCAACCAACCATAGATGCCGCCGCCTTCAAGATAATTGAGTTCGCGTACGTATAAGGGTTTGGGTTGCGCAGCCATGATGCGTCCTATTTCAGGCTTTCCAGATAAGCCACCAATTGATTCATTTCGCGGCCGCTAAGCCCCAGCGTCGGCATATTGGCGCCGGGCTTGACCTCGTCGGGATTGCGAATCCACAGCGCCACGTTGCGCGGCGTATTATCCATGATCGAGCCCGCCAGTGTGGAACGGCTGCCAAAGTGCGTCAGGTCGGGCCCGCGGAAGCCATAGGTGTATTCCTTGGAGAATCCCGACACTCCGCGGATCGCATGGCAAATCGCGCAGGGCGCGTTGGCAAAAATCTTCGCCCCAGCCGCGGCAGGACCGGCATCGGGCTTGACCGGCGGTTCGAGTTGATGTTTGACCCATTGATCAAAATCGGCCGGTGTCTGCACGAATACCCGAAACCGCATATTGGCGTGTGAATCGCCGCAGAACTCAGTGCACTGCCCGTAATATTCTCCTGGCACATCGGCGATTAGAGTGATCTGGTTCTCTTGTCCCGGGACGACATCGCGCTTGCCGCCCACCTGCGGCATGAAGAAGCTGTGAATTACATCCTTGGAAAACAGTTCGAAATGAATCGTCTTGCCGGTCGGAATATGGAGTTCGTCGGCGGTTTCCACTCCCAACGTTGGATAATGGAACTCCCACCACCATTGATGAGCAATCACCTCGACCGGCATCGCGTCTTTGGGCCAGGTATAAGGCTGGGTTCGCAGAATCGTGCGTAGCGTGGGGACGACGATCGCAATCAAAATAACCATCGGGATGCCGGTCCACGCGACCTCCAGATATAGGTCCCCGTGCTTGACCGAGGGTGGCCGGACGCTACCCGTGCGCGTCGAAAAGACCATAATGGCCAGGAAGAGCGCGCCCACCACGACGATCAGCACGATAACGTCGAGCACCGTGACCTCAACAAAGAGGTCATAAAAGCTCCGGGTAATATCCGAGGTTGGCGCCAAGGTATCGAGTGGATATTTCGCGTGCGCCTTACACCCGGCCGCGAGCAGTGCGAGCGTAGCGAGGAGGAGTCTGGTACCCGCAAATTTCCCCGAACGTGCCATCATCAATCGTCACTCCATTCCGGTTAGTTCGGGGGCTACCGGCTCAAAGGCGGCCGTCGCCACGCGCTTCAGGCCCGGAATTGCGCAAAGCAGGAAGATGCCGAGGAAACCAGCCGTGATCGTCACCTCGATCCAGCCGAACGGCAGCCGGTTGGGCGAGAGCGACGGCACGACCAGGATAAAATTCAGAATCCAGACGCCAATCAGACCAAGCAATGCGACCGTTCCCAATATCGCCGGCGTGCGTTTTGGCCGTACGCCCAACAACACCAGGAATGGGATTACCCAGATCAAAATCGGAGCGGACCAGGACAGTAACTGCCACGGATGATGCCAGAAGCGGACGACAATAAAGAAGGTCTCCACTGGGATATCGCCGTACCAAATCACCAGGTATTGCGCGAAGCCGGTGTACATCCAGAAAATCGAAAACGCAAAGACCATCTTCCCCAGATCGTGCAGTACTGCGGGCGAGGTCGCGCTGGTCTCGGGGCCGAAACGGCGGCGGAACATGACTGCCATGAACGCCATCGCCACCGCGGCACTCCAGAAGTCGGTGGCGAAATACCACCATCCGAATAAAGTGCTGTGCCATTTCGGCGAGAGCGACATGATCAGGTCGAACGCCAATAGCGAATAGATCGCGCAGTACAGAATCGCCACAACCGGGGCGAGCCGCCGAATCGCCGCCGGCGGCATCTCGATATCCGCGAAGCGGCTGGCCCAGGCATGCGCGTCCGGCCGGCGCGACAATGACACAAACCAAACGCTGACAATCGTGATGATCAGCAAGGAAATTCCGTCACGCGCAAAAAGGAATGGCACATTGAGCCATAGCTGCTGTTTAGGCGATGGATGGAGTATCCAGGGAAAGATCGACAGGCGGCCGACGAAAATACCCCAGAACAGCACGAAGCCGATCATCAAATAACCGCTGAAGGCTTCGGCCATGCGGTAATGGGTCGACCCCGCCCATCGCGCCTGAGTCAGGTAAAATGCGGCCGAGCAAACCACCCCTCCCTGCGCGATCCCATTGAAAAAAAGGAAATTAATCAGCCAGATCTCCCATACCCGCTGGCCGCGGCCGACAATGAGCGCGACCAGAAACCCCGCCACGCCGAGCAGGAGGAGTAACACTCCGAGCGTGTTCAGCGGTGCCCAATTCAATTGCACCGGTTGGCGTAACGGTCTGGCCGCCGCCGCCCCCAGCGAAGCCGGTTGATGAGGCCTCATTTGGTTTTCCATGCGATGGGCTTTCCAGCCTGGCAACTCACTAGTGGTGATGCTCGGTGGCCGCTTCCAAGATTTCTCGGGTAATATCTTCGGCACCGGCATTGCGCAAAACCGATTCGACCCTGGCCGCCGCACTCTCATCGCACTGCACCACCACGCCGAATTTGTCCTCCGTGAAGCGCGAACGGTAACCGGGATACCCTTCAAACACCGGCATGCGGTTGTGCACGAAAAAGCCGGTCAATCCGGAGAGCCCGCCCATCAGGATCAACAATTCAAACATTATAATGATGTACGGTGGCACCGAGATTATTGGCCTGCCGCCAGCGATCAGGTTCCACTCCCACGAGGTGCCAAAAGTGAGCGCAATCGCGGTCAGCACGCCGGTAATCCCGCCGAAGAGCTGCCAGTAGCGCACCGGACTACGGCCCCAACTCCGCACGTGATCCACCGCTTCCATGATTTTCTCACTGGGAAACGGAAAGAAGGCTCGGAATTCATGGATCCGCGCATCGTGCAAGGCGAGGATGCCGCGCGCGCACTCGTCGTCGCTGCCAAAGGTCGAGATCACCGCAACTTCGCTCATGCTGCCTTCCGATATGGATAGGTGGTGCTGACCGCCTGTCGCAGCCAACTGATGCCTTCCTTCATCTCGGTCATTGAAACTATCGGCATGAACTTCGCGAACAGCGAGAAGTTCATCAGGAACCAACCAAAACTTGCTACAGTGATCACCACTTCAGTCACGTGCGGGGTGTAGAAGCGCCATTGCGACGGCATCGTATTGGTCGCGAGCGATCCGGCGATAATCACGAAGCGCTCAAGCCACATCCCAATATTCGCAAAGATCGAAATGATAAATAGCGACACCGTGTTAGTGCGCACGCGTGGGCTGAACAGCAACAACGGAATGACGCAGTTGCACGTCACCATTATCCAGAAGAGATACCCCTGCGGCCCGAAATAACGCTGATGAAAAGTCGTCATTTCCAGCGGGTCCTGCGAGTACCAGACCATGAATGATTCAACACAGTAAGAGTAGCTGATGATCAACGAAGTCAGCAGAACAATCTTGGATAGATTGTCGAGATGCCAGATGGTTATCATGTCTTGCAGGCGCCAGAATCTCCGCATCGGGATGATCAGCGTCATCACGAAGGAGCACCCCGAAAAGATCGCTCCCGCGACGAAATAAGGCGCGAAAATCGTGCTATGCCAGCCCGGCAACTGGGTCATCGCGAAATCCCACGAAACCACACTGTGCACCGACAGCACCAGTGGTGTCGCGAAGCCTGCGAGCAGCAGATAGACCATCTGAAAGTTGCGCCACTGCCGATCTGTCCCCTGCCATCCGAAAGAAAATATACTATACAGCGTCTTGCGCCAGCCGGTTGCCAGCTCGCGCGCGTTGGCACAGTCTGGGATCAGGCCGGTCAACAGGAACACCGTGCTGATCGTTAGATAGGTACCGATGGCGAAAAAGTCCCATACCAGCGGCGAGCGGAAGTCCGGCTGTAAGTAACGCTCGTTCGGATAAGGCACGACAAAATAGAAGAACCACAAGCGGCCCAGGTGAATCAGCGGGAACAAGCCGGCGGTGGCAACTGCAAAGACCGTCATGGTTTCGGCGCAGCGGTAGATTGCTGTGCGCCACCGCACGCGGAACAGAAAAAGAATCGCTGAAATGAGTGTTCCGCAATGCGCGATACCGACCCAGAACACGAAATTCGTGATATATGGTGCCCACATGGTCGGCTCGGTCAGCCCCGTCACACCGAGGCCTTTGTAAACCTGGTTCGTCCAGAAACCGATCCCCAGCGCGGTCAAGAAAGCGCAAAACAGCACCCACATCCAGTATGTCAGCCCACCGGGCGCCATCGCGCGCTGCACCTGGCGGTCGACATCGATATAACGGGGCTGCAGATTGCTTTCGACTGCCGCGGCCATCAGGCATTCCCCCTGGTTCGATAGAGCGAGCGCAAGTAAGTGATCTGGGGTAGAGCGTTAAGCTCTGGGAGCATTGTGTAAGTACGTGGCTTGTTATCAATCCGCCGCTTCACCATAGCGCTATGGTGATCATTGAGATCGCCGAAGCTAATCGCCCGTGAGGGGCAGGCCTGGGCGCACGCCGTGATGACTTCGCCGTCCTTGAGCTCGCGCTCCTCTGTGCGTGCATCAATCTCGGCTGCCGTGATGCGCTGAATGCAGAAGGTGCACTTCTCCATTACTCCGGCGCCACGCACGGTCACGTCTGGATTGAGCTGCAGATTCATCGGCTCCGGCCACTCCGGCGCGAACCAGTTGAAGCGGCGTACCTTGTAAAGACAGTTGTTCTCGCAGAAGCGGGTGCCGATGCAACGATTATAGATCTGCGCGTTGAGACCTTCGCGCGTGTGGACCGAGGCGAACACCGGGCAGACCGGCTCGCATGGAGCATGATCGCAGTGCTGGCACAAGATCGGTGCCATATAAAGGTAGGGTGACTTGCCGGCTTCGCTCGGCGGCGGAATATAGCGCTCGATTCGCAGCCACGACATGATGTGGCCCTCGTGGACTCGTTCCTTGCCAACGATGGCAAGGTTGTTCTCGGCGTAGCAGGCGGCCACGCACGCGCTGCATCCGGTGCAGGCGTTGACGTCGATAGTCATGCCCCATTTGTGGCCCGGGTATGGGATCGGGTCGTACATCTCGTACGGCACTGTGGGCATTTCTTCTTCGTGTTCCCGTTCGATTTCGGGTTGCCTGCCGCTGACCAGCTCTTCCAGGCTCATCGCTTCGATGATCGCGCGCCCCATCATGTCGCTGGTACCGAGTGGCGTGACCAGCTTGTAGCGTTTGTCAGTGGTACGCACCCGGACCGCGACACTGCGGCTCCCCTCGGGCAAAAACGACCAGAGATTAATCCCGCGATCTTTTGCATAACGGCCATAGGCCGAATGGCCCTGGCCTATCGGCATCGCCAGAACGCCGGGCATCACCATCGGCGTAATATGGACCGAGGCCTCGAACGTTCCGTTGGGCGTTGACACCTCAACCATATCGATACCGGCGAATAGGTAAGTGCTCTTGTAGTCCCGCTTCAGGCCCAGCTTGGCTGCCGTCTCGGGATGCATTTCCACCCAGCTATCCCATACAATCTGTGAGACCGGCTCGGGTATTTCCTGCAACCATGGCTTGTCCGCGCCACGCCCGTCGTAGAGAAAAATATGGGGGAAAGCGGCGAGACTGAGTCCTCCCGGCGGCGCCGTTTTGAACTGGATCTTCTGCTGTAGCACCGCCCGGTTGAGCTTGACGTTGGCCGGTTTGGCCTCGTGAAACGCACCACCCGTCCGGAGCGCCTGACTCCAGAATTCAGTCGCATTAGTGTCGGCGGCAATTTTGCCCTGAAGCTGCTGCCAGGCTGAATTTACCGCATCCGCCGCATTTTCCCACGGGATACTTTGTCCCGCTGCACCAGCCGCGAGATGAACCGATTCGATCAGAATGTCGTGGAGCGGGCGGCTGGAGAAAACCGGCTGCATCACCGGCTGGCCGAGTCCGTACACACCTGCCCGAGGCTGACTATCGCGCCAGGTCTCGAGCGAATGATGCGTCGGTAGCAACAGATGCGCGGCCTCCGCGCTCTCGTCCGGAACTTCTCCCAGCCATACGACGAACGGCGCTCGCTTGAGCGTGGCATCGGCGCTCCATGACGCCGGCATCGAATAAACCGGGTTGGCGCCGCTGGCCACCACGACCACATCGACATCGCCGTTGTGAATCGATTGGACCACTGCGGCGGCATTTTGCGGAGTGGTCAGTGCTTCGGCCGGCGAGTTTTCGAGAAAAATCACGGTGCGGCCGAGATTACCGGTAATCGCATTCAGCACGTAAGCGGCAATATACGTTTGGGGATCGTCGCCGCCCGCCAGCGCTACCGAACCGTCAGACTGCCCGAGCCACGAAGCCATCCTGGTGATCATTCCGACCGAAACGCCGGTAGTTTCGCTAACCGTATGGGGATCGTAGGCTGCAACAAACTCTTTTACTGCCCCTGCGTCGATGCCGGTCCCTTGAGCGATCCATCCCTGATTAACCACTGCGTTGAGCACACCCATCGCCAGAGCGCCCTCGGTGCCCGGATGTGCATGTACCCAGTAGTCAGCTTTTGCCCCGGTGGTACCGAGGCGGGGGCTGACGTATGCGCATTTCCCCATCGAGAGGGTGCCGTTGCGCATTCTTGGTGTCCGGAATTCCGCGTACTGGCGGGAATATTCAACGGGCGAGGCCCAGGTCTCGAGAAAATCGGCGCCGAACGAAACGATTGACTCGGCCTGGTCGAGCCGATAGACCGGCAGGTCCCGTCGCCCGAAACACGCCTGGGCGGCGGCACGGGCAGGCTCCTCACCAATACGTTCCCAAAATATGACCCGATTTGAGCCCCACGCTTTGAGCCAAAGCCCGGTGATGATGTCAAGCGATAGTCCGTTAGGCGAGCCGATAAAAGCGACCCGGTCCTTACCGGCCTTGGCCGCGTTCTGCAGGCGCTCGTTGAATCGCCTGGTGGCTTCGTCCCACGAGATTTCTCGCAATGAACCGTCGCCAGCCCGGATCATTGGCCTGGCCAGACGGTCCGGATTGTACAAGCCCTGCAATGCCGCCTGCCCTCGCGCGCAAATCGAACCCTGGCTTACCGGGTCGGCGGGATTTCCTTCCAGCTTGATTACACGGCCTTCGCGCACCTTAGCGATAATGCCACATCCGGCCGGACATTCGTTGCAAATAGTTGCATAGAAGGTCGGGAGGCCGGGAATAACGTTTTCGTCCGGCACCACATAAGGAATTATCTTTCGAGCGGCCGGTTCGCATCCTGGAATCGCGGCCGCCGCCCCGGCCGTAGCCGCGAGCTTCAGGAACGACCGCCTGGATAGCCCCTCTGACATTGGATTCCTCACTCAGTGATGGCAGACAAAACATTCCTGCGTGGCGCCGCGCTTAACATGGCAGTCAATACAAAAACCCATGTTGATTTCGTAGACCGGCACGACGCGGTCCATGGTTTCAACCGCTCCGTGGCATTCCTGGCAGGCGACGCCGGCCCAGATATGCGGCTTGTGCACAAACTTTACAAAATCTGGTAACGCGTAAACCCGGTTCCAGCGAATCTCAAACGGTGGCTGCTGGCGGTTGGTCCAAGCCCTGGTAATCGGCTGAATTCCGCCGAGCAACGCACTGCCATGGCATCCGACGCAACGCTCAACCGGGGGCACTCCCGAGCTCTGAGAAACTCGCGCGTACTCGTGGCAGTACTGGCAGGGAATTTTGTTGATGCCCGCGTGGACACGATGGCTGAAGGGAATCGGCTGGTTGATGTCGGAGCGCGGCGCCCACGGCCGTTGCGAGAAGGCTACCGTGACGACTCCGCTGGCAAACAAGAGCAGCGCAATAGGGATCAGTAAGCGGTTCATGGTAGCGTCTTAGGGTCACGCCTGTATTGGTCCGGCCCCATCATCATCCCATCGCGCAGGCATTCTCCGCCTGCGTTCTCCCGAGTCAAATCCGTGCAGAAGTAACAGGCCGTATGGCGCCGGTCAAACGGATTCAGCGTCCACGCTGGAACGAATCCCAGCCGCTGCGCTCAGCCTGGTGAACTGCTCCGCTCAAGCTGCGTGATGCGCACGCCGCAGAGTCTCCCTGCCGGTAAACAAACGAAAGAATTACTAACATCCGAATGATCATTCCGCAAGCAGAGATAATGATCGATGGTGTCGCCGGCGAGCGCCGCCAAACCCGGCTGAAGCGCGGGCCCTCCGTTCTCTGGGCGAAGCAAAGCGCAAAATGACGGGACTTAAACCGCCCAGGTTTCGGCGCTGATACTGCTGAAATACGAAATCCAGGGTACTGGACTTGTTGATAACCAGGGTCTTGCCATGCGCACCTTACCGCGCCGGGGCCGTTTCGGAGCGATCCAAAGTATGTTAATTACTTCAACATCTGTGAGTTCCGGGGAGCGGGATCAGGTGCAGATTAAGCTCGCCTCGCGATTAAGTCTTCTGCCGCCCTATCTTTTTGCTGAATTGGACCGGCTTAAACGCGAGGTCCAGCAAACGGGCGTGGACGTAATCAGTCTGGGGATCGGTGACCCCGATTTGCCTACGCCCGCCCATATAGTGGAGGCGTGCAAACGGGCAGCCGAATTGCCACATAATCACCGTTATCCCGATTATCAGGGCCTCGACCGCTTTCGCGAGGCGGCCTGCGGCTGGTACGAGCGGCGGTTTGGCGTAGTCCTCGACCCTCAAAAAGAAGCCTGCGCGCTGATCGGCTCGAAGGAGGGAATCGCGAATTTCCCGGTTGCAGTGGTCGATCCGGGCGATATTGTACTGATCCCCGACCCGGGCTATCCGGTGTACTTCTCGGGATGCGTTTTCAACGGCGCTGAGCCCTACTTCATGCCGCTTCGGGCGGAAAATGCGTTTCTTCCGGATTTCGCCACAATTCCGGCTGAGATCGCGCGGCGGGCCAAGCTGATGTGGCTCAACTATCCCAACAATCCGACCGCGGCCACGGCCGACCCTGTGTTTTTCCGTCGCGCGGTGAAATTCTGTCTCGATAACAAGATTATTCTCGCGCACGATATTGCGTACTCGGAAATTGCCTTCGACGGTTATCGCGCACCCAGCGTGCTCGAAATTGACGGTGCGCGCGAATGCGCAATCGAATTTCACTCGCTGTCAAAAACCTATTCGATGACTGGATGGCGGGTGGGATTCGCCGTCGGCAACGCACAATTGGTCGGCGCTCTAGGCACGGTAAAGACCAACGTCGATTCGGGCGTGTTCCAGGCGGTGCAGGAAGCCGCGATTACGGGCCTAAGCGGCCGCGACGACCAGCTTCGCGAGTACTGTGCGATTTATCAACAACGGCGCGACCTGATGGTGGAAGCACTGCGCGCCATCGGATTGCCCTGCGAGGTCCCGCGCGCGACCTTTTATATTTGGGCCAGCGTGCCCAAGGGCTATACCTCGGCGTCGTTTACCGAGCGCGTATTGAAAGAAACCGGCGTGGTCATCACCCCCGGCTCGGGATTTGGCAGAAGTGGTGAGGGCTATGTGCGCTTTTCACTGACCGTGCCGAGCGAACGATTGCGTGAAGCTGTGGAGCGAATCAAGGCGCTTCGGATATAGCAGCGAGGATGCCCCATCGGGCTTTCATTGCATTAGGCACCAATCTCGGTGATCGAGCCGTCAATTATCGGCAGGCGATCGAAAGGATCGGACAACTGCGGGAGAGCCGGATTGTCCGCCACTCGTCGATTTACGAAACCGAGCCGGTGGGCGACATCGAAGGAGTATTCCTGAACGGCGTCGTTGAACTCGAGACTGAAATGCCCGCAGACCTGCTGATGCGGCGCTTGCTTGCGATTGAACGCACGATGGGCCGCAAACGGAGCGCCGGACGCAAACCGTCACCGTCGCGCCGCAAGTACCGGCCGCGTGTAATTGATCTGGACTTGCTTTTCTTCGATAAAGAGATCATCCACATGCCTCCGCTGACTGTGCCTCATCCACGGCTCCATGAGCGGCGGTTTGTACTGGCGCCGATGGCGGAATTAGCCCCCGCCCTGATTCACCCGGAACTCAATGTCAGCATTTCCGAGCTGTTGGCCGGACTCAAATCGCCACAGCGGGTAACTCTGGCGCGAGCAGATTTGCTGCGTCCCGCGTCCAAACGAGAGGTACTCACACGATGAAGTTTTTCATCGATTCAGCCGATGTTAACGAAGTTCGCGAAGCCTCCGACTGGGGTCTGGTCGATGGAGTTACTACCAATCCCAGTCTGATTGCGAAGACCGGCCGTCCGTATGCCGACGTCCTGCGTGAGCTATGTCAGATTGTCGCCGGACCCGTCAGCGCCGAAGTAGTCGCGCGCGAGGCGCCGGTGATGGTCGAGGAGGGGCAAAAGCTCGCGCGGCTACACCCCAATATCGTGGTCAAGTGCCCGCTTACGATTGAAGGTCTGAAGGCGACCAAGGCGCTGTGCGCACGCGCGATTCGCGTCAATGTCACGCTCATCTTTTCTCCGCTTCAGGCGCTGGCGGCTGCTAAATGCGGTGCGGCCTACGTTTCCCCTTTCGTGGGACGGCTTGACGATATCGGCCAGGACGGTTTCACCGTGGTGGAGCAGATCGTGAAGGTCTTCAGAAATTACACCTTCCCGACTGAAGTCCTGGTGGCCTCGGTCCGCTCACCCAACCATCTGTTGCGCGCGGCCGAGGCCGGGGCTCATGTCGCGACTCTGCCGTTTAACGTGATCAAACAAATTCTCAAACATCCGCTGACCGATATCGGGCTGGAGAACTTCCTCGCCGATTGGCACAAGACCAGGCAACGGATATAGCCGCGCCAGTCTGGCGAAGCGGGTCGCTCTTAGCGCTTATATGCAATGGCCCACAGGCGCAGCAACTCCCGGCAACCCTCGGTGAATTTCTCCGAAAAGTCGATTCGTTCAATTGCACGTAGCGTCCAGGAGATCCTGTCCGGATCGCAGCCACTAAGGAGAGCGGGAATGATTCTGCCGGAATAACGTCTTTCGTTAAGCGAGTAAACCAGCTCGCGTTTTACCCACACGGAATTCTCTGCGGCCGGCGATAGCACGATTAGAAACCAATCGCATCTGGCCAGTGCCGCACCTATCTCATCGTGCCATTCCTCGGCACCCCGCAAATTTCGCCGACTGTACCAAAAAGGGATCCCATGATTCTCCAGCACCCTGGCTAGCCGATTTACAAAACGACGGTCGTGTGTAGCATGCGAGAGGAAAAGCTCTTTGGGGATCGGCAAGTTACGATTTGTGCTCAACCGGCGCTTTCTTCAGCCTTCTGACAATTTGTCTGCCGACTTCGACCGGGCTTCCCCGTTCCATCTGTAGATCCGCTAAAATCCAAGGGAACTTCGTGGTTGGCCTTACCATCACGGGAATTAGACGATTCTGGAAGCGCGCAGAACCGAGTGCATACTGCACCGTCCGAAAAAGGCTTTCAGCCCTTCCTGCTCCAGGCGACAACAAAACCACAATGGCGTCAGAGGCTTCGAGCGCCTGGCCAATTTTCAGCGCCCAGTTATCCCCTGGCAAGAGCTGGACAGAAGGATCCCATACGTGGAGACCGGACTGCTTCAAGTGATCAGCTAGTTCCCGCGCCCAATCGCTGTCCTCAGCCGCGTAGCTCAGAAAGACGCTCATACGATTGAATCCTGCCTTCCAAAATACTCATATGTCAACTTGAGTTCCTTCGTCAGGGAGGTCGCGTTTGCAGTCACTCGCGGCCGGTAAAGAGAGCTGGATCCGTCCCGCATCAGACGAGGCAACAGATATGGGCGGATCACCTTAGGCTCCGCACTGCGCCTTCCGCATGGGGGGCGCGTTTCGCACCGCGCAAATGCCAATCAGCCGAGCCAGCGCAAAACGGCGAAGCACAGAAGCATCAGGGGTAGCCGCGTTGACAGGCCCACTTGTGGCCATTCATGTCGCGACTCTGCCGTTTAACGTGATCAAACAAATTCTCAAACATCCGCTGACCGATATCGGGCTGGAGAACTTCCTCGCCGATTGGCACAAGACCAGGCAACGGATATAGGCAGAATTTCACAGATCCAAGACTGCTGGACCGGAAAGTTCGGACCCAATTCCGCAGACAAATAGTCAAACATTCAATTGCTTGAGTAGTTTGACTCCGGCGCCATCGCACCGGCACGGGACGATACGCGCACCGGAAGAATCACCAGGCTGAGCCCGTGTAATTGGAGCCACCGAAGCAGCTCGAATGCTGTGTGGTTATGAAGGAAACGGCCGAGGAAACCATCGACTTCATCACTGAACACGAGCTGGCCGGCAAAGAACACGCAGTGAGGAAATTCACGCGCGACTTCCAGGCACAGGTGGCGAAGTTCGGTCACTACCTCCGGCCCGAGGCCGGTTCTGAGCTCAGCATGGAAGCCCAGGTCCTCTGCCAGGCGGCAATATTCCAGTAGATCATCGGCTACCTGCTGCTCTAATTGTTTCACTTCTTCCGGACCCTTGAGCAGTGCCGAGTCGATCTCACCTACGCTGACGAAGACGACGTTGCGGAATTGTCCGCCGAACAACCGCGGGATCATCATCAGCGTGGCCAGGCCGAGGCCACTAAAACCATTGACCAGCAACACCGCGGTTGGTGCATTCGGATCGCGAGCAGCGGGAGGATTTTCGGCGGCGGCATATATCTGCGGCAGGATATCGGCCTCCAATTGCTGGATCGCCTTGGCAACCCGCTCGTAGTGCCGGCGGACGGCATAGCAGGCAGCGATGACCGCGGCGGTAATCGCGATTGTCACCCAGCCGCCTTCGTAGAATTTGAGGGTCACCGTCAGCAACAGAATCAATGCGGTGAAAACGCAGCCGGTACCATTGACGGCCAGCTTGCGTGCCCACTTGGGATCCTTGTGCCGCCTCTTCCACCAAAGCTGACTCATCCCCAGTTGAGACAGGGTGAAGGTGATGAAGACGTTGATGGCGTACAAGACGACCAGCACGCCGACCCGCGCATGCGTGCCAATCAGGACCAGAATCGCCGCCATGCCCATCGCGACAACCCCGTCCTGTGTCACTAGCCGCTCGCTCAGGTAGGAAAAGCGCCGCGGTACCCACCGATCCATTGCCATCGTGGCTAGTACCTGCGGGCCGCCTACGAATCCGGTTTGGGCCGCGACAAATAGTAGTGCGCCTTCGCTCATCAGGGTAAGCGTCACGACCTGGCGGCCAAGGGAGAAGCCGCCGAGATTCCAATTCGCGGTCAACCGCTCAAATAATACCGCGTTGAGCGTCTGGCCTTTTTGCGGCTCCACACCAACCAGCAAGTATCCAACCAGGATGCCACCGGCAATGAAGGCCAAGGACAGGGCCATGTAAAGCATGGTATGCTTGCCGGTCACATTGCGAGGCTCCCGCAGGATCGGAAGGCCGTTGCTGACCGCCTCGATCCCGGTATAGGTGCCGGCTCCCATGCTGTAAGCGCGAAAGAAAATTACTCCCAGGCCAAATATTCCGAGTGTGTCAACCCCGTTTTGCGCTTGATGGACCGCGCTACTGAGCACTCCCGGTAATTCATAAGCCCGGCTCGTCACCGCATAAATAACCAATATTGAGTGCATCAGGACAAAGGAAATAAAAATAGGCAGTAAGCTCAAGACTGATTCTTTGACCCCGCGCAGGTTCATCCCGATCATCAGGATAACCACCGCGACGGACAGCCAGAATCTGAACGGTAGCCAGTCCACCGGCAGGAAGCTGAAAATAGCGTCGGCGCCACTGGCTATCGATATCGATATGGTCAGTACATAATCGACGATCAGTGCGCAGCCCGAGACGAGACCACAGTAGCTACCAAGTAACTTGGTCGCCACCAGATAGCCGCCGCCGCCGCTCGGGAATTCATCGATGGTTTGGGAGTAGGATGCCGAAATTACGAACACGGTCAGCGCCGTCAGCAGAGCGAGAAAGACGGCAAGATACTGATGCGGCCCGAGCGCGAGGAACGCCTCCTCAGGCCCGTAACACGACGAACTGAGGCCGTCCGAACCCAAGCCCACCCAGGCAAGAAAAGCCACCAGCGACAGACTATGAAAGATTTGCGGATCTCTAACGTTGCGCCCGGGTCCTATCAGGATCTTGCCCAGCGTGCGTTTCTCACCGTTGCTCCGGCTATTTGGCTGAGGGGCCATATCCGACGTTGGCCATCTTGCAAGATCGAGAGCGCGAAGTCCACGAACTGGTAGTGAACTGAATTTTGATTGAGCAAAGGGAGGAGGCTTTGTCTACAACTAAAGTTGTAGTAAAGGTGCAACTACAGTTGCACAGAGGGGGCGGCGAAAGTCTATTCAGACAAGGGTAGCAGCGCTAATTCAGCCAAGCCAATGGTTCAAATTGCGTATTTTGCAAACGATAACAACACCAATTGCCTGGGAGTCTTCATGGCTCGGGAACGCGCCCTCAGCGCAGATGATTTTGGCGGGCGCGTTACTGAACTGAATGCGAGAGAATTCAGCCCGCCGATAGCTCGCGGCCGCTTATCTCGTGCGCCCCAGCCTATTTCGGTCGGATTGGGGCCTTGTTGCGAACGGTGCAGGTCAGCCTATCCACCGCAACACTACGAAGCAGACGACCATCAGTGGTATTCCCGCCAAAAGGCCGACGCGTGCCCATTCGCGGCTCGTAATCCCGAGCCGCCCGGCGGCGACGATGTTGGGGATGTTCCCGGGGATGAGCATTCCGCCGCTGATCAGTAATCCCATCAGGGCACCACGCTGCTGGGCTGGAGTGAGGGAAGGGCCAATCTCAGTCGCGGCCAGGGTGGCGTTGTCTACGATCGCCGAGATCGAATTGATCCAGAAGAGCGCCCAAGCTGGCATCCTGCTGATGTACTGATCGACGAGTGGACGCAGTGCCCATGACAGGCCGACCAGGCCAGCCACGAAGAAGTAAACCTTGCCGGCGCGAACAAAAATCTCGGACCAACCGCTGGTATGAGTGTCCGCCGTCAACGAATGACCGTACTGTACGGGCAGAACCAAGCCAATCGCGCCCACTACGACTACGCCGGCAACCGCGAGTGGGCCGAGCAGTCGCGCCAGATACCAGAAGTCAGTCTTGAGGGCGGCGATCACAATTGTCCCGAGCGGTAACCCCACGGGAGTCAGTGCTGAGCCTAACCCGATGGAAAAACACCCGAGAACGGTAGCTGTGGTTTCGCTGCCGCGATCAAGCTTGAGCAGGGCTATCGCCTCGACCAGAACTAGCGCCGCGATCACGGCGGTGATGATGCCGGAAAGTAGGCCTAACCCGACGATCAGGCCGAAGTATATCCAACGGGGGGCAACCAACCTGAGCAGGCGCTCAAATCCGCGATCGAGTGTGCCACGCAGGACCCGCATGCTTACGCCGAAGACCAGCACAGCGATCGTCAGTGCAATTGGCGTCGTCACCGCGGCATGGAGCAAGTTCTTACCCCATTGCCCCGCGATCGCTGATGCGAGTGTGCCAGCGCCGAGAAAGAAGATCTCGATATTTTGCTCGACCCGTTTGACCAGGACCGGTCCAAGCAGCACTGTGAGCAGTATAAACCCCAGTCCTAAGACCATCGCAACCTTGAGATTGGATTTGTGGCGTGTAGTCAGACGGCGTCGTCGCCGTGCTCTCGCGTGCGGATCCGTATCACATCCTTCAGATCCGTAATGAAGATTTTACCGTCTCCAATTTTTCCGGTGTGGGCCTTCAGCATAATGGCTTCGAGCGCCGGCGTGAGCTGATCGTCCTTGACTACCAACTCAATCTTGAGCTTAGGCAGGAAGTCGACGACATATTCGGAGCCCCGGTACATCTCGGTGTGACCCTTTTGGCGGCCGAACCCCTTTACCTCATACACCGTCATTCCGGTGATTCCGATACTCTGAAGTTCTTGCTTTACGGGGTCGAGCGTAAAGGGCTTGATAATCGCTTCGATCTTTTTCATCCACGGCTCCTCTTATACGCACCTCGCGGACTCGTTAGCTCGGCTCCGCTACGCTCCGCCTAGGCATATGTCGCTCGACGTCCGTCATGCGGCCGGAGCGCGCCAAATCAACCAGGTCACGGCGAGTGCTACTCCCGCTACCGCCGGTATCGGCGGAGCGTCAGCCAGAAAGATAGCCGTCAGCAGCGCCATCACCCCGGTTCCGAGCGTCACTGCTATGTAGCGATGCCTGGTAAGCGGATTTAGGAAAGGTTTCCTCATGTCTTACGCCTCGGCCCCCGCAGCAGTTTGCTGAAATCCGGGCGCCACGCCCGACGCGGGTTGCGGCGCTCCTCGCCAGTCAGCAGATCTCGCGCGATCTTCTTCTCTTCGGCGGTCTGCGCGAGATCGAGGGCGGTCTGCAACTCCTCCTTGACCCTGGTCGGTACCCCAACGCGCTGAAACAGTTCCGCCATTCGAAGATGCGCGTAAAAGTTCTTTGGTTCCAGGCGGACGGCAGTCTCCAAAGCCTGCTCGGCTGCTGGTATCTGAAGTGCCTTGGTGAGCGCGATGCCGAGTGCCAAGTAGCCATAAAATGACTCTGCATCGAGCTGTACGGATTGGCGCAAGAGACCCACGGCTTCTTCGATGTGATTACGTTCCAGAGCGTCGACTCCGCGCACGAGCAGGGCGTGGGCGTCTCGAACGATCGGGGTTGGACGCTTACCGTCCACGGAGACAAACGAATCCGGGGCCTCTGGCTGTACGACCGTTCCCATCGGACGGCCTACTCGTCAAAGATGCTCTTGCCGGGCTTAACGAGTTGCCAACCGGCGAAAACGAGCAACATTACCACTGCAAATACGATCTGTGCTGCCATATTTTCTCCTCTGGTTTAGTCCGCCGCGGTCACTTCAACCGAACGGCCCAAACCTGCTGTCACGAGTTGGAATTCCGGATAGCCAAGCCCGCCCATCTCAGGTAAGTCGAGACCCTCGAGTTCGGTTTGAGCGCCGACCCGCTGGCCGACGATCACGTCCACCATCCAATTGAAGACATACGAGAGGGTAAAAACTATGCCAACAAGTGTAGCACACCCTATCAGTTGGGCTACGAGCTGGCTCGGATCGCCGTAGAACAGCCCCGTGACGGAACCAGGGACGTTGTTCCAGCTTCCTCCGTAGTTGCTGGTGCCATCGGCGAACAGCCCCACCGAAATGACGCCCCATAAGCCGCAGGCGCCGTGAACCGAGATGGCACCGACCGGGTCGTCAACTTTCAGCATGCGTTCGACGAATTCAACGCTCAGGCACACCAACATGCCGGCAAAGAAACCGATGATCGCCGCACCCACTGTATTTACGAAACCGCTCGGCGCAGTAATCGCCACAAGCCCCGCCAGCAGACCGTTGCCCGCCATCGAGGCGTCCGGCTTGCCAAAGCGGATCCACATGTAAAGCAGCGAAGCGATCGAACCGGTGCTGCCGGCGAGCATCGTATTAACGGCAATTGAACCGATCCGCAGATTGCCGTTTCCTGAAGCGCCCAGAGTGCTGCCCGGATTAAATCCGAACCAGCCGAACGCCAGGATGAAGCAGCCGATGAGAACCATCGTCATGTCATGCCCCGGCATCGGATTGGGTTTGCCACTCTTGGAATATTTTCCGATGCGCGGTCCGAGGATCATCGCGAGGGCGAGCGCCGTCATTCCGCCGACGGCGTGGACCACTCCCGAGCCGGCGAAATCGCAATAGCCATGGCCCAGTCCGTAGTTCACGCCAAGCTGCGAGGTCCATCCACCACCCCAGGCCCAGTTGCCGTAGAGCGGATACGTGATCGCGGCAATAAACACGCTGGAGATCATGAAGGCCGCGAATTTCCAGCGCTCGGCGGCTGCGCCGGTAACAATCGTCGCGGCGGTGTCCATGAACACCATCTGGAACAGGAACATCACCATCACGCCCACGTCGTAAGCGCCGCCGGAGAGGAAAAATCCTCTCTCGCCGAAGAGTCCCCAGGGTTTGCCGCCGATAAAGTTGATGGTGAACTCGGAGTTGAGCGGACTCAGGCCGCCGAGGTTGGTATTTCCCGCCGAGCCTCCTTGCTGAAGCGCGAATCCCATGACCCAATAGGCAAACAGCCCCACCCCATACACCATGAAATTCATCATGAAGGTGTGGTTCGCATTCTTCGCCCGGCACAGCCCGGTTTCCACTGCAGCGAAGCCGGCCTGCATGAACATAACGAGATAACCAGTAATGAGCGTCCAAACCAGGTTGATCGCGATGCGGTTTTGGCCAACCGTGTTAACCACATCTTCAAGCGTGAGCCCGGTTTTGGTATTAGTGACCGGGATGTCGTTGACCGTGCCCGTTATAGTGCCGCCCGGATCGCCTTTCGCCAGGTCGGCCGCAGATGGCCCGCTGATGGCTTTGATATCCGCTGTTGTTATCGGTTTCGGCGCTGCCGCTGGAGATGAAGCTGCCGCAGGCGAGGGAGCTTGGGCGAGCGTCAGTGCCGTCGGCAAGAGCCACGCGCTGGCCGAAAGGAAAGCCACCAGCATGGTAAGTCGGCGGCGGGCGCGATTGATTCGTATCAGCATCTTTCGTTTCCCTCAGACCTTCCAGATGGCGTCTCTGAGATGGGCGCGATTTACGATTGCAAGCGCGCCGATCGCGGCGACGACAAATCCTGCCGCAGCGACCAATAACTGCAGGTATACGCCCGGCACCTTCACGCTAAGGACGGCTATCAACCAGCCCAGCACACAGACTAAAAGACCGAGAATCTTCATCTGCTCTCTCCCGAATTAACGTCGTCCCGGAGCCGCAGCCGAAGCGACACGCCTCGACTCAGGCGGGACGGTGAACGCCTCAGATCTATTTTGTGACTCCAGATGCTCCAGCGGCTTGATGCGGTAACACCAGATTGCCGAGGTGATGAGGCAAACGAGGCCAACGATCCAAAATAGCGGCCCTAACGCGAAAAGGCCGGCCACCAAGAACGTGAATCCGATGAGAAAAAGCAGCAGCCCCCATCCCTGTTGTTTGTTTGCACCCATTCCGCCAAACCCTCCAATATTAGATCAGTCGCGGCAATCATAACTGTTTCTCTACGTGGCCGCGGAGAGAACGTTTGCGACGACTGCGTATACGCAACTGGGCCAACGAGTCGGGCGGGAAAGCGCAATGGCTATGCCAAAGGACAGCAAAAGCCAAAAATGGCCAGAAAGGCCACCGTTGGTTTGAGAATTAGGCGCCGCGAATTATCGAGCGAGCTTCCGCAGGCAGGAGCATGGCGCCCAAAAAACGACCTGATGCTCGCCAAGCGGGCATCAATAGCCTTGCGGATGCTGCGATTCGATGAGCAACGCTCAAATCTGCCGCGGCAGAATTACGGCGACCTGCTCTGTTTATGCGCGGTCTGTGCCCCGGCCTTGCTGCTGCGTCCCGGCCAACCCATGTCTCAGCGCATAAACTGCCAGCTCTACACGATCGCGCAAGTCCAATTTGTCGAATATATTGTTGAGATGAGACTTGACCGTGGCTTCAGTGATTGCGAGACGCTGCGCGATCTCGGCATTGCGTAGACCGCTGGCGACATGGCGTACGATCTCGGTTTCGCGGCTGGTCAACGGTTTGGATGCTGACGAACTCCATTGAGATGCGACCTCCGCCTGTAGCGCCGGTGGCATCCACACTAGTCCTGCGGCAACCGCCCGGATGGCCTCGACTAGCGTCTGCACAGCGAAGCGTTTCTGCACCACCGCCCGCGCCCCCAGACGCATTGCCACAATCGCATTTTCCACGCTCTCGCTGGCGGTCAACACGATCACTTTGGTCAGGCCGGCAAGCTCTCTGATATCGTCGAGCGCCCAGCGTTCCATCTGCAGGTCGAGCAAAAGAATATCGCAGCTTGTTTCCGCCACCGTTGTCATCAAAGCGGCAGCGGTATCGGCCTCGCCGACTACCTGCAAGTCGCGTTGACGCCGCAGCAGCGACTTCAGACCTCCCCTGAAAAGCGCATGATCATCAGCAATAATCAGGCGGATGGGGGTCTTCATGCTCGAGCAGTTGGAAGCGAAATTTCCAGATGCGCGCCCGCCGCTTCTGAATTGACCACCAGGCGGCCGCCGAACTCCGCTACCCGCGACGCGATCGTCCATGGTAGTGCCGGCGATTCTCCGAACCCAATTCCATCATCGTCGATTGTGATGCTGATCGTGTCGCTGCACTGCAATACGTTGACTGCACCCGAGCGGGCGCGTCCGTGGCGCCGGGTATTTCTAATGCCTTCGAGCACAATTTGCATGATATGCTCGACGACTTCTCCTGGGGCGGCAAACGCGGCTTGAACCTGGAACTGAGTATTGAGCTCCATGCGAGTGACGCCGGTGGCAGGCCGCTCGGTGGAGGCCAGCGAGCGCACATAATCCCGTACCTCATCGTACTCGCGGCTTACGCCGAGCTGAATTTCCTTGATCTCAGCCAGCGCCGCGGCGGGTTCGTTGCTCGCCAGCATATCGCGGCAGCTCTCGAGCCGTAGGCTTATTCCCGCGAGCGCCTGTAGGTAGCCATCATGAAGGGAGCGGGCGATAGCTTCCCTTTCGGCTTCGGTTTCCAACTCGCGCAGCCGCCGCTCGAAATGGACCCGTTGCTGCCCGAAAAACCCGATGAGATATCCGGCAATCGCCAGGTAAACCGCCCGCATCGAGTAGACACTCGGAAATCCGTCGGAGATTTCGACAACCAAAACATATAAGCCCACGCAGCCCAGCGTCACCAGTAGAGTATCGCGGAAGCCTGTCCTGAATCCGACCGCTACGATCGTGAACACAAAAAAGATGAATGACGGACTGGTGCGGCCCTCGGTCAGAAAGGCGATCACTGTTGCGAAAATAAGGTCGAGTCCGACAGAGATTTTCCGAACGGGATTAGTTCCAACCCGATAGGCCAAGGCCAGGTAGGTCAGCGCACTATAAATCAGGTGGCACAGCAGCACGGTCAACAACCAGGTCTCGAGATGAAACAGTCCACCTAAGCTGGGGTCCACATAGAGGGACAACAGCGCAAGCAGCGATAGGACGACTCGTGCTTGGGCGACCCTTCCGTCAAGCTCGCCAAAGTCAGGCTTCATATA
>WNFD01002775.1_pt1 | contig 23545 bp, 13 predicted proteins | sample 5400491 | NCBI WGS metagenome assembly WNFD01 (sample SAMN13153343, study PRJNA577476) | soil metagenome | isolation source: 120 cm saprolite under Douglas fir tree site 2 hole 2 replicate 2 | place: USA:California | collected 2015-04-18
CCACGCCAGGAAGGCAGCCAGGGAGACGCGATGGAAGATGGTTGGATCCTGAATGTCTCGCGGCGCTCCGAAGAGCAGGCGACGAAGACGCTGCAGCATGAGAGATCCCCGGTCGATGGCTGAGGTACCGGCTCGCGGGGCGCCTTAGGCGGAAGACCAACCACCACGCACGCTCGCTAGGACCCCTCCTAGGGCCCCAAGCGCGATGCCAAACTTCGACGGCAACCTAGTGGCAACTCCCGTCGGATTCAAGAATACAGTTGCCTTCCGGGTTTTTCGGCGTGCTCGGCAAATAGGCGATCGCCGTCCGGCGTATCTCTGCGCAAGTCGAAGCCTCAGGGAACGCTTTACTTTCATTGGCCCTGAGTGTCGCACCCCCGCTCCAATCCAGCCGCCCCCGGATTTCGGGCCGTCCGGCCGCAGCCACTAGAATGACTCGGCATGCGGGACCGCTATCGGCTGACGCGTCTTTTCGCTCAGGGTGGAATGGCCGAGGTGTACCTGGGCATGGCCACCGGAGCGGAGGGCTTCGAAAAACCGGTCGCGATCAAGCGCATCCTCCCCCATCTGGCGAGCGACGAGAAGATCGCGCGGATGTTCCTTTCCGAGGCGAGGCTGGCCACCTTCCTCAGCCACCAGAACATCGTCCAGGTGTTCGACGTCGGCCGAGGCCCGGACGGCCTGTTCATCGTGATGGAGCTCGTCAACGGCTGGGACCTCGGCGTGGTGATCGACCAGGCGTCCCGCAGAAAGACCTTGATCCCACCGGGGCTGGCGGCCTTCGTTGTGTCCCAGGCGCTGGCGGGTCTGTGCCACGCGTACAAGCAGACGCACGACGGAAAACCCATCCTCATCGCCCATCGCGATGTCTCCGCTTCGAACATCCTCATTTCCGCCGAGGGCGAAGTGAAGGTGGCAGATTTCGGAATCGCGCGGCTCGAGGCGCCTTTGAACCGAACCGAGCCCGGATCGTTCAAGGGAAAGATCGCTTACGGCGCGCCTGAAATCTTCCAGGGCCAGTCGGCAAGCCGGGAGAGCGATCAGTTCGCCCTCGGGATTGTGCTTCACGAGATGCTCACCGGGGACCACCCGTTCGGGCATTTCGAGAACTCGATGGCCTATGCGGATGCGATCGTGCATCGCCCCCCGGCCGGTTTGCCCGACGCTCCCCCACTGCTGGCCGAAATCGTGAGCCGAGCGCTGTCCAAGCTTCCTCAGAACAGATTCGAGTCGCCCGAGGCGTTCGCGCGCGCTCTCGCTCAGTTCCTCGCTTCGTCGGGGACACCGAGCACCACCCACGAGCTGGCGGACTTCGTGAGCGGGCTGCAGCTGCCCCGCCCACCCCTGGAGCTTTCTGACCAGGACACGATGATTCGAGAACAGCTGCCCGGATCGTTCTCCCTTCAAAGCATGTCGTCGCAGCAAGGCCCCCGTTCAATCCTGACCGCGAGGGAAAGCGCGTTCAACCGGCCATGGCAGGCGGAGGAAATGGAAGCGCTGCAAAAGGATTGGACCCCACTGGGAGCTCAGCTCGACATCAGCGGTCAGCTCAGCGAGCCATTGCCGCCGCCGCCGCCGACTGAATCGCCCGCCGAGGCGCCACCTGCCAACCTTGCTGAGCCTCGCCCCCCGGAGCAAACCGCTGCTGCAGATTTCCATGCGAACCCTGCCGGCGCGGACCCTCCTGCTCAACCCGCCGCCGCGCCGCCGCCCGCGTCAAAACCCGCCCGCGGAACGGAGGGGTTCGATCCCGCGTGGATGTTCGAGAAAAAAGGCCGAAACCGAACGGGATGGTTCAAGTGGATTGCCTTCGCGGTATTGATCGGGGCGGCGGTGGCGGGGGTGATGAAGCGCAGCGAGATCTACTCCCGGGGCTTGGAGATCTATTCTCTCTTCGCCCACCGCGCCGGTCTGGCACCGCCCCGGCCACCTCCCACCGCGCTCTTGCGCATCGAGAGCGAGCCCTCGGGGGCAAAAATCGAGATCGGCAGCCAGGTGCTCGGTGAAACTCCGCTCTTTGTCGAGAACATCTATCCCAAGAGCGAAATCGAGGTGAGACTGTCTTTGAAAGGCTATCGGCCGTGGACGGGAAAATTCGCCGGTGGCCAGACTGCGGAGCTCAAGGCCAGGCTGCACCGGCGCTGAGCGCGCGGGAAGTTTCTATTTCTGTTCGCCCCTCGACGTTGGTCTGAGCTGATCGAACACCGGCGGCGAGGCGGTCACCGGACCGACGTCATAGGTGCCTTGAAGGCCATCCGGGGCCGGACGCGGCCACTTGACGACGAGTCGGGCGCGCGCCGCTGCCGCGGCGGAGATCGGAGCGGATGCCGGGCGCGGAATAAGGTGGGGGCCGCACTGAATCTGTTGGGGCGTGGGGCCTTCGCAGGTCCATGCGGTCCCGCCATCGAAGGCCATCGCCAACGCGATCAACCCGCGCTCCTTGCGCCGCAGATGCGCCGCGATCGATGCTCCCGCTTCGCCCTTGTCGCCACGGATGCGCGCATTGCCCGCGAGCACGAGAAACAGCGCATCCGGCGCGCGCTCACGCACTGCCTCGATATTCTCGGCGACGGCCGCGTTGCGATCGATCCCCTGGGCTCGGGAGGCATCGTAACCAAACGCCGTCACCCGATAACCCCGCCCAATCATCTGCCTCAGGTCATCGACGAGCTGCAGCATCGCTTTGCTGCTGCGCCCATCCTGCTGCGGCCGCCGCCAGAATTCCCCTTCGAGGAACCGCTGGCGATCCTCGTTTGCGCCGGCGCTGTGAAGGAACTCATCCAACCGGGACTGCTCCTGTTCCGGGATCTCCAGCCCGACGAATACCGTCATCCCCGCTTCGGCCGCCTGGCAGGCCGCGTCGCTGATGAAGTCGGGGATCTGCTCAGTGCCGGGCAAGTCGACGAAGAGGAGCATTGCCGCCGGGCGCGCCAGCTCGCGCAGTCCTCGAATCTCTTGGCCGCACTCCCACTCCCGGCGCGGTGGTCGCGGCGGAAGAGGTGGAGTGGCGGCCGCCGGCGGCGGAGGAGGGGGCGGCGGGGCGTAATGAACGACACAACCAGCACCGAAGACAGCGAGCAGGCAACCCAGAGCGAGAGCGTTCATACGTTGGCCACTGACGTCACCCCCCACATCCCATTCAAATCCGGTCGCTACCGCTCAGGGAGCCACGGCAATCCCCCAGGGGCCCTTGCCGGCGGAAATCCTCTTCAAGACTGCCCCGGTATTCACGTCCACCACCGAGACGTCATTCGACGGCCCATTGGCAGTGTACAACTTTCGACCGTCCGGCGAGATCCCGATGCCCCATGGACGCGTCCCAATTCCAGGCAGAACCTTGAGCACCCGGTTGGTTGCCACGTCGATCACCGCGATCGCACCTCCCCGGCCGCAAGTCACGTACGCCGTATCGCCGCTGGGAGACAGGACCACGCCCATCGGTTTCGCTCCGGGAAAGTCGATCTTGATCTCGGAGAGGAGCTGGTGTCTTTGCGCATCGATCACCGCCACCGACCCGCCCTGCTCGGCGGTCACGTAGGCGCGCTGGCCATCCGCGGTGAATGCGATCGCCCTGGGCCGGGCGGCGGTCTCGATCTTGGCGATCACCTTGTTCGTCGCTGTATCGATCACCGCGACCTCGTTCTCCTCTTCGCTGGTGACGTAGACCACCTTGTTGTCGGGCCGCAGCCGGACGCCCTCCGGCTCTCCCCCGACCTTCACCGCCGCGCTGATCTCGCCCGATGGCAAGCGAACAACGGACGCCGTCCCCACGTCTTCATTGGAGACGTAGAGCGTGCTTCCATCCGAGCTGATGTCGAACGACTCGGGGTCCTCTCCGGTGGAGAGCGTGCGCTGAAGCTTCTGGGTCGCCAGATCGACGATCGCAATGCCGTCCGCGGCGCGGTCCGGCGGTGGAAGCTTGGATTCGTCGGTCCCCGGCGGCGCGATGGGCGATCCGCTCAGCGCGACAAAAAGGCTCTTCCCATCCGGGCTGACCTTGATGCCTCGAGGGCGCTTCCCGACGAACATGCGGGTCAACAGCGCGTCGGTGGTCCCATCGATCACGCTGATCTCGTTGGACTCCTCGTCGCTGACGTAGACCAGCGGTCCCCGGGCGCCGCGGGGGTTTGGCGATTCAGCCGCAGACGCCGGAAGGGTGGTGCCGGTTCCCGTCGTCTGACAGGATAGACAGAGGATCGCGGCGGCGAGCGGGAAAAACCTGAACCCAAACCCGGACCGCCGCGAGTGACTCAGGTCAAGGTCAGAACTCATAGCGCACGCCCAGGCGGAGATTGAGGGCCGCGGCGCGGCTGGTCACCAGCCCAAAGGTGCCGGCGGTGTTGTCGTTCTGCTCGAGGGTGATGGGGCTTCGGTCGTTGAACAGGTTGAAGATGTCTCCCATCGCGGTGATGTGCTGGCGCACCAGCGGATAGAAATCGTATTCCAGGTGCACATCGACCTGGGTGCGCGCTGGGATGCGGTACTCGGTGATTCGGCCGATGTCATTTCCGCACGCGGTGGTCGCCGGAATGAACTGGCCGCCCGAGCAGGCACCCGGATCGGTGCCTCGAGGGCTGCGATAGTTCTGGTTCGAGTTGGTGTCGAAATTCCTGAACACCTTACTCCTCGGGTTGCCACTGGTGTATTCCATCCGCGTGCCGAGGGTGAAGCCGTGAAAGGTATAGCTGGCAACCAGGTGGATCTGATGCCGGTGATCCTCGGGCAAGAATCCGTTGTAGAACCTGCGTTGCTGAGGAATGAGAAACGCGGTGGTGTTTTGCGCCTCTGAAGTGCCGTAGAGCCAGGAGAGCGTATAGAACGCGAGGAAATACCAATTGGGCGTCGGCCGGCCCTCGACCGAGGCAGAAAAGCCTTGATACTGGCGCACGTTTTCATCCGGCGTGGTGTAGACGTCGATGGTGTGCGCGCGGCCGTCCTGATAGCCGATCACCCGGTAGCCACTGATGTCCCAAATGCGATTGATTTCAGGCTTGTCCCAGGTGTTGGCGATTCTCTTCCAGGTGTGCTCAATTCCGGCCGCGACGTTTCGGAAAATCTCGCGTCGCAGGCTGGTGGTTATCTCGTCAACGTGAGGGACCTTCGCCTTTCGGTCGATCACCCCGCCACCTTCGCCTCCGGTGGTGTGATCAAATACAAACTGACCTGAGGCCCGATCCCACCTGTCGAACGTCCGCGCGCCCTGCACGTTGCTGTCGTAGTCGGCGGCATTGCCGATCTCGGCGACATCGTTGCTCCGCCCGTAGTTGGTGGAAAAGATTGTCTTCTGGTCTCCGGTGAGATCGGCGACCAGTCCCAGCCGAGGCCCGACTGCGAACATCGAATGGAATATCGTGCCGTCGTTGGTATAGGACCGGCCGTAGTCGAAGCGAACTCCCGGACTGATGATCAGCCAGCGGAGAGGCGACCACTTGTCTTGCAAGAACACCGCAGGGCTGAAGCCCCACTCGCGGAATCTCCGGTCCGCCACCGAGTCGCGCTGGTTGCACCCGGCGGTCCGGCCGGCGGAGGGATCGCAGATGCCGTCCTCGAGAGGGGGGCCGCCGGAATCGGTGTAGCTGTAGCCGCCCGATTGGTGCAATGAATTGCGGCGCTGCAGTAGCTTGAACTGCACGCCCATCCTTGCGATGTGCTCGCCGAGCCATCGACCGCGCAAAGTGACTTTGGGATCGATCTGAATGTTGCTTCGGGTATCCCGGGTGTACGCAGAGTTGGAGTTGTACCAGGTGGTGCCGTCGGTTTGATTGACGTGGGACGGGCGATCTCTGTCGTAGGTGCAGTTGATCGGCGAAAACCGATCACAGCCTCTCGTATCCACCGCCCCGAAATACCCTTGCGGTCCGGAGTTGATGTATTGGGTCTTGATCCCCGCGTCGATCCGGAACTCGAAGTTTGGATTGGGATAAACGCTCCAACCGAGGATGGCGTTGTATCCGCCCTGGTCGGTATGCGTTTCGTAGGTGCTCAACCGGGCATTGCTGCCATTGTTGTTGCTGTCGGAGGACGGATCGCCGGCAAGCGAGAGCGTGATGCGTTGACGGGAGCTCGGTGCCCAGGTGAGCTTGAGCCGAGGCAGATAGGCCACCGTCGTTTCGGATACGTGCGGTACGTTGAGCGGCGGCCCGATTATCCGGCCAACGTGACTGGTCCGGAACTCGAAGGTGGTGTTGAACCAGAGTTGATGCTTGAGGATGGGGCCCCCGACTCCAACGGTGGTGATGTAGCTGTAGGAAGGTGGAACCGGATCGTCGTTGAAGACCCGGTCGCGCTCGTAGGGCTCAAGGCCCTGGGCCCTCCGGTTGTTCAGCGCCTCGTTGGTCACATATGCCGAAGCGATGCCGTGCCATTCATCGGACCCTTCGCGAGTAATGGTATTGATGATTCCGCCAAAGACGTTGTACTCGGCGTCGAAGCCACCGGTAATCACCTGGACCGCGTCGATGCTGTCGAAGGCGAGCTCCTGTTGCGCCGTGCGACGCACCGGGTCAGTGATGTCCAGGCCATCGACCAGGTACCGATTGTGAGCCGATCGCCCGCCCTTGATGAAGTGGTCGACCCCGCCGGGATTGGTGGTGACTCCCGGGACCTGCCGAACCACGTCGGTGTATCTGCGCCCGGTGGGTAGATACTTTTCTTGCTGGTTCGACAGCACCGCCCCCGTCTGGGTGGAGTCGGGATTGGTGTAGGGCCGCTGTTCCACGACGGTCGTGGTTTCCACATCGGTCAGCTCGGCCGACCATTGAATGTCCAGCGGCGAGGTCCGGCCGGGTTGAACCAGGATCTCACGCGTCACCGGTTTCACCCCGGCGTAGGCCACCTTCACCGTGTACACGCCGATCGGCAGATTGGGCACCACATACTCGCCCTCCTCATTGCTGGTGACGCTGCGCGGTTCGCCCAGCGAAGGAGAGGAAACGGAGACGGTGGCTCCTGGCACCGGGGCGCCCGTTTCCGCCTCGACGATCCGCCCGCGAATGATCCCTTCCTGCTCGGCTGCGGCGTGGGCGGAGCGCTCCCCAAATACAATGAGAGAGAAGACGATCAGACCGAGCCTGGCTCTTGAGTGATTGCTCGTGGTCATCATCGGCTCAGTTCACCTGGGGGCAATAGAGGAAGCGGGGCACGTCGGTCGTCACCGCGGGCATCCCCCCCGGCAGGGCGCGAATCTCCGACTCGCTCTTGGGCAACAGGCTGACCGGCCTCGGGATCGGCGGCGCTCCAGTGGTGGCGGTGTATCGCCAGACTTCACAGACCGGTGAGTAGCTGGCGTCCGCGCGGCTGGCCTGGAGCACGTCATAACCGGCGCTCGGCATTCCGCTCGCGCTGCACGTTCCGGTCGCGGTGATGCAGGTCTGTCCAGTCGGACACGCAGCGGCACCGGTAGCGGTGCAAGCCCGGCAATTGCTCGACACGCAGACTTGTCCGGCCGGACAATTCCTCGCCGGACTGCCACAGGAGACAGTGGGAGTTATCAGGCCAGGAACGTAGAGACGCTGCGTTTTCATTCGCAGCACCTGTTTCGTCCGGCCGCTCTCGGTGACGGTGGCGGACTCCGTGGGGATGTAGCCACCGTCGATGAATGCGAGATAATAGTGACCAAACCAACCGTATTTCTGCACCCCAACGCCGCTCGAATATCCGGGACTGCCATAGGCCGCGGTTGGGTTTTCATTGGCGCGATAAACGCCGGACGCGGGATCGATGATTGCCCAAAGAAGGTAGTTGCCGCTTGCCGGCGGAACGCCCAATACCCTGTTCAGTGTCTTTTCACTTTTCAGACTCTGACACGCCAATCCGGCCCCACTCACCGCGACCTCGGACACGATTGGAACGTAGGTGAAGGTGCTGGCCACGCCCGGCCTTTCGCTGGCGATGGGAAGCTGGGAAAAGATGTCACTCTGTTCATCCAGGCGCATGTCCTCTCGCGTCGGGTCGTAGTTGTACGAAGGCGGAGGCGAGCACGTCTGAGCTGGAGGGAAAGGATTGGGCGGCGCCGGGTCGAACACGTAAGCCCGGGCCACCGGGACCGGTGAATAAGCATTTCCATCGTCGACGAGCCGCAGAGGATCGACAGTGGGAGCGAGCTGCGCAGTGGTGAACGGGAAGCTGTAGTAGCCCGCCGGGTTATTGTTCACGTAACCGCCGACTTCGACAAACCGCCCCCGGCCGCTCCTGAAACCGTTCGGACCTGTGTCAGCCCCGACGCCAAGGTAGGGCGCGGGGAAGCTCGACGGGTCCACCGGTCCGGCGTTGAACTCGCCCTGCTGAGCCGAGTAGGGATCGCAAGCGCCGACCGCCGCCAACAAGATCGGGAGAACAGGAGACGACCTTTTCATGTTCGCGCTCCGCTGTTGTTTTTTTGGGAGTGACTATTCAATCCTTGAAATCTGAAATCGCTGTAGCTCCGACCCACTGCAGAGCTGCTGCTCGAGGTGATTGCCATTTTTTTCCTGGCACATCAGCGTGTGGCCCTCGGGCCCGGGAGTGCGACCCGAAAGATTGCCGCGCAGCCGCCAACCTGCTTCGTCTGGCAAAGGCTCAAAGAACTGATGCGCGTCCCCGTCTCCTGAGCAGGTGCCCTGATGCAATCGCGTTCCGGCCACTCGCGTCTTCCGGGTATCCAGGCAGCTGTTCGGCGCGGCAACGCTGATCAGGTGGTACAAGAGCGGCCGCATCGCCTCCAGTCGGAAACCCTGGTTGAGATCACCTTCCCGGCAGGTCTGGAATTCCAGAATGTCTCCTGAGCCCAAGGTGAGGCATTCGCCGGCGATGGAGACGGTGATCACCGCATCGGGGGCGATCGGATCTGGGCCACCGAGCTGCTTCACCGGGATTTTCTGGCCGGCGACGCTCAGCACCGTCTCCCGGGTGCCGCCGAGATTGGAGTGCACGATCAAATCAATCAGCGCGGGGCCCCTCCTCTTTGCCGGCGCTTCGATTTCCACCCAGTCGGCGCCGACGTCGGCTTCCCAGGGACAACTGGAAGCGATGCTGATGTCGAGCTCTGCCCGGCCACCCGAGCTTCCAAGGATCACCTGTTTTGGCAAGAGGGTGATCGGCTGCTCACACGCCGGCTTCCCGTTGAGATCGATCGACCAGATTCCCTGATCGGTGCTCGCGTAGAGAGTGCGACCCACCAGGCTTTCGTCGACGACGATACCCCGAGGCATCTCGCCACCCAGCTGCGCCCAGGAACCACCGCCATCCTCAGTGAGAAGGACGCCGGTGCCGGTGGCCACGAACAATCGGTCCGGAAACAGCGGGTCGATGATGATCTTGTTGATCGGCAGATTGCTTGGAAAGGCGCTCAGCTGCTCAAAGGTGACGCCGCCGTCGTTTGAACGGAACAGACCATGGCGCGCGTCGGTACCCAGATCCGTGCCGACGTAGACCGCGTTCGAGTCTTTGGGCATCACCGCCAGGGCGCGCGGACTGGCGAAATTGGAAACGGCGGTCCACGACGCGCCACCGTCGTGCGTGGCCCAGAGGTTTCCGTTTTGATTGGTAAAGGCATAGAGGGTTGCCCCGTCGGAGGGCGCCACGAGAAAGGTGTTGATGTGCCGTCCCGCCTGAAAGACCTCCTCGATCCCGATGCTCCTCCAGGTCGCGCCCCCATCGGCCGACTTCCAGACGTGGCCCAACCCGGCGTAGATGACATTGGAATCGTTCGGATCGAAGGCCATTGGAATGTGTCCGGCGCGGCTTTCGGGAGGGGCCGGGTCGATGTCCTGGCAGTCGCGGGATGCGTTGCCCACCAACGTCAAGGGCGTCGTTCCCCCGCCACCGTAGTAGGCGCGCTCGGGGTCGTTCGGATTGATGTAATTTGATCGGTACTCGTTGCCACAATCCGAGTTGTGCCAGCCGTTCCCTTGAGGATCCTGGGGGTCGTAGGCGATCGCGCCGTAGTCGGCGGCGGACAAATTGATCACTCCGGTCTTGGGATAGACCGCGAAGCTGGAAACGTGGTTCGTCAGAACGCCCTGATCGGCGCGCTTCCAGGTGACTCCCCGGTCGATGCTCTTCCAGAGTCCGCCGTCGTTGCCGTTGTAAACAACGTTCGGATTCGAAATCGCAAAGACAGTCATCAACTGATCGGCGTGCGGAGCGCGCGGGGAGGAGCGGGTGGTACGCAAGCCATCCGTCGAATAAACCATCGACGAGTTGCCCACAATGACGCGATTCTCGTCCCCCGGATCGACCGCGATGCTCATGTCATAACGACTCTGGTGCCGCGCGTTGATCACCGTGGTGGGCGTCCAACTGAGCCCGGCGTCATCCGACCGATAGGTGAACATCTGGATGTGATGGCCCGCGGAATCGCGGACGGGTGAGATCCGCTCCGCGTAGACGATGTTCGGGTTGGTGCGCGCCCAGGCCAGCACGGTGATCGGCTCGCTCTGATCCATCTTCCCATCCACGCGGTCCCAGGTATTTCCCCCATCGCCGGTTCGCTGGATGCCCAGCGTCCGGACCGCGAGGAGAAGCGTGTTGCGGTCGGTGGGATGTCTTGCCAGGGAAGGAGCGTCCGGCCAGAAACCAGTCCCCGAATAGTCGAGCACCTTCGTCCAATCCTGACCGGCATTGGCTGTTTTGAACAAACCCTGGTGGGTTGCGGCATAAATCGTATCCGGATCGACGATGTCGAACTTGACGGCAAAGACGTGAAGCGGAGGGGCCTTCGCCGATGGCGGTCCGATCGACACCCAGCTCTCACCTCCGTCGCGGGACAGCCGCACATCCCCCGGGTGAAGGTTCAAAGGCGATCCGCGAAGCCCGGCCACCACCAGGTCGGGTTGCGCCGGATGCACGTCCACCGAAAGAACGCAGGGGTCTTCCGCCGCGGAAATCAGCGGCTGCCACGAATTCCCGCCATTCCGCGAGCGCCAGAGGCCGGAGCCGGTTCCATTGGTCGAGTGCAAGTCCGAGTAGCAGCCATATGCGGCGTAGACGATGTTTTCGTCGGTGGGGTCGACGGCCAGATCGTGAACTTTGCCTCCGTAGTTCTTCGGCCCGCGGCTGACCCATTCCCCCAGGTGCCGGGCGACTCCCAAGACATTCGAGCCAACCGGATGCCGGCTGACCGCCTCCGGAGCCATCTCTTCGGTGGAAAGGATCGCCGGGTCTGATCCGGCCGACAATGCGGCAGTCTTATCCGCCCGGGGTCCGCCGAAGAGAAATCCCCCGACAACGCACGCCAAGAGCAGCCAGAGCCAGCGCTTCATGGGCTCATTTGATCCGGTCGCGGAAAATCCAGGTCTGGATGTCCTGGGTGGCGGAGAGTCCTCCGGTGCCACCGGTGAAACCCAGATAGGCGAAGTCTCCGCCGAGGAACCGACCCAGATCCACGCGATAGGCTTGGGACGCCGTCGCCAACGTGGTGGTATCGGTGATCGTCACCTCCAGCGTGGCACCGTCATAGGAAACGTCGACGCTGAAAATGTGTCCACTGTGCAGATCGATCTGCGTCGGCCGGAGATCGATCGACACGTCAGGAATGTCGTCCGAAATTCCCGGAGCACGGACCGAGGGGTGCCGTCCGTCGGTGAATATTCCCGTCGCGTTGGGGCCCGATCCCTCGTTGTCGAACAGCTGGAACTTTATCGCCACGCTGTTTCGAATCTGCTCGTAGCCGAGACCATCGGCGCGCAGTCCGATCGCCGTCGGGCTGTTCCCCTGGAGGGTAAACGTCATCCCGTCGGCAGTCGCCGGAAACAGTCGCATCGTAAATGTCGTGCTGAAAGACGAGATGGGCACGCGGTTGTTGAGAAAGAAGGTCCCCGAGGCACCGTGGCTCGGATTGGTCGTCAACTCCGCGAAGGTGCCCACATACCTCGCGTTTCCGTTGGCGGTGAGATCGCTGTGATTGTCGAACCCCGCGGAATGATCAACCACGGTGGGATTGTCTCCGCCGCCGATGAGCACGCTGTCTGCGATTGATGGAGCCGACTCACCTTTGCCGGTGAGGGAGCGCGCGCGATAGTAATAGGACCCACCCGCAAGCGCCTGGTCGGTGAAGCGGGTGGTTGTCGCACTGACCCGGTCGACTTCCGTGAACTGGGTGCCATCGTCCGACCGCTCGATCGAAAAGCCCGTGATCGCGGCGTAGGCATTGCACTGCCAGCCGACGGTGATGTTGGAGTGATCGGCATCGTAGCGCTCGACGCGGGTGACTCGAACATCGGACGGCCGTCGAGGCGGAAAATCCTCGGCCTTCTGCTCTTCGAAGCTCCAGGTGAGAACGTCCTGGATCGACCAGGTACTGCCGGTTGCACCGGTGAAGCCGACAAACGCAGCGTCCCCGCCAACGAAACCCGGAATGTCCACCAGGTAGGAAGTGGTGAACTTCAGCGTTGGATCCTCCAGGTCGGTGATGGTCTCGGTCAGCTCGGTTCCATCGTAGGTCAATTCCACGCTCTTGATGCTCTGACTTTGCAGCTCGATCCCCGTTCCCCGCAGATCGACGGAGAGATCGGGAATCTCCGGGGGAAGCCCCGGGGATCGGACGGTGGGAGAGCGGCCGTCGGTGAAGATGCCCGTCGAATTGGGTCCCTCGCCGGAATTGTCGTGCAGGTCGAGCTTGATCGCCACGCTGTTGCGGATACCTCTTTCAGTTCCGCCCGGGGCCGGCGTCTCGGGAAGGCGGTCCGCGCCGTAGCCAAGCCCACCTCCGTTCGGGCCCAGCGCGGTGGGACCGACATTTTGAACGGTGAAGGTCAAGCCGTCGGACCTTGGATCAGTTCCCTCGTGGAGCCGGATGGTGAAAGTGGTGTGAAAACGCCGGATGCCCACGCGCTGGGTGGTGAAGAAGCTGCCCCGTTGGCCGGGGGCGTTGTTCAAGCTGGCAACCCCCTCGGTGGTGAACCGCGCGCTGCCGTTCTCCTGGAGCTCCGCATGGCGGTCGAATCCCTTGGAGTGGTCGAGCATGATCGGTCCGAGGGTGAGCGTGATCTCATTGGAGAGGCTCGAGTCGCCGCCGGAAGCAAATGCCTCGATCCGATAGACATACGTCCCCTGGGCAAGAGCGCTGTCCTGGAAGGTGGTCACGCCCGCCGGCACGCTCCCGATGGTTTCGAATTTCGTCCCATCCAGCGAACGTTCGATGTCATACCGGCCATCGGCGGTTGGATTCCAGGCGAGGTTGACCATATCTACGCAGGGGTCCGCGGACAGAAAGGGCGGTTGAACGCGCGTTCTGACCGTGGCCACGTTGGAGTAGGGGGAATCGCCAATCTGATTGGTCGCCCGAACCCGGTAGAAATACACGCTGCTGCCTCGCAGACCGCCGTCGGTATAGCTGGTCACGTCGCGCGGGACAGTGTTCACCTGGACGAAAGTCTTTCCATCGGTCGAACGCTCGATCTTGATCCCGGTAGCGGTGGATGTTTGGTTGACCCATGACAAGGACGCCTGAAAGTAACTGGGGCTCAAGCCGGTGAGGTCTGAAGGCGGCGCCTCGGGAGGTGCTTGGTGCACCGGAAACAGGCCAAACACGTTCAGGCGGTTTGCCGAGCCAACATAGACTTTGCCGTTGGCAATCGTGGAGATGGTAAATTTGGTCGCCCGGCCGGCTTGATCGCGAAGGCCGGTCTGGCTGCTGTTGTAAAGCTCGTTGGCCAGGTCCGTCGCCGCGTATGCGTGGAGGATGGAAGCGCCCGCGCTCCCGTACGCGTCGGTCTGCAGCGCCCAGACAATGCCGTTGCCCGCTCCCAGGGCCGAAATGCTGGCGCTGGAACCTGGAAAGCCAAAACGGGTGGTCGATTGATCGGGCGGGGTCTGCAACAAACCGTTGACCACCCGGAACGCCTTCATCACATCACCCGAGCCCTGGTAATAGACTCGATTGTCAAAGAACGCAGGAGTGCTGTGTACTCCGGTGATGCCGTTGTTGACGATCTGGACCACGTCATCACATAGAGGACCGCAGCGCCGGTACCCGCCCATGTCATCCCGGTCGATGAGATAAATTCGACCCTGCTTGCCCGTCTCCACCATCAAGTGGGGATGCTCGCCTGGTTGATCTGGTAGCAGCATCGTTCCGCCCGAGCCGAGATCTTGATCGACCGATTCGAGAGCGGCCTGATTGTAGGGCGTGAAGTGGTCGACTAAGGTCGCATCCGAAGAGAGCTTGACCACGCTGTCGCCATAGGCCGGATCGCACGGCGGTAAGGTAAACTGACACGGGTCGGCCGGAGTCCGGGAAAATGTTCCGTTCCCGGTGGAAAAATAGAGGTTGGCTTCGGAGTCGACGGCGACCCCCGCCCCGCTCTGCCAGACGCCGCCCCATCGGCCATTGGGCGTGGTATTGTAGAGCGCTTCGAGGGCCAGGCTGCTCTTGTTGAAGGCAGTGATCCAGCCGTGATACGGACGATTGTCGCCGTGCGATGCCCAGGCGATGTAGATCCGGTCTCCGGAGAGAGTCAGCGCAGAACGGTTGAGCTGTCGCATCGCGTTGAACTTCACGACCCTTCCGTCTGGACATTTCTCACTCGCTTCGCTCCCGTCGCCTCGCCCGCAGACCAGGATCGGTGTTTCATTCGTGTAGATGCCGGAAACGAAAGTCGTGTTTCCAAGGACAGTCGGCGGAAGGAGATCGAGACCCGTCACAACATCCAGCGCATGCAGCCGCTGGACGTAATGGGCGACCCCATCGACCATCTCCTTCGTCTTGGCCACCAGATAGATCGCCCCGGTGCTTCCATCGATGACCGGAGTTCCGGTGATGCCGATCTCGGGCACAATGTCGCGAGAAATGAGGTCCGCCGTAGGAACCGTGGTGATGCCCGCGGCGGGGTCGATGAAGCTGCGTTGCCAGAGGATGCCCGGGGCCGACCCGTTCGCATCGAACGCATAGACGCTGTCGTGCTGGGTGGCGACAAAAACAACGTTCCGCGTTCCCTGGCCGGGAATTTCCAGACCTGACATGTACAGGGGCTGAGCGTAGGCATAGCCGTCCAGCGCATAAGAGAACAGCTGGCCAAAATCGGTCGCGTTCACGTTGGTCGGACTGAGAAGCGCCTCGTTCGGATTCAAACCGGTGAGCGCGTTGTCGTTGTGCCAGGTCAGGACGTCGATCTGAAGGCCGAGTTGCTGCCGCTGGGCAAGTGCCGGGTCACGTGTCTGCCCACAGCCAAGGAACAAGGCCGCCAAGGGTAGAACTGCTGCAAGCAAAGCGGTGGCGACAGGTGACTCTCGACTGAAATGTTGCATTCCGCGACCCCCTCGGGAGAGCAACGGAGGTACCGGGGAGCGGGATGCCTGTCAAGCTCAAAGCTCTGCCTTAGCGTTGCCGGCGAAACATGCGTCGGGCACAAAAAGCTGGCGCGCTGCTTGCAGCTCACAGGCGATGTTCAATTCAAGAAAAAGCGGCGGCCAGATGGTGTCACGACCTTTGAGATGAGAGCGACGCATCGTCTGCATCAAAACAAAACGATTGAAATCGGAGCTCAAATCTGATCCGGCCATCGCACGGGTATCATGGAACGGCCGGCTGGACGTTTCTGCTCGAGGACCCCGGGCGAGACCTGCCAAGCCGAGCGGGACGGGTCTGGCCGGGCTCGGGCAGATCGACCGCGTACAACTCTCCCGCCGGACTGACCGGGTGCGGTCCACGCACTGCCGTCAGCGCGAAGATTCTCACACGTTCGTTGGTTGGCAGGCGAACCTCGGTCGCGCCGGTGGGAAGGTCAATTCCATAGGCGAACACATAGCTCGGAATGTAGATCTGGTTGCCCTCGGGGGAGTGGCGGTGTGTTCCGACCCAGGCGATCTCCTCGCGCTTGACGAAGCCCCGGCGGATGCGGTCCATCCCGGTCACGCTGCCGGTAGCGGGATCGAGCTCAACGTTCATGTCCGACTTGATTGCGTCCGCGGTCCATGACTGACGGGGGCTTTGTGATGGGACGACGACTTCCTGAAGCAGTCGGGAATCTTTCAGTCGGCTGTCCCACTGACCGACCGGACCCTGCCATTCGCGAACAGTGATCGGCACCCGGCGCGGATGAAAACGACCACCGATGCTCAGGGTCAGCGCGGTATCTCCACCCACCGCAGCCGCCAGAACGTACAACCGATCATACGAACCCTTCGGGATTGAAAGCACCTGCCCATTGGGCACGAGCACGTTTTTCCCGCCCGGTTCGCTCGATCCGAGCTTGAAGGGAATCCCGTCGAGCATCAGCTCTTGTGGTAGAAGCTCGCCGGCGAGCGACTGTCCCTTGCCGTCGAAGTCGCCATCCGCCCGGTTTGCATCGGTGGAGACACCGTCGAGGTTGAAGCGGAGATCCAGCGGCGCCGCCGCGAGCGGAGCAGGCGCCCCGGGGCGCGGCGAAAGCCTCAGAGCGAATGTGCGCGGTTGATAGGGCTTTAAGTCCACCCCCAGCTCCGCTCCGGAGGGCGCGAAGGATCCCACCGCCTCTTCGGCCGCGTTGATCTCCCTCGCCTCTTTCAGCTCCCCGGCGAAGCGAATCCGCGCCTGTACCGCCCTGCCATATTGCTCCTGGACGCGCAGCACGATTTCCTCGCCGTCCTCTGCCTTCTTCAACGCTCGCACCGCGACCTCTCCGGTTGCATCGTCGACAGAGAGCAGGGAGAAGCTGCGGCCGAGGCTGCCTGCATGCGGCGTGGCCTGAAACGCGACGAGCGGCTGGTTGAGGGCCGCCGCCCGGGCAGGAACGCGTCCGGATCTCCAGTCTCCCCGGTGCCCGGCAATGGCATAGATGAACCGGTGATGCCCGAGGTCATTGCTGCTTTGGTACGGGTATGCTTTCCCCCGCGCAGTGTGGATCAACGTCAGGCGCAGGACATCATCGGCGGGTTTGTCCCAACCGTACTTGCTGTCGTTGAGAATCGCCGCGCCGAACGCCCCGCCGGCGTCGGTGAGGTCCGCCCACTTCTGCGCGGGCACCTCGTAGTGATCGGCGGTGTTATTGCCGCGCGCGATGGTGCCAAGATCAAGATCGTAGGTCGCCTTGGGATTGGATGCGGTGAACGGAAACGCCGCCTTGAGGAGTGTGTTGGGCGACTTCCAATCGACCAGATTTTCCACCTCCAGGCGATCGCCGCCCTCGGCCAACCTGATTCGCTGGACGAACGTCGAGCCGGCGGCCCGTCGGATGACTTCCACCGCGGCGCGCGCGGGCCCTCGCTCGACGATTCGAAACCGCGGTGCGGTCGGGTACTCTCGCGGCGGCGCATTCACGGTGTCATAGAGAATCCGCCAGGCGGGCTTGTCCGGCGAGGGATTGTCCCTCAGCTCGAGCCGGATCGGCGCCCTCAACAGCTCCTGGTTCGCCTCTTTGTCGACAATGGATGACAAATCCCCGTTGGAATCTATCTTTGTCAGATAGCGCGCGTTCTCCAGCGAAGACTGGGTCACTTTGAGCGACGAGGGTACGCCCTTCGACGGTCCCGACCTGACCTCGAAAACCTTGAACCCGACCGATGGCACCTCGGCGAGGAACAGGATCCGCGCCTGGTTTCCGTGCCTCTCCAGAACCTGGGCCAACACCTCCTGGTCGGTCGCTCGATCGATGACCCGAACGGCGGCCGGAGCGGAACCTGGGAATCGGACCGTTGCTTCCACCTGATCGCGGCGGGTGGCGGGAATGCCCTTGCCCTGCGTATCGAGCTGGCTGCCCACCGCCGCGGTGGAGCTGGTGAGCACCCCGGCGAATTGGTTTGCCGACACCAACTCGTCATTCCACGAAAGCTCGTAGGCCTGAGGAATGGATGTGCCGGTCAAATCGTCGTGAAACTGATGCCAGAGGAAGCGAATCCACGCGCTGCGCAGCCTTTCCGACGGGTAGGGAAACGCGGCCAACCACTCGGCCGCCACCGCTGCCCGCTCCGCCGAGTCGGCGAGCAATTCATTCTCGCGGTTGAATCGCTTCATCGCCGCCTGCGAGGTGTAGCAACCGACCCCGTGGGTCTTCATCGTCAGCTCCCCCTCGTAGACGGGAAGCGCCGCCTTCTCCAAAGGGGTCAGATCGCGCGACAACTGATCGGCCGAGGTGTTGCGGATCTCGACTTTCCCGTTGTTATTGGCGAACGACTTCTCCAGCCACTCCAGCGACGCGACGTCCGGCGCGCCGCCGATGTCCCCCACGCCAAAGTAACGAAATCCGACCTGGCGCCCATTTCCGAGCGGGGTGAGATCGTTCGACCATTTCGGATCTACCGCGATGTCGCTGCGGATTTTGGTGACATAGTCCCCGGGGTTCAACCCCGCCACCACCTCGCTGCCATCGACTCCCTTCCAGCGACCGATCGGAAACGGAATTCCAAAGCTCGAGCCCCAGGTCAGTTTCTGCGTCGAAAAGGCGGACAGGCCCGAGTGACTGGCGATCGCCGGCAAGGCAAAGCCGAAGCCAAAACAATCGGGGAGATAGACGTCGCGGCTCACCTTGCCGAACTCCTGGCGGAAGAAGCGTTGGCCATAGAGGGCCTGGCGCATCAATGATTCCGGCGAGGGGATGTTGGTGTCGACAGCGTCGATCCACGATCCGGCCAGGCGCCAGCGTCCCTCGGCAACGTACTTCTGCACCGTTGGCCACGCCTCCGGGAAGTACTCCTTGAACCACATGTAGTGGATCACGCCCTCGTAGTTGAAGGTGTAGTGGGGGAACTGCTCGAGGCGTTTGAAGTTCTCGAAGAACGTCGCCGGCACGAACTGGCGAATCGAGTCCTGCACCGTCCAATTCCATTGCGAGTCAAGATGGGAAGTGGCGATCAGGTAAAGGACAGGCTTGGGGGGGTCCCTGGGCGGCGCGGGTGATGCACCCAGATTGAGGACGACCAGCGCGGCTAAAACGGATTGACCAGCTTCCATCGTTCCTCCCCATGAAACGGCGGTAGGCTTCTACCACGGGCCCGACCGGGGTGAAGCACCAAAGAACTTAGTTGTCGCACCCGAGCTGCAAGGGCGTAGGATGGTTTTGGTGAGACGTCAGTGACGACAAGAGTCGTGCGCGGGCTGCGCTGGTGGATCGCCTCCCTCCTCTTTGCCGTGACGCTGGTCAACCTCGTCGACCGCCTGACCATTTCGGTGTTGGCCCCGGTGATCATCGCTCAGCTCGAATTGACCCATCTGCAGTTCGCGAGCATGAGCACCTGGTTTCTGGTTGCCTATGCCGCCAGCCAGGCCCTGTCGGGGAAGCTCTATGATCGCATCGGGACCCGCCGCGGTTTTTCCGTCTCGGTCCTCATTTGGTCCCTCGCGGCAATGGCTCACGCGTTCGCGCGGGGGCTCCCCAGCTTGAGCTTCCTTCGATTTCTGCTCGGCCTGGGAGAGGGTGGCAATTGGCCCGGAGCTGCGAAAGTGATCGCCGAATGGTTTCCGGTTCGCGAACGCGCCTTCGGAATGGCTCTGGTCAATGCCGCCTCGGCGATCGGTTCCATTGTGGCGCCGCCGCTGATCATCTGGCTGCAGCTTCAATTCGGGTGGCAGACGACATTTCTGGCCACCGGTGCGGTGGGGCTCGGATGGCTTGCGCTCTGGTTGATCTTTTACAAAGTGCCGGAGCGACATCCTTCGATCACCCCGGAGGAGTACGCGCTGATTCGGCAGGACCGTAGTCCCAGCGGTTGGAAAAAACAGGGGTGGAGAGAGCTTTTGAGGCACCGTCAGGTTTGGGCGATCGTGCTGTCCCGGTTCTTCACCGACCCGGTCTGGTGGCTCTACATCACCTGGTTGCCGCTCTATCTCTACAACGTGCGCGGCTTCAGTCTGAAACAGATTGGTTTGTTCGCCTGGGTCCCCTACCTGGCCGCCGATGCCGGCAGTCTGTTCGGCGGGTGGATGTCCGGGTTTCTCATCGGCCGGGGATGGTCGGTGAACCGTTCGCGCAAAGCGGTCATTCTGCCCGGAACCCTGTTGATGTCCGCGGGCATTCTCGCCGCGACGGCCAAGGGTCCGATCGCGGCGCTGGCCTTCATCGCCCTGGTGTTGTTCGGCTTCCAGAGCTGGATCGGCAATGTCCAGACGTTGCCGAGCGACTTCTTTCCGGAATCGGTCGTGGGATCGGTGGCTGGCCTGGGAGGTCTCGGCGCGGGAGTGGGAGCGATTCTGTTCACTCTGGCCACCGGCTTCGTGGTTGATCGCTTTCATTCCTATACGCCGATTCTGGTGGCTGCGGGGCTTCTGCCCGTTCTGGCCACCGCGATCCTGTTCCTCCTCGGCGGGCCGATTCGCCGCTTGTCACTTCAAGAGTCAAGCAGGTAAGACGTCGAAGCTGAGATGGAGCAAAAGAGGGACGGAAAGATGGTGGACCTCAGGAACAAGCTGGCGGTCGTCTCTGGTGGAGCGCGGGACATCGGGCGCGCGATCTGCCTTCAGCTGGCGAAGTGCGGCGCGTCGGTTGCGTTTTCATATCGCGAAAGCGCGGGGAAGGCGGAGGACACGTTGGCCTCCTTGCGCCAGTTGGGGGTCAAGGGGCTCGCCGTTGCCTCGGATGCGACAAAGTCATCCGAGGTCGAAGCATTTTTCTCGAAGGTGCAAGATTCCCTTCAGCAACCGATCGACATCCTGGTGAACAATGCGGGCGGCCTCGTCGCGCGAAAAAAAATGGATGAGATGGACGAGGCCTTCTGGGACAGGGTCATCGATCTCAACCTCAAATCCGCATTTTTGATGACCAAGGCTGCCCTGCCCCGGCTCCGAGATGGCGGTGCGGTGGTCAATGTATCAAGCCAGGCAGCACGCGACGGGGGTGGTCCGGGGGCGATAGCCTATGCCACCGCCAAGGGCGGGATGGTGACCTTTACCCGCGGCCTGGCCAAGGAGCTCGGGCCCCGAAAGATCCGGGTCAACGCCGTCTGCCCGGGGATGACCAACACCAGCTTCCACGATCTCTTCACCAAGCCGGAAGTGCGGCAGCGGGTGGCGGGGATGACGCCGCTCGGAAGGGAGGGCGATGCAGCGGAGATTGGTGCCTTGGTGGCGTACCTCTCCTCGCCCGATGCTTCCTTCATCAATGGCGCCTGCATCGACATCAATGGGGGGATCCTCTTTTCTTGAAGACAATCGAGCCCAAGAGCGAAGGTCGCTGGGACCTGGTCGGCCTCGGGGAGGTGATGCTGCGCTTCGATCCGGGGGACAAGCGGGTTGCGACCACGCGGAGCTTCGATGTCTATGAGGGCGGCGGGGAATACAACGTGGCGCGGGGGCTGAAGCGCTGCTTCGGGCTGAACACCGCGATCGTCACCGCATTCGTCGACAACGCCATCGGCCGCCTGCTGCAAGATCTGATCTACCAAGGGGGAGTCGATCAATCGCTGATCCGTTGGGTCGAATTCGATGGCTTGGGTCGGGCGGCCCGGAACGGGTTGAACTTCACCGAACGCGGCTTCGGGGTGCGGGCGGCCCTGGGGTGCTCCGACCGCGGTCATACCGCGACATCTCAACTCAAGCCGGGAGACATCGACTGGGACACTGTTTTCGGAACGCTCGGTTCAAGATGGTTCCATACCGGCGGTATTTTTTGTGGCCTCTCCGACGCCACTGCGGAGGTGGCCCTGGAGGCGATGCAGGCGGCGAAGCGGCATGGAACGATCGTCTCCTATGACCTCAATTACCGCGATTCCCTCTGGCGCTCGAAGGGCGGAAAAAAGCGGGCCGAGGAGGTCAACCGCCGCCTCGCTCCCTTCGTCGACGTGATCTTCGGCGACTTCTCCGCGCTCGGTTTTGAAATGACGAAGCGGAACGAGCACCCCCTCCACGTCCAGGCGGAAGAATTGAAAGAGCTCATCCTCGCCATGGCGAGGGAATTCAAATTCAAAGTTGCGGCGACCACCCTACGCAAATCCAAGACCGCGACGATCAATGAGTTCGGCGCCCTTTGCTATTGCGACGGCAATTTCTACCAAGCCACCACACGCCCCAACCTCGAGGTGTTTGATTGCGTCGGCGGCGGTGATGCCTTCGCCTCGGGTCTGATCTATGGCTTCTTGACCGGCCGCGAACCACAAAGCTCGGTCGAACTGGGAGCAGCTCACGGCGCGCTGACGATGACCACGCCAGGCGACAACTCGATGGTAACGTTGAGGGAAGTGCTTCAACTGATCGAAGGGGCCGAGGCGGGTATCGCGCGATAAGCCGAAAGCCCACCCAGGGAAGAGATGAACCGATCCGAAGTGTTTCAGAGAATTATCGAGGTGGGCATCATCCCGGTGATTCGCGGCGTCTCCAGCGGGGACGCCCTCCTCGCGGCGGAAGCCGTTTCTCGAGGCGGAATCCCGATCGTCGAAATCACGCTGACCGTGCCCGGAGCGATCGAGACGATTCGGAATCTCGTCAGGCAGCGAGGAGCAAACATGCTCATCGGCGCGGGAACGGTGCTCGACGTCCACACCGCGCGTCGGTGCCTGGAGGCGGGGGCGCAGTTCCTCGCCAGTCCGGGTCTGGATCCCGACACGGTGAAGCTGGCCCGATCGCAAGGAACGGTGATCTTCGCCGGTGCGCTCACTCCCACCGAGGTAATCGCCGCCTGGAAGGCAGGCTCTGATTTCGTCAAAGTCTTCCCCTGCAACGCAGTGGGGGGAGCTAAGTACATCGCCTCGCTCAAGGGGCCGTTGCCCGACGTTCCGCTGGTCCCCTCGGGCGGCGTTTCCCTGGAAACGGCCCCTGAGTTGCTCCTCGCCGGGTCAGCTGCGCTGGCGGTGGGCGGCGAGCTTCTGGACGCCGCCGCGATCAAGTCGCGCCAGTTTGATTTGATTACCCAGAACGCCGGACGCTTCATCGAGGTAGTGCGAAAGGCTCGCCAGGCCAAAGGGCCCGCACCCTCCTAGGCTGCCAAACCATGAAGATTGCCGACGCCAAGTTGATTGTATGCAGCCCAGGCCGAAACTTCGTCACCTTGAAGCTCACCACCGAGGATGGAGTGTATGGGTTGGGCGACGCGACCTTGAACGGTCGGGAGTTGGCGGTGGAGAGCTATCTCACCGACCATCTGCTGCCCACCTTGATCGGTCGGGACGCCCGGCGCATCGAGGACATCTGGCAGTATTCCTACCAAGGGGCGTATTGGCGGCGCGGCCCCGTCACCATGACCGCCATTTCGGCGGTGGACACCGCGCTCTGGGACATCAAGGCCAAGAGCCTCGGTGTGCCGCTGTATCAACTGATCGGCGGCGCATCGCGCGATTCGGTGCTGGTCTACGGCCATGCCAGTGGCGATGATCTGGAAACGACGGTACAGGCGGTCGCCGACTACTTGAAGCTTGGGTACAAAGCGATCCGTGTTCAGAGCGGAATTCCCGGGCTGCCGTCGACGTATGGCGTCGGACGGGGAAAGATGTATTACGAGCCGGCGGAGAAGAACGCTCCGGTGGAAAACGCCTGGAGCACCGAGCGCTACCTGGACTTCGTTCCCAAGCTCTTCGAGCGGGTGCGCAGGGAGCTCGGCCCAGAGGTCCACCTTCTCCACGATGCGCACCATCGACTGACGCCAATCGAAGCGGCGCGGCTGGGGAAGAGCCTCGAGCCCTATCATCTGTTCTGGCTGGAAGACCCGGTTCCGGCCGAGTTACCCGA
>WNFD01006369.1_pt1 | contig 23545 bp, 21 predicted proteins | sample 5400491 | NCBI WGS metagenome assembly WNFD01 (sample SAMN13153343, study PRJNA577476) | soil metagenome | isolation source: 120 cm saprolite under Douglas fir tree site 2 hole 2 replicate 2 | place: USA:California | collected 2015-04-18
CGACAACAAACTCGATGGTGGCGGCCAGATCGCGCGAATGCAGGTCCTGAAGCTGGAAGGGGCCGCTTTCGTGGATCGCCGAACCCCGAATGGCGACCCAGTTGAAGAAGGAACTGCTCGACAGATAAAGGTACTGGCGAAACACGTCCTGATTCAGCGCAACCGAGGAGATAGAATCGCGGCGCAGGGTGTACTGGAGGCCGGTGTTGAACGTCAGAGTGTTCGCGCCCAGATGCAGCACCGGCGTGATTCCGCCATTGAACATCGTGTCGTAGGTATTGCGATTCTGAACTACGTTGATACTGGGCAGCGAAACCTGGCCCTTGGTCATGCTTTCGCCGACGAAGCCGCTGATCGTCGGAAATCCGCCCAAATGGACGCGATAATGTTCCGCGCCCAGTACCTGCACCGAATGGCGCGGCGGAGGCAGAAGTCCGGACTTCGGATTCACCAACTGCGTATCCAGCGCGTAAATATTGATGTCTTCGAACACCGGAGCGACGTCGCCTTCGGAAGAGATGCTGAACATCCGATTGATCTGCCGGCCTTCCTCACCCGCAAGCTCATATTCCGACCTTACGGTCTGTTCGTTCTCGTCCTGGCCCTCGAGCGCATTGGCGCGGGCGAAGCCATAGAGAGCGTGGAGCGTGTCCTGGCGGTTCCGGAACAGATTGGCCTCCGCCATGATGTAGTCATAATCGTCCATGTAGCTCTCGCGGTTGCCTAAACTGGCCAGCGCGGCCCGGGCTTTCCCGGCGTCGCCCTCGGCGAGATAGGTATTGGTCAGACCCAGCGCCACGTCGCGCGGGGCGGCGCCCGCCACTCCCGCCTTCTTGAAATACGTCTCGGCCAGGTCGAAGTCATGGATGGCCAGGAAAATATTGGCGGCCCTGACCAGATCGTCCGCGGTCGCCGGCTGCGCGTCGCCGACCCTGGCTTCGGCAAAACCGAGGCCAATCTGCCTGCGGGCGTCATCCCAGCGGTTTTTCTTCACAAACACCTGCGCGACGGCCAGCCGTGTGCTGACCCGGCTTACGTCCGGAGATTCAAGCGCGCCCGCGAACCGCTGCATGGCCGCATTTTCGTCGCCCAGGGTCAGCAGCGCATTGCCGGTGGCCAGCAGGACTTCCCCGTCGCCTTTGCCCAGGCGCTCGGCTTCCGTGACATTGCGAATCGTTTCCGGCCGGTCACGCAGGTTCGCATAGGACTGCGCCATCTGAGCATAGATCAATGGGTTATCGGGCGACAGACTCAGAGCGACGTTGTAGGTGCCAATCGCTTCTTTAAAGCGATGCAGATGAAAAAGGCTGTCCGCGAGCGCAAGCTGGGTCTGTCCAGCTGGTCCATGGCGGGCTGAGCCCGGTGCTCTTGAAGATAGGCGTACGCCAGACCCAGGTGAGCTTCGCCGTAGTCGGGCTGAAGGGCAAGGGCCTGCTCGAAGTCCTTCACCGACTTCTCCGGGGACTTCAGATCGTTGTAGACATAGCCCCGGCTGACATAGCCTGTGGCCATCTTCGGGTCGCGTTCCAGCGCGCGATTGAAATCGGCCAGGGCCTCCTGCAACTGCCCGGAATGCGTGTGAACGTAGCCTTCGATGAGCGCGAAATCCTTGTTGTTTTTGAGCTTCGGCTCATAAGTCGTGGAGAGGGTCATCGCCTCGTCGTACTGCCCCAAATGATAAAGGTCATACGCCAGATAGATCGGGGCCTCCGCATCGTCGGGCATCTGTGCCAGGACTTTTTTTCCGAGTACAGCCGCCTCCTGGTAAGAACCGGTCAGAGTCAGGTAACGCTGACGCTCGCGCATGACCCGGGGATTGTCGTTGGTCTCCCCTTTGGCCCGGTCCAGCCAGTGCTTTGCCAGGTCCAGATTGTGTGCCTCCAGCGCGGCATTGGCGCCTCCCGCGAGAACCAGCGGGTTATCGGACTGGTGCTCGAAAGCGGTTTCGTAGTTCCGCTGGGCCGACGGAAACTCCCGTTCGGAGGCGTACAAATCGCCAAGAGCCAGATAGGCCCCGAAGCCCTGAGGGTTGAGCTTCACCACCTGGGTAAAGTACTTTTCCGCATCCTTATTATTGCCGCTTTCCCGGGCCAGGTATCCCAGGGATGTCAGGGCATCGGGATTGTTGGCGTTCGCCTTCAGCGCCCTCTGGAACAGCTCCTCCGCCTCATCTGTCCGCTTTAGCTTCCATAGCACGGAACCGTAATTCATCATCATGGGAGCGCTGTTGGGAACCAGGGCCAGGGCTTCTTTCAGATCTTTTTCGGCGGCTGTCAGGTCCCCCGAAGCCGCCTCGATCACGCCGCGCAGTCTCAGGAACTCCGAGCGGGGCGCGCCTTCGTTTTCCTTCGTACGAAGTTCGCCGGCCGCCGCATCGAGCTGCTCTTTGGCGTGTGCGCGGTCGCCGTTATAGTCATACGCCTGATAAAGGTCGAAGCGAAGCTGTACCGGATAAAGCGGGCCTTCAGGGGCGGCGGGCGGAAGGTTTTTCAGCGCCAGCCGATATTCGCCGATGGCATTCGGAATGTTGTTGGCCTGTCTCTCAACATGAGCGAGAATCGCATGCAGCCGGTAATGGTCCGGCTTCTGCTCCCGGACTTTCTCCAGAAATACGAGCGCCGCCTTGATCTGGTCCACATTGATAAGGGCCTGGGCGACGCTGAGTTGCAGCTCTAAATTTCCCTTTGAAATTTTGACCGCCTCTAAATAGGTGTCAACGGCTTTCTGCCTCTGGCCGGCAAGCTCATAGGTATAGCCCAGTTCAGCCAGAATATCCGCCGTTTTGGAGGGCAGTCCCTGCAGGGTGGAAATCGCCAGATCGTATTGCTGGTTTTCGCGATACACCCCCGCGATCGCGCGGGCGACTTCAGGATCGCGCGGGGCCCGGTTCCGCGCCTGGGCCAGCAATCGTTTCGCTTCCGCCGGCTTGCCCGTGCGCTGATAAGCGCGGGCCAGCAGAAGCTCAGTGCGCGCCGCGGGACGCATACTTTCGCTCCGGCGCAGAATTTCCGCCGCTTTGGCCGGGTCGGTGTTCACCGTCAGTTCGCCCGCCAGATTAAGGGCGTTCACGTCTTTCGGAGCGGCGGCAATGACCTTCATCATCAACTGCCGCGCTTCTTCCGTGCGCCCGGCCTTCGCGTAGGTCTGAGCCAGTCCGCTGAGGCCGGAAATCGAGCCGGGTTTCAGTTGCAGACCGTGCTTAAAGGCATCGATGGAGAGTGAATATTGCCCGGCCAGACGCGAGGCATACCCCAGCAGGAACCAGAGGTCCGCATTTTGCGGCGCCAGTTTCACCGCCTGCTGAGCGTGACTGGTGGCGGCGACATAGTCCCCTTTGGCCAGATCGGTTTGCGCGGCCCGGGCCTCCCGGGTCACTTCGATGTTTGAGCCCCACCCCAGACCCGGCGAGGGGGACTTCTGGCCGCCATTGACGTCAAAAGTCTGCCCATGGCCAAGGAGAAGACCGGCCAGCAGCAAGACACCCAAGCCGGCAAACCAGCGACGGGACCTCACTCAGTCACCATAGTAATGATGTCCTGGAGCGAACACAGAGCCAGGACCGCCGGCGAGAATGACGTTCGCCGGGGAAGAACCGCGCAATCAACGACTTGAACTTGAAGCAACTGAGCCAAAAAGACACCTTCCCCCACCAATATTTTGAATGCTTCGAGCAACACCGTTATAAGCGTCATATAGGATGACCCTACCCCGACTTTGGCTGCTTCCGGGGCGATGTAAAAACCCGGGAATCGGCCAAAAAACAGGGCGCCGAGGGTAAACCAATTGGGGGCACTCACACTCGTATATGTGGCCCACAAATGCTAAGCACCTTAACCAACGCTCCAAATCGCTTTTCCAGCCGCCCGATTTCGATGTCCACCATCGTGCTCGTGGCCCTGATGGTGCACGGACCGCTGCTTCTTATGCAGCTTCCGGCCGGGTCGTTCGACGCGAATTTTCACATCTTCTTCGCGTCGCACTACGCCCATCACTGGTTCTCTCCATGGAATGAAAAATGGTTTGCGGGTTTTTCGCAGACCACATATCCGCCGCTGACGCACCAGTGGATCGCCCTGCTGTCGAATGTAGTCGGCCTCAACGTCGCCTAAAGCTCTGGGTGGACGATCGTTCGGCGGCCTATGCCGCGCTGGCAAGCATTTTTCTCGGCGCGGTGGCCTTTATGGTCTATCAGGCCGGCCAGCTGGCGACGGTAGCCGCGACCGCGCTCTATCTGAATGCTCTTCCCTATTTCTATGACTGGTCGCGTTTCGGCCAGTGGCGAGGCCTGGTGAAAGGGCTGGCCATGAGTCTCGCGGCGGCGGCGGCGCACCACGTCTCGCTGATCTTCGGTCTCGTCTTTTTTGCTCTGCCGGTCCTGGGTCTCGCGCTCATCGATGCCCGCAGTGACGAGACTAAAAAGAACGCAGCCGCCGTGGCGTTTCGCGCAACCGTATTCGCCGCTCTGGGCCTGATCGGGTTTGGCCTGGTCCTGCTTCCCTACTGGATCGCGCTGCTGAAGCATCCTGTCCACCAGATTCCGATTCCTCACGACAGCCGCAACAATCTGCTGCTCAACTTCATCACGGGCATCAACTATTTCGTGATTCCCTATGGAGCGCTGATTCTCGCGCTGCCGTTCATTATCATGCGCGGCATGGCGGTGCGGCGGCTGCGTCCGCTGGTGCTGGGTTTCTGGCTGGCTTTCATCTTCGGCCTGGGCGGCACCACGCCTCTGCCCCGGTGGCTGCTGGGACGCGCCTTTGAAGTTCTGACCTTTGAGCGCTTTACATTCTGGGCGACGATTCTTGCCATGCCGATCGCCGGTCTGCTGTTCACCAAACTGCTGGACCGCTACGGCGGCAAAGCGGTGGCCGCACTCGCGGTCGCCTCGGTCGTTACTCTGGGCGCGGCGCTGGCGTGGACCACCAACAATCCCTACCGGCCCGCCTCCGTTCTGGATGTCAAACCGGTGATCTCTTTTCTGAACCGGGATGGCCATGACAACTATCGGTATATGACCCTGGGCTTTGGCAGCGCGCTCGCCAGGGTATCGACCTACGCCAACGCGGGCAGCGTGGATGGAGACTACAACTCCGCCCGTCTTCTCCCGGAAATGACGCGCCATGGCTCGGCCCAGCTCACCAACGCCAAGTTTTACGGAACCGCCGGCATGGACTCGCTGCGCGACATGCTCAAGCATGCCAACCGCTATGGACTGAAATACATCTTCGTGCACGACCCCTATTACGAGCCCCTGCTGACCTTCTCCGGATGGCGAAAAATCGAGACCTACAACAGCGGAGACATCACCGCATGGTCGAAGGACGATGTTCCGCCCGCGCGGAGAGTCGAATCGGATGCGGCGCCGACGGCGCTCGAAGGCCTTCTCTGGGGCACGGTGCCCATGGGCAGCAGCGTGCTCGTCATCCTGCTGGAATTGCTGTGGCTCGCTCCCCGCCAGAGAATCCAGACAACCGGCACTCCGGCTTACGTGCCGGAACGGTCTATCGCCTAAGGTGTATTGATGAAAATTATCGGACCCATTCTGATTCTCGCGGCAACATTCGTTCTTATCTTCCTCGGCCTGACCCAGCCCGCAAATGCCGGGAAAACGGTGGGCGTCGCCTCGGGCGCAACGTCCATTCTGAAGACAGCTTCCAGCACGCCGGAACTTGCGATCTCAAACCTTCTGACGGAATTACAGCACCGCGACTGGAATGCCGGCTCACTGCAGCTTGCCGATACCAGCGCAGTCGATCCGGCCCAGCTGGCAAGGGCCGTCGCCGGCGGCGACGGCAGTCTGCGCTCGCTCTCTTCTCTGGAAAGCTGGGAGATGGCGCCTCTGCATGAGACCGCCACTGACGCCAAAATTCGCACCACGATTCACTGGTCAACCCCGGTGGGCCCCATCGACGAAACCCGCGATCTGCAGGTAACGAAATCCGGAGATACCTGGAAGGTCGAGTGGCCGCCGACGCAGTTCGCCGGCACTCCCGCCCAGGTTATTCCCGTCAACTATCTTCGCTGGGACCTGGTCACGCCGACCGGCGCCAAAGACGACTGGGGCGGACAGAACATCGACGCTCCCCGCGTGCGTATTCTTTCCATGAACGCCGTCGACTATCAGGGCAGAACGGTGGTCATGGGAGAGGTGGTGAACGAAGACACCATTCCGGCGTTCGTCAACGTCAACGCGACGCTGCTGGGGCAGGACGGCCAGAGTCTCGACGAGGAAAGCAGCTTCGACAAAATCGCCCACGTCCTGCTGCCGAAGCAGGTATCGCCCTACCGCATCGACTTTCCGTCGGTCGCGCTTCAAAAGATCAAGGATGTCCATATGGATGTCCAGGTAAGCCTGGTCCCGGCATCGGCCGATCCGATCATTGGCGTAATGGATGAAACACAGACCACCGAGGGCCAGAGAGCGAGCCTTCACGGAACGCTGTTGAACGAGAGCGGGCGGGTGGTGAATGTGCCGCACGTGATCGCAACCTTCTATGACAACAACGGAAAAGTCATCTGGGTCTCCGACGGATACGTGCAGCGCGCCCTGCAGCCGCAGACCCCGGAGCCTTTTGCGGTCGATATTCCGCTGGAAGTCGCCGCCCGGGTGAAGAACTATCATGTGGTCGTCAATCAATACAGCATTGGCAGGGACTAGCATGAAAAAAGGGATATTGTCCCTGACGCTCATGGTGACCGCGCTCGCCCCGGCCGGGTTCGCGCAGGGCGGCGAATTGCGCGCGCCCGAAAGCGTGATTTCCAAAACCGAGTTTTCAATTTCCACATCCGGATCGGGAAAAGCGACTTTTTATCTGATCGGCCCTGGCCATATCCGTAAGCAACAGGTCGAACAGGGGCAGGAAGTGCGCATATCCACTGAAGATACGTTGACCGCGGGACGGTACGTGGCCATCCTGTGCGCGGAGAGCTGCCGCAGCGCATCTTTTTATGTGACGCCTTCGCGTCCGTCCGGATTAAGTTTTCTCGCCCACCCTTCGCGCGTGCCGGTGCGGGCCGAGAATGCCATCAGCGGCGTGGCATTTGTCTTTGATGAAGGCCACAACCTCATCCTGACACCGACACCGGTGGAGTTCACGCTGACGGCGGCCGGCAACGGCCAGACTTCAAAGTCCGTTACGACCCGCAACGGTGTGGCGTGGTTCAGAACAAACTCCGGAAGCGCGGCGGGCAGCGCGCAGCTCACAGCCTCCGCGGGCGCCATCAGCGTTCGCCGCGTGGTGCGTCAGGTGGCCGCCGAAGCCTGCAACCTTCGGGTCAAAGCGACTCGGACAAAAACCGGAGTCGTTCTGGAAACCGATCCGGTGCGCGACTGCTCCGGCAATCCCGTTCCCGACGGAACCATCGTCACCTTTACCCGGACCGACAACGACGAGAAGAGCAGCGTGGACGCGCCGATCAAGCAGGGCGTGGCCCGGGCCGTCATGACATCGACACGCGGAACCGTCTCCGTGGCATCGGGCGTGGTCATGGGCAATCCCATTCGGCTGAGTGATGCAAAATGAATACCATCGTCCCGAAAAACAAATCTGCGCGCCGCCGGTTCATGCTGGTCACCGTCTTGGCTCTGCTGACGACCGGCCTTTTGTCGGCCCGTCCCCTGAGCGATGACCCGCCGGGAAACATGAGCGTGAACTTCAGCGACGCAGCTCCGCGCAAAGTGGAAGAGCTGACGAAACGAAGTGTAACGCGAGCCTACGGCCGCGCCTGGGACAGTCTGGCCACCGCCCTGAGTTCCAACGCTCCCGAACTGCTGGACGGCTACTTTACCGGCACGGCAAAATCCACCCTGACGGAGGCGATCACCAGCCAAAAGAATCTCGGCATCGAGTGCCGTTACGGACGGCAGGTCCACAAGCTGGAAGCGGTCTTTTACGCGCCCGAGGGCGATGTAATGGAACTGCATGACACCGTCGAACTCGACCTGCGGCTGACCGCCGATGGAAAGGCGATCCATGAGGAGCATGTGACCCTGCATTATGTGGTGCTGATGACCCCGGCGGCCGATCGCTGGCTGATTCGGCAATTGCAGGGTGTGTCGGGGTTTTAAGAACGACCCTCGCGAGACGTAGCTTGCTGCGTCTAAAAGCCGGATGTCGTAAATGCAATGCGAGGATCAGAACGAACCGTCGATGGAACGCCGGCACATTCTCGTCTTCCAGGCTAATCAGGATCGCGACCGTCAGACGTAGCAAGCTGGGTCTCTACAGTTGTTCATGTATTTTCGCGGGAATGCGATCTATTCCCGTCCCGCAGCTTCATTTTCTCGCACCCGAGTTCTCCATTCCGCGCTCAAAAGCATCCAACCTTATACCCGATGCAAACGCCAAAAACACAATCACGTCCGTTCTCCCGGCCAAAAAAGATCGTCATGCTGCTCACGATCCTGATGATCGCCGCCAGCTGCAGGAAAGACACGATCCATGTCCTCGCGGCCGAGGCCACCGCGCCGGAAACCCATGCCTCTCCGCAGATACTCGCCTTGTACGAACCGTGGTTCGGCGACCTCAAACATATCGACGTGGGCTATTCCAGCCAGGATCCCGCGGTGCTTCGCGGTCAGATTGAATCGGCGCGCAGAGCCGGTATCTCCGCATTTCTCGTGGATTGGTACGGCGTTCGCCGGGGACCGTTTCTCGACAACAGCTTCCGGCTGCTGCAAAAGGCCGCCCATCAGAGTCACTTCAAAGTCGCGCTCATGTATGACGAAGCCGAAGATGACAGCGTGAACTCCACCGATGACGCGCTTGAGTCATTGAGCCGGGCTTACAAGGACTACATCGGGCCGGAAGCCCCCTATCACGACACGTACCTGACCTATAAGGGCCGTCCGGTGGTCGTGATCTTCCCCAAGAGGGGCAAAACAAACTGGAATCTGCTGAGAGAGCGGGTGAACTCCTGGTCCTCGCCGCCTGTTCTCTTCTATAAAGATGAAGCGCCGGACGCTTTTGCGGGAGCGTTCGACGGCTATTACGCATGGGTCCATCCCGGCGCCGCAGGTTGGAAGGCCGATGGAAGCGACTGGGGCGAACAGTACCTGGAGACCTTCTATACCAACATGACAAAAAAACATCCCGACAAGCTCGCTATGGGAGCGGCGTGGCCGGGATTCAACGACACGAGAGCGACCTGGGGCCTGAACCGCCATATGGCCACGCGTTGCGGCCAGACGTTCCGCGACACCATGTCGCTCTATCATCGTTACTATGACGATTCCGCGCCTCTGTCCTTCCTGCTGATCGAAACATGGAACGACTATGAAGAAGGCACGGCCATGGAACGCGCCGACTTCGCCGGCTGCCCCAGCACTTCCTCGAATCGGTGATTGGCACTCAGCACTCAGCATTCAGCATTCAGCACTCAGCATTGAAACAGCATGCTCGTATCAAACAAGCCAAACTTTTTTCACCGCAACGGACGCAGACGACGCAAAGGCGGCTACGGAGAAAAATGATCGGGTTGAATCGAATACGACTGCTTTTCGACACAGTTGCGCGGGTGATTGCTGAGCGCTGATTGACGAGTACTGATTGACGAGTGCCGATTTGCTGATTGCTGATTTGCTGAGTGCTGATTGCTGATTGCTGAGTGCTGATTTTCTGAGTGCTGACTTCGCGTCCTTTGCCGCGGAGTTTCCGCCTGGAGCGGTCATTTTTGAACAGACTCTCGCCAGGCCACGATTTACGCTTCGAGAGGTGGAGTTTATACACCACATATTAAGGAAGGAGGAATCATGAAACCCAGCACTCACGACGAAGCGGAAGGCAAGCTTCACGAAGTGAAGGGCGCGGTCAAAGAGAAGGCCGGCAAAGTCACGAAGAACCCCCGGCTCGAAAACGAGGGCGCGGATGAAAAGACATCCGGCAAAGTTCAGAAGAAAATCGGCCAGGTGGAAAAAGTCGTCGGCCAGTAGCGGAGGCGCAATTCTTCGGCGCTGATGACCTTATACAACCATGATGCGGTCGCGGACCAATAGTTTGATATGAGTACAATACCGGCAATTCCCGCACTTATAGCTTTCGTCGCGATCGCCGTGGCCGGGTTCACGGCCCTGATGTTTTTGCGCAAGAGCCGGACCAGAGTGCCGCACACGCGCTTTGGCCGGCCTGATAACACTCGACTGACGGCCAATCGTCGATACTCAAAGCAGCCCGGAACCGGGCTCGACACGCGCAGGGAGACCGCGGAGGATTTCCATCTTCAGCAGTTCTCTTCCGCCGAACATGCCCGCTGCGCCGAGGTCCACGCCCAGTATGCGGAGAGCCTCGGCGGAGCGGTAACGGAAGCCGATCAGGGCCTGAGCGACGTATTGTCCATGAGCGGCTGCCTGGTCAGCGACTTCGAGCAGAGTGGAGCTGATATCGTCATCCAGTCCTCGGCGCTGACCAGGGACGTCGCGATCCATGAAATTGCCCTCCGCAAAAAGCCGGGCAGGGTCAGCACCGATGAAATGCGCCGGACGCTGACCCGTTACAGAGCCCTGGTTGATACCCCGCCGGCGGGCTGGAGGCAGTCCGGCTAAAAAATTCGTGACAGAACTTCCGGCCGGAACTGAATGACGGATGGAGACCCGGAACACAAAATCCACCGCCGAAATTGGTGTCGAAAGCCAGGCTCAGCCACTCCGGCTGTCGGGCATGGCCGCGCCCGAACTGGAATTCGACCTTTCAATGGAAATTGAACAACTGCGCACGAAAGAGTCCCGGGGCCGCGTGCCCGGGAGAAGTTCGGTCACGCTGGTCAGGCAACAGGACTTGCGGGTTATTTTAATTTTAATGAAGGCCAATCAGCGCCTGGGCGAACACCGAGCCGAAGGCAGAATTTCGATTCAGACCATTGCCGGCCGAATCTGTGTTCACTTACAGGGCCGGAAGATCGACCTTCCCGCGGGAAGATTCCTGGCTCTGCAACGCGGACAGCACCACGACGTCGAATCTCCGGAGGAGAGCGCTTTTCTGCTGATCATCACCTGGCCGGCGGAGAAGCGCGACCGGGAATGCCCGGCTCGATCGCTCTTCTCGCAAGACTTTTCCCGGCAGAAACTGCCGGCTCCGACACATGAGCACAATCATATGCATTTACAAAACCATACTCTTCATACCGATAGCACAGTACCGAGCACAGCACCGATGGATAAGAATCGACCGGCGGTAAAGACATCCGGTCCCGCTCCGCTAACAACGGTCATGAACCACATGACCATCGTTTCCCGTCTTTTGCTGAATGCCGTAAGAGATCAAACGCCGGAGGCCGGCGCCGCGAATCGCGAAGAGGCGCGCGCGGCCCTCGCCCGTTTCGATCAGGCCGATTTTCCGGCCCTGGTAAAATTTGCGGGCGATCACCATGTTCTCGTCCGGGCCTTTGAGATTTTCAGCGGCCTCGCGAACGGAAAAACGACAGAAGCCGTTGAAAATGGCATCCTCGGGCGGGCCCTGGCCACGCTCGATCATGAACGCGCGCGCATCGCCCACGCGCTGTTGGCGCTGGAGAAAATCTGCTCGGAGTTCGAAGTCCAGGGGCTCAGGATTGTGATCATCAAGACGCTGGACCACTGGCCGGATCTGGGCAGCGATCTCGATCTCTACACCGATGCCGACCCCGCGGACGTGCGCCGGATCATGACGCAGGACTTTCAGGCTGTGCCCGAAGAACGCAGCTGGGGCGACCGGCTGGCGGGCAAGTGGAACTTCAAGGTGCCTGGCCTGCCCGAACTGGTTGAGTTTCATGTCGGCAGGCTCGGCCAGACCGGAGAGCACGTTGCACTCGCCAGAGATCTCATTGAACGCGCCGAATACATTCAGATCGGCGGCCGGCGTTTCTGCGTGCCGGCGCCCCCGGACCGCCTGATGATCAGCACACTTCAGCGAATGTACAGGCATTTCTACTTCCGCCTGTGCGATATCGTCGACACCGTCGCTGCCTTCCTTCGTATGGTCGGCGTCGCAATTCGGCGGCGACGAGGTGACCTTCAGAAAAGGCTTCCTGCGCGTGCCGATCATGCCGCACTCCGTCAACCTCTTTGCCTCGCAGTTTGCCTCCACGGCCGGAAGCCGAAACCTGCGTGGCGCCGCACGATTAAGTTTATTGCCGTGGCTCGCCACCGCCGCCGCCGTTTGCTACAAACTGAGCGGCAGCGACAAGGGAATCTGGTAGGGCTTCATTCAGAAATCCGGGAACCGATCGAAGGGCGCAATGCGCCCTTCGATCGCTTTTCTCGGTGGCTTTTTCCGTTACCGATAATTGATTTTCATCTTGTCGATATAAATGCTGTAGGCGGAATGAGCGGCGTTGATATCGAGCTGGATGGCATTGGTAAACTCTTCTCCGGCCGCGCCGGAATGAAAAGCGTTGTGTGAGATGTTCAGCGCCTGGCGCGCGCCATCCACCGTAAGCGCGTCATGGATGACCCGATGGGCGGCGGTATCGTTGTGAAATTCCGCGGCAACATGGTGCCACACGCCGGGCGCGAAGTGAGCGAACGGGACCCCGGTGTCGTCCCAGCGTTTCAGAGCATAGTCGAAGATGCGCCAGGTATCGGAGGGATAGACCGCCTGCCAGCTGAAGTTGTACACCCAGCCGTTCAGTTTCTGCTGACATTCAAATTCGATCGCCTGAGGCAGGTTCTCCATTCCGGGCGCGATGTAGATATCGAATTCATAGGTGAGCGCCGCCATGGCGGTGGAAACCGGCGCATGCTCCTGGAAAAAATACCCGTTTGTAAAGGGCCGGGCGGAGGCAATTGAAAACTCCGTGGAGGAGCCGTCTTCGCTGGGCGAGGCAATGCCGCGCTTCGAGGAATAACTGGCGGCCGTACCGCCGTTGCTGTTTCCGCAGTTGCCGCACGTCAGCCACGGCGCTTCCTCCACATGATCGAGCACCACACCCGAAGGTGCGGAGGGCGAGCCCGGCGGCCCGGATGGAGCGGGCACGACGGCCGTATTGATGGCGGCAGAGCCTCCTCCGCCACAGGAGACACCGACAAATGCAACAGCGGCGAGCAGCAGACAGGCCGACAGAAGCCGGCCCGCCTGCCGTCTCCTCAGTTGCCCGATAGGGACAGATTCATAAAACCGGCAAGGGACCCTCCGGGGCTCCGCGGCTCCGTGGTGAAGCTTCTGGTCCTGGTTTTGTTCATGGGCATGGGCATGGGGATGACGGGCAGGTGCAATCATGGCAATGGATCTCCCTGCGGGGTGTGCCAACCGCACACCCCGCTTTTTACTTCCGTTGACGATGAATTGTTTACCAGTAACGCAGGGTTACGTTATCGAGCCAGACTGAATAGGAGTGCTGGGCATAGTCGCCATCCATCTGGAACGCCACATTGACTTCCGAGGCGCTCACCGATCTGGCGTTGTAAGTCTGATTGATCGCATGCCTCTGTCCATCGAGGGTAACGGCTATGAAAATCGTCTGAGTCGCAGTGCGCCTAAACTCCCAGGTCAGATGATGCCATACATTCGCGGCCGGAGCCGGACAGGGAACGGCGGTGGCGCGCCAGGCGGCGTTGGCCGTGTCCCAGACATCCCACCGGCCGTCACCACGAATGTTGCACTGGGTGCCGAAAATGAACTTCTTCGATCCATTCGACTGGTTGACATCGAACTCCAGCGATTGCGCCAGTTGCGGAGCCGTGGCAAAGAAATCCAGATCGTATCGGAAGTTGGTGGCGGCGTTGTCTCCGCCGAGTTGTTTCCACCAAAGCGCATCGGAATAAGGCCTGGAGCCCCATATGGAGAATTTAGCGGATTGGCGGCTCAGGGAAGGCGTTTGCTGAAATTGGAGGAGTGAAAAGCCCGCAACCGATCCCGCGCCGTTCGCGCCCGCGCAGCTACTGCAGTTCTGCCAGCCCGTCATCGCCTGAATCTCGCCTTTGGTGATGGCGTTCGACGGAACACTGCCGGTGGTGCCGCTGGGGGTTCCGCCCGTCGTGCCTCCCGTGACCGAAATGGTCTCGGCGGTCTTAAAGATTCCTCCGGCGGAATCCCAGGCTTGCACGACAACATAGTGCGAACCGGTGGACATGGGCACCAGCGTGTCAAGACTGGAGCTCGAGTTGGCAAAGACGCTGCCGTTGTCAACATAGATATGCATCGCAATCACGGGCGCCGAAGACGATGCGGATGCGACAAAGTGGACCGGAGATCCTGAAGTGGAACCTGGTGCGGGAGAGGTGATGGCAACGCCGGCCCATGATGCGGTCGCCAGCGATAAAAGTACGAGAAGGGTACCAAATGCAAATTTCGTCAAAGTATGAACTCCGCTATGAAAAGAAAACTATGATGGATGTTTTTTAAACGTTAAGTTGACTGGCTTCGTTTGTCCGGGAAACAACTGCAGGACAAAGTGAATTAGCCCTTGCTCTCAACAGATATTAAACGCAATCGGGTAAATTACTGAGTTTTTCTTGACACGGAATTGGTCACCTTAGGGTGCCGGCCACATACCCGCATTCGAGGAATGGCGAGACAGGGGCTGGAACCGGGGAGTTGGCCACCCTGAAGTGGTGGCCACATACCTTTATTCGAGGGAATGGGCAGACAGTGCCCTGGGTGGCCGGAAGACACACGACCCCATGCGGTGCAAACGGAAGAGTTTGCTCCGCAGATTATTGACCTATAAGGATTTAATAGAAAAAGAGAATAGGGAGAGAGATCGAGGCAGAAGCGACACAGGCCTTATTTCCGGCAGCTAACGCGGCTTGCGGGCCGGGAAGCACAGAGGGGATTTCCGGGATCCGGGAGTCAAGGATAGTGCCGGCGAAAGAATCGCCGGCACACCCTGTCAGCGGGCGTACCCGCTTAACATCGACATTATGGAGTTATTTCGCGGTCGCGTCGTGAATAGCGCCAATGACCTGGTCTTTTGTGCCGGCAATCGCTTTCTTCCCGGTATCGACCCATCCGCTCACGTGTTTTTGGGCATCGCGGCCCAGACTGTTAAGGTATTCTCGTCCGTCTTCAACGCCCGCGGCGATCGCTTTGCGCGTGTCACGCCCGGATTTGGGCGCGTAAAGAAGAGCGGCTACGGTACCCACGCCCAGCCCCGCTATGAACCAAACAATCTTGCTGGTGTTTTCATCTGACATTATTGCCTCCGTATATGAATGCTGTTATTCGGTGAATTGAGATTTGCGATCGTAAAAATTCTGTGGAAGTAATCGGGGAAGCTTTATGCTGAATTGAAAGAGTCTGATATTCCCGGCCGAAGAATTGGCCTGCGAAACAGCCTCCACCGGATTCGGAGTGCGATCTTTCCAACGGCCCTTAGCTGAAAACCCTGCGGGGGATCAGCATCTTCATAGCCAGCAAAATCGCGGCAGGCACCAGAAGAAAGCGAATAGCCGTCTCACCGAACTGAAAAACGAGCCATGCAATCCAAACGGTCATAAAAAGCATGAAAAGTGTCCGGAGCATAATTCCTCCCTCCACAAGTCCACTATGTCAGGTCAGCGGGTCAAAAGATGAGCAAATTTGGTCTCATGGTAGAAAATCCGTCAGGACTCTTCCTCATCGCCATGGTCTTCGGGAAGTTCATCATTACTGTGGTAATCCTCAACAGCCTCTGCCATTTCCGGATCGCCGCCGGTCGCTCCGCGCCCGGCCCGGTTCTTCCTGGTCTGGTTCGTGTATCTCATCTTTGCAACCTCTGTCGGACTGCGCGGCGTCCCTTACCGCCGGACCCGCGCTGTTTCGTCCGGCGGGGTCGTCCGGGCAGGCGACAATCTGCCGACCCGTCCGGCCCCGGTAATCTCGTAATCCTTGTAGTCGATGGTCAGTTCGGCATGACCTCCGAGGCGAACCGCAGTCATACTGTGATTGCGCACGGGAAGCCAGAAATCGCTGACCTTGGTGTACTCCTGCACGATTTCCGCTTTTTTGGTCCAGAAGGAAGGGTTCTTCGCGGGTTCCGCTTCCAGCCGCACGACGGCAAAATCGTCCGCATCCACCCAGATTCGCCCGCGATAAAGATACTTTTCGCTCTTTCGCGGCTCCACGGTCAGCACGTACATTGCGCCCGAAGGCCCGCTCTCATATCCGACCAGCCTGAATCGGTAATTTTCCTGGGTCAGGGCGGAGTTTTGCTGGTTTTCCGCATTCAGCGCTTCCTTTTCCGCTTCCAGCAGTTTGTGGAACACCTTCTCGATAATCACGTTCGACCCGGTCGCCGACTGAATCACGAATTCTTTCGCCCCCGGAGCGGCATATTTCACGCTCACCACCATTTCCGCGCTGCGGGTTCCGGGAAAACCCTTGTATTCAACCCGGTAGATTCTCTTTGCCTGGTACGCGCGAAGCGCCTCGATGCGATGCTGATTCATCTCGACAAGGTTGCGGACCACCTGCTCGACGGTCAGAGAAGCGCGATTCGCAACCGGAACGTCCGCCGGCTGCCAGGCACGGGCGCTCTGCCACGAAGTCGCCAGAATCAGGAGCGGCAAAATGACCAACTCAGAGCGAAAGCGGGTAAGAGGGGTGATGGTCTTGTATGGATCTGGTCCGTTCTGTCTCATGGTGAAGCCTCTATTCAGCGCGATGTCTTGAATCAACCGACGAGCGACGCTTCTCCCGACACTTTCACCGATGCGATCCCTGCGCCCGGGGTGGCCTGACGCCGAATCGCTGTCCGCGGCCGCTTTTCCGGTCAGGCCGTGTCCATGTCTGGATTATCTGGTTTTCGGCTTTTTAGGTCTGCCCACAATTGACCATGTGGCGGGGATGGATGAATTCCGGAAGGACAGGGCCTAAAAGCGTTTCACCTTCAGCGCCTTAGCATTCAGCCACGCAACCGTTTCGCGAAACAGTCGCTTTCGCTTCGACCTGATCGATCTTCTCCGGACCTTCCTGCAACTGTTGCGATGAAGGGGGGTTGTCTGAGTGCTGAATGCTTGCTGAATGCGGCCTTGCTTTTCCTTTGTGCCCTTCGCGTCCTTTGCGGTGGAAACGCTTTTCCCGGACAGCCCGGCTTCCGGCAGCACAAAAAAATCCGCGTCACATCGACAGCACACCCTTGACGATCAGCCCTCCTGCGGTAACACTGGGAATGATGGCTGTGTCCCCAGGGACCTCCGGCTTGCGGTGTAGCTCTTTGACAACCGATATCGGCGATATGGGCGTGAATGCCGGGAGAACTAGTTAACAATGCCTGCAAAAACCGCCTTGCAGTTCCGATGTCCCAACGTCCCGATGTCCCGATCTTCCATGCCCTGGCGTTCTGTTGTACTACGGATTTCGATCTGCAACGCCATCTGCAACAGTTTTATCCGCCATTTACGGGGCTTGTAGCATGTATGCAGAATGAGGCCCCTGTTTCTTATATCCCTGAGAGTCAACCCCTGGCTTCGGCCCTGAGCTATGTTCCAATGCCAGGGCAAGCCTTCTGAACGAATCACTGTGATATACTATGGTATATACCACCGAGGTTGAAGAGGACAAAATGGCCCGTACCGCAAAATTATTTAAGAACGGCAGGAGCCAGGCTGTTCGCCTGCCTTCCGAATATCGTTTCGAAGGCAAGGAGGTCTTCATCCGGCGGGATCCCGCAACCGGCGATGTGATTCTTTCCCGCCGACCCGATTCCTGGAAAAGCTTCATCACGTTGGCAGAGCAGGCAAATGTCCCTGAGGATTTCATGACCGAACGTGGCGATCAACCCCCGCAGAAGCGCGAGCTGTTCTGATGGCGAGCCGGTATTTGCTGGACACGAATATCGCCGGCTACATCATCAAGGGGAACATCCCCGCTGTCCTCCGTCACCTCTTGCGCGTTCCAATGGCAGAGGTCGCGATTTCTACGGTAACCGAAGGCGAGTTGCGCTATGGGGTGGCCCGCAAACCGGGCGCAACGCAACTCCAAAAAGTCGTTGAGGAATTCCTGCTCCGGGTCTCCATCCTGCCCTGGGATTCGAACGCCGCCCATCAATATGGGCATCTTCGTGCCGGTCTGGAAAGCTCAGGGCTCTCAATGGGTAACCTCGATCTGATGATAGGAGCACACGCCCTGGCACTCGGTGCGATCCTGGTCACCAACGATCAGGCCTTTACCAGAATCAAGAAACTAAAGATCGAGGACTGGACGGCGTAGTCCGGGCTCAATCGCACATTCAAGTAGCGCCCGGATAAATACTCCTGGTCTCGGACTTCTTATCGGATTGACGCCCATCCTTGCCCCTCCATCGGTGCAAGGCCGGCATCTCTCTGCCGCCCCTCCGGGGCTCGATCAACTTCTTCGCTAACCCCACGCTCACGCGCGGGGCTCAATAATTACGCCCCGCCCAAAAACGGCGGGGCTGGGATAACGTTGCATCGTCGGCTTCATTTCAATCCCGCCCCACCGTAACCCGGCTGAATCCTTCCTCTTCCCGCACATCGAACCGCACCGGAAGAAACTGACGTATCACATGCATGTTGGTCTTCGCGTGCAGGTCCAGCCCTGTCGCGGTGAATGAACCACCGCCGGCCAGCGCCAGCGGCAGGAGCAGCTGATCGGCCAGATGTTCTCCCACCGCCGCACCGCTCGCCAGGTACGTTTGCGCCTGCCGGGCGGCATCGCCGGCGACATCTTCGGCGCTGACGCCGCGTTCGCCGAAGGCGGTAAAAATCTCGGTGAGTCGGGGGCTGGTGAGTTCGATCATCACCAGATTGCCGGGACTCAGAGCGTTTTTGGTGTCCGCGCAGACCAGACATTCCGCATCCCATCCGAGGATCTGCCCGACGGTTTCCAACTCGCGCCGAGCAATGTGATACGGCAGATTGACCACCAGGGCCACCGCCCGCTTTGCCGTGATGTCGCCGCGCTCGCCCATCGTCAGCGGACTCAGATCCGCGCACGGCGTTATCTCCACGGTAAAGCGGCCTCCGCCCGCGGGATAAAAACCATAACGCTGCAACTCCACTTTGATCTTCGGCCCCATCGTTTCGATCAGCGGAAGAAAGCTTCGCTCCAGAAAGTCAAACGGCGGCGCCAACGGATTGTGTGTTCCGCCCTCGATCACGATGCGGCTCGGCCCTGAAGCGGTCATCAGGGCGGGCAGAATCGTCTGCAGCACCAGAGTGCCGCTGCCCGCCGTGCCAATGGCGAAGCGGTAGTCGCCGGGCCTTACGTTTCCCGGCGTGAACGTAATCGACCGCGAGCCCAGGGACGCGCCTTCCGCCTCCCCGCCGATCTCGGCTGCCGCGCGCACCGCGGTCAGGTGCTGACGGAGCAAACCGGGCTTCTTTCGATTGGCCCGAATGTTGTCGATCCGGAAAGGCTTTCCGGTGACCAGCGAAAGGCTGAGTGAGGTGCGCAGAATCTGTCCTCCGCCCTCGCCGTATGAGCCATCGATTTGAATCATGGTCTGATCGTCGTTTGCGTCGTTTGTGTCATAGAGCTATCCCTTCACGCACACCACCTGGCGCAGGGTATGAACAATCTCCACCAGGTCGGCCTGCGCCGCCATCACCGCATCGATGGGCTTGTAGGCGGCGGGCGTCTCGTCGATCACGTCGGCGTCTTTACGGCACTCCACACCCTCGGTCATGCGGATGTGGTCTTCCAACGTAAAGCGCCTCTTCGCCTCTCCGCGTGACATCGCACGGCCTGCGCCGTGGCTGCAGCTGTGAAAGCTCTCGGGGTTTCCGCGCCCGCGGACAATAAACGAACGCGCACCCATGCTGCCGGGGATAATGCCCATGTCGCCCTCGCGCGCCCGCACCGCGCCCTTGCGGGTAACCAGCACGTTCTCCCCGAAGTGCGACTCCCGGGCCACGTAGTTGTGGTGGCAGTTGATGGCCTTCACCTCGGCGTTGAAAGCGGGCAGAACGCCGGCGCCGCGGACGGCGTCGACAATCTGCCGCATCATCAGCGTCCGATTCAACCGGGCGAAATCCTGCGCCCACTCCACCGCCTCCACATAGTCGTCGAAGTACTGCGTATGCTCGGGAAAGTAAGCCAGGTCCTTGTCGGGCAGGTTCACGAAAAACTTCCTCATGTCGACCTTCGCCAGTTCGATAAAGTACGACCCCATGCGGTTCCCGACGCCGCGCGAACCGCTGTGCAGCATGAACCACACGGTCTCGGTTTCATCCAGACATACCTCGATGAAGTGGTTGCCGGTTCCCAGCGTGCCCAGATGGTTGGCATGGTTTCCGCGGTCCAGTTTGGGATGTTTCTCCAGAATCGTGTCATAGCGCGGTTTCAAGCCCGCCCATACGTCCTGGTTTCCGGCCGGAATCTCATGCCATGCGCCCTTGTCGCCGGACCCGCCGTGGTTGGTGCGTCCGTGCGGGACCGCTGTTTCGATCGCCTCGCGGATGCTGTGCAGGTTGTCGGGCAGATCGCGCGCGTTCAGCGATGTCTGCACCGCCATCATTCCGCAACCGATGTCCACGCCCACCGCGGCGGGAATGATCGCGCCTTTCGTGGGAATCACGCTCCCCACGGTCGCCCCGATTCCCCAGTGCACGTCAGGCATTGCGGCGATCCAGCGGAAGATAAACGGCAGCCGGGCCACGTTCAGCAGCTGGCCCTTCGCCTGGTCTTCCAGCGAAACCCCTTTGGTCCAGGCCTTGATGGGAACTCCGCCGTCGCCCTTGATTACGTTGTAAGTTTCACCCGACATTTTCGTATCTCCTTCTTGCATCCATGAACAATACCAAAATATTTTGCCGCTGATTTACGCAGATGAGCGCAGATAAGAAAAAAAGCAAAAAAACAAAACCTGAAACGCAGCGCGGCAGAGCCGCAACCAAAACCTCACCGCAGAGAACGCAGGGGGGCGCAGAGATACGCAGGAAAAGCAAATACACTGGGATAAGTTTCCACGGCAAAAATCGTCGCAAGCCGCGAAGACTTTAACGATTAGCACTGCAGAGGAAGCGGAGGGTTTTGGGGGATATGTCGCGGAACCAACCGTACTCTCGCGGGTAAAAGAAAACGTCCGGCCATCGTTACAACCCAAAAAAATCCTCTGCTTCCTCCGCTTCCTTTGCGTTTCAAGGTTTATGGTTTTGACTTTGTTTCGGTTGCGGCTACGTCGCGCTGTATTTCAGGTTTTGGTTCACACGAAAATGGCCGGCTCCCGGCCGGCCATTTCCACTGGTGATCGATTTGCGCAGACGCCCGGCAGATGCCCGGGCCTTTCACCACGGTTTAGCTATTTCTTGCCGCCTTTGTCGTCGCTTTTGGTTGCGCCGCCCTTGTCGTCGCCGCCCTTGGCTTTACCCTTGCCTTTGCCTTTTCCTTTGCCTTTTCCGGCGTCGCTCTTTGCCGGCGGGGTCGTGCTCTTGGTCTTAACTTTGCCCGTTGTGCCCTTTTTGGCCTTGCCTTTGCCCTTGTCAGTGTCATCGGTCTTCTTGGTGTCATCGGTTTTCTTGCCGCCGCCGGCGGCCGGGGAACCCTGAGCGAACGCCATAGCGCCGCACAACATGCTGACCGCAATCATTTTTGCCAGAAAGCTCTTCATTGGTGTTTATCTCCTGAAATGGTCGTTTGTTTTTTTGCAGTCGGCTTCCCTGAATGGTGCGCCTGGGGGCCTGCGCAAAATCGGAGGAATTATAAAGATTCACAGCCAAAATTAAAATCTCTTTAATTTACTCCTTCTCCTCGTCACTGATCCAAAGTCTTCGCTCCCTGTTCGCCCGAAGTCCCGATTACTTCGTCATATTCCGGTTTGCTCATGCCCTGCAGGTACTTATCGAACCAACCTACGATGTGCTCCAGCCGTTCGATGCGGTGCCAGGGCTGCCCCGAGCGTGAAAGCTCGTGCGATTCACCGGGAAAACGCACCATAATCACCGGACGCTTCAGATACTTAAGAGCCCGGAACATCTGCTCTCCGCCGGCATTGGGGGGTGTCCGGTAGTCGGCTTCGCCCAGCACCAGCATCAGCGGAGTTTTGACCTTTTCGATATATGTAATGGGCGAACGATTGGCAAAATCCTGCGTTTCCCTGAACGGAGGCCCTTTGAACCAGACCGGCTCAAACTGCGCGAAGTCGGCGGTATACCACCAGTCGGCCCAGTTGGCGATGTCGCGCTGCGCCACTGCGGCGGCAAACCGCTCGGTATGTCCGACAATCCAGTCGGTGAGGACGCCCCCGCCACTGCCGCCCGTGACTCCCAGCTTCTTCGGGTCGATGTAGCCGCGCTTGAGCATGTCATCCACGCCGATCATCAGATCGCGGTAGTCGTCGCCGGGATAGTGATATTGAATGATGTTGCCGAAGGCCTCTCCATAGGAAGTGCTGCCGCGCGGATTGGGGTAAAGCACCACGTAGCCTTTGGCGGCCATCCATTGAAATTCATGGTCGAAGACATAGCCGTAGGCCCCGTGCGGGCCGCCGTGGATGTTGAGAATCAGAGGATATTTCTTCGCGGGATCGAAGTCGGGCGGTTTTTGAATCCAGGCCTGGATCTTCTTTCCGTCGAAGCTGGTGTACCACATCTCCTCGGGAGCGGTCAGGTTGAGCTGTGAAAACAGTTTTTCGTTGATGTGGGTCAGCTGCGCGGGCTGCCCGCCTTTGCCGTCAAGCACGAACAGATCGCCAATATTGGTCGGCGTGGAAATCAAAGCCACGAGTCGGCCCGCTTTATCGAGGGCGCGGTAGCGCTCCACCGCCTGGTTGCCGCTGGTAATATCGATCAGTTTCCCCGAGGCGATATCCACCTGCACCAGATTGGCCTTCCCTTCTCTCGCGCTCACGGCGATCAGGCCGCTGCCGTCGGCGGTCCACAGGACCTCATCGCCGCCGCCTGCGCGCGGCGTTCCCTGGTCGCCGCCCACGCCGCTGCAGACATCGTAGTCGTAGTTGGCGGTCAGGTTGCGCGGCTTCGCTCCGTCGGCCAGGTCGGCCACCCACAGATGCGGCTCGGAATAAGATTGCACCGGCTCATTCACCGACGCGCAGAAAGCGATTCGCTTTCCGTCAGGGCTGAACGAAAGCGCGCGCGGACCCATGGAAAGCGACATCACTTTCGAAGGCTCGCCGCCCGCGGCAGCCACCGAATAAATGTCGGCGTGCGGAAGCGAGTAATAAGGCTCGAGATCGCGATTTGAAATGTAGTGGATGTGACTGCTGTCGCCCGACCAGTGAATGTTGCCTTCGTCGAACTTTCCGCTGGTGAGTTGCTTCGGCTTCACCATGTCCTCGGAACCCTGCGGAGCGCTCACCACCCAGATGTGCGAGGGATGCTTCGGATCGAGATATCCGGCGCCGTTGCTGCGATAAACGGCGCGGGTGATAACCCGAACATCGCTTTCATGTTCCGGTTCGTCAACCTTCCCGGCCTTATCTTTATCTTTGCCGTCCTTGTCCTTATCTGACCCTTTGCCCTTCACGGCTTTGGCCAGGTCTTCGGGCGACGTGCCGCTGGTGAAGGCGATCATTTTGCTATCGGGCGACCACGTGGGACCGCCCGCACCCCGAGGGAGATCGGTCACCTTCCATGCTTCGCCGCCTGAGGTCGGCAGCATATAAAGCTGCGCGGAGGGAGGTCTCGCACCCGGCGCGGCTCCGCCCGCCGGCGCCTCGGGCGAGCGAACAA
>WNFD01006223.1_pt1 | contig 23532 bp, 19 predicted proteins | sample 5400491 | NCBI WGS metagenome assembly WNFD01 (sample SAMN13153343, study PRJNA577476) | soil metagenome | isolation source: 120 cm saprolite under Douglas fir tree site 2 hole 2 replicate 2 | place: USA:California | collected 2015-04-18
GCCTCCTTCGTGACCAATCCGAAGGATTCCACGGTTGCCGACAGGGTCGGCTTTGCGCTCGCGCCGAATGCGGGGCTCGGCAAGAACGCCAACTGGCTGTGGGCGTGGAATCTTGCCATTCCCGCCGGCTCGAAGAAGGTTGCGGCTGCGGAAAAGTTCATCGCATGGGCAACGAGCAAGGACTACACCAAGCTCGTCGCCGCGAAGGAAGGCTGGGCGAATGTGCCGCCCGGCACGCGAACTTCGCTGTATCAGAACCCTGAATATCTGAAGGTTGCTCCGTTCGCGAAGCTGACGCTGGCTTCGATCGACGCCGCCGATCCGAACAAGCCGACCGTGCAGCCGGTGCCTTACGTCGGGGTGCAATACGCCGCGATCCCGGAATTCCAGGGCATCGGGACCACCGTTGGCCAGCAGTTTTCCGCCGCACTATCCGGTTCATCAACGGTCGAAGCGGCGCTCGCAGCGGCGCAATCATCCACCGAACGCGAAATGAAGCGCGCCGGCTATATCAAGTAGAGCGCGTCGATCCCTGCGGCGATCTCCTTTCCGAAGCGCCGCGAACTGGCTGCCGTCCAAACCTGATACCGGCCGGACGGCAGCCCACATCGAGTTTCTCTTGGTCATCAGGAGGCGGCGGTGGCAACTCAGCAAACACAGGTTCTCGGGCGGGGCCTGCTGACTCCGGGTGTCGCATTGCTGTTCATCTGGATGATCGTCCCGCTGGCGATGACGATCTATTTTTCGACGCTTCACTACAACCTGCTGGACCCGGAAACCGAGGGCTTTGTCGGGCTGGAGAACTATCGATATTTTCTGACCGATCCCGCCTTTCTGACGTCGCTGCGCAATACCCTGGTGCTGGTCGGTTCGGTGCTGGCGATCACCATCCTGCTCGGCACGCCGCTCGCGCTGCTTCTCGACCAGGCCGTGGTTGGGCGCAGCATCGTTCGGTTGATGGTGATCGCGCCGTTTTTCGTGATGCCGACCGTCAGCGCGCTGGTCTGGAAAAATCTGCTGATGCATCCGGTCTCCGGATTGTTTGCCTGGATATCGACGCTGTTGGGCGTGACGCCGATTGATTGGTTCACCGATGCGCCCTTGCTCGCGGTGATTCTGATCGTCGCCTGGCAATGGCTGCCCTTTGCGACCCTCATCCTGCTCACCGCGCTGCAATCTCAGGACGAGGAGCAGAAGGAAGCGGCCGAGATGGACGGCGCGAGCCCGCTGTCGACGTTCATCTACCTCACGCTGCCGCACCTTGCGCGGCCGATCACGGTGGTCATCCTGATCGAAACGATCTTCCTGCTGACCGTGTTCGCCGAGATCTTCGTGACGACCGGCGGCGGCCCGGGTCTGCAGACCACCAATATCGCGTTCCTGATCTACTCGCAGGCGCTGATCCAGTTCGACGTCGGCAACGCCTCCGCCGGCGGGCTGGTTGCGGTCGTGATCGCCAATATCGTGGCCTTCTTCCTGGTGCGGATCATCGGACGGAATCTGGAGGCATAAGCAATGGCACGCAAAGTGACCTCAAGACGCGTGTGGGTGTCGACAATCGCCGCGTGGTTCTTCGGATTTTTGATTTTCCTGCCGATCCTGTGGATGGTCCTGACCAGCTTCAAGACCGAGCTCGAGGCGTTCTCCATGCCGCCCAAGTTTCTGTTGTTCCATTGGACCACGGAGAACTATGCGACGGTGCAGGAGCGCAGCGACTACTTTCATCACGCGCTCAACTCGATCATCGTTGCCGGCGGGTCGACGCTGATCGCCATGCTCATCGCTGTTCCGGCCGCCTGGTCGATGGCATTTGCGCCGACGAAGCGGACCAAGGATGTCCTTCTCTGGATGCTCTCGACCAAGATGATGCCGCCCGTCGGCGTTCTGGTTCCGATCTATCTGATCTACCGCGATTTCGGACTGCTCGATACGCGCGCGGGCCTGGTTTTCATCCTGTGTCTTGGCAATCTGCCGATCGTCATCTGGATGCTCTTCACCTATTTCAAGGAGATTCCCAAGGATATCCTCGAAGCGGCCCGGATGGACGGAGCGACGATCGGACGCGAACTCGTTTACGTGCTGACGCCGATGGCCATTCCCGGCCTGGCCTCGACGCTTCTCCTCAATTTCATTCTTGCGTGGAACGAGGCGTTTTGGACGTTAAATCTCTCGACGCTGGACGCTGCGCCGCTCACGGTATTCATCGCATCCTATTCAAGTCCCGAGGGCCTGTTCTGGGCAAAGCTGTCGGCTGCGTCGACGCTCGCCATTGCCCCCATCATCGTACTCGGATGGTTCAGCCAGCGTCAGCTCGTCCGCGGACTGACGTTCGGCGCCGTCAAATAGCAAAGGGACCAGAGATCATGGGCCAGATAACGCTCCAGGGAGTCCGCAAGTCGTTCGGGCCGGTCAACATCATCAAGGATGCAAATCTGGATATTGAGGACGGCGCCTTCGTGGTTTTCGTCGGGCCGTCCGGCTGCGGGAAGACGACGCTGCTGCGCCTGATCGCCGGACTTGAGGACGTCACCGGCGGGCAGATCCTGATCGACGGCCGCAATGTGGTGGACGTGCCGCCGGCGAAGCGCGGTCTGTCGATGGTGTTCCAGTCCTATGCGCTCTACCCGCATATGAGCGTCCGCGGCAATATCGCGTTCGGCCTGAAAATGGCCGGCCTGCCGCGCCCGGAGATCGACCGCAAGGTGGAGGCCGCGGCCGCCACGCTGAACCTGACGCCCTATCTTGACCGCAAGCCGCGCGACCTTTCCGGCGGACAACGCCAGCGCGTCGCGATCGGACGTGCCATCGTGCGCGAGCCGAAGGCGTTCTTGTTCGACGAGCCTTTGTCCAATCTCGACGCCGCGCTCCGCGTCCAGATGCGCCTGGAGGTCACCAAGCTGCAAAAGCAGCTTGGGACCACCGCCGTCTACGTCACCCATGACCAGGTCGAGGCCATGACGATGGCCGACAAGATCGTCGTGCTCAACGCCGGCCGCATCGAACAATACGGCTCGCCGCTGGAACTGTATGAACGCCCCGCGAATCTTTTCGTCGCCGGCTTCATCGGTTCGCCCAAGATGAATTTTGTGCCCGGAGAGGCGGCCGGCGAGCCCGGTGTCGCCACCCTGGGCACCAGGCCCGAGCATCTGAAAGTCGCCAAGGAGGGAGACGGCTGGCCGGGGACCGTATCGGTCGCCGAGCATCTGGGCAGCGACACCTTCCTCTATGTCGATGCCGGGAAACTCGGAACGCTCACGGTGCGCGCGATCGGAGAATTCAGCCTCAAAGCCGGTGACCGGGTGTGGCTTTCGCCCGATCCAGCGCGCCTGCACCGCTTCGACAAGGATGGTGAGGTCATCAGGACATGAGCAGATGGCGTGCCGCGCCGACCGTCCCCGGACGGTTTTGCCCGGTCAGACGGAAACGTCGCACATGCAGCGCAGCGTCTCCGGTCGCTGACACGCAAACAGGAAGACCAAGAAGATGTATCTGGAAAAATTCAGGCTGGACCGAAAAACCGCCGTTGTAACCGGCGCCGGCCAGGGAATCGGACTGGCCTGCGCGGAGGCGCTGGCAGAGGCGGGAGCGAAGGTCGTGATTGCGGATCGCGACCCCAAGGCTGCCGAGACCGGTTGTGCGAGCCTGAAAGCGAAAGGCTTGAACGCCGAGATCGTTATTATGGATGTCACGGACCCGGCCCGCGTTTCCGAGGTCGCGGATCAATTGGCGTCCCGGTACGGCGGAATCGATATCCTCGTCAATAATGCCGGCATTGCACGAAGCGAAACGCCTGCGGAGAAGGTAACCGATGAACATTGGTTGAATGTCGTCGACGTCAATCTCAACGGTACGTTCTGGTGCTGCCGTGCCTTCGGCAAGCACATGCTGGACGCAAAGTCAGGTTCCATTGTCAACATCGGTTCGATGTCCGGTTTCATCGTCAACAAACCGCAGGAGCAATGCTACTACAACGCCTCGAAGGCCGCAGTGCACCATCTCACGAAGTCGCTCGCGGCCGAGTGGGGCGCGCGCGGCGTGCGCGTCAATGCCGTGGCGCCAACTTACGTCACAACGCCTCTCAACGCATTCGTAAAAAGCAACCCGCGGATGTATGATGCCTGGATCGGCGGCACGCCGATGGCCCGGATGGGGGAGGTCGATGAAATTGCCTCCGTCGTCCTGTTTCTGGCGTCCGACGCCGCAAGCCTGATGACCGGGAGCGTCGTTCTCGTTGACGGCGGCTATACGTGCTGGTGAGCTTGCGCTGATTTGAAGCGGGGTTGCAATGAGGCACGCCTTCATCGGCATCGACGTCGGAACATCGAGTGCGCGCGCCGGAGTGTTTGACGAGAAGGGAAGTCTGCTGGCGACCGCCCGGCATCCAATCACGGTTTGGCACGAAGCGGGTAGCGTCGTCGAACAGTCGTCGTCCGAAATCTGGGCGGCTTGCGCTGCTTCGGTCCGTGCCGCGATGGCGGAGGCTGCCATTGCGCCTTCCGCGGTCAAGGGTGTGGGGTTCGATGCGACCTGCTCGCTCGTGGTGCTCGACGCCGGCGCCAATCCGCTGACGGTGAGTAGCTCCGGCGACGAACGACGCAATGTCATCGTTTGGATGGACCATCGCGCAATCGCCGAAGCCTGTCAGATTAACGACACTCAGGATGACGTTCTCCGCTATGTCGGGGGCTCGATCTCGCCCGAAATGGAAATTCCAAAGCTTCTTTGGCTGAAGCGGCACTTGTCCTCGACCTATCGATCGGCCGGTCACTTCTTCGACCTCGCCGACTATCTGTCGTTTCGCGCGACCGGATCGACGGTGCGTTCAATATGCACGCTCGCTTGTAAATGGAATTTCCTGGCTCACGAACGGCGCTGGAGCGGAAGTTATTTCGAGCGCATAGGTCTTGGAGATCTCGCCTCGGAGAATTACGCGAAAATCGGAAACGAGGTCGTCGCGCCCGGTACGCCGGTGGGTATCGGCCTGACGAAATCCGCCGCGCGCGATTTCGGCCTGCTTGAAGGGACGCCGGTCGGCGCGTCGCTGATCGACGCTCACGCCGGAGGCGTGGGCACGATTGGCGGGCGCGGACAGTCGGGCGAGCCGGTCGATGTGTGCAGCCGCCTGGCCTACATCATGGGAACATCGGCCTGTATCATGGCGACGACGTCCGAGCCTTGCTTCGTCCCGGGTGTCTGGGGTCCCTATTACTCGGGCATGGTTCCTGGATTCTGGCTCAACGAGGGCGGTCAGTCCGCGGCCGGCGCGGCCATCGATCACCTCATCAGATCTCATCCAGCGTATAACGAGGCCGTCGCCACGGCGCATGCCGCCGGCATGGAAATCCTGGAATTTCTCGAGCGGCGCATTGTCTCGCGTTCAAAGAGCCTCGGTGAGGCGGCACTGTTTGCCCGTGACATCCACGTTCTGCCCGAGTTTCTCGGCAACCGATCGCCGTTCGCCGATCCCGGCTCCCGGGCCATTGTTGCAGGGATGGACCTCGACGTCGACGTCGGCTCAATGGAGCGGTTGTTCGTGGCCGGGCTATGCGGGCTTGCCTACGGTCTTGCAGATGTCGTCGAATCCTTTCGATCGCACGGTGTGGATAGCGACTTGATGGTGATCAGCGGCGGCGCAGGACGAAGTCCGCTGGTCCGCCAGATCATGGCGGATACGACAGGCCTGACCATCGCGGCTCCCGAAACCCAGGAACCGGTCCTGCTCGGAGCAGCGATGCTGGGCGCTGTCGCCGGGAAATCTTGCGGATCGATCGGCGAGGCAATGGCCTTGATGTCCGCGATCGGACGGCTAACCGAATCGACGACGCCCGGAATCGCGGACTTCCACCGGACAAAGCGGCGGGTTCACGGGCTGATGCGAAAGCTGGACCGGGAAAGCCGCGATGCGATGCAGAGCGTCGCATCGATCGGTGCAATTGAGACGAAAAATTAGCGCCATGCTGCTGAGTTGCGGAGATGCCCTGGTTGATTTCCTGCCCGTCAAATCCGTTGACGGACGCGACGCGGCCGTACCGGTCGTCGGCGGGTCTTGCCTCAACATCGCTGTCGGGATGGCGCGTTTGGGTGCGCCGGCGGGGTTTGTGGGCGGCATCTCGACCGATCTTTTCGGACGCATGATCGCAGACCACGCGCTCATGTCGCAGGTCGACCTTCGCTACGCGACGCGCAGTGAGCATGAGACCACGCTCGCGTTCGTTCGCCACGTAGGAGGTGAGCCGCAATATGTTTTCTATGACGAGGCGACGGCATCCCGAAACTGGATCTATCGGCGCGGCTCGATCCCCTTCGACGAGATCGAAGCGATCCATGTCGGGTCGACCACACTCGCCAGCGACAACGGGGCAGCTCAGGCGCTTGCGATGATCGAAGATGCAGGCGCAGCAACCACCATCTCCTTCGACCCGAATTGCCGGCCAAATCTCGTCAGACATAAGGTCCGCTATGTCGATCAGATGAATGCGTTTGCCGCCGCCGCCAACATCGTTCGGATGTCGGATGTCGACTTCGAGTTTCTTTATGGCGGCAGTGACTGCGGCGAAAGGGCGAAGTCGCTCATTGCGGCCGGTGCAAGCCTGGTCGTTGTCACGCGCGGAATCAAGGGAGCCCAAGCATGGCACAGACAGGCGGGACTGGTCGAGGTCCAGGCCCCCGCGATCGATGTGGTTGATACCATCGGGGCAGGCGACAGCTTTCAAGCCGCGCTGTTGTTTGCCCTGCGCGCCATCGGACGGATCAAGACAAGCGCGCTGGCGCAAATGAATTCCGACGAGCTTCGTCGGGCGCTGTCGTTTGCGTCGATGTGCGCGGCCATCACATGTGGGCACGCCGGGGCCGATCCGCCGCGCCAGTCTGACATCGGCCCGGCGTTGGCTAATCTTCTTTCGGATGTGTCGAATGACCCGTGAGATTTTCGCTAAACGTGGCTGGCTGGAGTTGGCTCAAACTTCTCTCAGCCCTCGCGGAACGAAGTCCGGGATTGGGTTGGTCAGCCGTCGATCAGACCGGCGGATCGGCTTCCGACCACCCGCGGCGGCTGCAATCATCCGTTCCGAAGCGGTCTCTATCGCCGCGGAAAGCTGGCGAGTGCATCGAGTTGGCGCTGCGCCTCAGGCGAACCCCATTCCCTGGCTCTCTGATACCAGTTCCGCGCTTGTTCTACATCAGGCCCCGCATCGGCTGCGCCGAACTGCCTCGACGCGGTCGGGTCGAAGGTCTTGGCCAGCAGAAGGGCAGCGCGGGCATCGTGGGCGTCCGCTGCACGTGTCAACAGCAGGCGCGCTCCCTGCAGATCGCCGCTCGCCAAGAGTTCCTGTGCCCGCCTGACAAGGGCCGCGATTTCATTGGGACTCAACTCCCGGACCGGCTCCGCGGACGCTGGTGGTGTGGCCACGGCAGGTGCGGCCGGTGGCGGAGATGCAATGATGGCCTGCGGTTGCGCAATGGCCTGCGGTTGCTGTGGCGCCGCCGCGACAGGGGGAGGGGCCGCGGGAGGGGCGGGCGGCGGCGCCGCGGTGCTCGCGGCCGCCACCGCGGCGCTGCCGGGCTGCGCGGACGTCCAGGTCAGCCGGAAGAAGGTCGTGACCAGGGCAGCTCCGTCGGTACCGCGCAGTTCGGCGGACAAATTCATCTCGCCGACGAAGTCGGTCGGTGGAATGATCGCTGCGTCCGTGACAATTTGTGCCGGCACGCGCCATTCGTTCTCGCTTGCCCGTCTGCCGGCCGTCAACCGGGCGCCGGCCGGCATCCACTTGATCATGACGGTCATGCCGGGAGCGGGTGCGTCGACGCTGACACCGAGCTCCAGCGGCTCATTAATATATCCGTTGTTGTCGTGGACGATCAGCGTCGGTGCCGGCTTGCGCACCGACGCCGGGAACAGGGATGACTTCAACCGTTCCCATGTCGGCAAGGCCGACGCTGCGTTGTCTTCAACGGGACCTTGCGATGCCGGATAAGCCAGGACAAAAACCAGCGCGAAGACAGCGGCCCCGGTCACCACAACCGCGAATCTGCCGAACGAGTGCCGGTTCCGGGGGAACGACGGCGCTTCAACCAACCCAGGTTCGAACTGCTCTTGCTCGGCCCTTGCGACCGCCTCGGCAAAGAAATCCGGCTGCTTCTGACTTCGCGGGTCCAGGCCTCTGATGGGAAAATGCGCAACGTTCTCATCAGGCGTGCGCGGCGCCGACGAGACATTCCTATCCTTCCCGTGCTCCCCCGTCGCAGCATCCAATGGATCGTTTGGTTCGCCAAGCCGGAGCGGTGCACGGTAAAACGGGTCGTCCGGGCCGCGATCTTGCTTCGGGTTACTCATTCCAACTCCCCCTTCTACTCGGTCGAGCCTCCTCAGCGGGCCAGGCAACACTTACCGAGGACACAACGCTTTCATCACCCTACGCCACGACAATTTCGATCGCGCCTGCAGTAAGACGCAATTCTCCGGCTCCGTTTTCGGAGCCAGACCTCAGTCACTTGAATTCGAGTAAGGCGGCACATCCAGATGCTGCGTTGCATGCCGCATCCGTCGCAGAGACCGCGACCCGCACCGCTCTTCCCGACAGAATTCATTAGAGCGCCCTTCGCCCACAACGACGCACCTAAAAACTAGACACGCCAAGATGGCATTGATGCGTTCGATTGTGGCCTAAATAAAGAAGGTAATTCTGTAAGGTAAAAATAGTTTTAGCCTGCCAAGCGGCACACAACCTGCTCGTGCAATGGTGGGGATGCCAATGTTTTCAAGACGATGAATGCGGGCCTGCGTGCCGATCATCGCGGTATTTCCGCAGCGGCTGAACCAGCCGTTGCAGAAAATATTTTTCGTGAACATGGCAGGTCGCGCCGTACCGCCTTGGAATTTACTCCTTGGGGCCTCGAACGCCGGCGACAGGCAATCGTGCATGGCACGAATAGGTTGTAATGCGCTCGACATTGCAACGCTGCCCGCTGCGTCGCAGGACAATCAGCTGATGGCTTCGAGACTCACTGCTTGATGACCGACAGAAAGATACTGGGGTCAAAATACTGTGCTGCCGTCAGCGGATTCTCGATTTTGGCAACGCGAGTATAGAAGTCCGTGACCTGCTGCAACCATTCGGTGATCGTGCCGTTGCTGTATAGGCGCCGCCACACCGCCGTGGGAAATACCCGCATCGCTCCAAACTGCTCCCTTATGTCCCGATCGGGCACCTGCGGGTAGTAGTTCTTGTGCAGGATATCCAGCGACTCGTTGGAGCGGGCTATCAGCATGTCATTACCTTCAGTCCATGCCTTGATAATACGGGTGAGGACCGGCCGGTTACTTGCGTGATAGGCGGCGGTCGTCGCCCAGCCACCGACGACCGCTGCGCTGGGATAGTAGGCGCCGGCATCGAGCAGTTTCTTGGCTTGCGGAACCTTCTCGCGCACCGCGATGTTGAAAGGCACCCACAAGACCACGGCGGGGACAGCACCGTTAATGAACGCGTTGACGGCCTCCGGCATCGGCAAGCTCTGCAACTCGATCTCGGTGGGAGCAACCTTGTTCTCCCTTAGCGCATTGTCCAGAAACACATGCGCCGTGGTTCCCGCGGTGGTCGCGACGCGCTTGCCGCGCAAATCGGAAAACTGCTTGATCCCCTGGTCTTCGCGGACCCAGAGCTGCGCGGTCGCGAACTCGATTGAATTGACGAGGAACATCTTGCCTTGACCACGCGCTGGGAAGTTCGAGATCACCGCCCCGGTCGTCAGCATATCGATGCTGCCACCTGACATGGCCGTAAACAGCTCGATGCCGGTCTTGAACTCCTTGAATTGCGGATCGAGACCGTTCTTCGCCCATGCACCCAGATGCTCGGCCAGCCAGATCTGTCCGTCGACCGCCAGTGTATGAAGATAGCCGACCCGGATCTTGGTCTTGGCCTGTGCGAGGGCGGGCATCCCGATCGCCGACATGCCGAGGGTCGAGCACGTTGCTGCAATGAACTTGCGCCGGTCCATGATCAATCACTCCCTGCCCATCGCGGTGATCTTCTTCGCATCAGAAACGCCGGATCGTCTGGCGTGCCGTCACCGACGTGATCGCAACTGGAACGTCAGTCAGGCGTTTTCGCGAAACTTCGATATGATGTCGTCACGCGGAAGGCAAAGCAACCAAAGTTTGTGCGACAGCCCGCAAACAACGACAACACTGCTCTCCCATGTTGCGTCCTGGTCGGATCCTCGTTTAGAATTGGAGGAGCGAACAAAAAAAGGCCTTGAAGTGGAGAAAAAATAACCACTTGCGGGCGCGACGCCTTACAGCCGAAGCGTGTTTGCCACTTGCGGTTGACCAACAACAAAGCCGGGACGCAAGACGATGATTTGTCAACAAATTGAGCCGGCCCTGCCACGATATGGACACAACCTCCGGGTGCCCAGGCTGATTTTGATCCGGTCGCTTCTGATCGGGGTTGCAATGATGAGCATGTTCGCTGGCGGCGCGGTCGCTATCGCGCAGGTGCCCGGACCTCAGCCCGCGCGCGCGCCCCGTCTTGAGGAGCAATGGAAGGCCAAGCTCAACGCCAATACCGTTTCCATTATTGCCGGAAGCCCGGAGGAGACCTACCTCGACATCACCCACGATCTCGCTGTGCTGCTCAATGACGATAACCTCCGAATCCTGCCCATCGCAGGGATGGGCGGAGCACAAAACATCCGTGATGTGTTGTACCTGAAGGGGGTGGATATCGGAATCACCTCTACCCAGATGCTGCGCTATTTTGCGTCGACCGGCGAACTCAGCACCGCCCTTGACCAGCGGTTGAACTATATAACCCGGATGTTCCCGGAAGAAATGCACGTGGTCGCAGGCCGCGGCGTCAAGACGATCGAGGAGCTGAACGGCAAGAAGGTGAACTTCTCGGATTCCGGCTCCAGCACGCAAATCACGGCGCGCGACGTATTTGGACTGCTCGGTATTGCGGTCAACGAGGTCAATCTCAGTCAAGCGGACGCGATCACCGCCATCAAGAACGGGGAAATCGCCGCCACGGTGGTCTTTTCCGGAAAGCCCGCGGGCATCTTCTCCCACGTCTCAGCGAACGACAATCTGCACCTTTTGGAGATCCCCATTACGCGAACGCTTGAGAATGTCTATTCCCCGGCGCAGCTCGAGCAGACCCTGTATCCAAATTTGATTGATAAGGGCCAGACAATACAGACCATCGCGGTCGATGCTGTTCTCATCACGAACAATTGGCAACCAGCGAGCGATCGATATCGTCGTGTCGCGAAGTTTGTGGAAGCGTTGTTCTCTCGCTTTGCCGAGTTCAAGAAGCCGCCGCGACATCCGAAGTGGCAGGAAGTTGACCTCAGCAAGGAATTGCCGGGATGGCAGCGCTTTCCGGCGGCGCAGGAGTTGCTGCAGCAAGCCAAGTTCGACGAATTCCGAACGAAATTCCACGGCGGCAGTGTTGCGGCTCAGTCAGCCACGGAGAAGCAGCGATTGTTCCGGGAGTTCCGCGATTGGTCGGAGGGTGAGGGCAAACGGCCGTGACCGTTTGGTCGTTGCCGCGACCTGAAATGTCCGGCATGCGCCGTGCATTCTTGTTCCTGTCGTCCTAGAGCATGATCCGGAAAAGGCACAAACGGCAGCGCCAACTGCCGTTTGTCGGCGATTGCGTCGGTCAAGCAATGGTCTTGAGATAGAGGCTCGGATCGAAATACTTGCTCGCGGGCGTGAAGTCCTTGATCCCGGCATTCGCCATGAAGAAGTCGGTCGATTAGAGCCGTTTCCACTCGTGTGAGGTGAACATCTTTTGCGCCTTGAATGACTCGTTGATGTCCGCCAACGGTGTCTGGCTGTAGTGGGCCTTCTGCAGAGACTCCATCGCTTCACCGCTGTTGGCGACGATGTAATCATTGGCCTCCGCCCAGCCTTTGATGAGCTTGGTGAGGGTCTCCTTGTTCGGCTCATAATAGTCGTTGGCTGCCGCCCAGCCGCCGATGATGGCGGCTTGCGGATAATAGGCCGACGCATCGGCAAGCTTGACGGCGCCCGGAACCTTGTCGCGCACGGTGACGTTGAACGGCACCCAGAGCGCGACGGCCGGTACGGCCCCGGAGATGAACGCCGTCACCGCCGCCGGCATGGTCTGGTTGACGAGTTCAACTTCCTTGGGATCGATCTTGTTGGCGCGTAGCGCCTTGTCGAGGAAAACATGGGCGGTGGTGCCGGTCGCCGTCGCGATCCGCTTGCCCTTGAGATCCTCGAACGATTTGATGCCCTGATCGGATCGGATCCAGAGCTGCGCGGTCGCGACCTCGATGTCGTTGATCAGGAACACCTTGCCTTGTCCGCGCGCCGGGAAATTCGAGAGCACAGCACCGGTCGCCAGCACGTCGAGGCTGCCGCCGATCAGGGCCTGGAAGATCTCAAGGCCGGTGTTGAACTGACGCAGTTCCAGATCGAGCCCTTGCTTGTCAAAGGTGCCGCGGTCCATTCCGGTCCAGATTTGCCCGTCGACGGCCACCGTGTGCAGATAGCCGACGCGAAGTTTTGTTTTGGCCTGGGCGATGGCTGGCGCCGAGGCGGCGAATCCGCCGAGCGCGATACCTGCCGTCGTCGTCAAGAATTTTCGTCGATCCATGGTACACCTTCCATTGTTTTCCATTTGTTTTTCTGTTCATTCCGAAAAAGAGACCGGTTGAATTTGAGCCTGCTGCGCGCGGTACTCGCTCATGACGAGCTCCCTGATGTGGCTTCGCAACGCGACAAATTCCGCGCGCTCCTGCAGCGATTCATCGCGCGGATAGCCGAAGGGCACATCGATGATCTGTTTGATCCGGGCTGGCCGCGCCGTCACCACCACGATGCGCGAAGCGAGGTAGATCGCTTCCTCAACCGAATGCGTGATCAGCATGACGGTCTTGCCTTCGGTGGCCAGCACATTGAGCAGCAGATTTTGCATGTTGGCGCGCGTCTGGGCGTCGAGCGCCCCGAATGGTTCGTCCATCAGCAGGAATTGCGGCTTGACGGCGTAGGCGCGCGCGATCGCGAGCCGCTGCCGCATCCCGCCGGACAGATGCTTGGGGTAGGAGTTGGCGAAATCCGTCAAGCCCATCAGCGCGAGATAGTGGTCGCAAATCTGGTTCCGCTCCGAAAGCGCGACGTGATTGGCCTTGAGCTGCAGACCGAAGGCGATGTTCTGCTTGACTGTCAGCCAGGGAAAAACCCCATACTCCTGAAAGATCACGCCGCGTTCGGGACCTGGTCCGTTCACGGGGGCTCCATCGAACAGAACCTTGCCGGTGGTCGGCTTCTGAAAGCCGGCCAGCATGCTCATCATCGTGGTCTTGCCGCAGCCGGACGGGCCGATCACCGCGATGAAGTCGCCGTCATTGATGTCGTAGGTCACGTCGTCGACGACGCTGAGCTTGCCCTTCGGCGTGTCAAAGGTCAGTGAAACGTGATCGAATTGCGCGCGTTTGGTGCCCGTCGTTGCACTCATGCCACGGCTCTTTCCTGCCACACCAGCAGGCGCGCGCTGATTCGCCGCAGGATGAAGTCCATGATCAGAGCGATACAGCCGATGCAGATGATGCCGACGTAAATGACGTCGAGCAGGAAGTAGGTCGAAGCGTTCTGGATCATCGCGCCCAGGCCTCGCTGGGCGGCGATCAGTTCGGATGCAACCAGCGTTGCCCAGGCGACCCCCAGGGCAACCCGCAGCGCCGTCAGAATATGCGGCACGGTGAGCGGAATGATGACTTTCCGGAAAATCTCGAACTCGCCGGCGCCGAGCGTTTGTGCGACGCGGATATAGAGCGGCGTGATCTGGGATACGCCTTCGTACATCACGATCACGCCTGCGAAAAACGAGGCATAAAAAAGGATCACGAGCTTGGCGATCTCGTCGACCCCGAAATAGACGATCACGAGCGGGATCAGTGCAATCGGAGGCAGGGCCCGAAAGAAATTGATCATCGGGTCGGCAAAGGTACGCGCCGGCCGATACCAGCCGAGCATGAAGCCGACGGGTACGGCGACCAGGATACCCAGCATGACACCGAGAAACACCCGCCGCGTCGAAGCATAGATGTCGAACAGCAGGCCTTCATGCAGCAACAATTCGACGAACTTGGCCGCGACCTGATGAGGCGCCGGAATCAAGGACTCATTGACGAAACCGCTCCAGCGGACGCCGTACCAGAGCGCCACGGCGCCGACCCATGGCGCGAGCCCTAGCAAAAAGCGTCTCACGACACTTCCATCCATTTCATCTCATCCCGGTCGTGATGGCGGCCGCTGCTTTGCCAAGTCATATTATAGGTAAGATGACCAAACAAGGCGGGCTTCGCGTGCGTGCGGTAGTTTTTGAATTCCCGTCAAGATTGCCACAAATTAGAGAGGAAAACTTCGATCGTGGCCAGATCAATCCGGTTGCGCCTACCTCACGAACACGCACCAGCGTCTTTTGGGGGCAAACATCAGATCGGCGACGTCGAGTCCTTGCCGCCCTCCGAGATGTGGCGCGAGGAGGCTCATGAAGCGAAGCCAATGACGCGATGCGCGGAAAATGCGAACGTTGTCGCGTCGGTTCTTAAATCGAAGAACCGTAGCAGCCAAGACTGAGGTCACGGCGGTCGAGTTCTGGACCGGCGCTGCCATAGGCCAATCCGAAATCGCCGATGATCAAGTGTCCGCATGTCTGCGGAGAGAAACTCTCGCGGTCCGGCTATGCACTATGCGTGGTGCAAAAAAGCTCTGTTGCACCAGCGCTCAACGTCTGCTTCTGGCGGCGCAAGGCGGACGAAATCGTATCGAATTCTCTTCATGATCGGTTATCCGCCAACGTCCGCTTTTGCAATTTGCGAGTTTGGTGCGACGTCGATGTCCATTCAAGGTTGGATATCCGGCACCAATCCGATGATCGATGGCGTACCGGCCAAAGCGTCTCACCAACAGCGGAATCTGCGATGCGGGTTGCGCGTCGACTTGTGTCCGAGACCGCGCATACGGTGTGGTTGCCGGGTCTTTGATCGCTTCGCGCTCACAATTTGCACATGCTGCTTACAAAACATCATATTTTGAAATTCTGGAATTAGTTTTTTGCAAAGCGTCATCTGAAATGAAATTTGTTCTTGACAGGATCGCACTCTCGGGAGAGCCTTCAAAATAAGCGCTGGGCAAGGATGCCCCAATCGGCGCCACCCAATTTGCAAATTCTTTTGACGGCACAGTTTCGCCGGAGCCTGGACGAGCGGGCTTGTTGCGTTGGGCGGGGCTCATGGCGCTTCAAAATCTTCGGATCGGCTATCTGTTCTCCTCGACGGGCTCGTATGAGCTGGTCGCGCGTTCGATGTTGAACGGCGCCCTTCTTGCCGCCGAAGAAATCAACGCATCAGGTCTCGGGATCCATCTTGAGCCATCCGTCCTGAATCCCGGCGGTGACCTCTCGCAATACTCCGCGCTCGCAGCGACGCTGCTAAAGTGCCAAATCCGCCATGTGGTGGGCTGCTATACGTCGTCGTCGCGCAAGGAAGTCATTCCTCTGTTCGAAAAACACGACGCCCTGCTGTGGTATCCGTCGCACTACGAAGGCTTCGAGAGTTCCACCAACGTCATTTATACGGGAGCTGCTCCAAATCAGCACGTCCTGCCATTGGTTGAATATCTGATTCAGCATCATGGCCATCGCGCGTTTTGCGTCGGCTCCAATTACATCTGGGCCTGGGAGAACAACCGCATCCTGCGCGAGAGCGTGACGGCGCGCGGAGGTTCGGTGCTGGCTGAGCGCTATTTCGCCGTCGGCGAAACTGATTTTGACCAGGCCATCGAGGCGATCATCGCAGCGCGTCCTTCATTCGTGTTTCTGACGCTGATCGGCACCTCGGCCTACCAGTTTTTCCGCGACTTCAGAGTAGCGTGCCGCGCCCGCGGAATAGATCAGGCTCGGGAAATCCCGGTTGCCTCCTGTTCGCTTTCGGAGCCGGAGCTGGAAGCCATCGGTGAGGGTGCCGTCGATGGCCATCTGAGTTCGAGCGTCTATTTTTGTTCGATTCAAAGCCCGGCAAACCTCCGATTTCTCGATGCCTACCAGGCGCGGTTTCCGAAGGGCCCGACCGCGTCCGCTGATGCGGAGGCGTCCTACAATGCGGTGTGGCTGCTGGCGCTCGCCGCCGCCGCAGCCCGGACTGACGATCCACGCGCCATCAAGGCGGAAGTTGTTCACCAGTATCTTGACGCGCCGCAGGGCAGGGTCTGGATCGATGAACAGACATTCCATGCCTACCTGACGCCCCGGATCGGCCGCTCCAATCGGCAGGCGAGGTTCGACCTGATCGGCGAGGCCAGGGCGCCTGTTCAGCCCGACCCTTATCTCGTGCACAACTCTTCGCGGTTCGAAGCCGCGGCGGTTCCCTCGCTGAGGCTCGTGTCATGACCGAGCCACGGTTACTCCAGAATTTCAGCGGCGGCCGCGCCATCGTCGTGACGGATCGGGCGTCGTCGCTCGATATCCTGACGACGTCTCTGGATCGGCTTGGCGTCACGACGAATCCCGCTGACATTGTTGAGAGCGTTGCAGCCATCGATCTCGCGGCGCTGCAGCCGGATCGCGATGTCATCTTCATCGATGGCGACACCAGCGACGCGGCAGTGCTTCCGCGCAGTGCGATCGGCCGGCTGCCGCCGGCGCCAGTCATCGGACTGCTCGGCGTCAGCGCCCCAAGCCGCCTCAAGGCGCTGATGCGCGCAGGTGCCACCTCGTTTCTCCGCAAGCCTGTTCATGGCGCAGCCGTCTATCCAGCGCTGTTTGTCGGCGTCAACGAGTATCGCCGGCACCGGCACCTGGAGGCTCTGCTGGAGGATCAGGATCGCCGCCGTCGAGGTCGGCGCAATCTGGTCAAAGCAATCGTTCGGACGATGTCAGAAAACGGTATCGACGATGACGAAGCCTACGATCTGCTTCGTCGACGCAGCATGAAGATGCGTCAGACGATGGAGGATATGTGCAAAGACTTGGTCCGATCGTCAGACGGACAAGAACACGGCGAATTCGTCCTGAGGAGAAAACTCGCCGACTAAACCCAACAGAGGAGAATCAGATGCTGGAAAGTATTGCGAGGGGAGCGCGCGTCGCTTCCTTCATTGGAGCCGGCTTGCTTGCCGCAGGCTCGGCTCATGCGGCGGACCCGATCAAGCTCGGGGTCCTGGAGGACCAGTCCGGCGACTTCGCGCTGGCCACGATCGGAAAGGTGCACGGCATTCAGCTCGCCACCGATGAAATCAATGCAGCCGGCGGCGTTTCCGGGCGCAAACTTGAACTGGTGATCTACGACACCCAGTCGGACAATACCCGCTACCAGGAATTCATGCGGCGCGTGCTTCAGCGCGACAAGGTCAACGTCGTCTTCGCGGGATTCTCCAGCGCCTCGCGCGAGGCCTATCGCCCGATCGTCGATCAACTCGATGGCTTTGCGTTCTACAATAACCAGTATGAAGGCGGCGTCTGCGACGGCCACATGATCGTAACCGGTGCCGTTCCCGAACAGCAGTTCTCGACGCTGATTCCCTGGATGATGGAGAAGTACGGCAAGCGGGTCTACACCATCGCCGCCGACTACAATTTCGGTCAGATCTCCGCCGAATGGGTGCGCATGATCGTCAAGCAGAACGGTGGCGAGATGGTTGGCGAGGAATTCATTCCACTGGGTGTCTCACAGTTCTCGCAAACCATCCAGAATATTCAAAAGGTCAAACCGGACGTGCTGATTACGCTATTGGTCGGTACCGCCCAGGCGTCCTATTACGAGCAGGCCGCGTCCGCCAACCTCAAGATTCCGATGGGCAGTTCGGTCAATGTCGGCCAAGGCTACGAGCATAAGCGCTTCAAACCGCCGAGCCTTGCGAACATGTATGCGACGGTGAATTATGTCGAGGAAGTAGGCACGCCGGAAAGCAAGGCGTTCGTGACGAAGTGGAAGGCGAAATTTCCAAATGAGCCTTACATCAATCAGGAAGCCGAAAATTCCTACCACGCCGTCTATCTCTACAAGCAGATGGTCGAGCGAGCCGGCGGTTCGACGACGCGCGCCGACTTGCGCGCTGTGGTCGCCAAGGGCGACGTCTGTGTCGATGCTCCCGAAGGCAAGGTCTGCATCGATCCGAAGAGCCAGCACGCCTCGCATACGATCTACATGGCGAAGGTCGGCGACGATCACTCGATCACGTTCCCGAAGGTCTGGAACGACATCAAGCCATATTGGCTTGGCGACGCCGGATGCGACCTTACCAAGAAAGATCCGATGGCGCAGTACACCCCCAGCAATCCGCCACCGAAGCCCTGATCGCGGCAATGTCGGGGGGCGCTTGCTGCCCCTCGACGTTTCCTCTTTCCCTATTTGAGCGCTCAACCGATATCCGCTGCGCCGTTTTCGCTGACTTCGAGGCTACGGGATGGATGCCCTGAGTTCCTTGTTCGGATTTCTCTACCAATGCGGCGATGCATTTGCGTTTCTCGTGCTCGCCGCCTGTGGCCTCGCGGTGATCTTTGGCATGATGGGGGTGATCAATCTCGCGCATGGCGAGTTCATCATGTGCGGCGCATACGTGACGGTGGCGACGGCGCGGGCAGGCCTGCCGCTGCCCATCGCGATCTTCAGCGGCGCGCTTGCCGCCGGAGCGGTTGGATTGGTCGTCGAGCGTCTTGTCATCCACCAACTCTATGACAGGCCAATGGACACCATCGTCGCAACCTGGGGGCTCAGCTTGATCGCCACGCAGGGCACTCTGATCGTGCTGGGGTCGAGCATGCCCGGCGTTGGCGTTCCGCTTGGCAGCTTCACGGTTGGCGCCTATTCCTACTCGACCTACCGGCTGGTGCTGATTGTCGCAGCACTTGCGATTCTGGCGGGACTGTATTTCGCCTTCAACAGGACCAGGTTTGGCATTCTCGCCCGTGCCACGATTCAACTGCCGCATATGGCGGAAGCCCTCGGGGTCGATACCAGGTTCATCTACAGCATGACCTTTGCGTTGGGCGCAGCACTTGCCGGCCTGGTCGGCGGCCTCTATGCCCCGACCATGACCATCGTGCCGACGATGGGCAGCACATTCATCATGGAGGCGTTCGTCACCGTCGTGGTGGGTGGAGCCGATATCTTTCTCGGCACCGCCCCCGCGGCGGCGGTGCTGGGAGTCGTCAAGGCCACGATGACGTCGTGGCAGGGGCAATTGTTCGGCCAAATCGGGTTGTTGATCGCCGTGATCATCGTGATCCGCGTCCTGCCAAAGGGAATCTCGGGCTTCATCTTACGCGAACGAAGCTGAGAGCGTTCGCTGACATGATACGCCATTCCCGTTTCATCAAGCTGCTCGAAGGGCCGCAAACCCTGGGCCGCGGTCCGCTATTCTGGGGGACCGCCGGCCTGGTGCTGCTGGCAGCGTTAGCTTATCCGCTGCTCGCCGACGGCTACACCGTCGGCAACACCGTTTACTTCTTCACGTGGTCGTTCATGGCGCTCGGGCTCTGTCTGATCTGGGGGTATGGCGGCACACTCAGCTTCGGCCAGACCGCGTTCTTCGGCCTGTCGGGCTACGCCTACGGCGTTCTCACCCTCAACTTTGGCGCAGCCTACGGCTTTACGCTGATTGCGTTGCTGGCGTCGCTCGCCAGCACCGCGGTGTTCGCCGCTGTGCTGGGCTATTTTCTGTATTTTGGACGGATCAGCGGCGTATTTCTCGGCATCGTCACGCTTTCGGTCACGCTGGTGTTCGAACGTTTCATGGCGCAGACCGCCGGTCCGGAATGGCATATCGGCGTCGCGCGCCTCAACGGCTTCAACGGCATGAGCGGGATGCCGCCGCTGACGCTGCCGTGGTTCGGCGGCAATATCGCACTATTTCCGGACATCGGCCTTTATTACTTCGTCCTGGCGCTGTTGGTGCTGACCTATCTTGGTCTCCGTATTCTCGTGAATTCAAAATTCGGCAACGTGCTGGTGGCGATCCGGGAGAATCCCGAGCGCGCGGAGATGCTCGGCTACGACGTGCGCAAGTATCAGCTGGTGGCTTTCGTGATCGGCGCGGTGCTGGCCGGTCTCAGCGGCACGCTCTACACCGCCTGGGGCCAGTACATCACGCCGTCGAGCATGAGCATCACCGCCGCGGCCTTGCCGATCGTGTGGGTTGCCGTGGGGGGCCGCGGCGACGTGACGGCCACCCTGATCGGCACGCTCGCCGTGTTGGCCGCTTTCCAGGCGCTGACCATCTATGGCAGCCAGTATGCGCTGGTTGTGATGGGGCTGCTGCTGGTCGTGACAGTTCTGGTCGCGCCGGAGGGACTGATCGTCACCTCTGCCAAACTCGCGGGCCGGCTGGGCCGTGGATCCAAGGAATCGGCCTGATGCCCATTCTCGAAACCCGCGGTCTCAACAAGCATTTTGGCGGCCTGCACGTTACGGCCGACGTCAATCTTGCGCTCGACGACGGCGAGCTTCATTGCCTGATCGGGCCGAACGGCGCCGGCAAGAGCACGTTGTTCCGCCTGATCCTGGGCGAGCATGCGCCGTCCAGCGGAAGCATCCTCTATGCTGGCGGAGACATTACCGCGCTGAAGTCGTTCGAACGGATTCGACGCGGCATGAGCGTCAAGTTTCAGGTGCCGGGAATCTTCAAGGCCCTGAGCGCACGCCACAACCTGGAAATCGCGCTTCAGCACCATCTCGAAGGCGGCTCGCTCGACGCCGAGACAGACCGGCTGCTGGCCTTTCTCAATCTGTCGGAAGTTGCGACGCAACTGGCGGGCAATCTCAGCCATGGCCAGAAGCAATGGCTTGAGATCGGCATGGCGATCAGCCTGAAGCCGAAACTGCTGCTGCTGGATGAGCCAACCGCCGGCATGTCTCCCGCCGAAACCTTTGCCACCGGTGAGATCGTCAAGACGCTGAATGCCGGCGGCGTCACCATTCTCGCGGTTGAACACGACATGAGCTTTGTGCGGCAAGTCGCGAGGCGGGTCACGGTGCTGCATCTCGGCCGGATTTTCGCACAAGGCACGGTCGAGGAGATTGTCGCCGACGAGCGCGTCGCGGCGATTTATCTGGGGCAAGGCCATGCGTAAGGAAATCGTCCTTTCGACGCTCAAGCTCCGTTCCGGCTACGGCGGCAAGCCGGTGCTGCAAGGCATCGACATGGATGTGCGCGAAGGTGAGATCGTCGCCGTGATCGGCCGCAACGGCGTCGGCAAGTCGACGCTGATGCGGACGCTGATCGGGCTGCTGCCGCCGACCGAAGGCTCCATCGTTTTCAAGGGGCGGGATGTGAGCTCGCTGGTCGCGCATCGCCGCGCCCGCCTGGGCATCGGCTACGTGCCGCAAGGTCGCGACGTTTTTCCGCGCATGAGTGTCGAGGAAAACCTCAAGGTCGGTGAAATGACCGGCCGCAAGGTCGAGCCCGAAGACTACAGGCGGGTCTACGGCACGTTTCCCATTCTCGCCGAGCGGCGCGCCCAGCAGGCCGGAACGTTGTCCGGCGGCCAGCAGCAGCAATTGGCGATCGGGCGCGTCATGATCAGCAACCCGTCGCTGATCCTGCTCGACGAACCATCGGAAGGCATCCAGCCATCGATCGTCCAGGATATCGCCCGCACCATCGTCGACCTTAATCGCCAGACCGACGTCACCATCATTTTCGTCGAGCAGAATCTCGACATGATCCGCGCGATGGCGCAGCGCTGCTATGTCATGGACAAGGGCCGGATCGTCGCCGCGCTGACGCCGGCAGACCTCGACGATCGCGAGGTCGTTCGCCGTCATCTCGCGGTATGAGCAGGAATTCAACCAGCAGGAAGGAAACATCATCATGTCATGGCTCGAAACCTCCATCATGGCGCGCAGGGGCCTCGCGAAAGGCAAGTCCGGCACAACTTACACCATCACGGAAGAGAGCCAGGGCCAGTACCACTACGTCTATGGTCCGTTTGCGAAGCCGGTGCTGAAGGTCGATCCAGGCTCGGTGATTTCGGCTGAAACCCACGACGCGTTCGAGGGCAAGATCAAGTTTGAGACCGACAAGCCGAGCGAGATTCTCAACTTCCCGTTCCTGAACCCGCAGAACGGGCCGATCTATGTCAACGGCGCCGAGAAGGGCGATACGCTCGCGGTGTACATCAAGTCGATCGTGCCGCGCGGACCGCAGCCGGTCGGAACGACCTGCCTGATCAGGGAATTCGGCGGCCTGGTTGCGACCGGCGATACCGCGCTATTGAATCCGCCGCTGCCGGAGCGGGTCAAGAAGGTCGAGGTCACGCTGGAAGGCGGCGTCAAATGGAGCGACAAGCTGACGCTGCCTTACCAGCCGTTCATCGGAACCATCGGGACTTCGCCGGAAATTGAAGCGATCACCTCGCTGCAGCCGGACTATTACGGCGGCAACATGGATCTGCCGGATGTCGGCGTCGATGCGGTGATCTATCTGCCCGTCAATGCGCCGGGAGCGCTGCTGTATCTCGGCGATTGCCACGCCATCCAGGGCGACGGCGAATTGTGCGGCGTGGCGCTCGAGCATCCGACCGTTACCACCGTGCAGGTCGACTTGATCAAGAAGTGGACGTTCAAGTGGCCGCGCCTGGAAAACGAGAAGTTCTTCATGACGATCGGTTCCAGTCGACCGATGGAGGATGCTGCCCGTATCGCTTACCGCGAACTGGTCCGCTGGATGGCCGCCGATTTCGGTTTCGAAGAACTTGACGCCTACATGCTTCTTACCCAGTGCGGCCGTGTCCGTCTTGGAAATATGGTGGATCCGAAATACACGCTGGGTGCTTCGATTCTGAAATCCTATCTGGGCTGATATCGAGCATGCGCGCGGTGGAAGGCCTCGCGATCCAATCCGGATGGCCTTGAGCCCATGGGGAAGCCCCTGAGCTAGCCTGAAGCTGCGCCGGACGCCCTCAAACGCGGGCATCCCGAGCGGTTCATAGAAACCGCTCGGGAGCTTGGCGTTGATGAGAGCGGAAAACAGTTTGAGGAGACCTCCACTAAAGTTACAAAGCCTAAGGCTTCTTGAATCCTCACCTAATTCGATGGTGCCTGTGATCTATCTTTTCTGAAATGCGCTGCATGAATGCGTGCACCTGGCCGAGCGCTCGTAGCGCTTGGTGCTGATCGTAAGCTTTACGGACGTGCATAACTTGATTTCGGTATTCGTCCTTAAATGCATTCAAATCAGCAACCGCGCCACTATAGAAAGACAACGCATTGTCTTTTGGGGCTCCGGCAGGCTTCTGCCCGATCACCTTTATCTCATCATTCAATTCTTTGATGATTTCCTGCCACTGCCCCCAATCAATATGCTTGCCGCGGGGCAAGGTTACTTGCCTCTCTCGGGGGGTATCGGGTGAATCGCCTCCGACACAGTACTGTTAAATTAGTCGAACCTGAAGCCAAACAAGCCGCCTGTTTCTGTTTCATCCGAAAGGCGGGTGGAGACAATGATCTTGCTTCGATCAAATTTCGCAGGGAGCGGCAATTTATCGAAGATGTCGGAATTCA
>WNFD01005687.1_pt1 | contig 23520 bp, 19 predicted proteins | sample 5400491 | NCBI WGS metagenome assembly WNFD01 (sample SAMN13153343, study PRJNA577476) | soil metagenome | isolation source: 120 cm saprolite under Douglas fir tree site 2 hole 2 replicate 2 | place: USA:California | collected 2015-04-18
CCGTTCATGACCGAGCGCAAATATCGCAAGGGCGACATTGTGTGCAAAAAGGACGATGCGGCCGATGAAATGTTCCTGACCGTCACCGGAAATTTCCGGGTCACCGAAATCGGCGTCGAACTTCCGCCGGGACGGCTGATGGGCGAACTTGGCTTCCTGTCGCCCGATAACCGTCGGACGGCGACGGTCGAATGCACCGAGGACGGGCACGTCCTGACCATAACTTATGAAAAGCTGCTCGAAATCTACTTTCAAAACCCGCAATTCGGTTATTACTTCCTCGTTTTGACCAGCCAGCGTCTCTTGGAAAATATCTCGAGGCTCGAAGCAATTATCGCGCAGAACAAGATCGCGCAACAGACCGCAGCGGCGGACGGCACCGGCTGAGCGTCGAGGTATTATTCAGGCGCGCGGAGACCTGCGGGTATTCGCGGCTAGAGCGGGATGACTTTTCTTCGAATCGTCATCCCGCTCTATCTGTTTGTTTGAGCATGATCTCCGCGCAAACGCTTCGCGTTTGTCGCGAGGGAAAACCGGTACCCACTTTTCCGGATCATGCTCTAACGGCTACTCCGCCGCTGAGCGGATCTCGGCGCGTTCGGCCCGCACCGCGCAGAACTTGAATTCGGGAATCTTCCCGAACGGATCAAGCGCCGGATTGGTCAACAGGTTTGCCGCGGCTTCCGCGTAGCAGAACGGCATGAACACCATGTTCTCAGGCACGTCGCGATCGGAGCGCACCTTGATTTCGACCGCGCCGCGCCGCGTCTCCAGCCGGATGAAATCGCCTGGCCACAGCTTCAGGCGCCGCATGTCCTTGGGCGACATGAACGCCACCGCCTCCGGCTCGATCTGATCGAGCACCATGGAGCGCCGCGTCATCGAGCCGGTGTGCCAATGTTCGAGCACGCGGCCAGTGGAGAGCACCATCGGATATTCGCTGTCGGGCACCTCGTCCGGCGCGATCACATGCGCCGGCACGATCTTGCCGCGACCGCTCGCGGTCGGGAAACCGGTGGTGAAGATGATCTCGTTGCCAGGCTTGTGCGGATCGTCGACCGGATAGGTCACCGCGCCCTCGCGCACCAGCCGCTCCCAGGTGATGTTCTGCAGCGACGGCATCACCTGCGTCATCTCGGTGAACACGTCCGCCGGCCCGTCATAGCGCCAGTCGAGCCCCATGCGCCTGGCGATTTCCTGGATGATCCACAGATCCTGCCGCGCATCGCCCGGCGGTCTTATGACTTCGCGCGCCAGCTGAACGCGGCGGTCGGTGTTGGTGAAGCTGCCGGATTTTTCCGCGAAAGCCGAGGCCGGCAGGATCACGTCGGCATGAAACGCCGTCTCGGTGACGAACAGATCCTGCACCACCAGATGATCGAGCTTGGCCAGCGCCTCGCGCGCGTGCTGCAGATCGGGGTCCGACATCGCGGGATTCTCGCCCTCGATGTACATGCCGGTGATCTCGCCGGCGTGGATTGCGTTCATGATCTCGACCACGGTGAGGCCGCGAACCGGATCGAGGTCCTGATGCCAAAGCTTCTCGAACGGTTCGCGCAGATCGGTGCGCCCGACCGGCTGATAATCCGGCAGAAACATCGGGATCAACCCGGCGTCGGAGGCACCCTGCACGTTATTCTGTCCACGCAACGGATGCAGACCGGTGCCGGGACGGCCGACCTGACCGGTGATCAACGCCAGCGCGATCAGGCAGCGCGCATTGTCGGTGCCGTGCACATGCTGGCTGATGCCCATGCCCCAGAAGATGATCGAGGCGCGGGAGCGCGCATACAGCCGCGCCACTTCGCGTATGGTTTCCGCGGCAATGCCGCAGATCGGCTCCATTTTCTCCGGCGTGAATTCGCCGATGCGCGCCTTGAGATCGTCGAAGCCTTCGGTATAGCCGGCGATATATTGTTCGTCGGTGAGGCCCTCGGTGATGATGGTGTTGATCATTGCATTCAGCATCGCGACGTCGCTGCCGGCCTTGAACGCCAGATGCTTATAGGCATGGCGCGACAGCGACTGCCCGCGCGGATCGATCACGATCAGCTTGGCGCCGCGTTTGGCCGCATTCTTGATGAAGGTCGCGGCGACCGGATGATTGACCGTCGGATTGGCGCCAATCACGATAATGACTTCGGCGTCCATCGCAGCCGCGAACGGGGCCGACACCGCGCCGGAATTCAGGCCTTCCATCAATGCCGCGACCGACGAGGCATGGCACAGCCGCGTGCAGTGGTCGACATTGTTGGAGCCAAAACCGGTGCGTACCAGTTTCTGGAACAGATACGCCTCCTCGTTCGAGCCCTTGGCCGAGCCGAATCCGGCGAGCGCTTTCACGCCCTTCTCGTCGCGGATCTTGACGAGGCCGTTGGCGGCGATGTCGAGCGCTTCTTCCCAGGACGCTTCGCGGAAATGCGTGAACGGATTGGCGGGATCGACCTGGTCGTTGGAATCCTTCTTCGCATTCGGCAGCCGCACCAGCGGCTTGGTCAGCCGATGCGGATGATGGATGTAGTCGAAGCCGAAGCGGCCCTTGACGCAGAGCCGGTTATGATTGGCGGGTCCGTCGCGGCCCTCGGCATAGATGACCTTCTCGTCCTTGACCTGATAGGTGACCTGACAGCCGACGCCGCAGAACGGGCACAGCGAGTCCACCTTCCTGTCCGCATAGGTGACGCGGGTCTGGTTTTCATCGAGCATCACGGACGGCATCAGCGCGCCGGTCGGACAGGCCTGCACGCATTCGCCGCAGGCCACACAGGTTGATTCGCCCATCGGATCGTCGAAATCGAACACAATCTTGGACTCGTGGCTGCGATAGGCCATGCCGATCACGTCGTTGACCTGGACCTCGCGGCAGGCGCGCACGCACAGGCCGCACTGGATGCAGGAATCGAGATTGACGCGCATCGCGGGATGGCTGGCATCGCCCTGCCAGCGCTCGGCGGCCGGGAAACGGCTTTCGGTCACTTCGACCTTCTCGGCCCAGTGCCAGAATTTCGAATCAGGATCGTGTGAGGTCTCGCGCGCGGGCTGATCGGCGACCAGAAGCTCCATCACCATTTTTTGTGCGGCAATCGCGCGCGGGCTCGCCGATTTCACCTTCATGCCGACGCTCGGCGTTCGCTTGCAGGACGCCGCCAGCACGCGCTCGCCCTCCACCTCGACCATGCAGGCGCGGCAATTGCCGTCGGGCCGATAGTCCGGCTCAGGCGAGTAGCACAGATGCGGAATTTCACGGCCCTGGCGTTTGGCGACCTGCCAGACGGTCTCGCCGTTGATGGCCTCGACCTGCTTACCGTCTAGTTCGAACTGGATCTTGGTCATTCCGCGGCCTCCTTTGGCAGGAACTCATCCGGGAAATATTTAATGACTGTCGTCAGCGGATTCGAGGCCGCCTGGCCGAGACCGCAGATCGATGCATCCCGCATCGCCTGGCTCAATTCGTCGAGCAGTTCGCGGTTCCAGACCGGTTTTTGCATCAACAGCGCCGCCTTCTGGGTGCCGACACGGCACGGCGTGCACTGACCGCAGCTTTCGTCCTCGAAGAAGCGCATCAGATTGAGCGCCGCACCCTTCACGCTATCCTGCTCGGACAGGATGATGACCGCGGCAGAACCGATAAAGCAGCCGTATTTTTCCAGCGTGCCGAAATCGAGCGGAATATTGTCCATCGATGCCGGCAGGATGCCGCCGGACGCGCCGCCCGGCAGATAAGCGTGGAAGGTATGTCCTTTGGCCATGCCGCCGCAGAACTCGTCGATCAATTCGCGCACCGTAATGCCGGCCGGCGCCAGCTTCATGCCGGGATTCTTAACCCGCCCCGACACCGAATAGCTGCGCAGGCCGTAGCGGTCGTTGCGGCCATGGCTCTTCCACCAGTCCGCGCCTTTTTCGACGATATCGCGCACCCACCACAGCGTCTCGATGTTGTTGATCAGCGTCGGCAATCCGAACAGCCCGACCTGGAACGGGTACGGCGGCTTGTGCCGCGGCAATCCGCGTTTGCCTTCGATGCTTTCCAGGAGCGAGGATTCCTCGCCGCAGATATAGGCGCCGGCGCCGCGCCGCATATGCAGCACCGGACCGCCCGTCGGCAGTTTTGCAATTTCGCGCTCGAGAATTTCGCGTGAAGCCGGATATTCGTCACGGATGTAGATGTAGATTTCGGGCGCTTCCACCACATGCGCGCCGATCAGCATGCCCTCGATGAAGCGATGCGGATCGGTTTCGAGATAATAGCGATCCTTGAACGTTCCAGGTTCGCCCTCGTCGCCGTTGATCGTCATCAGCCGCGGCCCGGGCTCGCCAAGCACCGCGCGCCACTTTCGCCCCGTCGGAAAACCCGCACCACCGAGGCCGCGCAGGCTGGCGTCGTCGAGCGACTTCAACAGATCTTCTTTCGCCAGTTCACCGGAGCGCAGGCGATTGAGCAGCGCATAGCCGCCGCCGGCGACATACGCGTCGTAACTGACATAGTCAGGCAGATGCGCGTGGGTTTCGCCGCCCTTGGCCGCGGCGAGCACGCTTGCAACACTGGCATGATCGACAAAGTGATGACCTACCTCGGCGGCCGGCGCGGTATCGCAGCGGCCGACGCAAGGCGCGCGCACCACGCGAACCCCCGGGCCGGCGCTATTCTGCAACTCATGCAGCAGTTTTTCCGCGCCCAGCATCGCGCAAGTCAGGGAGTCGCAGACGCGAATGGTCAGCGGCGGGATGTTGGCCTCACCTTCCTTCACGACGTCGAAATGCGCGTAGAAGGTGGCGGTCTCGAACACTTCCGCAAAGGCCAGCTTCATCTCGTCCGCGAGCGCCGCGAGGTGGGCTGCGGAAATCTGACGATAGGTATCCTGGATCAGGTGCAGATGTTCGATCAAGAGATCGCGACGCCGTGGCCGGTCACCCAGCAAAAGCGAAATCTCTTCAGCGGCTTGGGGCTCGATCTGGCGGCCCTTGGGGGTCGATTTCGCTCGCCGGCGCCCCTCGCCGGGGTGTTCGAACGAGCGGACCTGGCGCACATCATGGCTCATTGAAATCTCTTCTGGTGGCACTCCTGCGCGACTCTAGTCCGTGGTATGCCAGATGCCAAGAGAAAGAATTTATCAATTATAATGGGGAATCCGGGGCACGGCGGGTTCTCCCCGCCATGCCCCGACCCATTCACAGTGGTTAATCAGAGAATCTTGGCCGCGCTCTGTAGCGTGATCCAGACCCCCCATGCCAGCGGAATACCGACAAAGGCCCAGAACAAAGCGGCTCTCGCGTCCAGACCGCCGAACCCGATACCGAACGAACCCGACGGCGTCGAGGCCGAGCTCTTCGCCGTCGCCGCTTGCAGCTTGGCGACTTCTTCGGCGCTCATGTGCCACTTCGAATCGACCGGCTTGATCAGATAGTTGCAGATCAAGCCGACGATCAACATCGCGCACAGGATGTACATGGTGGTGTTGTAGAGCTGGTCGCGCGGCACCCCGGCGGCGAGCTGCGCTTCGCGGATATAGTTCACCACCACCGGGCCGATGATACCCGCGGTCGACCACGCGGTCAGCAGCCGACCGTGAATAGCGCCCACGAACTGCGTGCCGAACATGTCTGCAAGATAGGCCGGCACCGTCGCAAAGCCGCCGCCATACATCGACAGGATGATGCAGAAGGCGCCAACAAACAGCAGCTTCGAGCCCATGTCGGCGAATGTCGGAGCCAACGCATATAGCGCGATCGCGAGCAGGAAGAAGCAGTAGTAAGTCGCCTTGCGGCCGATGTGATCGGACAACGACGCCCAGAAAAAGCGGCCGCCGATGTTGAACAGCGAGAGCAGGCCCGTGAAGCCGGCAGCGATCGCGGCGATCGTAGCCTTCTGGTCGATGCTGAGTGCGTTGAACTTCACTCCGGGCAGACCGATCAGGTTACCCGCAAAGATTTCCTGCAACATCGGAGAAGCCATGCCAATGACCCCGATGCCTGCCGACACGTTCATGCAAAGGACCCACCAGATCAACCAGAACTGCGGGGTCTTATGCGCGTCGTTGAGGTGCACGTTGTACTGCGAGATCATCGCGTTGGCTTTTTCGGGCGGCGTCCAGCCCTCTGGGCGCCAGCCGGCGGGCGGAATGCGATAGCGGAATGCGCCGATCATCATGAAGCAGAAATAGATCGCACCCATGGCGAGAAACGTTTCCCAGGCACCGACCGAGGTCGACGTCTTGAAATAGTTCATCAGCAGGTTGGCGAGCGGCGCGCCGATCATGGCGCCGCCGCCAAAGCCCATGATGGCCATGCCGGTGGCCATGCCGCGGCGGTCAGGGAACCATTTCACCAGCGTCGATACCGGCGAGATGTAGCCAAGGCCGAGACCGACGCCGCCAATGACGCCGGAGCCCAGCCACAGCAACCAAAGCTGGTGGATGTAGATGCCGATCGCGCCGAGAACGAGACCGCCGCACCAGCACATGGCCGAAACAAAGCCGGCCTTGCGCGGTCCGACGCGCTCAAGCCATCCGCCCCAGACTGCGGCCGAGACACCCAGCAGCACGAAGAACAGCGTGTACATCCAGCCCATGCTGGCAACGCGCCAGTCGCAAGTCGTGGTGAACAGCTCCTGCATGAGCGACATGTCCGGGCAGGCCTTCGCCGCGCTAACACCGAGTGCGCGCGACAGCGGCAGCCAGAACACGCTGAAGCCGTAGGCCATGCCGATGCACAGGTGGATGCAAAGTGCCGCCGGTGGCACCAGCCAGCGATTGAAGCCAGCCTTTGCAATAGTGTGCTCGCGATCGAGAATACCTCCTCGGTCACCAGACATAGTTCCAGCATCGCTAATAGTCGTCATCGATTTCTCCCTGCAACCACCCGTTCCGGGCGTGTTGCCGCTTCGATCCTGTTGTCCCAGTGCTGCATGCACCCAGTTCCCACATGCAGTCTCGCACAATTTTCGAATGCGCCAGGATCGCCGAGCACATTCAAGAATTCCAACACCAGATGAGAGCGGTCATGCCAACCGCCGAGGCTGGGCGTAAGCCTACTTTGAGTTGAGAATATGCCCGCCCATACCGAGTGCCGTGTTACTCGCGCGACGCCACTTCCGCACCCCTGCGGAGATATCAATTGGGACAGAAGCGGCGCGCGATGTCGATAGGTAAAAGGTAGCGATCTACAGCGTTATCAATCAGCGCAAGATGCAGCAAGATGCGTTTGACTGTTCCGATTTCGAATCGACGAGCTCGTCATAGCAGAAGACTAGTCATTCGCCTTTCCTATCAGGCCATTTGCTTTTTCAATCACAAACACGATTCCATGCTCCGCGCGTTCCGTGATCTCGACCTTATCGCCGGTTTCGCGGATCAAATTGGGGATATCGATAACCGACAACGGATCGGTGCAGAGAACTTCCAGGAAATCGCCGGGCGAGAGCGCTTTCAGCGCTTTGCGCGTCTTCAATGCCGGCAACGGACATTTGAGACCAGTGAGGTCGAGCTTGGTGGTGGTCATGTTCCGAACATGGCGAAAGGGTGTCGTATCGTCAACATCGCGTGAAACAACCAGCTTCAGATCAGGTTTGCATAACCAAGAAAGCCAACCGTCTGGCCTGGTTCGACCAGCGTAATTTCTTCGCCGAGTTCGACCAGTCCATCGGTGTCAACCAGCGACGACAGCAGCCCGGCACCCTCGCGTGGAAATTTGACCGCTTCGAGCACACCATTTTCGCACCTGCGCAGATTGACCCGAACATATTCGCGACGCGCGATTTTCTTTTTATAAGTGAAGGCCGCGCGGACCGGCATTGGAATGAGATGTTGTTGTGCGGCGCCCGCCAGCGCCAGCACCGTGGGCCGCACCACATGGACGAAGGTGACAAAGCTCGCCACCGGATTTCCCGGCAATCCAATGAACGGTGTGCCGCCGATAATTCCCATCGCGACCGGGCGCCCGGGCTTGATGGCCATACGCCACAGCACGAGCGTCCCCACGCTCTCGACGGCAGCTTTGACGTGGTCCTCTTCGCCGGTCGAAACGCCGCCCGTGGTCAGGATCAGGTCGAGGGTACCCGCCACACTTTTCAAGGCGCTCGCGAGCGAAACGCGATCGTCTCTGAGAATACCGAGATCGCTGACCTCACAGCCAAGCCGCACCAGCATGGCCATCAGCATGAAGCGGTTGGAGTCGAATAGTTGGGCTGCCCCGCGCGATGCCCCCGGCGACACCAGTTCGTTGCCGGTCGAGAACACCGCGACGCGGATCCGCCTGCGTACCTCGACATGCGTCAAGCCGAACGCGGCCGCGAGTGCCACATCCTGCGGCCGCAGGCGTTGGCCCGCGGCCAGCGCGGAATGACCGGCAGGAATGTCCTCGCCTGCCATGCGCACATTGGCGCCGGGTTTCAGGCCCATCGGCAGAACAACCCTGCCCTGATCGAGGCGTACATCTTCCTGCATGAACACGGTGTCGGCGCCTTGCGGCATCGGCGCCCCGGTAAAAATCCGCACGGCGTGGCCCGGCTCGACCGGCCCTTGCGTCGCTGCGCCGGCCTGAACGCGCCCCGCAACGGGCAAGGCCCGTTCCTGTTCCTGTTCCGCCACCTGTGCAAGATCGCCGCTGCGCACCGCATAGCCATCGACGGCGGAGTTGGTGAAAGGCGGCAGCGGCAAGGGAGCGGAAATCTCCTTCGCGAGGATGCGCCCATCGGCCGCCGTAAGCGAAACGGTCTCGATGTCCTGCACCGCCGTCACCCGCGTGGCGATGATGCTGACGGCTTCATCGACCGACATCATCGGGCCGCCAAAGGCAAAGCAATCGTCGGACAATTGCGCCATTTCACATCTCAGGCTTCGGGTGCGCTTCGCGCCAGCACGTCTTCGACAGATATCGCGGACCTCTGCATCATAGCGGCGATAGCGGGGATGTCATCGAGATGGGCGACGGGCAGCGAGGTTTCAACCGCCGCATCGCTCGCTATGCCGACGATACCGGGATCGTCTGGGAACAGCATCGCCTTGCCGTTGGCGAGGCGATGCACCTCGATCTTGCGGTGCGGCTCGGACTTGAAACCTTCGACGATGACAAGATCGACCCGCGACATCTTCGCCAGCAATTCCGGCAGCCTCGGCTCGCTGGCGCCGCGCAATTCGTGCATCAAGGCCCACCGGTTGCCGGAGGACACCAGCACCTCGACGGCACCCGACTGCCGATGCACCCAGGAATCCTTGCCCGGCACGTCGACATCGAAACTATGGTGGGCGTGCTTGATGACCGAAACGCGCAGGCCCTGGCTGAGGAGATGGGGGATGACGCGGGTCAGCAGCGTCGTCTTGCCGGCGCCGCTCCATCCCGCCAGGCCGATCACTTTCATCATATTTCTCCGAGCCTCCGGCGGAACCGGGCTATGCTTTGTCCAAAGGTGCTTTATATCGGCCAACAGGGAATGTCATGCTAGCCTGGGAACGATGATGAAGATCGACAAAGCCCCCGTCCCCGTGATCGTCCCAAATCCGCACGATCCGCGGCTGACCGAACGCGTCGCCGGGACCGACCAGGCCGGCGCGCCGGTCGAGATCAACGTCCCGGTGGAGCGGCCGCTGACGCTGTACCTGAACGCGCAGGAGATCGTCACCATGATGACGATCGGCGACTATCCGGAATATCTGGCGCTCGGCTATCTGCTCAATCAGAACATGCTGAAATATGACGACGTCGTCACCGAGGTCGAATATGACGATGATCTGCAGGTGGTGGTGGTGCGCACCGAGCACCATACCAACTTCGAACAGAAGCTGAAGAAGCGCACGCAGACTTCGGGCTGCGCGCAGGGCACCGCGTTCGGCGATCTGCTGGAGGCGGTCGAAAGCGTCGCGCTGCCGAAGGCGGAGCTGCGCACCTCCTGGCTCTATCAGATGACGCACGCCATCAACACCATGCCGTCGCTCTATCTCGAGGCCGGCGCGATCCACGGCTGCGTGCTGTGCAAGGAAGGCACACCGGTCTGCTACACCGAAGACGTCGGCCGCCACAACGCCGTCGACAAGATCGCTGGCTGGATCTACCGCCACGGCGTCGATCCCGCCGACAAGATTCTCTACACCACCGGTCGGCTGACCTCCGAGATGGTGATCAAGACGGTGCGGATGGGAATTCCAATACTGGTTTCGCGCTCGGGTTTCACCGCATGGGGCGTCGATCTGGCGCGGCAGGTCGGATTGACGCTGGTTGGGCGGGCGCGGGGAAAACGCTTCATCGCATTGTCGGGCCAGGAGCGCATCGTCTACGATCAGAATCTGGCTTTCGTCGAAGAGGAATCCGCGCGCCACAAGCGCAAGGGCGGCGACCGTGACGACTGAATTTCCGGCGACGTCAAAAGACGCGCCGGCGACGCCCGGCGTGCTGCTCGCCGGCGGGCTGGCGCGACGCATGGGCGGCGGCGACAAGCCGATGCGCGAGATCGGCGGCCGCACCATCCTCGCGCGCGTCATCGCGCGGCTGAAGCCGCAATGCGACGGGCTCATTCTCAATGCCAATGGCGACCCCGCACGCTTCGCGGCGTTCGGCCTGCCCGTCATTGCCGACACCGTGGAGAATTTTCCGGGGCCACTCGCGGGTATTTTGGCAGCCCTCGACTGGGCCGCGGCGAACCGGCCCGGCGTGTCGTGGATCCTCAGCGCTGCGGCGGACTGTCCGTTTCTGCCACGCGACCTCGTCGCGCGCCTGCATCGCGCCCGCGCTGAACAGAACGCGCAGCTTGCGGTCGCCGCCTCCGACGGCCAGTCGCACCCGGTGATCGGATTGTGGAGCGTCGCGTTGCGCGAAGAGCTGCGCCACGCGCTGCGCCACGCGCTGGTCGTGGAAGACATCCGCAAGATCGACCGCTGGACCGCGCGCTACCGGCTCGCCACCGTGGAGTGGCCGGTGGACGAGCTCGATCCGTTCTTCAACGCCAACACCATGGATGACATCGCCGCGGCCGAACGTCTGGCGGCGTTGGATGGGGGCTGAACGGGCGGTCGGCGCCGGGACCATGGGAAGACGCAGCGGGGCATCGCATCACCAATTCACGTCCGCCATGTATATTGCGGCAAGTAGCCAAGTACCCGCCGCGCCTTTTCAATCGAGGGCAGCGTATCGAATGGACCAAGTTTGGGATCGACCGGAACGCCTGGAAAAGCTGATGCCATCAGCTTATCGGCTGCGGCAATCGTGAAATTGTCGGCACCGGCTACGTCCGCCTCGAGCCCCAGCCTGCAGGCCTGCGCGACATCCCGGCTATCGACCCAGCTCCACAGGTTCCATTTTCGCTGGGCCGGGTCGGCCCAGAACGAGGGAACCTGTTCGTAGTCTTTTTCTTCGAAGATATTGGAGATGCGCAAACCCACGAACCGTGTGCCGGGATTCCAGCGGTTCACCTCGCTCGCCATTTTCTCGCACAGCGTCTTCGCCAGCGCATAACCCGATTCCGGCGCGAGCGGATGATCTTCGGTGACCGGCGCGAAAACCGGCGGTGTCCGGGTAAACGGCAGGCCGTATATGGTTTCGCTCGATGCCCATACGACGCGTTTGATTCCGGCGCGAATGGCGGCGCTGAAAACGTTATAGGTCGTCATCATATTGTTCTGGAAGATCGTCGCATCCGGCGCGAGACCGGGCGCGGGGATACCAGCCAGATGAATGACGGCCGACGGCTCGCCGATGGAGGCCCGGCGGCGGTCGATCGTACCGGCAGCCAGTCTCACGGCATCGACGGCCTGACCGAGATCATTGAGGTCGGTCTTCATGAAATGGCATAGCTGCTCCGTGGGCGCCGCCGTATCGACATTCATCACCTGATAGCCGTGCTTGAGCAATTCGCGGATAGCTGCCCTGCCCGCCTTGCCGCTTCCGCCTGTGACAATCACGCTTTTCATCTGGCTTTCCTCCATGCCGCTATCCTCTTGGTCTCAGCGCGAAGATATCAAGTCATCGTGGCCGTTATTGCGGACTTCCGCTAGATTGGCAGCCGACTGCGCGGCCAACAAGGACTTCGATCATGACCATCAAGCCGGATTTGAACGGCCACACCGCGTTGGTGACCGGCGCGTCCCGTGGCATCGGAGCTGCGATTGCCATGGCGCTCGCCGAAGCCGGCGCCGCTGTCGCGGTTAATTATCGGGAACGTGCCGACGAAGCCGACGCGGTTGTCGCGAAGATCAGGGAATCCGGTGGCCGTGCGACCGCGATCGCAGCCGACGTATCGCAGGCCGCCGCCGTCGCGAAGATGGTCGGTCTCGCAGGCTCGGCGCTGGGTGCCATCGACATTCTCGTCAACAACGCCGGGCTGGCGATCGTTCGCAGCATCGATGACCTCACCGAAAGCGACTTCGATCGGACCATTGCCGTAAACCTGAAATCGGCGTTTCTCTGCACGCAGGCCGTTCTGCCGGCGATGCGCGCCAAAAAGTGGGGCCGAATCGTCAATATCTCGTCCGGCGCCGCCCGTGGCGCCGGCGCGATCGGCGTTCACTACAACGCGTCAAAGGCTGGCATGGAAGGCCTGACGCGCGGTTACGCGGCGCGGCTGGTCAAGGAAGGCATTACCGTCAACGCGGTGGCGCCCTCGCTGATCGAAACCGACATGATGCGCGGCCGGTCCGATCTGGCGCGCAATATTCCGCTCGGCCGGCTCGGGCAGCCCGGCGAAGTGGCGCAGGCGGTGGTGATGGTTCTTGGAAACGACTACATGACCGGCCAGACCATTATCTTGAACGGCGGCATGGCGTTCATTTGACCAAGGCTTGTTTTCTGACCAAGGCTTGTCTTCATCGGTGAGAGCGGCGCGACCGACTACGCCGGCCTGAACCCCGCCTGCGCCAGCGCCGCGCGACTTTCCTCGGACGCCAAGGCCGCAAGAAACGCCTGCACCGCCGGGCGCAGCTTTCGAGCCCTCACCAGCGCAAAATCATAATGCTCTTCCGCCAGCGGAATAAAGCCAAGGCCCGCGGCATGCGCGACCGGCGCGATGGTCATGCCCCAATCCGCGCGATGCTGCGCCACTGCCGCTGCGACCGCGTTGTGTGAACGCGGCTGATTCCAGTAACCCTCCGGGCGCGCGCCACCGAGCAACCGGCCGATCAGGATACGCGTGCCCGCACCCTGATTGCGGTTGACCATGATGCAGGCGGGGTCGGCGAGCGCCACCCGCACCGCGTCCTGCGCGGTGGTCAATCCCTCGAAACGCGCATCGCCAGCGCGAAACACGATGCCCTGCATCCGCCGCCAACCCGGCACCAGTTCAAGTCCGTCGGCGAGAAACGGCACGTTGTAGCTCTCGGTGGTATCGTCAAACAGATGGATCGGTGCGAAATCGCATTCGCCGCGCTTTGCCGCCGCCAATCCGCCGAGGCTGCCCACCGCGATCGAGCGCACCAGCAGACCGGCCCGCGCCAGCGGCGCGATCACCAGATCGAGCCCGGTGCAATGGCTGCCGACGATCATCAGATCCGGCACCCGCACATGCGGCGTGAACAGCGTCACCTCGGCCTCGGTCCCGGCCGGCATCTGATCGGCCAGCGCATCGATCCGCAAAAAGCCGTCGGCCTGCGCGAACGAGGTGATCGCGCCGGAGCCCTTGCCGGACGGATAGGCGATCAAGCCGCGATCGCCTTCGGCCAGCGACACCATGACGAATTCGGTGCGGCCGAGTTCCGAGGCAATCCGCACCGGGACGCTGGCCGTGACCTTCGCATCGGAACGCGGCGGCAGACCCGCCATGCGTCGCAGCACCGGCACGATCATGTCGTGAAAGGTGAACATCGCCGAGGTTGGAAATCCCGGCAGGATCACCACCGGCTTGCCGTCGCAGACCGCGAGACACAGCGGTTTGCCCGGCTTCAGAGCGACGCCGTGCGCGATAATGCCGGGTTTTCCAAGCCGGGCGATGATGCGGTGGGACACGTCGCCGGCGCCTTTTGAGGTGCCGCCAGACAGCACCAGCATGTCGCAAGTCTCGAGCGCCGCTCGCATCGCGGCTTCAAGCTTTTCTTCGTCATCGGCGATCGCGCCGAGGAACTCAGCCTCGCCGCCGTTCTCGCTGACCGCCGCTGTGACGATCGCGCCGTTGGTGTCGTAAATCTCGGCAGGACGCAACGACCGACCGGGCTGAACCAGTTCGTCGCCGGTGGAGATGACCGCGACGCGCGGCCGGCGCGCGACGGAAACCTGCGCGATCCCGCAGGCCGCGAGCATGCCGATCTCGCGCGAGCCGATCACGATGCCGGCGCGCAACAGCGTCTCGCCGCGCGCAATATCGGAGCCGGCATAGGATACGAATTGTCCCGGCGAAGCGGCGCGGCGGATCTCGATCGCGCGGAGCCCCGCGGGTTGGGTATGCTCGACCATGACGATGGCGTCGGCGCCGCGCGGCAGCGGGCCGCCGGTCGCAATCGACGTGGCGGTGCCCGACAGCACCGGTCGCGTCGGCGCGGTGCCGCAGGCGATCGCTTCATCGTTGAGCATGACGCGAACCGGCGTCGCTTGGCTGGCCAGCGCCAGATCGACGGATCGAACCGCAAAGCCGTCGACATTGGAGCGATCGAACGGCGGCACGTCGATCGGCGCCACGACGTCCTTAGCCAGCGCGCAGCCGAGCGCATCCGCCAGCGCGCGCGGTTCGCTTGGGGTCGCGCGCGGAAACAACGCGGCATCGAAACGCGCCAGCGCATCTTCGCGCGACAGGATGGTCAGGAACTGATGCTGGTCCACGCTGTCATGGTTTTTCGGAATCGGCGCATTTGTCATTTCGGAACTCATATCAGTCCCGCAACATATAGGCATCGACCGGCGTGCCCGCAGCAAACCCCTCAGCCCCGCCCGGCACGGCCAGCCATGCATCGGCGCGGGCGATTGTCTCGAGCGAAAGGTCGCCGACCGCAAGCGGCATCCAGGCCCCATCATTTACTTCCAGCAGAACGATCTCGGCGATGCCGACGCTCGAGGCAATCTTGCGTACCAACGGCAACGTTACCGCCTGCCGCGGCGGTCGCCCGGACAACCGGTCCAGCGCAGGGAGTGCCAGCGTCCACCATGCCGCGAGTGCCTGATCCGGCGCGCCCGGCAGCATAATGACGGGTATTTTTCCAATCCTGCCAACGGCGGAGGTTCGGCCCGGCTGCATGGCGATGCCATGGGCGATAACTTCGCCGCACCGGGCCAAGGCCCCGATCGTTGCGTCGGTGCGGCCGACGCCGCTGCCGCCGATGGTAACAAGCAAATCGCACGAACCGATACCGGCCGCCTTTGCGATCGGTTCCGCGCCGCGTGCGGTGGCCTCGGCGTCGATCACATCGGCACCGGCCCCGCGCGCGTTCTCGGCAATCAATTGTGCCGTCGCCGTGGCGCCTGAAGTCGCGGGAATGTTGACGATACGCAGATGCGGCCGGCGCACATTTAGTCTTTCCAGTCCCGCCGCGCGCACGATCAGCAGATCGAGCGGGCGAACACGTCTGCCGGAGGCGATGACGAAACTTCCGGCGGCGACATCGCCGCCAATCCGGCGAACGCCCTGGCCCGGTATCGCCTCCGCCAATACCTGAACCATTGGGCCGGTCTGATCCACGAGGTCGGTGTCGATCACGCAGTCGCACCCTTGCGGGATGGCGGCGCCGGCTTCGACCCAGACCGGCGATAGGGTCAATGGCAGCGGCGAATAGGACGACGCGCCGACCAGGTCGCCGGCGCAAAACGCCCAGCCATCGGCCGCGGCGATGTCGTACGGCGGAATCGCCTTGAGTGGCGGCATATCGGCGGCGACGCAGCCCAGCGCCTGCGCCAGCGGAAGCTCTATCGGCGCGACCGGCGCAAGCCGATCCAGCAACGCCTTGAGCGCCACGTCGAGCGGAGTGAGCGAAGCCGGCAGGCGCTGTGTTGGAATCATGCGGGGAATGGTGGCCACGCATCGTCTCCTTGGCAACCATTGCTTCTCGTCGTCCCGCGTTCACAGCCGGAACAATGCGAACGCTCAAGCCCCCTTCTTCTCCGCATTGGGAAAGAACAGCTGCTGGCCATCGATCTTGTAGCCGGCGATCGCCGTCTGGCCTTCCGCCGAGACAAGCCAGTCGATGAACGTCTGGCCGAGTTCCTTCTTCACCGAGGGATATTTTTCCGGGTTCACAAGCATGACGCCGTATTGGTTGAACAGCCGCTTGTCGCCCTCGACGACGATCTCGAGATCGCCCCGGTTCCTGAATGAGATCCAGGTGCCGCGGTCCGACAGTACATAGCCGTTCATGGCCGCAGCGGTATTGAGCGCCGCGCCCATGCCCTGCCCGATCTCGCGATACCAGGGACCTTTGACGGCGGCGATATCGATATCGGCCTGCTTCCAGAGCGCGAGTTCTGCGGAGTGCGTGCCTGATTTGTCGCCGCGCGACACGAATGGCGCGGCCTTGGCCTGGATCGCCTTCAGCGCGGTCTGGATGTCCTTGCCTTTGACGCCGGCGGGGTCGCTCCTTGGACCGATCAGCACGAAGTCATTGTACATCACATCGAAGCGTTTCACGCCAAAGCCCTCGGCAAGGAATTTATCCTCCTGCGATTTGGCATGGACGAACACCACGTCGGCGTCGCCGCGCCGCGCGGTATCGAGCGCCTGGCCGGTGCCCTGCGCGATCACCTTCACATCGATATTTGTCCTGGCCTTGAAGATCGGCAGCAGATAGCCGAACAGCCCGGAATCCTGCGTCGAAGTGGTCGACGCGACAATGATCGATCGATCCTGCGCGACCGCGGGCGCCTGACTGGCTGCGGCGATGACGCCAAGCGCCAACGCGAAAGACAAGAAACGGCTTGGCATGACTTAACTCCTTTCAAACAATTCAAATCACGAGATCGCCGCGCAGGAAGGCTGCGGCTTCCGGTGTCGTTGGATTGTCGAGAAAATCGGCGGCACGGTCCTGCTCGCACAATGCGCCGCGGACCAGAAAAACCACGTCGCCCGCGAGCCGGCGTACCTGGCCGAGATCGTGCGAGGCCATCACGATCTTGATGCCGGATTGCGCCGCCATCAGAACGATCTCCTCGACGCTGCGCGTCGCCGCGGGATCGAGATTGGCGGTAGGCTCGTCGAGCAGCAGGATCTCCGGATCCCGCGCCAGCGCGCGGGCCAGCGCCAGCCGCTGCTGTTCACCACCCGAGAGCCGCCGTGCCGGACGCTGCGCCAGATCGGCGAGCCCGACGCGATCCAGCAATGCGGCAACGCGCGGCATACGCTGGCTGCGGGGAGCGCCGACCCGCGCCAGCGCATAGCCGACATTGGCAGCAACAGTCCTTCGCAACATGACCGGGCGTTGAAACAAAATCGCGCGGCGCGCCGGCTTGCTGTCAGTCCGGCCTCCCCAGCTAATTCGTCCGGCCGACGGCGTCGCAAGCCCCATGCAGAGCCGCAGCAGGCTGGTCTTGCCCGCGCCGTTCGGCCCCACGATCAGCGTCGGCGCGCCCGGCGTAATCGCCAGGCTCAAACGATCGAGGATCATGGTTGCGCCCGCTTGCAGCGAGACGTCTTCGAGAACCAGGGGAAGATCGCTTGAAGGTGCCCGCATCGTCACCCTGCCTGCCGCTCGGACCAGACGCGCGTCCCCCACGCCGCCGCGTTGATCGCCAGAACGATCGCCACCAGAATAAGTCCCAATCCCATCGCCAGCGGCAAATTGCCCTTGGAGGTTTCGAGCGCCACCGCGGTCGTCATGGTGCGGGTAAAGCCGTCGATATTGCCGCCGACGATCATGACAGCGCCGACCTCGGCGGCGGCCCGTCCGAAACCCGCCAGCAACGCGGTCAGCAGGCTGTAGCGCGCGTCCCATAACAGGGTCGTCATGCGACCGATCGGGCTGACGTCCATCGCGGTCAACTCGTCGCGATACTCGATCCAGAGATCCTCGACGGTCTGGCGCGTCAGCGCCGCGATGATCGGCGCGATCAGGATGGTCTGCGCGATCACCATGGCCGATGGCGTGAACAGAATGCCTAACTCTCCGAGCGGCCCGGAACGCGACAGCAGAAGATAGACCGCAAGGCCGACCACCACCGGCGGCAAGCCCATCAGCGCATTGAGCAACACCACCAAAGCGGATCGGCCGGGAAAGCGGGTCAGCGCAAGCAGCGCGCCCAACGGCATGCCGGCAAGGGCCGCCAGCGCGACCGCGGACAGGCTGATGGCAAGCGACAGCCCGACGATCGCAAACAGCGCCGGATCGCCGCCCAGAACCAGTTGCCAGGCACTCAAATGGTCGGACATTTCGCCTCCAACGATTGTGTTCTGCACAGATTACGCAATTGTCAAATAGTTGAACATGAGCAGGAATATGCATACACATGCAGGATGGATTTCCTCACCACCAGCGAAGCCGCCGATTACGTCCGGCTCGGAGAGCGCAAGCTCTACGAACTGGTGACCGAAGGGGCGATTCCCGGCAGCAAGGTGACGGGCAAGTGGTTGTTTCCGCGTCACGAACTGGACCTCTGGGTACTTTCGGGATTGGCGCGCCCCGCCGGCATGACCGCTGCGGACCCCCCGCCCATTGTCGGCGGCAGCCAGGACGATCTGCTGGAATGGACGTTGCGCGAATCCGGATCCGGTCTTGCCTCGCTCGCCGAAGGCACCGTGCGGGGTGTCGAGCGCCTGCAGCGCGGCGAGGTGATCGCCGCGGCCATCCATTTCCACAGCGATGCCATTTCCACTGGTTCAGCCGGTGACGCCAATATCGCGGCGGTGCGCACGATGGCCGGCCTGCATGACGCCGTGCTGGTCGGACTGGTGCGACGTGAACAGGGGCTTCTGCTTCCGCCCGGTAATCCGAAGCATCTGCACAGCATGGCCGACGTTCTTTCCGCACAGGCGCGAATGGCAGTCAGGCAGCCAGGCGCCGGCGCGCAGATGCTGCTCGACGTACTGCTGACGCGCGCCGGCGCCGGGCATAAGGATGTGCGCCGGCTCGATCCGCCGTGTCTCACGGGTCCCGATCTTGCGGCCGCGATCCGCGCCGGCAAGGCAGACTGCGGCATCGCGACGCGGGCCGCCGCGAAATCGGCCGGCCTCGATTTCGTCCCGCTGGTCTGGGAGGATTTCGATCTGCTGATGCGGCAACGCAGTTATTTCCGCCCGCAGGTTCAGGCGCTGATCGGCTTCCTCGGGCAAAAACGGTTGCAGCAGCGGGCCGCGGAGCTCACCGGCTACGACCCGGCGCCCGCCGGTCAAATCCGGTTCGCCGCTTGATCAGCAGCAGCAGTGTCCCGAAACCTACGTTCGGTTGACGCGGACGGCAGAATAATCGCTAAAACATGAGCCGGCTGCGGCTTGAGCTGCCGGTCAAGCCATGCAGCCAACGCGCCTGATTTAACGGAAGGAGACGAGATGCTCGCCAGAAATATGTCCCTGCTTGGGGTGTTCGCAGCCGCGATGTTGGCCTCGCCGGCCGCGCGGGCCCAAGTCTCGGACGACGTCGTCAAGATCGGCGTTCTCACCGATATGAACGGCCCGGCGTCCACGCCGACCGGCCAAGGCTCGGTTACGGCCGCGCAAATGGCGGTCGACGATTTCGGCGGCAAGGTGCTGGGCAAGCCGATCAGCGTGATCGTCGGCGATCATCAGCTCAAGCCGGATATCGGCGCCGGCATTGCGCGGCGCTGGTATGACACCGAACAGGTCGACCTGATTGTGGACGTGCCGGTGTCGGCGGTTGGGCTGGCGGTGCAGAACGTCGCCAACGAAAAGAAGCGGATGTTCATCGCACACTCGACCGGGGCTGCTGATTTCCATGGCAAGTTCTGCTCGCCCTACGCCATCCAATGGGTGTTCGACACCCACGCGCTCGCGGTCGGAACCGCGCAGGAAGTGGTGAAGCGCGGCGGCGACAGCTGGTTCTTCATCACCGACGACTATGCGTTCGGCCACTCGCTGGAGCGCGACGCTTCAGCCGTGATCACCAGGAACGGCGGCAAGGTGCTCGGCTCGGTGCGCCCACCGTTCGCCACGCCCGATTTGTCGTCGTTCATCCTTCAGGCTCAGGCCTCCAAGGCCAAGATTATCGGCATCGCCGCCGGGCCACCCAACAACATGAACGAGATCAAGACCGCCGGTGAATTCGGCGTGTTGAAGGGCGGCCAACAGATGGCCGCCCTGCTGGCGCTGATCACCGACATTCATTCGCTCGGTCTCCCGGCGGCGCAGGGCCTGCTGCTGACGACTTCGTTCTACTGGGACATGGACGACAAGACCCGCGAATGGTCGAAGCGTTACTTCGCCAAGATGAGCCGGATGCCCAGCATGTGGCAGGCCGGCGTCTATTCGTCAGTGATGCAGTATCTTAACGCCATCAAGGACAGCGGCACCGATGAGCCGCTCAAGGTGGCGGCCAAGATGCGCGAGCGGCCGATCGAGGATTTCTTTGCCCGCAACGGCAAGCTGGGCGAGGACAATCTGATGGTCCACGACCTCATGCTGGTGCAGGTCAAGAAACCGGAAGAGTCCAAATATCCGTGGGACTACTACACGATCCTGGCGAAGATTTCCGGCGAGGAGGCGTTCGGCCCGCCCGATCCGGCCTGTTCGATGGTGAAGAAGTGAAGCAGGCGAATGGCGAATAGTGAGTGGCGAATTGCAAGTAGCGATCTTTTCTATTCGCTACTCGCCATTCGCTATTCGCTTCACATCTACTTCGCCACCCCGATCTCGCGGAAGTAGCGCAGCACGCCGGGGTGGATCAGCTCGGGGCTAGGTGCTGCGGCGATGGTGTTCGCGGCCGTGGTTTCGCAGGCCTGCGCCAGTTTCTTGCAGAACGTACTTTCGGCACCATGCAGCGACCGCGCCAGCCGATAGGCGACATCATCCGGAAGATTCTCGCGCGCCAGAACAAAGCTCCATGATCCCAGCGCGTCGATCGGCGCGTTCTGGTTTGGATAGCTGCCGGCCGGCACGGTCAGCGGCTTGAGAAATGTGTGTTTCGCCCGGATCCGCGCAATCTCGCCGGCATCCGGTGCGATGAACCGCGCGCCGCCCGGGCTCGCCGCCATGGTCGCAAATCCGGGCCAGCCGATGCCGGCGCCCCAGAGAGCTGCCACCCGTCCGTCGAGCACCATCGTCGGTCCGTCGGCGGCGCGGTCAAGATAGATCGATTGAAAATCGTCGTCCTGTTTCAGCCCGAGACCATCAAGCACATAGCGCGACAGGATCGGAAGACCGGAGCCCTTTGCGCCGAACGCGACCGGCTTGTCGACGAGATCGCGAATGGTCTTGTAGGGACTGTCGGCGCGCACCACGAACATGCCGGGGCTCGAATACATCGCGGTCAGGATTTTCAGCCTGGTCCGCGGCCGCCCGATGCCCATGAACGCTTCGTAAGAAGGTTCTCCGGCGACCAGCGCGAGATCGAGCTGGCCGGCTTCCAGCAGCGGAATATTCTCGTTGCTGCCCTTGGTATTGCGCGGCTCGATCGCAAGCGTCTTGTCGGCGTCGTTCATGACCTCGGCAAAGGCGTTGCCGTAGAGCGGAAAGCCGCCGCCGGGCGTTGCCGTTCCCAAACTGATCGTGGTTTTTTGAATGATCTTGCCTCCATCCTGCGCCATCGCGCTGCCCGCCAGCAGCAACGCGCCGGCGCAAACGATATAGGCGATGTTCATCGGCTATCCTCCGGTATCGGCGCAACGCGACACCGTAGACCCATGGTGGAACATTGGGCAAAAGGCAATGTAGGCAAATTCCGGTTTGTATGAAAGCATGGATGTGACTGGCATCAAAAGCTCGGTTGTGACGGTGTCTTCGACCGCAACGACAAGAATATGACGGGAGAAATTATGTTCGCATTGATTCGCACGGCCCTGTTCGGTTTGGTTTGTTTGACGGGCATCCTCACCGGCGTCGCGCCGTCATCCGCCGCCGATTATCCGAACCGCCCGGTGCGCTGGCTGATCGGTTTCGCCGCCGGTGGCCCGGTCGATATCGTGGCACGCATCCTGAGCCAGTGGCTGTCGGACCATTTCGGTCAGCAATTTATCGTGGAGAACCGCACCGGCTCCGGCGGCAATATCGCGGCCGCGGCAGCTATCAGTTCGCCGCCGGACGGCTACACGCTGTTGTTCGTCGCGCCGAACAACGCGATCAGCACCTCGCTCTACAAGAAATTGCCTTACGATTTCATCCGCGACACCGTGCCGGTCGCGAGCATCATGCAGCTCACCAACATGCTGGTCGTCTCGAACGCCATGCCGGTCAAAACCGTCCAGGAATTCATCGACTACTGCAAGGCCAATCCGGGCACGGTCTCCTATGCCTCGTCGGGCAACGGCACTTCGGTGCACATGTCGGCGGAATTGTTCAAGGCGATGACCAGGATCGACATGGTGCACGTGCCCTATCGTGGATCGGCGCTGGCGTTTCCCGACATCATCTCCAACAAGGTGCAGCTGATATTCGACAACCTGCCCTCCGCGCTCGAACAGGCACGCGGCGGCAGCGTGCGCGCGCTCGGCGTCACCTCGCCGCGGCGCTGGCCCAGCGTACCCGATATTCCCGCCATCGCCGAGACCGTGCCCGGATTCGAGTCGGTCGGCTTCTACGGCATTTCCGCGCCGAAAGGCACGCCGCCGGAGATTGTCGACGTCCTCAACAAGGCGGTCGGCGAGGCGCTGAAAGATCCCAAGCTGGTGGCGCGGCTTGCCGACGTCGGCGGAATCCCGAAGCCGATGACGCCGGCCGAATTCGGCAAGCTCGTTGCCGACGAGACCGAGAAATGGCGCAAGGTGGTCGAATTCGCCGGGGTGTCGGTGGATTGAGGCCGAAGCCTCTTGCCGTCATCACCCGCGCGGGGCATGACGAAAGCAAAGGGGCGGCGAAGTGCTTCTCCCCGCTACACGCTGATCGCCACCAGCGCGGGCACAACTTCGCTGTGAACCACCGCCGAACTGACCAGGTAGGCAAAGCCCACCAGCGCGAGGAATCCGAGGAAAAACAGCGCGAAGAAGATCAGCGACAGCCGCTTGGCGAATACCGAGACGCCGGTCAGCCCGAGGCCACCGGCGATCAGCGAGATAACGAGACAAATCACAGCCCAGCGAAACATCAACGCCTCCCGCCTGGTCGACCCGCCCTCAACGCCGTCGGCCGCGCAAAAGTTCCAAAGCGGGAACGCGGCATTGCCGGATCACGGGCAGCATTGTAAGGGGTGTCGGCACCGTTGCTGGTCGCTTGATGCGGCACTCCGGCGGGGCCTGTAGCTCAATGGTTAGAGCCGGCCGCTCATAACGGTCTGGTTGCAGGTTCGAGTCCTGCCGGGCCCACCACGCTTCGCCCTTCGGGCTACGCGTGGCGCGGCCACGCGGGGCCTGAACGGCGAAGCGTGGTATCCGGCGTAGCTTGAGCGCAGCGAAAGCGAAGACGGACTGATGCCGGTCCCGCTCCCGATCAAAATATCGAAAACAACCCCATGCACCGTAGCCGGCCGGACTGGACGCCTTGAGCGATCCCGAAAAAACAGTTTGACACGTCGGGCAAATCAGGGGCAC
>WNFD01005155.1_pt1 | contig 23503 bp, 17 predicted proteins | sample 5400491 | NCBI WGS metagenome assembly WNFD01 (sample SAMN13153343, study PRJNA577476) | soil metagenome | isolation source: 120 cm saprolite under Douglas fir tree site 2 hole 2 replicate 2 | place: USA:California | collected 2015-04-18
GCGCCAAGCGCTTGAAAAAAGCGTTGGAGAGCGGAGCCCCACCTGCGTTCGCGCCGCCTGAAAACGGTATTGACCCAGTAGTATCCTGCGACGCACCTCCCTCTGAACCTTTCTGCGAACTCTCCTGGCCAGAAAAAGAAAGCACCGAAGTTCGCTGCGGCTATCTGGAGCAACTCTTCGAGAATATGCCAGAGGGGCTGTGCGTCGCGGACACGGAACATCGCGTCCTGCGTGTGAACCAGGCATTTCAGCGCATGTTCGGATACGAAGCAGCCGAGGTATTAGGCCGTACAGTAGACCCCCTGATCGTGCCGCCGGACAGGCTCGCGGAGTCCCACTGGATCGCGGAGTGCGTGAAAAAAGGGGAGCGGATCACGTTGGAGACACAGCGACGCGGGAAGAACGGGAAGCTGGTGGATGTTTCGGTGTGCGTCGCACCGGTGGTGGTGAATGGCAAAATCATGGCAGTGTCTGCCGTCTACCGTGACATCTCAGACCGGAAGCGGGCTGAGGCGTTGAGTTCGGCACTGTATCGTGTAGCGGAAAAAAACGGCTCGGCTCATGATCTGCAGCAGTTTTTTGCCGCCGTGCACAGCATCGTGGATGAATTGATGTACGCCCGGAATTTTTACATTGCGCTGCATGATCCGGCGACGGACACGGTGAGTTTTCCGTACTTCGTGGATGAGCAGAAAGAGGCGCCGGGAACGAAGAAGATGGCGCGTGGCTTGACGGAATACCTTTTGCGCACAGGTGAGGCGCTGCTGGCGACTCCAGAGGTGGTTCAGAAGATGGAGGATCGGGGAGACGTGGCGCGGAATGGGCTGCGCTCGCTGGACTGGCTGGGGGTTCCGCTCAAGGTGGGCAATCGGACATTTGGTGCGCTGGTGGTACAGACTTATTCGAAGAACGCGCGCTATGGCGAGCGCGATAAGGAAGTGCTGACGTTTGTTTCACGGCAAGTGGCCAGCGCGATCGAATTGAAGAAGAATGAGCAGGCCTTGCGGCGTTCCGAGGCGCGGTACCGGTCGCTAGTACAGAGTTCGGTATATGGAATTTACCGCTCGAGTTTGGAGGGAAAGTTTCTGGACGTGAATCCGGCGCTGACGGCGATATTGGGTTACGAGTCGGCGGAGGAGGTGTTGGCGTTGGATCCGCGGCGAGAGGTGTTTGTAAACCCAGAGGACCAGGTGCGACTGATGGAGGAATTCCGGCGCACAGGGCGGATGGATGGGATCGAGGTGCGGTGGAAGCGGAAGGACGGACGCGCGGTGACGGTGCGGGTCAGTGGGCGGGCGGTGAGCAGCGCGGACGAGCCGGCAGATGTGCTGGAGGCAATCGCGGAGGATGTGACCGAACGCAGAATTTTGGAGGACGAGTTCCGGCAAGCGCAAAAGATGGAGGCTGTGGGACGGCTGGCGGGAGGCATCGCGCACGATTTCAATAATCTTCTGATGGTGATCGGGGGTTACACGGAAGTGATGCTCGCGGAAATGCAGCAAGGGCATCCACTGGCGGTGAAGGCGCGGGCGATCCAACAGGCTTCCGACCGGGCAACCATGCTTACGCGGCAGTTGCTGGCGTTCAGCCGCAAACAGTTGCTGGAACTGAAGGTGGTAGATGTAAACACGGTTGTGGAAGATATGGAACGGCTGCTGCGGCCGTTGATCGGCGAAGACGTTGAACTCAAAACGAAGCTGGCTTCCGATGCAGGTCACACGCGGGCGGATGCGGGACAACTGGAACAGGTGCTGATGAACCTGGTGGTGAATTCCAAGGACGCGATGCCGAATGGCGGGCGAATGTTGATTGAGACCGCCAACGTAACCCGGGATAACGCACACGACGGCGAGCAAACATTTATCAGGCCCGGAGAATACGTGATGTTGTCGGTAACCGACAGCGGGCTGGGCATGGACAAGGGGACGCAATCGCGGATCTTCGAGCCGTTTTTCACTACCAAGGAAAAAGGCAAAGGGACGGGCCTGGGACTTTCGACGGTGTACGGAATCGTAAAGCAAAGCGGAGGCTATGTAGTGGTGCAGAGCGAAGTGGGCCACGGCACGACGTTTAACATCTATCTGCCACGAGTGGAAGGCACTGCGGAAGCACACGGCGCGGTTTCAGTGTCGCGGACGGCCGCAGGAGGGTCGGAGACGGTCTTGCTGGTGGAGGATGAGGAATCGGTGCGGCAACTGGTCCGCGATACGCTGGCGTCCAAGGGCTATCACGTTCTGGAGGCGCAAGACGGACAGGCTGGCCTGACGGCTGCGGCGATGCATGAGGGAAAGATTGACCTGGTTCTTACCGACGTGGTGATGCCAGGGATGGGGGGGCGAGAATTGGTGCAGCAACTGTTGGGCTCACGTCCTGGAATTAAGGTGCTCTACCTTTCCGGATACACCGAAGATGCGATTGTGAACGAAGGGACGATTGAGAGTGGGAAAGCTTTTCTGCAGAAGCCCTTTACATTGCAGAATTTGTCGCGGAAGGTGCGGGAAATATTGGGGTAGCAGGCCTTCGCCCATCCACAGGGCGATTTCTGGCCTTCGTTTATTCGTCTCTGATCGGTGAAACTTTTCTGAACTGTTCGCGTCCTATTTGAGTGCGGACGAGCCAGCAATGATTCCGCGGTGCGCGGAAGCGCGTACATTGTAGAGAGGGTCTTAGTCCTTATGTTCATCAAGAAGGCAGCGGATATTTCATCATCAGAGATCACGGCGAAGAGCGTTTATTTGAACCGCAGGACGTTTCTGGCGGGAGCGACGATTGCGGGAGCGGCGGTGGCCACTGGGGTCGGCTTGCGGGAGATGATTTCTCCAGGAACCGTGGTCCACGCTGGCAACAAGATTGATGGGATCAAGAAGAGCGGATTCAGCACGACGGAGACCGTCACACCTTTCAAAGATGTCTCGAACTACAACAACTACTACGAATTTTCGACCGACAAATACCAGCCAGCGGGACTGGCGAAGAATTTCCGTACTCGGCCATGGAAGGTAACCATTGACGGGCTGGTGCAGAAGAAGCAAGTGCTGGATGTGGACGCGATCATCAAGATGTCTGCTCCGGAGGAGCGCATCTACCGGCACCGGTGCGTCGAGGGATGGTCGATTGTAGTGCCGTGGATTGGATTTTCGTTGAGTGAGTTGATCAAGCGAGCTGATCCTTTGGGGAAGGCGAAATTTGTGGAGTTCACAACATTGGAGGACCCCACCCAGATGCCGGGCCAGCGTGGGTCGGTTCTGCAGTGGCCTTACGTGGAAGGTTTGCGTCTGGATGAGGCGATGCATCCACTGGCGTTGCTTTGTTTTGGCATGTTCGGCGAGGAACTTCCAAACCAGGATGGGGCTCCGCTGCGGATTGTGGTGCCGTGGAAGTATGGGTTCAAGAGCGCGAAGGCGATTGTCCGGGTGCGCTTTACGGATAAGCAGCCGATGAATACGTGGCATCTCTCCGCACCCAACGAGTACGGGTTCTATTCGAATGTGAATCCGAACGTGGATCATCCGCGGTGGAGTCAGAAAACGGAGCGCAGGCTGGGAGAGTTTTTGAAGCGGCCCACGCTGATGTTTAACGGGTACGGGGATCAGGTGGCGAGTTTGTATAGCGGGATGGACTTGAAGAAGGAATTTTAGAGGGCGTGCCTGGGGCCGTTGGGACGGCTTGCGTGGAAGGGATTCCATGGCATGCTGGGAGCGAATCCTATTGAGGTGATCACGCACTCAACCGGAGACTGGACGCTGACCTTTCTGCTGGTGACGCTGTCGATTACGCCGTTGCGGAAGCTCACCCGGCAATATTGGCTGATCGGGTTGCGAAGGATGTTTGGACTGTATGCCTTTTTTTATGGCACGCTGCATCTGACGACCTATGTATGGCTGGACAAATTTTTCGATGTGCACGAGATGTTGGCGGATGTGGCGAAGCGGCGGTTCATTACTGCGGGGCTTACCGCGTTTGTATTGATGATCCCGCTGGCGTTGACCTCGACGAAGGGATGGATCCGGCGGATGGGTGGCAAACGTTGGCAGGCGCTGCACCGGCTGATTTATTTCAGCGCCGGGGCGGGCGTGATCCATTACATCTGGCTGGTGAAAGCAGATTTGCGCAAACCGCTTCAATACGCGTCGGTGATGGGGGTGTTGATGGTCTATCGGGTTGTTGTGTGGGCCGGCGCCAAGGCGAAGGCGAGTCCAGCGGTGATGGCAGGCGCGAAAATGAGGGTGACGGAGAATTGATAGCCAACGCGTTTCGCCCGACGCGAGCGGTAGAGTAAGACTAGCGCACACACCGGGCCAGCACAGAGTGACACATCAAGATCAGTTTGCTCTTCCGGCTCTGGGGCTTTTTCCTCGAAACAGCCAGCAATTGGGAGATTTTGATAGAGCCATTTGACCACCAGCCTCTGCTGAACTAGAATCGCCACCTCCTCGGAATGCAATCTTCGCGACAGCTTCGGAAGATGAATGCCCTCAATCGATCGTGACCACCTGCAGTCGTTAATGTTGTCCGAACAAAAAAAGTTCATTGACGAACGGCCCAAATCGAAGGCCTTGTTCGAGCGCGCCCGCAAATCCCTGCTGGGCGGAGTACCTATGAACTGGATGGCCAAATGGGCCGGCGCTTTCCCGCCGTTCGTGCGCGAGGCTCACGGCGCCGAGTTTTTCGACGTGGACGGACATCGCTATGTCGATCTGTGCCTCGGCGACACGGGCGCCATGACCGGCCACTCGCCTTCGGCGACAGTTGCTGCGGTGCAGCAGCAGCTCGCCCGCGGAATCACCTTGATGCTGCCCACCGAAGATGCCGTCTGGGTCGGCGAAGAACTGCAGAAGCGCTTTCGTCTGCCCTATTGGCAGTTCGCGCTTACCGCCACTGATGCAAACCGCTTTTCCATCCGGCTCGCCCGTCAGATCACCGGCCGCGGCAAAATCCTGGTCTTCAACTGGTGCTATCACGGTAGCGTGGACGAAACTTTCATCACACTGGAAGATGGTGTGTCGAAGCCGCGCCGCGGCAACGTCGGCCCACCGGTCGATCCCTCGGTCACCACAAAGGTCGTCGAATTCAATGACGTCGATGCGCTCGCGAAAGCACTCCAGCCTGGCGACGTCGCCTGCGTTCTGGCCGAGCCCGCCATGACCAATGTCGGGATCGTGCATCCCGACCCGGGCTACCACCAGCAGCTGCGGGAACTCACGCGCAAGTACGGAACGTTGCTCATCATCGACGAAACCCATACCATTTGCGCCGGGCCGGGGGGCTACACCGTCGCCGAAAATCTTGATCCCGACTTCCTCGTATTCGGCAAGCCCATTGGCGGCGGCGTTCCCGGCGCGACCTACGGCTTCACCCAGGACGTTGCCGACGCCATAGCCGCCCGCCAGAATCTCGAGGACTGCGATGTCGGCGGCATCGGGGGCACGCTCGCGGGCAACGCACTCTCACTTGCGGCCATGCGCGCTACGCTCGAGAAAGTTTTGACTCGGGAAGCGTTTGATCGAATGATCCCGCTGGCCGAACGCTGGACCGCAGGTGTCGAGCAGGCCATTGCCAACTTCGATGTGCCCTGGCACGTCAGCCGCCTCGGTTGCAGGGCTGAATATCTCTTTTCGCGCAATCGTCCGCGCAACGGCAGCCAGGCTCACGACGCAATGGACTTCGAACTGGAGCGTTTCATGCACCTGTACGCCATGAACCGCGGCATTCTACTAACGCCGTTTCACAACATGGCCCTGATGTCGCCTGCTACGCATCAGGAGGACATCGATCACCACACAAAGATCTTCCGCGGAGCGCTGCAGACACTGACCGCCTGAGCATGGATCGCCTGAGCATGGATCGGCTGAGCCTCGACACAATTCGCCGAACTTAAACTGGTGAAATCGAATCGATGAACTTTTCCGGAAAAGTGGCGCTCATCACGGGCGCGGGCAGCCCGCAGGGGATAGGCTTCGCGACTGCTCGTCTGCTCGCACAACAAGGCTCGAAAATCGCGATCACTTCCACCACAGAAAGGATCGAAGAGCGCGCCCGCGAACTCGCCGCAGAGGGCGCCGATGTCTTTGCTTTCCCGGCCGATCTGCGCGATCACGCGCGCACTCAAGTGCTAGTGCAGGAAGTCCTCGCCCGCTATGGCCGCCTCGACATCCTGGTCAACAACGCGGGCATGACTCAGGTCGGCAGTCCAACCGAGACCACCTCGTTGCCTCTGGCAGAGCTTCCGGAAGCGGATTGGGATTACAGCATCGCCATCAACCTCAAGACTGCTTTCAACGTTACTCAGGCCGTTCTGCCCCTCATGCTGAAGGCGCATTATGGGCGTATTGTGAACGTTTCTTCCGTCACCGGACCAGTTGTGAGCAATCCTCGCGAAACCGCTTACAGTGCGGCCAAAGCCGGCATGGTCGGGCTCACTCGCAGTCTCGCGCTGGAAGTTGCCCGCAAGGGAATCACGGTGAATGCCGTCGCCCCCGGCTGGATCGAAACCGCGTCGTCGACCGGGCATGAAATTATTGCCGGTAAGAATACTCCCGTGGGCCGACCGGGACGCCCGGACGAGGTCGCCGCTGCTGTCGCGTTTCTTGCCTCCGAAACCGCGTCCTACATCACCGGCCAACTGATCATCATTGACGGCGGCAATGCCCTCCAGGAGTACAAGGGCCCGTCCGATCTGTACTACTGAACGTGACCAGAGATAACCTGCGCGAAACTTTCCTCATCTACTCGTGTTAAGAATGCTTAAGATTGCAAGGACTCTTCTCACCTCGGAGGCAGTTGTGTCGCTTCAAGAAGTCACTCCCGGATTTTTCCGTTTTGTTGGGACTGGATCCAGCCGCGCTGTAGGACTTGCGCTGTCCCTGGTCGCTTTGGCTTTTTTGTCGGCATGCAGCAGCTCGAGTTCCATAACCACCACGGTGACCTGTCCCGGGGCCACGGGTAACTTCAACAACGCCAGCCTGCCGGCAGGATCGCAGTGGACTTATCAGTTGTCGGGCTGGTTCATCAGCAGTACGACGAACGGTTATACGCCGTATACCGCGGCTGGAGTTTTTACGGTAGACGGCAAGGGCAGTATCACCTCGGGCTTCGATGACGAGTTTGTATCCAACATTACAGGAACTTACAGCATTAGCGGCAACGGCACCGGAAGCATGACGATACGTCTTAATTCCGGCACTGCGAGCGGTAACAGTCTGAGCTGGGCCGTGACCCTGAGCAGCACGAATCCGGGTTCGATCTACCTGATCGAAGCGGACCAGGGATTTAACTCTTCGGGCGTAGCTTACCAACAGACAACATCGGCCTTCAGCGCGGCGCCCAGTGGGACGTTTGTGTTCCGCACGCATGAAGTGACGGCGGGCACGGGGGTGGCGGGATCCGCGGCGAGCGTGGGCGCAATGACAGTAAGCTCTGGAGCGATCACTGGGCTCAACGCTGATGTGCTGCTGGGCGGACTAGCACCCTCGCAGCGAACCCTGGGAACCACGGTGGTGAATCCGGCCTTCACGGTTCCGGACGCCACGGGGAGAGGCACGGTCACATTCGCCGACAGCCAGGGAACGAGCTACACGTATTTTTACTACGTAATTGATGGGCAGCACTTCCTGCTGTTTGACACCAACACCGGACTGGGATTGGGCCGGATGGAGGCTCAGTCGGCGCCGCCAGGGGGATTCACGAATGCTTCGCTCAACGGCGGCTACGTTGTGGGCAGCCGCGGTGATACGACTGCGAGTTCCGCGGGTGGAGTGAACAGCGTGGGTCAGTTCACCGCTGATGGTAAGGGGAACGTCACTGGCGGATCTTACGACACGGTGAGAGATGGAAGTCCGAGTCTGAATGCGGCGATTACTTCGGGCGGGACCGCGAGCGTTTATAGCGTGGCGGCGAACGGCCGGACGACGGTAACGCTGAATGCGGGCGGTACGGTTGTGCAGCAGGTAATGTACCTGGTGAGCGGCGCGCGCGGATTTTTCCTGGTGAGCAACGACACGAGCCGGGTTGAAGATGGGACTTTGGAGCAGCAGGCATTCTCGGCGGGCACGACGTCCTTTTCCGGCAGCGACTTCAAGGGGCAGTCTGCATTCGTGATGGGCGGATCTATCGCAGGAACGCCATCTGTCGGGGGAGCGCCTTTGGATCGGACGGGAACGCTGACTTCGGATGGAAACGGGAACCTGGGTTGGGCTGAGGTGGTGAACTCAGGCGGTACGATCAATGCTCCTGGATGTTTGTCAGGAACTTACACGCTTGCGACCAACGGACGAACGGCGGCGTCCGTCAATAGTTTGTCGAGCAACCTGGTGTTTTATATGGTCTCGCCTAACAAGGCGTATTTGCTGCAAGGCGATTCGTCGACACAAATCTCTGGGGGATCTGCGGTCCAGTTGGGATCGGTGGTCGATCCGCCGGGGGGATTCTAGTTTAGTTCGTTTGGGCGTCAGGCTCTGGATCTCTCTCGTTTGGGGCTGGAGTTTGACGCATTTTTTTCTTTTCCCGTGTCGTCCCTCTCGCTCCATTGCTGTTACCAATCATGCGGGTTAGCATGGCTGGTGCGAAAACTCGAAAGCGATTACGCCGCAAGATTGCAATTTGCAGGCGTCTTTGAAATGGCGGTGGTCATGCGGCAACAGATATCGTTAAACATCCTTTGCGGATGGAATTGAAATTTTGAGCATTTGGACGGGAATTCGACGAGCGAAATGTCTTGTGGCTCTTCTGTCTGCACTAGGTATGGCTGGATGTCAGCTTTACTCAGTAAGCGCTTCCACTGGACAGATCGGTGCACAGCCGAAGAATGCGCGGCAGGTACCTAGACCGGCACAGGACGGACCGCAGCTCGTCATCGATACTGTTTCCCTGCCGGGAACTTATCCGCGGGCAACGTACCTGGTGCACATGCAGGCGCGAGGTGGGACGTTACCATATCACTGGAGAGTTGAAAAGGGAGATCTGCCGCCGGGATTGAAACTAGAGGATGACGGGACTTTGCAGGGCTCTCCCGAGAAGTTGGGGGAATATCGCTTCACGATATCGGTTACGGATAACAGCAGGCCGGCGTTAGCGGTGCAGCGCGAATATACGCTGAACGTGGTAGCGGCAATGTTGATGCAGTGGAAGACGCCGGCGCATGTGACAGGTAATCGGATCGAGGGAAGCGTCGAGGTCTCGAACACGACGCCGGATGACTTCGACTTTACCTTTATCGTGCTGGCGGTGAATGAGAGCGGGCGAGCGACGGCTATCGGCTACCAGCGGTTTCCTCTGAAGAAAGGGACCACGGATTTCGAGATTCCATTCGGCGAGACGGTTGCGCATGGGTATTACGTGGTACACGTGGACGGCGTTGGGGAAGTGGCAGAGAAAAATCAGATCCATCGGGCCCGGCTGCAGACGCCGGTTCCTTTGCAGGTGGTGGTGGGTCCGTAGTGGGCGGGGTTGGGGCTTCGGCGGGCCCAGCTTCAAATGTATTTGACTGATCTTGCGGACGATACCGCTGTACGGGACAGGTCTGCCGCAACCCCTCGCGGGCATGAGTGCCCGGGCCACACGAGCTTGTACAAGTCCTACGGATACATTGACTTCGCCTCTGGTCTTCTGAAAAACTCAATAGCGGGACCGTCGACGATGCGTCTTCCCGGGATCTTTGACGGCATTGGCTTTGCAGCATGGAACTTCTACTGAACCTTGCGTGGCTGCTGTTGGCGCTGCCTGCCTACTGGTTATGGCGGCGGGACTGTGGTGTGCAGTCTGAACGCAGGTTCAGTTCTTTGCAATGCCTGCTGGCTCTTGGCTGTCTGCTGGTTCTGTTGTTCCCTGTAGTCTCGGCTACCGATGATCTCCGCGCGATGCGCGCAGAGATGGAGGAATCAGGGCCGAGCAAGCGCAGCGTCCGACAGGCGGGAAGTGAAAAAACTTCGGCTTGGACGAGCCAGGGGCAGAATCCGCCTGCGGCTGTAGGAACATCTTTTTCTTTTGCACTCAGTAGCGAGGGCTGGCAGGAAATGTTCAGCCCGTCGTTGTCTGTTTCGGCGGCGCCTTCTCTGCTGCGCGCTGGCCGTTCTCCTCCAACTTCCTACCTCGGTTAATTCTCGAATCGCCGTTTGCTGGAGCACAAGCTTCGCGGCGATGACTCTCTCACTATTGATGTCGCGAAATTCTTACAAGGGGAGTGCCCTTGCTCATGGCAAGTGCGCGCAACAGTGGGCCAGGGTGTCCTGCTGGCGGTGCTCCCGGAGTATCCAGGGAAGCACTCACGGAGTACCTGATGCGAAGAACATTCTGGCGAAGTTTCGCCGTAGCCACATTGATGGGAGCGGCGGCGAGCATGACTGCACAGCAGGCACAACCGCAAGCCGCCCAGACATGGACGTGGGAGAAGGTGAAAGACCGTTTCGAGCAGAACAATCCCACGCTGTTGGCGGACAAGGTGAGTATCGACGAATCGAAGGCGCAAGAGATTACGGCGTTTCTCCGCCCGAACCCGACGTTCACGTTGTCGGCGGATGGGACTCAAATCGCTCCTGAGAGAGGAGTCTGGCGACCATTCGCTGGCACTTTTGAGTCGCCCAGCATTAGCTATCTGCACGAGCGGCAGCACAAGCGCGAATTACGCCGGGAGAGTGCGAAAAAGGGGACTCTGATTGCCGAATCGAGTCATGCCGACTTGGAAAGAACTCTGCTCTTCAACTTGCGCGGCGCTTTTGTGTCAACGCTGCAAGCCAAAGCGGCGCTTCGGCTGGCAAAAGACAACCTTGCCTACTATGACCACGTACTTCAGATCAGTAGAGATCGCTTCAATGCCGGCGACATCGCGCAAATCGATCTAGACCGCCTGGAATTGCAGCGCGTGCAGTACGAGGCCGACGTGCAAGCTGCCGAGGAGAGTCTCGAAAACGCAAAGATTCAGCTACTCACCCTGCTAAATGATCGAACCCCGATTGAACAAATCGACGCGACCGGTCCGTACGATTTCAACGACCAACTGATGCCGCGGGACGAGTTCCGGAAGATTGCCATCGACACCCGGCCGGACTTGAAGGCGGCCGTCGAGGCCGTGGACAGAGCCCAGACCGACCACAAACTCGCGGTGGCCAACGGCTCAACTGATCCGACCTTGAGTGCATGGTATACGCACAATTCATCCAACAACAACCCGTTTGGCATAAATACGCTCGGCGTCAGTGTCACTATCCCCCTGCGCATTTTCGACCGTAACCAGGGAGAGAAGCTGCGCACGCGGCTCGATATCACGCGCACTGAGAGATTGCGCGACGCCGCGGAAGCAGGAGTGCTAAGTGACGTCGACTCCAGCTACGCCACGCTCGAAAGCAACCTGACTCTGCTGCGTCCTTACAAGCAGAAATATCTGCAGCAGGCGACGCGAGTCCGAGAGACGATTTTCTTTTCTTATCAGCGCGGCGGGGCGTCGCTGCTGGATTTTCTGAGCGCGGAGAGCGAATACCGTACGGTGGAATTGAGCTACGTGAACCTGGTGGGAGCGTATTTGACGGCGGCGGCGCAGTTGAATATGGCGGTGGGACGGGAGGTGATCCAGTGAAGATCAGACGGTTTGTCCAGCGCGTGATGCCGGCGGCGTGTGTGTTTTTGGTGGCCGCGCTGACTGGCTGCAATGCGGGCAGGGCGGACCCGAAGGCCGAGGCACCGCCTCCGGCAAAAGTCGAGTCTGACTTAGACGCCAACAATTTCACGGTGGACCACCCAGAGCAGTTTCCTTTGGCGACGGCAGTCGAGCATAAATCGGCGCCGACCCTGAATGTGACGGGCGCGGTGCAGCCCGACATTGCGCGTGCCGTGCCAGTGATCTCATTGGCGGCAGGCCGCGTTGTAGAAATTAAGGCCAGGCTTGGCGATGTCGTGAAGAAGGGCCAATTGTTACTGCGCGTTCAGAGTAACGATGTGTCCGGCGCTTATCAGACATATTTGAAGGCCGTGAATGATGAGAGGTTGGCGCGTACACAGCTGCAACGAGCGCAGATTCTTTATGATAAGGGCGCTGTCGCGAAGAGCGCGCTTGAGGCTGCTGAAGTTGCCGAACAGGATGCCCAGGCGGACTTGGATCACGCAACTGAGCAGTTGCGGCTTCTGGGCATCGATAAGGAGCACCCGTCCGGAATCGTCGACATCGTCGCACCGATATCAGGCGTCATTACCGACCAGCAGGTAACGAACGCGTCTGGAGTCCAGGGATTGGGTTCTCCAAATCCCTTCACCATCTCTGATCTGTCCTATGTCTGGATCGTCTGTGATGTTTACGAAAACGATCTCGACGCCGTGCACGTTGGAGAGTACGCGGATATTCATTTAAACGCCTACCCCAAAAAAGTCTTCAAGGGCCGGATCGAAAATATTCTGCCGACTCTCGATCCGAATATCCGCACGGCCAAAGTTCGCCTCGAAGTCGCCAATCCTGGCCTGATGCGCGTAGGGATGTTCGTTACCGCGACGTTCTATGGCAAACAACCCGAGACGCGGGCAGCAGTTCCGGCAACTGCAATTCTGCACTTGCATGATCGCGAGTGGGTTTACACGCCTATAAGTGCTGGTCACTTCAAGCGCCTTGAAGTGGTCACGGGCAGCATGCTTCCCGGCAACTTGCAGGAGGTAGTTTCAGGTATCAAGCCCGGAGATCAAGTGGTCTCAAACGCTTTGCCGCTGCAAAACACCGTGGAGCAATGAAATGATTCGCCGCGTCGTCGATTTCGCTCTCAACAACCGGCTTCTTGTCGTGGCGCTGGCGTTGATCCTTTTCGCCGGGGGGATCGTTTCGTTCGAGCGGTTACCGATTGAGGCCTATCCCGACGTGGCGGACAACTACGTCGACATTATTACCCAGTGGCCGGGGATCTCGGCGGAACAGATCGAGCAGCAGGTCACGATTCCCCTTGAGATCTCCATGAACGGCATCCCAGAGGTGGTGCATCTACGCTCGTTCTCCCTGTTTGGGCTGTCGGACATAAAACTAATTTTCGAGGATGGTTCAGACAACGCCTGGAACCGGGAACGGGTTCTAGAGCGGTTGAGCCAAGTCACACTGCCAGCGGGGGTGGTGCCTCAAATGGGCACGGACTGGAGCCCGGTCGGCCAGATCTACTTCTTCACTTTGCACAGCACGAATCCGGCATACGACCCAATGGAGCTGAAATCCATTGAAGACTGGGTCGTGGAAAAGAATTTCAAAGCAGTGCCAGATATTGTCGATGTCGCCAGCTTCGGCGGGCCGACGCGCGAATACCAGGTTCGCGTGGACCCAAATAAACTCGTCGCCTATGGCCTGAGCCTGGCCCAGGTCGAGCAACAGCTGACCAACAACAACACGAACGCAGGCGGCAGCTTTATACAGGCGGGCCTGCAGCAGATCAACGTACGTTCCGTCGGATTGGTCGACCGTGCCCAGGACATAGAACGGACGGTCATCCTGACCAAGAATGGCACGCCACTCCGGGTGAAAGACATTGCTGTCGTTTCGCAAGGTCCGAAGATTCGACTGGGCCAGTTTGCCAGAGCCATTCATCGCGAAGACGGAAAGATTGTCGATAACGACGATGTGGTGTCAGGTATTGTGCTGTTACGGAAAGGCGCGGCGGCGGACACCGCCCTGCAGGGCATCCACCAAAAAGTGCAGGAACTGAACGATCACATCCTGCCGCCAGGAGTGAAGATTGTTCCGTTCATCGATCGCAGCGATCTTGTCCACTTCACCAGCCACACAGTACTGCACAACCTGACCGAAGGAATGATTCTGGTATCAATCATTCTTTTCATATTCCTCGGCAACGTCCGTGGGGCGCTCATTGTTGCGGCCACCATTCCGTTTTCCTTGCTATTCGCGTCGATTTGTTTGGACTTCAAGCATATTCCCGCGAACCTGCTGTCTCTAGGTGCGCTGGATTTTGGCATGGTGGTCGATGGCGCGGTGGTGATGGTTGAAAACATGATCCGCCACATGGGCTTCAAGAATGGCATCGCAACGCCGACGGAGAAGATCAGCGTGGCCGCGCACGAAGTCCAGCGCCCTGTGTTTTATGCGATCGCCATCATCATTACGGCTTACTTGCCGATTTTTACGCTGCAACGCGTGGAAGGCCGATTGTTTCATCCCATGGCCTGGACGGTCGCTTTCGCGCTGCTCGGGGCGCTGATCTTCTCCATCTTAATCGCGCCCGTGCTGGCCAGTTTCGCCTTCGCCAAGGGGGCACACGAATGGCGTAACCCAATCCTTCAATTTGTGACTGAGCAGTACCGCAACGCAGTTCGCTGGGCCATTCGCCACCGCACCATTACGGTCGGTATGGGCGTGCTCGGCCTTTTGTTAGCGGGCTACCTCGGCTTCAGCGGCGTGATTGGTTCGGAATTCCTGCCCCACTTGGATGAAGGCGCCCTGTGGGTCCGTGGCACTCTGGCCCCCAGCACGGGGCCGGACGAGGGTATCCGCGTCGCAAACCAAGCCCGAATCGTGCTTTGCTCTTTTCCCGAGGTTCCTCAGTGCACGAGCCAGGTGGGGCGTCCCGATGACGGAACAGATACGACGGGCTTCTTTAATACAGAATTCTTCATCGATCTAAAACCGAAGGAACAGTGGCGCTCCGTCTTCCATGAAAACAAGGACGAACTGATTGCCGCCATGAGCCGCGAACTCAACAAAATTCCCGGCGCTGTCTGGGGCTTCTCTCAGCCTATCGAAGACAACATGGAAGAGGCTGTCAGCGGCGTAAAGGGCGAGCTTGCTGCCAAGGTATATGGCGATGATTTGAAGGTTCTCGAGGAAAAGGCCGATCAGATCGCCGGCATCATGCGACGGATTAAGGGGATTGAAGATCTTGGAGTTCTTCGGGTGCTTGGTCAGCCTAACTTGAACGTAGCCGTGGACCGGGACCAAGCCGCGCGTTACCAGATCAACGTAGCAGATGTGCAGGATGCGATTCAGACCGCGGTGGGAGGCAATGCGCTCACGCAGGTTCTGCAGGGGGAGGCGCGATACGATCTCGTGGTGCGCTATCTCCCACAATACCGGGACACGAAGGAAGCGATCGAGAGGATTCGCCTGCTGTCACCATCCGGGGAGCGTGTATCGCTGGCACAGCTCTGCAAAATCAGAGTAGCAGATGGCGGTTCCGAAATTTATCGCGAGGGCAATCGGCGTTACATTGCCATCAAGTTCAGTGTCCGCGGCCGTGACCTCGGCAGCACCGTAGAGGAGGCGATGAAGAAGATCAACGGGCAGGTCCAATTGCCGCTCGGATACCGCATCTATTGGGAGGGAGAGTACCAGAGCCAGAAGAGAGCCAATGCGCGCCTGCTTATCGTATTGCCCATCACGATTGGCATCATCTTCATCATCCTGTACACGATGTTCAAGTCCTTTAAGTGGGCCCTGTTGATTCTCGCGAATATCGCGATCGCGCCCATAGGCGGCCTGCTGGCGCTGTTGATGACGGGCACCAATTTCAGCGTTTCCTCCGGCGTGGGTTTTCTGGCCCTGTTTGGTGTGTCGGTGCAAACCGGCGTCATCATGCTGGAATATATCAACCAATTGCGGGTGCGGCGCTATTCCATCGAGGACGCAGCCGTGGAGGGAGCGGTGTTGCGGCTGCGGCCGATCATGATGACCATGCTGGTAGCAACTTTGGGTCTGCTTCCGGCCGCACTCTCGCACGCGATTGGTTCCGACTCGCAGCGTCCGTTTGCGATTGTTATCGTCGGTGGGCTGATCGCTGCCTTGGTGATGAGCATCTTCCTGCTGCCGACGCTTTACGTGTGGATCGCCAGTGACCGCGATGTCTTGCCTCCCGCAGAGCCAGGATTTGCTGAAGGTGAGCACGTGGATTAGGGCCGGTGGTGTAAGGAACACGGCCGGTGAGTCTTCGGGCTCGCCGGCAGATGCAAGTTCGAATCTTGCCTGGTCCACCAATCGCGCGCCTTTGCGGGGCGAGCGCTCGAAATTGAATCGGCGTCCGACGTCCGGCCTTTCCGGCGACAATGCAGATGGGCGAGCCGCAGGGTAAGATGTCGCTTGGTCACCGATGGCGCTGATCTGAATCAGCGACCTGAATCGTTGACCTGGAATTAAGGAGTGTGGCTATGGCGAAGGTGACTCTCTACAGGCCCGATGGCACGGTGAAGTACGACAAAGTATCCAGCGTAAAGATGAACGGGAACTGCCTTGAATTTCGTGTTCAGGAGGGATGCATCCTCTCTTCTGTGTTACTGAGCGGACAGGGACTTCAAGTGAAGGCGGAAGCAGAGCACGAGGTCAAAACCAATGTGCCATTTGTGGTGGAGGAAGAAGTGGGCAGCTAGGCGGGAAGTGAGTTGAGCTTGGAAGTCCTGGGATACAAATAGAGAGTTCCGAGGTGATGTTAGGTCCATTCATCTCAGCCAGTAGCTCGCTTTAGACCCTTGCTTGACCTGCTGTCGCAGCATCCCTTGCGGGGCCGCCACGTGCGATCTTCGCTCGGGCTCCGGGCTTACCGCCAACCGGACAAACCTACCCAACGCCTCGGAACTCTATTGACTACGCTTGAGCCCCGGACGCCGCACCAACCGGAAAAACTTAAGAAGTTGTCAAAGAACAAGTCTCTTTTACTCCTTTTATTTTTGGAGTCAATGAAAAGTGTGCGATTTTATCTCGTTTGTTTTCAGTCAAGTGCGGAGCGTCCACAGGCTGGTGACCGGATTTGGTGCAGCGACACATCGCAGGATTGCGCAGACGGGGAGCTGGGCAAGGCTTTTCGTGAGCCAGACTTATTGTGCACGGGCGGAATGTTCCAGGTGATTTATTTCTCGCCTTGTGAAAATCAGGCTGGAAATGCTGACGGGCAAGGATTTCGCTGCTGACGCTCTCGTGCACATTTACTGGGGATTGCTCTTGGCAGTCACCACTTGCGGCATCTACGTGGCGAGTTGGCGCGCTGACCGGACTAGGAATTACAATGCGTGTCCTGATTTGGAGGACTGCTTTGAGGCTGATTCTGCGCTTTTTCTCTGTCTGTGTCCTGCGGTGTCCGGTGGTTATTGTTCTTTTGGCCACAGCTGTGGGTCAAACGGCAGAGCAGCGAACGACGCGGTACTTTGAGTCGGTCCGCAAACAGCCGCCGTTGTTGCTGGCTTTCTTACATGAGATGCCGAAGGGTGGGGATCTGCACAATCATCTGGCGGGCGCGATTTATGCGGAGGATCTGATCGATTTTGCGGCGTCTGACAATCTCTGTGTGGAACGGACCTCATCGCAGCTGATCGCGCCTCCTTGCGATTCATGCGAAAAGTACACCGCGAAGCCCGGAGTGAGGTGCGCTTATGGCGATCATGTTCTTTATAACCAGATGATCGACGCATGGTCGATGCGGAACTGGCGGACCAGAGAAGAATCGGGAAACGACCACTTCTTTGCCACGTTCGATAAGTTCGGCCTGGCCACACACAATCACGTAGCCGAGAGCCTGGCGGCGGCGCTGAATCGCGCGGGCCGGGACCGTTTGCAATATGTGGAGTTCATGCACACTGCGGATGGCGGGGGAGCGGCGGATCTGGCAATAAAAGTGGGGTGGGATGAGGATTTCGGGAAGATGCGGCAGAGGCTGCTGGATGCGGGACTTAAAGAAGTGGCAGCGGCGACCAGCAAGACGCTGGCGGAAGACCAGGCACGGGCACGAGCGGAGCTCAAATGCGCAACAGCAGAAGCCGAGCCGGGATGCAACGTCGCTGTCCGGTTTCTTTATCAGGTGCTGCGCGGGTTGCCGCGCGAGATTGTGTTCGCGCAGATTGTGCTGGGATTTGAATTGGCGTCGTCGGATCCGCAGTTTGTGGGATTGAACCTGGTGATGCCGGAAGACTGGTATGTGCCGATTCGCGACTTCAACCTGCACATGGCGATGATGGATTACCTGCATGGCGTGTATCCCAAGGTGCACATCAGCTTGCACGCGGGCGAGATTGCGATGGGACTGGTGAAGCCGGAAGATCTGACGTTTCACATACGGGCGTCGGTTGAGCGCGGACACGCGGAGCGGATCGGGCATGGTGTGGACATCATGAATGAGAAAGATCCGATTGGGCTGATGAAGGAAATGGCGAAGCGCAACGTGCTGGTGGAGATTAACCTGACTTCTAACGATGTGATTCTGGGCGTGAGTGGCGATGAGCATCCGCTGCCGGTTTATATGAAGTATGGTGTTCCGGTGGCACTGGCCACGGACGATGAAGGTGTCTCACGGTCGGACATGACGCACGAGTATTTGCGGGCGGAGGAGGCTTATGCGTTCTCGTATGCGGATTTGAAGCGCATGGCGAGGCAGAGTCTGGAACACACCTTTCTGCCGGGCGAGAGTCTATGGGCGGAGACGAAGGAGCAATTCCGCATGGTGGCGGCGTGCGCGGAGAGCGCCGGGAAAGCAGAGAAGGCGTCCGCCGGATGCGAGAAGTTTCTTGCGGCGAACGAGCGGGCACGAATTCAATGGACGTTGGAAGGAGAGTTTGCGAGATTCGAGAGTAAGTTTTAGAGGCTGTTCTCCGTTTCCGGCGGTTAGTGGTGGGGGTGCGTCAGCTTTGATTGTTTGAGGAATGGAATTCGGCGCTGCAGCAGGATGGACTATGCGTAAAGCACGAACTTTGATTTCTTCGCCTCTGGAGTGGCAGAAGAGCGACTGGGAGATGAGCACGGGCCCAGTGTGTCATCCCGTGTTACCGGTTCTGGCGGAACGGGGCGGAACGCAACTGCGCACGCCACTACCGGTAGCGGTCGTCGACACGCGCGAGCAGAATCCGCTATCTTTCCGCAGGTTCGAGGGCTGGTTCGCGAGCATTGAGAATCGCGCGTTGGCGCTCGGGGATTACTCCGTGAGCGGGATGGAAGATTCTTGTGTGGTCGAGCGCAAGGATCTTACCGACCTGATTTGCTCTTTCAGCAGCAATCGGACCACGTTTGTGGCCCGGCTGCGAAAGATGAGCCAACTTCCCCACAGCCTGCTTGTTGTGACGGCGCCACTCAGCCAGATCAAGAGCGCTTATCCCTACGGCCGCGTTAACCCGAACCAGGTCACACAATCTCTAGTGGCAGTACTGGCGGGCTTACGTGTGCCTTTCGTTTGCACCGAAACACACGAACTGGCCGAGGAAATCGTTGCGTCCTATCTCTACCAAGTGTTCCTTTATGACTGGCTGGAACGCAACGGCCACGGCCGATTTCTAGTCGACGGTGATTTGTAACCTTCTCATGGCTGAACAATTCACGCTCGCCGAATCAGCTGCGCAATTTGTGCTGACCCAGACTTCTTTACGTCCGCGTATCGGACTGGTGTTGGGATCCGGGCTGGGCGGGTTTGCCGATTCGCTCAGCGAGACTACGCGTATTCCTTATGCGGAGATTCCTGCGTTTCCACGTTCGACTGCGATCGGGCATGCGGGTCAGATGGTGATCGGCAAAGCGGGAAGTGTTTCAGTCGCGGCGATGCAGGGGCGCGTACATCTTTATGAAGGGTATTCGGCGCAGGAGGTGGCGTTCCCCATGCGCGTGTTCGGCCGCATGGGAATCCGCGCCGTGATTCTGACCAACGCTGCGGGCGGTATCAACTTGAATTACTCCCAGGGAGCGCTGGTGCTGATCCGCGACCACATTAATCTGCAGGGGACGAATCCTCTGGTGGGAGCAAATGATGAACGCTTCGGAGTGCGATTTCCTGACATGACCCAGGCGTATGCCAAAGATTATCGAGAGATGGCTCGAGAGGAGGCAGGCAAACTGGGGATGACGCTGCACGAGGGCGTCTATGCGGCATTGCTGGGGCCGAGCTACGAAACTCCGGCGGAGATCGCTTATCTGCGGACGATTGGCGCCGACCTGGTGGGAATGTCGACCGTGGCTGAGGTGATTGCGGCGCGGCACATGGCGATGAAGGTGCTGGCGATCTCATGCGTAACCAACATGGCGGCGGGGATTCTGGATCAGCCGCTTTCCCATGAAGAAGTGATGGAGACCGGGGAACGCGTGAAGACCGTGTTTGAGGCGCTGCTCAAGGCTGTGTTGCCGCAGGTAGCGGGTGATGTCGTATCGCAGCGTTGAAACGCTGCGCCACACAAAATCAGAGTTTTTCAGCCAACTCTGGAGACGTGCGTTGATTCGAATCGCCAGCCTTCTGAGCTAGCGTGCCGCAAAAGTCGTTGGCATCAAGACTTCACTTCTCGGCGCGCGGGATGAAGATCTCCACGGGTGGCTTGATGCCGTAGACGGCAGCGAAGCTGCCCTGGTTCACCGCCAAGCCGACATGTCCGCGGGAATCGATGTAGAGCAAAGGCTGGTTGAGCGGAACGTCGCTGAAGGTGCGGACAAACTTCAGCTTCATTTGTTTGTCGCCCATTGTGACTGGGACGCCCTGGCCGCGCTGGTAGCCGAGCTTCAGGAAATCATCAGCGTCAATGTTTGTGACGAGATTCCCGAAGGGGCCGTCGGTCGCAAGGACTTCAGCCGCGAGGCCACGATCGTCGAGTCTCGCGGATTTGAGTTTCAGGCGTACCAGAGCGTTCACCGGCACCTCGGGACCAACCTTGGTCCAGTCGTCGCCGCGCGCGACGTGGGCGCCGACCGGGGAGAAGATGTCGCGGCCGTGGAAGGTGGATGAGAGCTTGCTGCCGATCATCCACTCGGAATTGGTTATTTCGCGGGCAGCCTCAATGCCGTCGCGCTGTTCGACCAGCGTGAGCAGACCGTTGTCGGGGAGAACAAAATACTGACCGCGGCGGGACTTGGCAACGATTGCCTTGCGCGTGCTGCCCACGGTTGGATCAACCACGACTACGAAGACGGCTCCGGCGGGATAGTAGGGCGTAGCGCCGTAGAGGAAACGCGCGCCATCGAGAATAGAAAACGGCGTGACCTGATGCGTGAGGTCGACGATGCGGACCTCGGGCATGATGGAATACATGACGCCGCGGCAGATAGCAACCGCGTCGTCGAGGACGCCGAAATCAGTCATGAAGACGATGGTAGGCGGATATTTCTGCGCGGGCGGGGCGACAGCAGATGCGAAGGCACACAGGCTTGCGAGCAACAAAAGCAAAGCCAGCACTGTGGCGACAATCGGCCGTCGGGACAGGCCTTGACGGTGGGGCGATGGAGGAATCATGGGTCCAGTTCTCCGGGACGCTATTTAGCTAGAAGACCAGGATCTATTGAAGACGTTGGAGCTCCGATGAACAAGGCCGGGCAAAAGTCTTCTGAATTCGAGTAAGGTTGCAATTCTAGACGCAGCGCCGAGAAACAGGAAGAGCTCGGTGACGGGAAAGCTCAAGTTTACCCGCGGCTCGCGCCCCTTCGAGCAAGCCATCCGTCTATAATGCTGCTGCAGCTTCAACTCTGTTGGAGGTCTTATGTCGGAAGTCATCCCCGAGAAGTATGCCGATTTATTCCAGAAGCGAGCCTTCGCAAGCCTGGGGACGTTAATGCCGGATGGAAGGCCGCAGGTCACGCCGGTTTGGGTGGACTTTGACGGCCAGCATGTGATCTTCAACTCCGCCAAGGGACGGCAGAAGGACCGTAATGTGCGGCGAGATCCCCGCGTGTCCTTGGCGATCATCGATCCGGACAATCCCTATCGCTATCTCGAGATTCGCGGGCGGGTGGTCGAGATTACTGAAGACGGGGCGGGCGAACAGATCCACAAGCTGGCGAAAAAATATCTGGGCGTGGATAAGTATCCGTATGCGCAGCCGGGCGAGGTCCGCGTGCTGTACAAGATCAAGCCGGAACATGCGACGGTGATGGGATAGCGCAAGCGGAGTATCGACGCTTTGCGCTCCGCAGGCTGCGGGAAATAGCATCTGGCAAAATAATCAACCTCCAGCGGCTGAAGCCGAATGCGTTTAAGCAGCGTAAGGCATGACTGAAGAGGCTCCGGAAAAACAGAGAGTAAGAGCAGCTCAGGGGCTGAAGCCCTCATTTGGATGCGGCGCTTTATCGCAGCGCTGATAGCGCTGCGCCACCCAAAACCGGAGTTATCAGGCGGCCTCCGAAGGCATGCCTGAGACGAAGCCGAAGTTTTTCTGCAATCTCACTTTTGGGCGCTCGGGTGTCGCGTCCACGTTCAGGAGTTCTCATTCGCACTTACAATCTTTGTCTGCTCGGCTTGGGAAATGTTAACCGGACGCTGCTCCGCCTGCTTGAGGATCGGAGGCAGGAACTGCGGGAGCGCCACGGGATTTCGTGGCGGATCACCGGAGTAGCTTCGCGGCGGCTGGGGTGGATTGCGGATGCTTCCGGACTGGAGCCCGCTGCTATTTTCGCCCTGAATTCTGATTGCGTCCCCGGCCTTTCGCGGACAGGAGTGTCCGCGCCACACGAACCTGCGCCACACACGAACGTCCGCGGATGGCTTGCCGCGGCGGAGGCTGATGTTCTCTTCGAGGCGACTTCTCTTAACGTAGAGAATGGCCAGCCTGCGGGGGACCACATCCGGGCCGCGCTCGAGCACGGAGCGCATGCCATCACGGCAAACAAGGGTCCCGTCGTTCACGCGTATCGGGAATTGCGCGATCTGGCCGTGGCACGTGGAAAGCGATTCCTGTTCGAGTCTACGGTGATGGACGGCGTACCTATCTTTTCTTTGTTCCATGAGCTGCCGGTGATTCATCTGCGGGGATTTCACGGCATCCTCAACTCCACAACCAATGTGATACTGAGTGAGATGGAAAACGGGCTCAGCTTCGACGCGGCTTTGAAGAAAGCGCAGGAACTGGGAATCGCGGAGACTGATGCCACTCACGACATCGACGGCTGGGATGCAGCGGTGAAGACGGCGGCACTGATCACGGTGCTGATGGATGTTCCGGTTCGGCTGAACAAAATTGCACGCGAGGGGATTCGTGGGTTGAGCGGCGACGCGGTACGGGCGGCGCGGAAGGAAGGGCGTCCTTACAAGCTGGTGTGCCGGGCGCGGCGGGCGGAGGATGGGATAACGGCAAGCGTGCGGCCGGAACAGGTGGCGATGAGCGACCCAATGGCCGGTGTTGCGGGGACGTCTTCGTATGTATATTTCGCGACGGATATTTTTCCCGGACTGGCAGTGACGGAGGAGAATCCCGGGTTGTACGCGACAGCGTACGGGATGCTGGCGGACTTGGTGCGGGCGGTGAGGGAGTGACGGTGACCATCTCCGTGATAAAAATAGATGACTCCTATGCCGACTACTGAAAACGCTGTTACTGCCGCGCTCGATGTCCAGTGGGTGCGGGCGCAGTTCCCTTCTCTTTCGCAAACTGTAAACGGGTATCCTGCCGCGTTTCTCGACGGCCCCGGCGGGACGCAGGTTCCGCAGCGCGTGATTGATGCCATCGCGGGTTACCTGCGCCGCGACAATGCCAACACCGGCGGAGCTTACGGCACCAGCCGCCACACCGACGCTATGATCGCCGAGGCGCGGGCCGCCATGGCGGACTTTCTGCACTGTGGGGCGGACGAGATCGTCTTCGGGCCGAACATGACCACGCT
>WNFD01002132.1_pt1 | contig 23498 bp, 26 predicted proteins | sample 5400491 | NCBI WGS metagenome assembly WNFD01 (sample SAMN13153343, study PRJNA577476) | soil metagenome | isolation source: 120 cm saprolite under Douglas fir tree site 2 hole 2 replicate 2 | place: USA:California | collected 2015-04-18
TCGTCCGCAACGCGTGTCTCGCCGACCGGCCGCCGGGCGAGGTTTTCGACATCGGCGTCGAGAACGGACGCATCGTCGCGATCGAACGGGCACTGACCGCCGAGGCGGAAGTCTACGACGCGCGGGGATGCCTCGCCTGTCCGGGGCTGATCGAGACCCACATCCATCTCGACAAGTCGCGCATCATCGATCGCTGCGCGCCGCAGGAGCGCAGCGCCTTGAGCCCGGTGAAAGGCGTCTCGCCGTTGAAGAAGGGCATGTCGGTCGAGGACGTGCACGCGCGCGCCGAGCGCACCCTGCAGGACTGCATCAAGCACGGCACCACCCGCATGCGCACCCAGGTCGAGGTCGATCCCGGCATCGGCATGCGCGGGTTCGAGGGCGTGCAGAGGCTGGTCGCCGAGTACAAGTGGGCGATCGACGTCGAGATCTGCGTCTTTCCGCAGGAAGGGCTGACCAATTATCCCGGAACGGACCAACTGCTGGTCGAAGGCCTGCAAAGCGGCGCCACCGTGATCGGGGGGGCGCCCCGCTACGATAGCGACCAAGCCGGCCAGATCCGGCGCATTTTCGAGCTTGCCCGCGAGTTCGACGTCGACATCGACATCCATCTCGACGTCGGCCCGACCGCCGACGCCATGAACATACATCTCGTGCGCGAGCTCACCGAGCAATTCAAGCGTGGCGGCCGCGTCGTGGTCGGCCACATGGCCAAGCTCTCGCTCCTGCCGCCCGCCGAGGTGGCGGCGCTGGCGCGCAGTCTCGCCGACACCGGCATCGCCGTCACCGTGCTTCCGACCACGGACCTTTTTCTCATGGGGCGCGACCGCGACCATGCCGTCGTCCGCGGCGTGGCGGATGCAAATCTGCTGTGCGAGCACGGCGTGAACTGCTCGCTGTCATCCAACAATATCCTCAACCCCGCGACCCCGTACGGCGACTGCTCGCTCATCCGCATGGCGAACCTCTACGCCAACGTCCTCCAGGTCGATCGTCCCGAGCGGCTGCGCGACTGTTTCGCGATGCTGACCGAGCGCTCCGCGCGACTGCTCAACCTCGCCGATTACGGCTTTGCGGTGGGCCGTCCGGCCGACGTCGTCGTCATCGACGCGCAGAGCCCCGAGCAGGCGATCGCCGAGATCGCCCGGCCGCTCGCGGTGTTCAAGAACGGACGGCGGACCGTGGTGTGGCACCCGCCCGAGCTTTTGCGGCCGCAGTGACGTCATTAGCGGCTTGGCTCGCCCGTCATGCCCGGGCTTGACCCGGGCATCCATCGTCTTCGCAAGACGACTCTTTGCGAAGCGATGGATTGCCGGGTCAAGCCCGGCAATGACGGCGGAGCGTTGGCATGATGCGAGCGCGTCAATTCACTGCGCCGCGGCCTTCTGCAGGATTTCGTCCGGCGTCGAGGAGACGACCTCGACGTATTTCGGAACGAACTTGCCGCCTTCGATATGCTTGATGAATTCCGGCTTGATCTCGTTCGCCAGGATTTTTCGGATGCGCGCGTGCTCCTCGATGTCGGACCATTCGGCAATGAGAAAGAAGCGCTGCGGATCCTCGGTGTCGCGGCACAGCACGCCGTCCTTCACCTGCGCCGACGACTTGTGCATGGGGTTGCCGTCGGAATAGTCGAACGTCTCGAACAGGCGGATGAACTCGTCCTCCTTGCCCTTGGTGACGCGGAAATCGTAGATGTGCAAGAAATTGCCCTTGGTCGCGAGAGGTTCTTGCGCCATGACGGCCCTCCTCTTCGAGGTCGATAGGAGGCTACGCCGACGATTGCGGGATCGCAACCGCTCGGCGCGATTGCGGCCCCGACGAAATGGGATATGCTGAGACAGCTCTCATCGAGGCTGCGAGAGGCCATGGCGTGGCAAAAGGTGGCATCGCTCGATGCGTTGCGCGACGGCGAAACGATCGGCATCGAGATCGACGGGACGGAAATCGCGCTCTTCCGGCTGGGCGACGATGTCTATGCAGCCGGCGGCATCTGCACGCACGAGTTCGCGTCGCTCGCCGATGGTTTCGTCGAGCCGGCGGACGGCACGATCGAGTGCCCCTTGCATCAGGCGCTGTTCGATATCCGCACCGGAAAGGTGCTATCCGGTCCCGCCGCAGAGGATCTCGAGGTCTATCCGATCAGGATCGACGGCCGCGACATCTTGATCGAGCTCGAGGACCCCGGGCGGGCGAGCAATGCAACGACCGTCGGCGCCGCTGCGACCCCGGCACCGGCGCGCGAAGCCGCCGCGATCGCAGCCCCGGCGCGGGCCGAGCCCCGCGACAAGGCGTCGAACGGCGGAGCCGCCACCACCACGCAAACACCCAAGCAATACGTGTGGCCGGACGACGATCTCACCGTCATCCCCGACTGGGTCTATACCGACCAAAATATCTACGAGCGGGAGGTCGAGCGCATCTTTCATGGGCCCACCTGGAACTACGTGGCGCTCGAGGCCGAGATCCCGAATGCCGGCGATTTCATCCGCTCCAATATCGGCCCGACCCCGGTCGTTGCGGCGCGCGCCGAGGACGGCTCGATCACCGTGGTGGAGAACCGGTGCCGGCACCGGGCCGCCGAGTTCTGCCGGGAGCTCGACGGCACGGTAAAGGAATTCGTCTGTCCCTATCATCAATGGACCTACGACCTCAAAGGCAACCTCGTCGGCATCCCGTTCCGGCGCGGGGTCGGCGGCAAGGGCGGCATGCCGGCGGACTTCAGGCTGGAGGATCACGGCCTGCGCAGGCTCAACGTGACGAGCCACCGCGGGGTCGTGTTCGCATCCTATGCGGCGGAGATGGAATCGCTCGCCGATTATCTCGGGCCCGACGTGATGCGCGAATTCGAGGCGACGTTCGACGGCCGCAGGCTGAAGGTGCTCGGCCACTATCGCCATTCGCTGCCGGGCAACTGGAAGCTCTATCACGAGAACCTCAAGGATCCCTATCACGCCACGCTGCTGCACACCTTCCTGGTGACGTTCGGTCTCCTGGTAGCGGGCAATCGCTCGCTCATGCTCACCGACGCGAGCGGCAGGCACGGCGTGATGGCGTCCGCGAAGTCGGACGTCACATCGGTCTCCGGCGACGCCAAGAAGGAAATGCGCAGCTTCAAGGAAGGCATGACGCTGCGCGAGCCGCGCTTCATGGACTTCGTCGAGGAATTCGACAGCCCCTGGTCGGTGACGATGGCGACGATCTGGCCCAACCTGATCGTGCAGCGGGAGATGAACACGCTCGGCATCCGCCAGATCGTGCCGGAAGGGCCGCATGAGTTCATCATGAAGTGGACCATGTTCGGTTTCGAGGGCGACGACGACGCCATGACCCGCCACCGCCTGCGCCAGGGCAACCTGATGGGCCCGGCGGGCTTCCTCGGCCTCGAGGACAACGAGGCGATCAAGTTCGTGCAGGACGGCATGCGGCACGTCGGGGACGGCAAGCACCTGGTCAAGCTCGCCCCCGAGACGCAGGCGGGGACCACGGATACCCTGATCTCCGAGGCCGCCATTCGGGCGATGTACAAGCATTGGCGCCGGGAGATGGGCGTGTAGAGCGTGTTGTGGTGAGTTGGATGCATAATAGTGCGGCGGACTCGGTGCGCTCCCTCCCCCTGCAAGGGCAGGGCAATCGCATATGGGTGAACAAATACGAATCGTTGACGGAACGGACCGAGTCCAAAAGCAGCGAGATTCCTGTCTTGTTCACGCATATGCGATTGCCCTGCCTGCAACCCCACCCCTCCCCCGCAAGCGGGGGAGGGAGCAGACCGAGTCTGCCGCGCGTGCTGATCCCACTTCGTCGGAAAGCACGCTAGGGATTTCGACATGCTCGACAGGAGTCACCCCGCGGCCAACGACCGGCGCATCGAGGCGCTCATCCTTGCGCACGAGCTCGGCACCTTCAACAGCGCCTATGCGGCCGCGCTCGACGAGCAGCGGCTGAGCGACTGGGCGGAGATGTTCACCGACGACGCGTTCTACGTCGTCATCTCGCGCGAGAACGCCGACCGCGGGATGCCGGTCGGGCTGATCTATTGCGAGAACAAGGGCATGATCCTCGACCGCGCGTTCGCGCTCGAGAAGACGGCGATGTTCGCGCCGCGCTACCTGCGCCACATCGTGGGAAACCTGCAGGTGCTGGGCGAGGAGCAGAACGGCGACATCCGGGCGCGCGCCAACTACGTCGTCCTGCAGGTGCTGCTCGACCGGCCGGAGGCCAAGCTGCACCAGGTCGGGGTCTATTACGACAGGTTCCGCCGGATCGGCGACCAGATCAAGCTCGCCGAGCGCCGCTGCGTGTACGACAGCCTGCTCGTGGATAATGCGCTGTGCATTCCGGTCTGACGTCCAGCCGTTGCGGCCCCTTCCCGGCCATGATTTCCTGCCACAGGCTATTTGAAATCCGCGCAAGGCGCCGTTCGGCCCCTTGCACTTCCCGCGACAAGGCGCTGACCTGACGATCATGGATGCGATCGCCGAAACGAGCGAGACCCGGCGCGGCCGGCTGTGGGATGCGCTCCGCGTATGGACGCACGTCTCGATGGCGGGCATCGGCGGGCCCGCCCTGCAGATCGCGACCATGCACCGGCTGCTGGTCCACGAACGGCGTTGGATCTCCGACGAGCGCTTCTTTCACGCCCTCAATTACTGCATCGCGATGCCCGGCCCGGAGACCCAGCAGCTCGCCGTCTACGTCGGCTGGCTGGCGCACCGCACCATCGGCGGCATCATCGCCGGCGGCCTGTTCATCCTGCCTGGCGTGGTCTGCATGATGGCGCTCTGCTTCGGCTACGTCGAAGGCGCCACCTCGCAGATCGGCCAGGCCGTGTTCCTCGGCGTGAAGCCCGCGATTTTCGCCATCATCACCGAGGCCGTCCTGCGCTTCGGGGGGCACGTGCTGCGCGGCCGCTGGATGGTCGCGCTCGCGGCGCTCGCCTTCGTCGCCGCGTTCTTCTTCAAGCTCTCGTTCCTAATCATCGTCTTCGGCGCGGCGGTGATCGGCCTCGCCGCCGGATGGGCGCGGCTGCCCGGCTTCACGCGCCCCCTCCCCCATCCCGTTCACGACCTCGGCGCCGGTCACGAATACGAGGAATTGCCCGACCATACCCGGCCCAGCCGGGCACGGCTCGTCCGCTCGCTCGCGCTCTGGCTCGCGCTCTGGCTCGTGCCGGTGATCGCGCTCATCGCGATCTTCGGCCTGCAGAACGTCTACACCCAGATCGCGCTCCTGTTCAGCAAGATCGCGCTGATGGCGTTCGGCGGCGACTTCGCCGTCATCGCCTATGCCGCCCAGCAGATCGTCGATTCGCATCATTGGCTCTCCGCGCGCGAGATGCAGGACGGCATCGCGCTCGGCGAGATGGTTCCCGGCTCGATCATCATCGTCACGCAGTTCGTCGGCTTCCTCGTCGCCTATCGCGATCCCGGTGCGCTGCCGCCGCTTCTCGCCGGCACGCTCGGCGGGCTGCTCGCGACCTGGGTGACGTTCATGCCCTGCTTCCTGTGGATTTTCGTGGTCGCCCCGTTCATCGAGGGCCTGCGCGACAATGCCTTTCTCAACGCCGCGCTGCGCGCCGTCACCGCCGCGGCGATCGGCATGATCGCCGACCTCTCGGCATGGTTCGGGATCCGCACCCTGTTCCACGACCACGAGGCGGTGCGCCTCGCCTGGCTCACATTCGACGTTCCGAATCCGGCGACCCTCGACCCCTGGGCGCTCGTGCTGTTCGTCGCCGCCGCGATCGCGGTGTTCCGCTTCAAGGCCAGCGCCGCGGCGACCCTGATCGCGTCCTCCGCCGCCGGCGTGACGCTGTTCCTGCTCGGCTTGACGGGGTGACGGGTTGGGCGGGAATTTCCGGAGGCGCCCCGAACCGGACGTGAACCCAAGGCGTCGGCCTCCGCCGCAATATGCCGTGAGCGAAAGTCGGGCCGTGTCGGGCCGCCGACCGGGCCTTAGAATTTTGCCAGATCGATCCCATGAGTCACCCGGAATTGATCGCATGCGGCGCGGGAATTCATTACTCTTCTCGGCGGCGCATCGCACATCGAAGAAACGCCGCGGTGGAAGCAGCACCGAAGAAGAAGAAAGGGCCAGTCCATGCCAAGCCTCAAGTTTAGCGTCCTCGACGCATTCGATGATTTGCGCGCGAGCGGCCTTGCCCGCCCTGCTGCTGAAAAGTTCGCAGGGGCTTGGCTCGCCTGCTTTCTCGTGATGGCGCGCGGCAACGTTTTCGCCGCGTTCAGTTTCGAGCACGCGCTGCTCGCCTCGGTTTGCGGGATTGTCGGCGCGGCGGTCACCGTTGGCCTCCTCGTACAGATGGACCGGACGACCGACAGCGTCGCTCGGCAGGCGACGATCAGCGCGGTCGCGACGTTCATCGGTGATATCTTCGCGCACCCGTCGCACTTTCCGCCGCAATGGGCGGAGCCGGTGGTCACGGCTGCGGTATCCGCAGGCATTGCCATCGCCCTCTGGCACGCCAAGCGGTGGGCGAAGAGCCTCTGAATGACGGGGACAGAAGCAAGCCCGGAGCGACTGGGCTCGTCGGTCGATCGCCTGTGTCCGGTCTCCTCCGGAACCGGACGTAAATTCAAGGACCGGGTGCGTAAGGCCGTTCCATGACCGCTCCGGCCCGAAGCGGCGTCCCGCGGCGTCCGCCGTGGGTACGCTTCACCTCAACGAGCCGACCTTGGTCGGCGCGGCCGGCAGGTCTCTTCCGAGCCGACATCACGCCAGTCGTTAGACACAGCATAAATTGAACCTCCGCCGTCTTCGATCGGCGGCGCTCACTTTCCGGATTTGCCCCGGTTCACACTGGCCGCAACCGCAGTAAGCTAGCTGCACGTCCCTCACGAAAGCCGTTGCTGATGGAACTGATCCGGCTGCAACAGGAGACAACCATGAATACGCGCACAGCCCGTCTATTGCTTGCTCTTTGCACGGCTGGAGCATGGTGGCCCGCGCACGCTCAGAATGTCGACACCAGCATCGTCAAGCTGCCACAGGACATCACCTACAAAGGACTCCCCGGAGCGCCGCAACACGTAACGCTTTTCGGCGACTCTTCCCAGCCCGGTTTGTACGTCGACCGCATCAAATTTCTACCGGGGATGAAAGTTATGCCCCATTGGCATCCCGATACGGTTCGTACCGTCTTGGTCATGTCCGGCACCTTCTATTTCGCCGTCGGCGAACAATGGGACGAGAGCAAACTCAAGGCTTATCCCGCAGGCACGTTGTATTCTGAACCCGCGAAAACGCCGCATTATGCGTGGGCGAAGGACGGCGAGGTGATTTTGCAGGTCACTGCGATTGGGCCGACTGGCAACACCCCGATTCCACAAAAGCAATGAGGTCGCAAGCACAACGCCAAGGCGAGATTCTCAAGGGCGCGGAACCCGCCGACTTGACAGTCGAGCAGCCGACCAAATTCGTGCTGTTGATCAACCTCAAGACCGCTGCGGCGCTCGGCCTCACTGTGCCGCCGACGCTGCTCGCGCGCGCCGACGAGGTAATCGAATAAATCGGCGCCACATGTCGGCTGTGGGTCAATGCCGGATATTTTCCTAATCGCCCACCGCGCAGAGATCACATCGCTGGCGGCCCGCTACCGCCTGCCGGCCGTCTTTCCGTACCGTTATTTCCCTGCACTCGGTGGCCTGCAGTCTTACGGAAATGGGTGTTACGCTCAAGCTCAGGCGCGACTCTTAAGCGTATCTGGGCCATACTGGTTATCGCCAGCAGTGCCGCGTCGAAAGCCAAGGTCGACCATGAACGCAACGGCGATGATGCTGGTGCCGATGAGCAATATCGCTTCGACCACGCCCAAATGATCGGGGTCGCCGCTCATTCCCAACAGGTTTGTGACCATGAGCACCGTATATGGAACAATCAGCCATCCGGTGAGCTGACCTGACCGATTGCGATCATGGAGGCGCTTCACCATGACAATAACCCAAGGATAAAGCAGGACGAGGTCGATGAGAAAACTGAGGACGCGGACCGAAAACGCGTCCGACGGTGTCGGAGCGAAGGGAACGCCAAGAGCTAGCCGGACAGCCACCTCGACTGAGAGGATAATCAACCAGCCGATCCAAAAGGGCGCACGACTGATTCGACCTTCCGGGCTGGTAATAAGAAGTCTGGTGAGATCCATGACGCTCCGTCCTCTCTCACTATCCTAAAGCCGAGACGGGTAACGAGCAGAATCGGCTCGTGCTTGTTGTCGATATTTTGTCATCCGATAACTGCGGCATCGGCATGAATGATAGCGCGCCTTGGCGGCCTTGTGATTGATGACCAGTTCGTACTTGGTCGGAGCCTGCACTGGCAGATCGGCCGGCTTCTCGCCCTTGAGGATGCGATCGACGTAGCCCGCCGCGCGCCGGTACTGTTCGATCGTATCAGGACCGTAGGAGATCAGGCCGCCGCCGGTGGCGTAGAAGCGGTTAGGATAGACGGCGGGCAACCGGTGATGGGCTGCGAGCCTGATGATCAGTTCGCGATGGACCGTCGCCAACGGACCCGTCGTCACGATCAGGCCACCATTCGACATCCGCGCGAACGTAGCGACGCTGCGGTCGATCTCTGGCGACGGATATCAACACGCCGATCCGCCGCATCCGCTCGGGCTGCTGCGCGCGCGCCGCGAGCGGCCACGCGGTTGCCGCCGCGCCGCCGAGGAGCGTGATGAGCTCGCGCCGTCTCATGTCCGCCCTCCCGCGAGGCGCAGGACCACGCCAAACGTAGCCTGAAAGATACCGCATCTGTCACGGTGCTGTAGGGCATTGAAACGCGGTCAGAGGGCTGCGTATGACCGCTTCGGGTCAAGAGCGCCGGAGGCAATTGGGGCAAGGCAGCGGCGCATGTCCGGGCTACCCGAAAGCTGCCGTATAATTAAGGCATTGGCCTGCGCAGCGAGCTGCCAACTGCGCACGCGAAAGTCCAAGCTCGCCTATTCTACCTTGATGTTCGCCGCTTTGATTATCGGCCACCACTTCTCTATCTCTGTCTTGTGAAACGCCCGGACCGCCTCCGGCGTCCGTTGCTCGTGCGATGGAATTTCCAGACCAAGGTCGGAGAGCAGTCGGCTTACCGTCGGATCGATGAGAGCCTTGACGACCGCGCCGTTGAGTTTGGCGATGACGTCGTTGGGCGTACCTTTAGGAGCCCACAGGCCCTGCCACCAAGGAATGTAGAGGCCGGGCACACCCACCTCGTCCATGGTCGGAACATTGGGAGCCGCGAACCAGCGCGCCTTGGCCATCACGCCATATGCTTTGATCTTGCCGTCGCGCAGAAGCGGCAGCGTCGCCGATGCTTCGGCACACATGAGGTCGACGTGCCCGGCCACCAAATCCTGATATGCCGGGCCGCCGCCGCGATAGAACACAAACTGGAAATGGGTCCCGGTGATGTTCTGGAAATGAATACCGCAGACGTGTGCCGCGCTGCCGGTGCCGACGCTGGCAGCGGATGCTCGATTTGGATTCGCCTTCAACCACGCGATCAGTTCCGCAGCATCCTTCGGAGGGAAAGAAATTCTTCCGACCAGCCACAGCCGCGAAATGGTGGCCAATGAGATCGGCTCGAAGTCTTTCACGACGTCATATTGCACAGGATAGAACGCGCTTGCCGCCATCTGGCTGTTCCAATTGCCGAGAATGAGTGTGTACCCATCGGAGATTGCCCGCGCGACGCGAGCGGTCCCGATCGTACCGTTTGCTCCGCCTACATTTTCGATGATAACCGGCTGGCCCAGCGATGCCCGCATGGGCTCAGCCAAAAGCCGCGCAAGCGTATCCCCGGGGCCGCCGGCCGGGGCGGGTACCACGATGGTGATGGGGCGTGATGGATAAACCTGCGCTGCCGTACTGCCGATTCCGGCCGTTGCGAACGCCAAGCTCAACAAAAGCTCTCGTAGGCCACGGTTCCTGCCGATCATGGCGGACGCTCCTCGAACGCGGCGAATGCCGCGCAGTTGCATTACTGCTTTGGAACTGCCGACAGAAAAAGACGGTCGGTCCACAGTGCAACGCCTGCCGACGGCACGTGATGCTGCCGTACCTTTAGCGGAGCTCGGCACTCCGCTCCGGGCAGCTCCTGGTAGCCTACGGCAGCCGATGGGCTTGAGAAAGAGGCCCAGAATTCTGTATTGCGGCGACTGAGTTAACCCCCCCAAAGTCCGGGCCGTTCGTCGATCCACTTCAGGGATTGGCCAGTGAGCTGACGTGAATCCAGGCGATCGGCCACGCCTGGCTTGCTTCGATATTCCGACGGTCGCGAGCCTCGACCCGTGGGCGCTCGTGCTGTTCGCCGCCGCGGCCGTCGCGGTGTTCAAGGTCAGCACCGCGGCGACCCTGATCGCGTCCTTCGCCGCCGGCGTCACGCTGTTCGTGCTCGGCTTGATGGGGTGACGGTTGGGCGGGGATTTCCGCGGGCGCCCCAAACCAGACGTGAACCCAAGGCGTCGGCCTCCGCCGCAATGTGCCAACACCGGAAATTGCCAATACTATTCGATGACCTCGTCGGCGCGGGCGAGTAGCGTCAGTGGAATATCGAGGCCGAGCGCCTTCGCCGTCCCGAGATTGATGACCAATTCGAACCGGGTTGGCAGCTCGACGGGGAGCTCGGCGGCTTTGGTGCCACGCAGGATGCGGTCCACATAACGTGCCAGCGAACGATAGATCTCCTGCACGTTTGGGCCGTATGTGAGCAGCAATCCGTTTCGGGCAAAGGAACCCCAGCCGGAGACGGAGGGCACCCTGGCCTGGGAAGCGAATCGGGCGATTCGGTCACTGACCGCGAACATTGCCGCGTCGGGAAAAACAACCAGTGCGTCGCAGCGGGCCTGGAGGATGGCGCGGAAAATCTCATCCATTTCAGTCAGGTCCGGCGTCGGAAAATAAGAAAGCAGCATGCCGAGCTTGTCGATAACCTCTTGCGTAGCCTGACGCTCCCGGTGTGCTCCCGGGTGCTGCGGCCGTGCGAGGACCGCGACGTGCCGAACTTGCGGCACCCACTCTTTGAGCACCTCGATGCGTTTGCCCACGAGCTCGAGTGCCAGATAACTCATACCCGTAAGATTTCCGCCTGGCCGGGCGAAGCTTTCTACGAATTTAGCGTCCACCGGGTTGCCGCTGACCCCGAATACGACGGGAGCTGCGGTGTTGAGCGACTGCACCGCGTATATCGTCAGCTCCTGCGTGACAATCACCTCGGGATTGGACGCGGCCAGTGTGTGCGCCACGGCATCCATGTCCTGCGGCCCTGTCGCCCAGTGCATACTGATCGTCAGATTGCGGCCCTCGATTCATCCGCGCTCGCGCAGTCCGGAGCGCAGCGCCTCTAGATAGGGCGACGGCACGTCGGCGCGCCCAAGCCCAAACCAAGGGTGCGTCGCATTCGCTCCGGCTGCTGCGCGCGCGCCGCTAGAGGCAACGCGGCGGCACCACCGAGCAGTCCGACGAACTCACGCCGCCTCATCTGGTCCCCCTCGCCATTCCCAGGTTCCAAGGCATGTTCAGGCGAGCATTCTGGAGCGTAACGCTGAATGCGCGACGCTGCCAGTCTACAACTGAGTTCCCGGCAGGTCCTTGGGCCGGACCTGAAATGTTCTGAATCAGCCGAACGGCGGTACCGCCTGACAACTTCCGGCCGCGCCCCGAAAAGTCTGGGCAGGTTCGGTTTGGGTCAAACTTTGAAGTCACGGCAACGCGATGGCACGGCCGGTCTACCTTCAGCAACGGACATATTTGGTGAAATCGCAAAATCGAGCAGTATTACGTTTGGAGGAAAACAAATTTCGCAGGTAGGCACTCTGACGCCTTCTGCCCTGCGCTAAAGGCAAAATCTCTCTCGTGGAACTCGTGGCAAGCCGGCACGTTGGGTGTTGGCGGCTGGAGCTCGGATCATCTCAAGAAGACAGGCTCGAACCACGGAGGATAATATGCATCGCAGTCTTGTTACCGTCGCCGCGGCGGCGATCATTCTGACGACAGGGTCGCTGGTGCCGATCGGCGCGCAGGCCACCCCACTGGGTGCTCCGGCAAGCATCCCTGTGGCGGTCGAGGTTGTCCCTATCGAAAACGTCGCGCTTTGCTACTACGTAGACGGCTGGAATGGTCCGGGCCTCTACCAATGCGGTTATCGCTTCCGACGCGGCGAGGGGTGGTACGGTCGTCGGGAGGAGCATCGCGAGTTTCGGGAAGAACGTCGCGAGGAGCGTCGGGGAGAACGTCGCGAGCTACGTCGCTAGAAGTCCCGGATCATCCTAATTGCTGCCATGACGGCCGCCGCAACGGAATGACGAGAGGTGCCATAACCGGACGCCCCAGCAGCCGCGCCGAGCGCCCGACGCCGACAACGATTGCCTCCTGCCCGAGGCGGAGACTCCTGCACACCCAGCGATCGTCATATCCCCGTAGGAAAGCGGCAGCATCCCCGAGCGATCGCAACGAATGCCGAATGCCGAGCCGCGACTGGTAACGGTCGGCATCCCGGCAAGCTGCAGTGCCGGCTCGAATGGGGACGTCATGCGAACGCCCTGAGCCGAGCTCCATGAGCGAGTGTCGGCTGCTCAAAAAGCCCGGCCCGGGCCCTTTTTGCAGGAGGTCAGAAGTCCATGCCCCCCATGCCTCCCATGCCGCCGCCGCCCGGCATCGGCGGGGCCTGCGGCTTCGGCCGCTCGGCGACCATCGCCTCGGTGGTGATGAGGAGGCCCGCGATCGAGGCCGCGCCCTGCAACGCCGCGCGCACAACCTTGGTCGGATCGATGATGCCCTTCGACATCATGTTGACGTACTCGCCCGATTGTGCGTCGTAGCCATAGGCGTAGGTGTCTCGTTCCAGGATCTTGCCGACCACGATCGCGCCGTCGTCGCCCGCATTGATCGCGATTTGCCGCGCCGGCCAGGAGATCGCCTTGCGGACGATCTCGACGCCGGTCTTCTGGTCGTCGTTGTGGGTGCGGACCTTCTTGAGCACCTCGCCCGCGCGTAGGAGCGCGACGCCACCGCCCGGCAGGATACCTTCCTCGACGGCGGCGCGAGTGGCGTGCATGGCGTCATCCACGCGGTCCTTGCGCTCCTTCACCTCGACCTCGCTCGCGCCACCGACGCGGATCACCGCGACGCCTCCCGCGAGCTTGGCCAGCCGCTCCTGCAATTTTTCGCGATCGTAGTCGGAGGTCGTTTCCTCGATCTGCGCCTTGATCTGGGCGATGCGCGCCGCAATGTCGGCCTTCTTGCCGGCGCCGCTGACGATCGTGGTGTTCTCCTTGTCGATCATCACCTTCTTGGCGCGGCCGAGCATGTTCACCGTCACGTTCTCGAGCTTGATGCCGAGGTCGGCGGATACCATGGTGCCGCCGGTGAGGATCGCAATGTCCTCGAGCATCGCCTTGCGGCGATCGCCGAAGCCGGGGGCCTTGACGGCCGCGACCTTGAGGCCGCCACGCAGCTTGTTGACGACGAGCGTGGCGAGCGCCTCGCCCTCGATGTCCTCGGCGATGATGACCAGCGGCTTGCTGGTCTGCACCACCGCTTCGAGGAGCGGCAGGAGCTCCTGCAGCGCGGACAGCTTCTTCTCGCAGATCAGGATATAGGGCTCCTCCATCTCGACCCGCATCTTCTCGGCGTTGGTGACGAAGTAGGGCGAGATGTAGCCGCGGTCGAACTGCATGCCCTCGACCACCTCGAGCTCGGTCTCCAGCGACTTTGCTTCCTCGACCGTGATCACGCCCTCGTTGCCGACCTTCTTCATCGCGTCGGCGATGAAACGGCCGATCTCGGCGTCGCCGTTGGCGGAGATGGTGCCGACCTGGGCGATCTCCTCGTTCGAGGTGACGGTCTTGGAGTTCTTGTGCAGGTCGGCGACGACGGCCTCGACCGCGAGGTCGACGCCGCGCTTGAGGTCCATCGGGTTCATGCCGGCGGCGACGGCCTTGGCACCTTCGCGGACGATCGCATGCGCGAGCACGGTCGCCGTGGTGGTGCCGTCACCGGCCTCGTCGGAGGTCTTCGAGGCCACCTCGCGCACCATCTGCGCGCCCATGTTCTCGAACTTGTTGTCGAGCTCGATCTCCTTGGCGACGGTGACGCCGTCCTTGGTGATGCGAGGCGCGCCAAAGCTCTTGTCGAGCACGACGTTGCGCCCTTTCGGGCCGAGCGTCACGCGGACCGCGTGGGCGAGGGTGTCGATGCCGCGCAGCATGCTGTCGCGCGCATCGACCGCGAATTTGATTTCCTTGGCAGACATTTTCGGTATCTCCGTTGGTGATCCTCGGCCTGAGGAGCGGAAGGCCGCGTCTCGAAGAATGAGGGTCGCGGTCAGGCGGCTTTCTTCTTGGCCACGGGCGCATCGATGACGCCCATGATGTCGCTTTCCTTCATGATCAGGAGGTCTTCGCCGTCGATCTTGACCTCGGTGCCCGACCATTTTCCGAACAGCACGCGGTCGCCGACCTCGAGGTCGATGGGGATGAGCTTCCCGGCCTCGTCACGGCCGCCCGGGCCGACCGCGGTGACCTCGCCCTGCGACGGCTTCTCCTGGGCGGTATCGGGGATGATGATGCCGCCGGCCGACTTGGCCTCGGCGTCGATGCGCTTGACCACGACGCGATCGTGCAGTGGACGAAATTTCATTCGGTATCTCCTCGGGTTCTGATGGGGTTATTTGACTGTTCTCGTGCGCTCGGCGGTCGTCACGCGCCGCTCCAACGGATAGTCGGTGCTTTCGTACAATCGGAGAATGTCGTCGTGGTCGAATATCGTCTCGTCAACCTCGAGACAGGCGCCCGGAAGAAGCTCGGCCGGAAGCTCCTCGATGGCGAAGCGGATCGCCTCCGCGGCGCGGGCAAATCGTCCGTAGCCGACAGGGTAGGATCGCCGGCGCCTTCCGCTCCTGGAGGGAGCCTGCCTTACCTCACCCCTGGTGGGAAACAGTTCGGCAACGGTGGCGTAATCAAACGCGGCCATTGGAATCTGTCCGTCGGAGGTGGGGCCTGAGACCGCCCGGAAGGGCGGACTCAGGGTTCACAAAGAGACGCGTCAGATCGGGCGACCCTTCAACAGGGCGTCAACGTCGCGCTGAGCCTGACCCTTCTCGATGCTGTACTTGGCCACGACCTGGCTCACGAGATCATCCTTGCCCTTGAGCGCGGACAAATCCTGCTGGGAGAACTTGCCCCACTTGGCGCCGACTTCCTTGAGAACGATCTGCCGGGCTTCGGCGGGGGTTGCGGGCACAGCCGATCGATTCGAAGCGACGTTGGTCATGTAAGAACCTCTAAAATAAAGGGATAAACGATCTCTTGAATGGTCATCACCCGAGAGACGATCACTATATAGATACGATCGGCGCGAAGACTATCCCTGCGGCACAAATATTTTCCAAGATTGGCGATAGTTCTTTTATTTTACTGTCCGCTGTGGCAACGTGCTTGCGCTCAAGCACTCTCCGAGAGAGATATATCAATTGCCGACTTCGCCAAAATTTATTTGGCCGAGGCGAGGCGGAATTACACGCGAGCGCCAACAACCAATACAGAACGTTTTCGCCAAATCGGTGAACGCATTCCCGACCTTGTGATCTCGGCATTGATGTTCGCCGAGGCTGAGCGGCCGCCGCCGCCAATTTTCCCGTGCTCGATCCACTATCCCACCCGAGCGGCATCCGACACCCCGTAGCGACCAATGCCCACGACGATGCATCCTTGGCCGCGGCGCCCGCTTGTGTCCGTGCACCGGCCTGGAGGCGTCATGGTCAGGGCGCCCGGCGACAGTATCTCAGCGATTTGACTCGCGAAATATGGGCACTTGAACGCTCACTTGAGCGCCCATTTGGACGCAAGCTCATGCCCGACAGCTGCCGCAGGTCTCTCGCCGAAAGCTTCCAATCCCGACTCTGGACCGCGAGCTCTACGAAGATGCGATGCAACGTACTTCGGGCGGCCTGAACCATTTCGGTGTCGTCGTAATCGTTGGCGCTCAGACGGACCGGCACCTGGAAACTGACCGTCCCCCGATCGATCTGAAACGTGATGGAAACCGCCCGACCGCCCGCGGCTGCCTCGATGCGTGTTATCTTGATCTTGAATTTGCTCATCGATTCACCCGCGCCGGCGTCGACCGAAATCGCGTGACACGATTCGCCTGCCGTCGCAGGTAGATATGCACGATCCGACGCAAAGCACGAGGATGGAGCATGACCACAATACGCTTGGAGCCAGACGGCCGCGGGTCATTCACGTTCACTTTCTCTTCGCCGCGCGGAGAAATGTCCGGCCGCGTCAATGTGGGAACCGAGGGGCCACCGGACAGGCGGTCCATCGCAGACCAGGAGCAAGCGGCCAAAAACCAGATTCTGGGGCTCGCAAGGGAGCTCGCCGAAGCCTGCGAGAATCAGTCGTCCTAAAGCACACGAGGGGCTTTACGGCTCCGGTGTCGCGCGGTCTGCTCCTGCGCGGCCGCGAGGTCCTGGGGATCGATGGTGAACATTCCCGACGAATCCGAGCGTACGGCAAGCGGGAAGATCATGGTCGCAACCCGGCGGTAGGCCAGAAAAGAATCATGGTCGTGCCGGCTGTCAGCGTCTTTGCTGCCATGGCCGGGACCTTCTCTCCGGGCTGAAAGGCGGGTTGAGCGTCCTCGATTATCTGCAGGATGACACTGGCTAAACTGACGCCTCCTTCCCACATATGGCTACGAGCCCACAATCGACAAGCGCCGGCCACTGACAATCAGAGGGCACCGGGAGTTTTCATGTCCAGCTCCAAGCAATATCGGGCGAAAGCTGCCGAATACGACGAGCGAAGCAGGAATACCGGGGTGCTGAGCGAAATCGTCGAATACAAGAATCTTGGGCGACGCTTCACGGAGTTGGCCGACAATGAAGACTGGGTCGAGCGCAATTTCAAGAAAACGCTGCACGTGCCTGGGGACGACCAAGATGCCGGTGGCGATGCGGAAGACAAGCGCATTCTGCGCTGCCTCGGAGCCTCGGTGATCCTCCACTGGAACAAGGTACCCAGGAAGCTTCAGAAAGATCTGTTCGATTCGGCGGCCGCCATGGGCGACCTGCCGAAAACCAAGGCGCTGCGGGCCGAGATCGCGCGCTTCCTGCACGCGCACAAGGATGATCGGCGCACCGAAACGTAGCTCGCGTCGCACAGCTGGATCGTGAACAAGCTCCCCAAGACCAAGGACGAGATCCAGCGGTTGATCATGGCCGAGTTGCGCACCTTCGCGGATTGCGAGAAGGCATGGGGAGTGGTCGTCATTCCGATCGCTGCCGACAATGGTGCCGCGACCTGGACGGTGTCTTGCTTCAATCACGGCGATTCCGACGCCTATGCCTGTGATCTGGCATTGCAGCGCATCGTTCCGCACTATCAGCGTCTTTACGATTTGACCCAGAAGCATTAATCGCGTTTTTCGGCCTGACTTCTCGGCCTGCGCAACCTCCGGCGTCGACAACCCGCATTTCTGTGACAGCCGTCACATCGCGCGGGCGGGCGATCCACTAGCGTGAGCATCATCGATTGGCCGCTCCATCGGAGGAAAACAACAATGACCCGCAATTCTCTCCTGACATTGGCCGCTGTCGCCGGTCTGGTCGCCGCGTCCACCGCCGCAGAGGCCCGGGGAGGGTCCAGTGGCGGTCACACGGGCACCGGCAACTCCATATCATTCAGTCGCCCGTCGACCGGCAACTCCGTCAAAACCTCGACCTCGGCACCAAACCAGTACAAGCCGGGCGGCGTCATGCCGAAACACGATGAATCCTATCGCAAATGGAAGTACCGCCCGATCGAGGTGTTCTATCCCCCGAGCGTCGTGGTCGTGTCGCCCCCGCCGACGGTCGCGCCGGGCACGGCCACCAACGTCGTGGTGGTGCCGGCGGGACCCGCATCGGGCGGCTCCGCCGCATTTTCCAGCCAGGCCGAACCGAGCGCACCCGCCGATGCGGCCGCGACTTGCCTGACCAAGGAATATCTCGAGACCGGCGCCGTGATGTTCCGGGACGTGTGTACCAAGGAATGGGCGATCAACTCCACCGACGTCGCCAAGAAAGTGCCGGCGCCACGCGCCTGCCTGACCAAGGATAGCGGCGACAATGGCGTCGTGACGTTCAGGGACATCTGCACCAAGGAATGGGCCATGAACACGCGGGACCAGCCGGGGCAGCCCGGGCAGCCGCGCTGAGCGTGGCTCGACTTCCTGCAGAATCTCTCGCTCCGAGCGATCGCGGTGTTCCGCTTCAAGGTCAGCGCCGCGGCGACCCTGATCGCGTCCTCCGCCGCCGGCGTCACGCTGTTGGGCTTGACGGGGCGACGGTTTGGGACCCCCTCGGCTCCGCTGAGCTGAACCTGATCGTGATGGGAGAAGCCCCTATCGGAAGCGGTCGCTAGGCTGCGGTTAATTCACGGCGCAATTCACCGATCGCACCGTTGGCGAGCCGCCATACGTCACGTTCGCCATTTTGTGCCAAGCGCTCTAGCCGCGTCGACAATCGCGTGCGCAATTTTTCAATGTCATCATGGGCAAGGACGGGGTCGGTTTTGACAAACTGCCACGATTTTTCGAAGGCTGCATGGAGAAGCTCTTCGACTTCATGGGCAACCGCTTTTTCCATGCCACGCACTCCGGGTCCCTGGCGCTGATCTGTCCAGAACCTTGGCTGAGAGTCCAGCACTCAATGCGATGGTGCGCCGCCATAATATGCTGCGCTGCCGCGGACTGGTACTTCGTTGCCGCTAGCGCCATCGAGACAAAATGGCTTCGGCATTCGCGGTCTCGATCTGCTCGCTGTATCGCCGATGATAGACCTGCAATAATGCGTCGTGCCCGTCGTCGGACGAGCTGCAGACGGCGTCTCTGACGACGATCACCCGATATCCCAGATAGCTCGACAACGTTGGTTCCGTAACTCATCAGACCGCCCGCCACGACCTTTTCGCGGCGCTTCATTCGATGATCTCGTCGGCCATCGAGGAAAGGCCGGGCGGCACCTCGAGGCCGAGAGCCTTGGCGGTCTTGAGGTTGATCACGAACTCGAATTTGGTCGACTGCACGACCGGCAGGTCGGCGGGCTTCTCGCCCCTGAGAACCCGCCCGGTATAGATGCCGACCTGGCGGTAGGCGTCGGTCTGGCTCGTGCCGTAGCTTGCCAAGCCGCCGGCTTGGGCGAATGTCCGCGTCTCGTAGATCGCCGGAATTGCATGGCGGGCTGCCAGGGCGACGATTTGGTCGCGCCTGCTGTTGAAAAACGGGTCGGCGCCGACCAACAACGCTCCAGCGCGAAGTTGCGGTAGTCGCGCAAAGGCAACATCGATTTCGGCTTCCGTGGATGCGGACAGGATCTGAATCTGCTGCCCGGCCCGGCGGGCGGCGTTCTCCACCTCCTGCAAATGGAAGGCGGCGTTCGGATAGGTCGGGTTCAACAGCACGGCGATCGTGGCGGCGTTCGGAACCAGGTCGCGCAGGAGTCCCAGCCGCTTTGACTCCAACTCGACGGTGAAAAAATGCACCCCGGTGACGTTGCCGCCGGGCCGATTGAGGCTGGCGACGAGATCGGTCTGGACCGGATCGCTGCCGGTGACGAAAAGGATCGGGATCGTCGCGGTCGCCTGTTTGGCCGAAGCGATTGCCGCCGCGCCCCCGCTCGCGACGATCACCGCCACCTGGCGGCGAACCAAATCGCCCGCCATTTCCGTCATCCGATCGTAGCGACCTTCCGCCCAGCGATATTCGATCGTTACGTTGCGGCCCTCCGCATAGCCCGTTTCATTCAGGCCCTGGCGAAACGCTGCCACGAATTGCGCCGACGGGGCGGGCGACGTGCCGTTGAGGTAGCCGATCACCGGCATCGGCTGCTGCGCGCGCGCCGCGAGCGGCCACGCCGCCGCCGCGCCGCCGAGGAGCGTGATGAACGCGCGGCGTCTCACTCGATCACCTCGTCGGCACGGGATCGTAGGGTGGGCAAAGGCGCGCTGATCGGTCTATCCGCGTGGGCAAAATCGTGCACGCGCCGTGCCCACGCGGCCACGGTACAGCAAACGATTTTGCCCACCCTACATCTTCTCACTCGATCACCTCGTCGGCGCGCGCGAGCACCGATGCCGGAATGTCGAGGCCGAGCGCCTTCGCGGTCTTGAGGTTGATGACCATCTCATACGTGGTCGGCGCCTGCACCGGCAGGTCGGCCGGCTTCTCGCCCTTGAGGATGCGGTCGACGTAGCCGGCCGCGCGGCGGTACTGGTCGATCAGATCAGCCCCATAGGAGATCAGGCCGCCGGCAGCGACGAAGAAGCGTTCCCAGTCGACCGCCGGCAGCTTGTGCCGGGCCGCCAGCGTGACAATCAGATCGCGATGACGCACCGCCGCACCGCCCGCCGTCACGATCAGACCGCCATTCGGAGAGCGCGCGAAAGTCTCGACGGACTGCTCGACCTCGCCGGCGTCGCGCAAGCTGATCGGGTTGACCTCCAGCCTGAGCGACGGCGCCACGGCCTGGATAGCGCCGAACTGCGCGGTTTGGGAGGGGTTGGCGGGATCCCGAAGGACCGCCACGCGCGTCACGTTTGGTGCGATCTCTTTGAGCAGTTCCAGCCATTTCCCGCCCATGCTGTATTCGAAAATCATGAAACCGGTGGCGTTGCCGCCCGGCCGCGCCAGGCTGTCGACGTAGCCGGCGGCGACCGGATCGGTGACGACCGGGAACACGATCGGCACGGTGCGGGTCGCCTGCAGCAACGGCGGCACGGTCGAGTCGCCAGTGGCCAGGATGACGTCAGGCGCGAGCGCGACCAATTCCGCGGCGTGTCTGCGAATGTCGGCGGCATTGGTCGTGGCCCAGCGCGTGTCGATCCGCACGTTGCGGCCGATGGTCCAGCCCAATAGCGCCAGCGCCTGCAGGAACGCCCCGACGCGGGCCTGAAATACCGTATCGTCCGCGGCCGCGGGCAGGAGTATGCCGATGCGCCGCACGCGCTCGGCCTGCTGCGCGCGCGCCGCGCGGGGCCACGCCGCCGCCGCGCCGCCGACGAGCGTGATGAACTCGCGACGTATCATTCGATCACCTCGTCGGTGATGGCAAGTAGCGACGGCGGCACGTTGAGGCCGAGCATCCTGGCGGTCTCGGCGTTGATGACCAGCTCGAACTTCGACGACTGCACGACCGGCAGGTCCGCAGGCTTGGCGCCTTTGAGAATACGGCCGCTGTAGACCCCGACCTGACGCCACGCATCCGCAATGTTGGCGCCGTAACTCATCAGCCCGCCGGCTTCGGCAAAATCACGCGCGGGATATGACGCTGGGACCGCGTACCGCGTCGCCAGTTGGACCAATTGAATACGCCGGCTGTTGAAGAAAGGGTCGACGCCGATGAAAACGGCATCGACCCGCTCACGCACAAATGTTGCGAAGGCCGCATTGATCTCCCGGCTGGTGCTGGCGTTGAAGACCTGGATTTGCAACCCCATGGCGCGAGCTGCCGTTTCCGCTTCTCTCGACGCTGTCTCGGCATTCGTAGCATTGGCCGGATTGACCAGCACGGCCACGCGAGAGACTGCGGGCACCAGTTCACGCAGAAGGTCCAGCCGTTTCGCCGTCAGCTCGCCGCTGAAAAAATTGATTCCCGTCAGGTTCCCGTCGGGGCGGGCGAGGCTGGCGACCAGACCAAGCCGGACCGGGTCGTCGGCGACGACGAAGACGATGGGGATCGTCGTGGTTGCTGCCTTGGCCGCCAACGCCGAAGCGAGACCTCCGGGCGTGACGATCACAGCAACCTGCCGGCGAACCAGATCGGCCGCCAGCTCTGCCAGCCGATCCATTCGATTCTCGGCCCAGCGGTATTCGATCGCCGCGTTCTGGCCCTCGACGAAGCCTGCGTCCTTCAGGCCCTGGCGAAATCCACGCAGCCGGTCCGCCAACGCGTCAGGCGATCTGGGATCTAGAAGCCCGACCACCGGCATCGCCGGCTGCTGCGCGCGCGCCGCGAGCGGCCACGCAGTCGCCGCGCCGCCGATCAGCGTGATGAGTTCGCGCCGATTCATTCGATCGCCTCGTCGGCGAGCAGCAGAAACGATCCGGGAATCGAGAGTCCGAGGGCATTGGCGGTCTTGAGATTGACCCGCAGCGCGAAAGTCGTTGGCTGGACGACCGGCAAGTCGGCCGGCTTTTCCCCTCGCAGAATACGAGCGACATAGAGGCCGGCCTGCCGGTTCAAATCGCGAGTATCCGCACCGTAGCTGATCAAGCCGCCCCGAGCCGGGAAGGTGGCACTCGCTGTCATCGTGGGCAGTCGATGCTGTGCAGCCAAGGCAACAATCTGAGTCTCCCCGTTATCGTTGAACAGCGCATCGACGTGGACAAGCAAAGCATCGGCACGTTGTTCCAAGGCCCGAGTGAATGCCTCTTTCAATTCCGCTTCGTTGCTCGCATTGACGATAACAATCTGGACACCGATGCTGCGACCGGCTGCCTCGAAGTTTTTCGCATCGGCGGCGTTCGGATTCTTGGGATTGACCAAGACGGCAATGACCGCCGTCTTCGGGTTCAGCAGCCGGAGCAGTTGGATGCGTTTCGGTCCAAGTTGGCTATTGATAAAGGTTATGCCGGTGATATTGCCGCCCGGCCGGTTGAAGCTGGCGACCAGGCCGTATTGGACCGGGTCGCTGCCGTTTGCGAATATGATCGGAATGTTCGCCGTCGCCGACTTAGCGGCGATCGCGGAGACCACGCTCCCGGTGGCAAAGATTGCATCGACCGGACGTTTGACCAACTCGGCCGCGAGCGCAGGCAGCCTCTCGTATTGAAAATCCGCCCAGCGATATTCGATTAGCAGATTCTGCTTCTCGACATAGCCTGCCTCGTTCAAACCTCTGCGGACAGCAGCGGCCGTGGCCGTATAGCGGGCTTCCGAGGCGCTGGCGAGAAATCCAAGCACCGGCACCCTCGATTGCTGCGCCTCGGCACCGATCGGCAAGGCGACCGCGCCGCCGATGAGCGTGATGAATTCGCGACGTTTCACTCGATCACCTCGTCGGCGGCGACGAGCAGGCCCGGCGGCACCGTCAAGCCAAGCGCCGTCGCGGTTTTGAGGTTAAGCACCGTTTCGTATTTGGTCGGCGCCTGCACCGGAAGGTCGGCGGGTTTCGCGCCGCGTAGGATGCGGTCGATATATGAGGCGGTCTGCCCAAACATGTCGATCTGGTCGGTCCCGTAAGACATGAGACCGCCGGCCGCAACAAACAGACGGAACGAGTAAACCGCCGGCAGGCGGTGCCGCGCCGCGAATGCGACGATAAGATCGCGATGGGTCATGGTCGTGATATCCGGCGGCACGAGCATACCGCTGTCTGGCACGCGCGCGAAGGTGTCGAAAAAACGCTCGATGTCGGCGGCATTCTCGACGGGGCCGGGCACAAGCTCGATCGCGAGCGACGGCGCCGCGGCGTTCGCAGAGCGCAGGAAGTAGTCATAGACGGGGTT
>WNFD01002235.1_pt1 | contig 23495 bp, 18 predicted proteins | sample 5400491 | NCBI WGS metagenome assembly WNFD01 (sample SAMN13153343, study PRJNA577476) | soil metagenome | isolation source: 120 cm saprolite under Douglas fir tree site 2 hole 2 replicate 2 | place: USA:California | collected 2015-04-18
AAGTAATTATCAAAGGTATCGGCGAGGTGTGGATCGGATGGGTCGGGCAGCGTGACTACCAATACATGCACCAGGTATTTCTTCAGGAAGCCGCACGGGCGACTCGGGTTGAAATCGGGCCCGAAATGGCGCTTGAGAACCTTTTGATAACCGGTCCATTGCGCACCTTTCGCATCCTGCGCCCGAGTCACTGTACTGGCTTGAGCACCCTGACTCGGTTCGCTTGACGGCGTCGGTGCCCTCGCGGTTGAAGCGATAGCGGTCAGCGCGACAAGCAAAACAAGCGGGTTGGTCACGCGAGCCCGATCCATTGACTCTCCCTTGTTCCGGATTTGTCGTGCAGGAAGTAAGCCACTGCGGGACGAGGAGTGATGGCGGAGGGACCGGTTCGCCTCACAGCTTCGTCACGCTCCGACACCCTCGTCCTGGGACCTTAGAGTTGTGGGGTGCAACAGGCTGAAACTGTGGCGCTACTGTGGCACCTGTTGCAGTCAAGGCAGCAAGCAACCAGAACCCTATGCGTCCGCAGGTGGCCATTTCCAACGGCAATCACGAGCCGCGGCGCCCGCGGTTGTAACGTTCGCGCAGTGGCCGGATACCAGGACGCGTCCGCCGATAGCCGATGTGACTTGACGAGGACTGATCATGGTGGTTGAAAACAGACGGCTTTCCATCCGCGAAGTGTCGCTCGGGACAATTGCTTGGGAGGGCTTTCCATGAGAGCACCTCGCTCCTTGGGAAGGGCTCTGAAGGTCGTGAAGCTCAAGGCGGCCAAGTTCGCGCGTCCTAGTATCGACCGCGCCGTTTTGGATCGAGATACCCAGTCCCACTGCCTGGGTTTTGCCAAGGCCGAGAGGATTCTCCATTACGAGATCCAAACCAAACTCGGCGAGGGCGGAATGGGGATCGTCTACAAAGCGATCGACCAAAAGTTGAATCGATTCGTCGCGTTGAAGTTTCTACCTCCGCAGATAGACGCTTCCGGTGTCCATTTCCAACGCTTTCTCCAGGAAGCCAATGCGCTCTCAGCGCTCAACCATCCAAACATTGCGACGATTTACGCAGTGGAGACCGCTGGCGATCGGCAGTTTCTCTCGATTGAACTCCTTCCCGGTGGAACGCTTAAAGCAAAGCTTCAACAGACCTATGACCGGGGTGCGACGCTTCCGTTCGACGACATCCTCAAGTATGCGCAGCAAACTGCGGAAGGTCTCGCGCATGCACATGCTCGCGGAATCATCCATCGCGACGTGAAGACCAGCAACTTGATGCTCACCGAAGAAGGCGACGTGAAGATTACCGACTTTGGGGTTGCCAAGCTGGGCGGATCTTCGCTGTCAACAGTTCCCGGCAGCCTCTTAGGAACGATTTCGTACATGTCCCCCGAGCAGGCGATGGGGTTGGACGTGGATGTGCGAACGGATCAGTTCTCGTTCGGCGTCGTGTTGTTTGAGCTGATCACCGGCCGTCTGCCGTTCGAAGCGGGCAATGATGCCGCCTTGCTGACGAAGGTGGCGAATGCTCGCGTTCCGGAGCTGAAAACCTTTCGCGCGGAGGTGCCTCCCAAGCTGGAGGAGATTGTTGGAAGAGCGCTCAAAAAGCGCGTTGAAGAGCGGTATGCGACGATGGCTGAACTACTCTCGGACATCCGCGCCGCCCGAGGAAACCGGGTCGACAGCACGCTCGAGAGGACGCAACACGAAGTACCTTCCCTGGTTCCTTTGGCGCGGACGAGATGGAGCCGCGGTTTAGCAGTTGCGATTGCGGCCGCGATGCTTGCGATCATGGTCTTTGTGGGCACGCGCCAGCTCCTGCGTTCGCGGCCAGCCCAACAGCCATCGCTGACACAAGCTCCTCGTGAGAACACTTCCATCGAGACAATGCCAAACCGATTGGGCGTGATCCCGTTTCGGAGCCTTGTGCAAGAACCGGAGGTCAAGGCGTTTGCCGACGGCCTGATGGCCGAGGTTGCCCAGCGATTGAGTCAATTCAAGCAGTTTCAGGGTTCCCTATCGGTGGTTTCGATGGCCGAGGCGCCCGGCGAGAAGGGGGTCGCAACGAATGGCGATCTGACCCTTTTGCTCACTGGAAGCGTCATCCAACAGAAGGGCAGTATCATCGTCACCGTCGATCTGGTCGATCCGAAGAAGAAAATGGTTCTAAATTCGATCGACCTCGAAACCCCGAGCGATCGGCGCTCTTCGCTACCTCAATCTTTGGCAAAGAAGGTGGCAGAGATTTTGCAGATTCAGATCGCGGAGGCACCCGGAGTGCACGAGCTCTATCTACGCGGACGAGGCTATCTCGATCGGTATGATCGGATTGAGAATGTCGAGAATGCCATCCGTTCCTTCGAGAAAGCGCTGTCTGCGGACTCGAAGCATGTGCTGGCACACGCCGGACGGGCAGAGGCCTACTTACGAAAGTATCGGCTGACGAAAGATGAGACGTCGCTCAGCCGAGCTCGCGAGAGCGTGACGACGGCGATGCAATCAAATAGCCAGATGGCGCCCGTGCATTTCGCACTGGGGCTCTACGGTATCGCAAGTGGGAATCAAGCCGGCGCGACTGAAAGCTTCGAGCGATCCCTGTCGATCGAGTCAACGGCGGATGCCACGCGCGAGCTCGCCAATGTATACGATGCCACCAATCGCCTAGAGCTTGCAGAGGCCACGTATCGCCATGCGATTGAGCTGCGCAAAGGGCACTGGCTTGGATACAAGGACCTCGCTGTTTTTTATCAGAAACACGGTCGATTAAAGGAGGCGTTTCCGTTCTTTAGGCTGGTCGTGCAGTTAGCCCCGGATGACCACTCTAGCTATACAAACCTCGGTGGGATGTATCTCAAGCTGCAAATGTATCCTGAGGGGATCGAGATCCTCCAAAGAGCCGTGGAAATCGACCCAGACCCGCTCGCCTACCACGCCCTGGGGACGGGCCTTTATTTGGACCATCGATATCGAGAAGCGATTGACGCTTACCGGAAGGCCACCCAGCTTAACCCGACGGAAGGAGCACATTGGGGCGCACTCGGCGATGCGTATCGCATGGTACTAGGGATGGTGGACTCTGCCATTGGCGCCTACGAGCAAGCCATTCTTCTCAAAGAGCGAGAGCTCAAGATCAGACCAGGCGATGCAAGCCTCAGGGCCCAGATTGCGAGTTGGTATACTCTTACCAACAGGCGGAAGGCACTGAGCGAAATACGCCAAGCCATCCGGCTGAGTCCGCGAGAGGCTCGAGTGCAGGCCAACGCCGTCACCGTCTTCGAGCAGCTTCACATGCGCGACCAAGCAATTGCCGCCGTCGAGAAAGCAGTGAAGCTTGGGTACTCGGTGTCAGAGCTACAAAATTGGCCTCCTTTGGAGAGGCTTCGATTGGACCCTCGTTACAAGCGCATCATTGCAACGGCCACTGAGGGCGGGAGTGTACCCATCAGTCACAATTAAGGAGGAAAGCAATGCCGGATCATCCGATCAAAATTCAAGTTCTCAATGAGGTTGGCGATATGGCTTACACCGTCTCGGTGCAGCACGCTGTGGCAGGAGATACGGTGACCTGGACGTCTGAGACCGGCCCTTTTACTCTCTCGTTCACGACCTCGCCTTTTAATGAAGGCGTTGAGCTCCGCAGCGGCGCACCGGGGAACACCGCGGTTGGAACGGTCAAGGCCGGGGCCACCGCGGGCCGCTACTACTATGGTGTTGCCGTCACTTCTGGCGGTAAGGTCTACACCGATCCCGGTTGCCCCGAGATCATCATCCGCTGAATCTATAAATCGGTAGTACAGGAGCTCTCATGGTCTCTCGTGGAGCCACACTGTCCAGGCGCGCCGAAGGAGCTCCTGTAGCGAACCGACTTTTGCCTCATTTGTTTTTAGTCTGTGATTCGGACCGCCCTCTCTCCTCTTCAGTGCGCTTCTCACTCGACGGCGTGAACTCGGTCGAAATCGGACGAACCGGTCAGCCCGTCGCAGGGCGCGATGGTCCTGGCGGGCAACGGCTGATTATTGGGCTGCCGGATGCTTGGGTATCCACCGCGCACGCCAATCTGCGCAGCACGCCAACCGCCTGGGTGATTGAAGACAATAAATCCAAAAACGGCACCCGGATTAACGGTCGCCAGCAAATGCTTGCCCCGCTGTGCGACGGCGATCTGATCGAGTTGGGCCACAGCTTCTTTCTGTTCCGGGAAGCGCTCGGGATGACGACGCTCGTCCCGTCGCTGGCCGCGGAGCTGAAGAAACTCGAAGCAATCGCAGCGTCGCCAGTGTCGGTGGTGCTTCAAGGTGAAACTGGCACGGGCAAGGAGGTGATTGCCATTGCGATGCACCGACTCTCGGGCCGGTTGGGACCGTTCTTGCCGGTCAACTGCGGAGCGTTGCCCGAAACCCTGATCGAATCCGAATTATTCGGCTCGCGCAAGGGCGCGTATTCAGGTGCGGATAAGGATCGCCCGGGTCTCGTGCGCAGCGCCGATCGCGGGACATTGTTCCTCGATGAGATCGGCGAACTCTCTCCCTCGGCACAGGCCGCTCTGTTGCGGGTGCTTCAGGATGGGGAAATTCTGCCGATTGGCGCGACTCAGCCGATCAAGGTCGATGTGCGGGTGGCGGCGGCGACCAATCGCGACCTCGATACCCTGGTGTCCCGCGGACAATTTCGAGCGGACTTGCTGGCGCGGATCTCCGGATTCGTCGCTTGGCTTCCGCCGGTGCGAGATCGCCGGGAGGACCTCGGGATTCTGATTGGAACCTTGCTCAGGCGGCAGCTTGGCGACCGCGCCAGCGAAATCTCTCTCAGCTGCGACGCCGTCCGCGAGCTGCTGCTTTACGATTGGCCGCTCAACGTTCGCGAGCTGGAGAAGTGGCTCGCCGCGTCCCTGGTTTTGAGCAGAGGACAGCGGATTGAGCTCGAGCACCTGCCCGTCCGGGTTCGCCCCAACCCGGAAATACGGGGAGCGACCGCCAACAAACCAGGCACTGACCCCGCCACGCAGCCCAAGCAAAAGGAGAGCGAGCTGCGAAAACGAGAGGAGCTACTCGGTCTGCTCCGAGCGCATGAGGGCAACGTCAGCGCGGTCGCCCGAGCCCTGGGAAAAGCCCGGCCCCAGGTGCAGCGCTGGCTCAAGCGCTACGGGATCCGCGACGGCAACCGAAGCTGAGCAGCAAGAGCGGCGGGATGAGCCGTTGCTGCCCTCGAGCCTTTTGTTATAGGAGTTCGGGCCCTACGGCTAGGTAGCTCATCTGGTTAGAGCGGCGGTCTCATAATTGACATGCTCCTGACCGGGTTTGATGCTCCCATCGAGCAGGTCATGTACCTGGATTCGCCACTTAAAGAGCACACGCTGCTCCAGGCCATCGCCCGCGTGAACCGGAAGGCGGACGGGAAGACCTACGGCTTGGTCGTGGACTACTGGGGCGTTTCCGATGATCTCCAGAGAGCCCTGGCTATCTTCTCTCCGTCGGATGTGAAGGGTGCGATGAAGCCGAAGATGGACGAGCTTCCCCGGCTTCAAACCCGGCACCAGGCAGCTCTCCGCTTTTTCGTGAAGGTGAAGAACCGCGACGACCTCGACGAGTGTGTCGCCGTACTTGAGCCGGAGGACGTGCGGGCTGAGTTCGACCAGGCCTTCCGCGTCTTCAGCGAGTCCTTGGATATGCTCCTGCCGGATCCGCGCGCTCTCCCCTACGTGGATGATCTGCGCTGGCTAGGGAAAATCCGGGGTGCTGCCCATGCCCGGTACCGCGACCCTGGTCTCGACATTTCCGACGCAGGCGCCAAGGTTCGCGAGCTGATCGAGGACTTGGTTGTCGCCGAGGGCATCCAGCTTTTGGTGAAGGAGGTCTCGATCTTCTCCCGCGAGTTCGAGGAGAAGTTGGCTGCCTTGAAGTCGCCCGAGGCCAAAGCCAGCGAGATGGAGCACGCGATCCGACACGAGATTCACGTCAGGCTCGAGGAGAACCCAGCCTTCTATCAGTCGCTGAGGGAGCGGCTCGAGCAGATTATCGAGGAGCGGAAGCAGGAACGCATTGACGCCGCCAAGCAGCTTCAACTCTTCCAGAACCTTATTAAGGAGGTCCGCGACGAGGCCGGGGCTGCCCAGCGCGCGGGCTTGAGCGACTTCGCCTACGCGATCTATGGCATCCTCCACGACGGCCACCTTCCGATTGCCGCCGAGCCCGAAACTACCTATAGCGACGACGCCGGCAGGGAGCTGGCGACGTTGATCCATGAGGCAATCGAGCCTGAGACCCAGATCATCGACTGGACTCGAAAGGACGACGTTCAGCGGCAGATGCGGCAGAAGGTGAAGCGGCATCTGCGCGCGGCCAAATACGAGGCCGAGAAGATTGAAACCCTGGCCGGAAGGATCGTGGACCTCGCCAAGGTAAGGAGGGGCCAGTGAGTGCGGCCAGCGAACACTCGGAGGTCCAGTTCGGCCGGACCCGAATTAGCTATGATATCCGGCGCAGCAGCCGCAGGAGCACGGTCGCGGTCACGGTCGCGCCCCCGGGTCTGGTCCTTCTCACAGCGCCATTGAACACGCCCATAGATCGGCTGGACCGAGTGGTTCAGGTGAAGGCCCGCTGGATCGTGTCGCGCCTGCGTTTGGTCCGGCCGGTCGAACCGGCGCCAGCCCCTCGCGAGTTCGTGAGCGGGGAAACGTTTCTCTACCTTGGTCGGCAGTACCGACTCACGGTACGGAGCGGGCTCCCAGATGCGCACCTCGACCATGGTCGGTTCATCGTGAATGTTGGCCAGTCGTCCGCGAGGAAGCGACAGGAGATCGCGAAGAAGCTCCTCCTGCGCTGGTACCGGCGGCACGCGACCAAGCGATTTGCGGGAGCAGGTGGAGCGACGGGCTCGCCGGGTCGGAGTCGCTGTGCCGAAGCTAACGGTGCGGCACCAGGAGCGGCGCTGGGGAAGCTGTAGTCCGGGCGTGGTCAGGTTCAACTGGAGGATCATCCAGGCCCCGATACGACTCGTCGAATACGTGGTCGCGCACGAGGTCGTCCATCTCCTCCACGACGATCACGGCCGCAGCTTCTGGTCAAAGCTGGGCCAGGTCCTTCCCGACTATGAGATGCGCCGGGAAGCGCTGCGCCACATGGGGCCGCGTCTGAGCTGGTGACGTTCGCCGAGCCGTCTGCCTCGCCACCGCCGAGGCCACGTAGCTTGGTCGTGCTGGAGATATTGTGAGAGCGATCACAGAGTACGTGTTTGAGAACAGCGCTCTTAAACACTTGGTTGAACGCCCTGGCGGCCTTCAACCAGTCTTGGATGCGGCAACCGCCAAGAAGTCCGCCCTTCTTATACCGGGCATGACCGTCGGGGAGTTCCTCAATAACAGGAACCCGCGGAAGACACTGGAACGCCTCCAGGCGCTGATCTGTCTCTCGCAGCATGACGGCTATTCTGGCTTCAGCGCTGATCCGCGGAAAATGTTGGAGCTTGATGCCAAGGGCGATCTGGAAGGAACGCCATTGTTGACAAAAGAGTCCATTTCCCGAAGCAGCCTTGAGAAGTCGATCGCGAATCCGGAGGATCCACAGGGCTATCTCAGCAAGGTACGGGGGACGATGTCAGCCTGGAAGAGGGGCAACACTTTTTCTCCGGAGAAAAGAGAATCCGCCGTTGACCACTGGCTGAGTGCTCAGTTTCCGGGCCCAAAACCCTGGTCATTGTCGCAGAAAAGAGAATTCCTTTGGCATACGCTCGCGAACATCTCACCCGAGACCCTGTCGCCCACTGCGTTCCAGGGCTTTCTTCGGGAGTTTAAGCTACCCGACAAGGAACTCTCCGCCTGCCTAGAGCAAAACGGCCGATTCAAAGCCATTAAGACTCTGGTTGGGCTAGACCATTTGCGCGTCATTGGGTTGCTACTCTCCGCCGGAGGGAAGGACCCAGAAGGTTTTGAGGAGCTGACGAAGTCTCACGGGTACCTGAAGCCCGACAAGAACGACTTCACGGATGCGACAGTCGCCATGTCAGCCGCATATGCCCACTACCTGGTTACCGAGGATGAAGCTCTCTGTGAGCGCTGCTTGTTTCTTGGCTCGAAGGCATGCGTCAGCTTTCGAGCAATACTGCTTGAGGAGTTCTACGAGTTGCTCGGTCTAGACAAGAAGGATCCGGCCAGGTAGCGGGAGATCTCTCTTGCCCGAGCCCGGGTGTGGATCCATAGGTCCGGCGTCCGGGCCCCGTGTTAGAGGTCTTCCATGCCAGAGGACTTGGTCGAGCCGCGGCATCCCAGCGGACGGGAACTGACCGAGGTGGAGCGTTGCTTGTTCTGTCTCTATCTGGCGGCTGTAGAAGCGAAGCATCTTGCCGCTATCTTCCTCGGCCACGAAGATCGCAAGAGCGATGGCTCACTTGTATTCACCGTCATGAACCACGCCGTCATCGTGATCGATAAATTTGTGGAAGGTTGGGACACCTTCAACGGGCTCGCAAAGTCGAACGACCGGGTGAAGAAGCTGTGTGCCGCAGTCAAGCCGCTGATTCGCCGGCTCAGAGCCTGGCCTCAGCTCCGGGCCTACCGGAGCCAAGCCATGGCACACTCGTTCCGTGATTCGAAGGGTCGGGTAATCCACCCAACCGCATTCGTGCGGGCCGGTGCAGTCCCAGCAGCGTCCGATGAAACCATGCAGCGAACGATTCTGGTCCGACTCGCAGCCACGGCAGCGCTCGCGTACTTTGAACCAGACTTCGAGGGTATCCGACCCTTGCTCGAAGGGTATCCAGAGGAGCCGAAGGATCCACGGGCGATGACGGGTGATGCGAGACAGGCCGAACTGCAGTCGTTGGCCGCGAACGTGAATCAGGCACTCCAAGGGCTCGGGATTGATCTCGCCAGCCCTATTTTCCAAATCTTCGCTTGACGTGGGCTACTGCTTACGGCAGCACGCTTGTGGCTCACCTAAACTGGGCTGGATCCTTCACTCGAGAACTGAAGTTGCTGCACACTGCGGTTGACTCCATCAACTCAGAGCAAAATCTTATTTCGGCCCGCCAAGCATGAGTTACCGCTACTAGTGGAGTGCTTGGCGCTTTTGCGCTCCGCTGAATCGGATCAATTACACGCGTTGCGCAGCGTCGCTCAGCCGGTGCAATACAATCGCCTTTCTCGCGCCAAAGTACGGCAGCGCGACAAGATCCGAGCGGCGACTATAGGAGCCGGTATAATTAATAGCTGTTAACTATACTTCCGCAATCGTCGAGGCTGCGCCGCAGCGGCTGGCGGATCAGGGAAGTGCCGAAGCTGCCCCTGCCGTCCAAGGAGCATCGCTCGCTAACCACTGGGCCACGATCCCGTACCAGGCTGATCGCCACCAGCCACATTGGTTAGTCAGTACGAGCAGCGCGTCGAGGTGTAGAGGTCACGCCCGCCGAAAGTACCTTCGCGCGTCGAGGAGTAGAAGTACAAGGTTGTCCCGTCGAAGTCGAGGTTGGGTGCGGCATCTTCGTTGTCCGGTATGTTGATCGGCGGTCCGAGGTTCTCGGGCGGCGACCATGGCGACGAGAGGCTCTCACGGGTCGAGACCCAAATGTCAATGGTACCGATTCCCGGGCGGGTCGAGGTGAAAAGAATCTCGAGCCCGTCTGTCCGTCGGATGCTCATACGCCCCTGCTGATACTCGGAGTTCAGGTCATTCACCGGCACCGGTTCGCCCCACTCGCTCATCCCAGCGCCTGTTGGGCGCGTACTCACCACGATGTTCGGCAGGGTGCCGATGCCACCCGGGGGGTTGGTCTGCAAGTAGTAGAGGTAGTCGGTCCCCTTCGCCTGGAAGAAATCCGCTCCGTTGTCGGGGCCGGTGCTGTTTACGATGCATCCCAGGTTCACCGCCGGCTCCCAAGCGAAGTCGTCGGTCGGGTCGATGCGGTGCGACACGTAGAGATCGGCAGCGCCGCAGCCGTCAGGCCAAGGCCGCGGGCTATGGAAGTACAGGTCGAGCCCGTCCTCCGAGACGCTCGGCACCGCATCGTTGTAGCCCACCGTGTTGACGTTGGGCCCGAGTCGCACCGGCGTACCCCACGGATCATTGACGCTGGTACGCTGCGAAACCGCGATGTCCTCGTCAGTTAGGCTGTGCGAGAAACGCGTGGTTGTGATGTACAGACTCAGCCCGTTCTTTGTGATCCAGGAATGGGAGTCGTTGTCAGGCGAATTGATCGGCTCTCCCATGTTGACCGGCTCCGACCACGACGTGCCACATTGAAGCCTTGCCGTCGTTCTTTCCTTCTTGATGCCACTGCAGCGAGTCAGCGTGAGCGCTGCACATCCGATGAGAAAGTTTTTTATGATTCGCATCGAGCCCCCCGGTGACCACGGGGAATGAACCTTAGGCATCGGAAAGCGGCGCCAACCGCCACTTCCCCAGGCAGCTCGATTTTACTCGAGGTGAACCACCGCGATACGCCCCGCACTCGGACCTGTCAAGGCGCGACGCGCTCCGCAGGGACCCGAGCGAGTCCAGAGATTCACAGCGGATCGTGTAATGGACTCGAAGGGCTGGAGAAGCTCAAGACCGATTGCGCGCACTGCGTGATTCCCCTCGATCTGATGATACCCCTTATGGACGGCTGGCAATTTCGCGCAAAGCAGCTTAGCGAGCCTGAGCTGGCGCAGCTTCCGGTGATAGTCCTTTTAGCAACGACCGAGATTCGACACGACGCCGCCGAGATTGCCCCGACCAGGAAATACGAGGAGCGACCGCCAACAAACCAGGCACTGACCCCGCCACGCAGCCCAAGCAAAAGGAAAGCGAGCTGCGAAAACGAGAGGAGCTACTCGGTCTACTCCGAGCGCATGAGGGCAACGTCAGCGCGGTCGCCCGAGCCCTGGGAAAAGCACGGCCACAGGTGCAGCGCTGGCTCAAGCGCTACGGGATCCGCGACGGCAAGCGAAGCTGAGCAAGAGCGGCGGGATGGACCGTTGCTGCCCTCGAGCCTTTTGTTATAGGAGTTCGGGCCCTACGGCTAGGTAGCTCATCTGGTTAGAGCGGCGGTCTCATAAAATGCAGACGTCGCTCCCACATGGTTGTAACTATTCGATTTTACGTTCAGTAGCGTTCGGACCCGTTCGCCGGATTACGTTATTTTTCCGTTATTTGGAGCGGCGGTCCGTCTGAGTGCTCGCTCCAACGCAACTTCATATTACGGCTACCTTCCGCCTTTGCGTTTGAAGGGCGAACGCGATCGCAGAGATCAGCAAGCAGGTCGCATGATGGTGAGAAGGCCGGACCACTACTGAGAGGCGCAACCAAGAAGATGGAGAAAGACATCCGGTCCTTTCAGCGAGGGATCTGTGCGGCCACCGAAGAGCTCGCTGGCCCAGTAGCCTCAAGGGCGCGGCAGAGTGGCCGCCGCCCTGGTGCTACTCATCCTGGTCGGCATCATCGTCGGGTTCGCAGATCTGGCCCTCTTGGTCGTTCGGCTTCCCGAGAACAGGCTCGTCGGGGTATGTCGACCAGACCCAGTCGCGTAAGGCCAGGATCTCCGCGCGCACGCTTTCGTTGTGGTGGACGCGCTCTCCCTGGCCCAGGGCTTCAACGCGCTCGCGGAGTGCCGGGTAGCGTTCCTTCCATTCGTCCGAGGCATTCCTTCCCGAAGTACCTGAAGTTCGAGCTCAGAAGCACGTAAGCGCGCTCGTAGCGCGGGTAATCGCCGATGTCCTTGTGAGCCCACTTGCCCGCGGGGTGAAAGCAAGACCCGCTGCGCCACCGAAGCATCTCGCCACGCCACTCGTAGATCCGGTCGGGCCGGTCGGCGAACTCGGGTCGGCGATAGTAGTTACCCTGGTACTGCTTGTCGGTCACCTCGGCAACGTAGATCAGCCGTTCCCCGAGCCGCTGAGCGCCAAAACCGAACAGCCAATCTTGTCGGCCAGCGGCCTTGCGGATCTTCGGCTTGCAGATCGCGAGCGATAGCAGACCGCCCATCACGCAAGGCGCGCCTCCATCGTTTGTGATCTTGTAGAAGTACAGAGCCGCCATATGGCCTCCCGCGCCCGGCTCGTGCAGGCCGTTATCGGCCCGTCAACTGTGCCGTCTGAGGTTGTAGGATTCCTCTCCGGCAGGCGCCCCCGGTGGCCGCTGCGCGTCCAAAGAACTTTGGGTCGAATCTGGGGGTCGTCCCGGGGGCAAGATTTTGAGGGCTTTGCCAAGACCCAACGAAACAACCGACCCAGTGCTTCAAGGCCAACCCATCCGGAAATTGACCGCGTCGTTAACGCCGTCGTGCGACATGGATTACCACGTTCGACACAAGGTCGCTGCACCCGATCGTGAGAACGGTGGCGTCCGGAACAGACAGCGCCGTTGCAAACAATTTGAGGGACGGCGCCGTCGTCCAGCGGATTTGGTATCCCCACAGATTTTACGTTTAGTACGCAGAGGACTCCCAGAGCAGGCTCAGCTCCACGATCTTCATCGAAGCTTTGTTCGCTCAGTGCAGGGTAGGTCGGCTCGAACGAGAACCGACCGGCAACATCTCATAGAGGTCGATGTTTTGACCGTGCTCCAACTCGCCGAACCAGCGACTTTCAGTGTTGAATAAGTGTGATCGCAGCCTTGTGAGGCACCAGCCCCCGACGCGCGTTCGTCCGATGATTGGGTTTTGTGCATCTCCCGCCTCAAGAGCACTCCCAGGAGCAAAAGGCGCCTGGAGGACATGAGTTCGGTAGCGAACCTAGCCCGCGAAACCCGACGCGATGCACCCAATCCGACAGCCGATGCCGCCACTTGAACTTGAGCGACTTTCACGAGCGGTATGCTACGTTGCGCAACACGTTGCTCTCTCGTCTCCTGAGTGGCGAAGTTCGTGTGCGATCGGCTCCATGCGGAAAGACGGAAACCGCCAGAAAGATTGCGCGCCGCGAGAGGGCCGATGCCTGATCCTCGTCCGTTCCTCAAGGAGGGCCTCGCCTCGTACCACCGCGCTCTCGACAAGGAGCTCGTGGCCGAGGCGGACCGCGAGCGGAAGGAGGTGACGGACCGCTTTCCGCTCGAGCAGTGGCCGACGCTGCCGCTCGAGCGCTACGCCCTCGGGCAGGAGGAGTCGGAGGACACCTTCTGCCGGTGGATGGAGTTTCGCACGCAGCACCTCGGCAGCATCCGAGGTGGGTCGGCGCGGAAATTGCTCATCTACAAGCACAAGGACAAGCCCGGCTGGTACTTCGACCCCGAGTACAAGGATGAGCAGGAGGCCTGGCAGAAGGTCCGCGGAGCGTTCGTCCAGGCCTTCCAGAAGGCGAAGGTCCACGACTGGAAGACAATCGACGACCTGACGCCGCTGCAGGGGGGCCCCGCGCTGCTCCTCAAGTCCCTCCACCTTTACTTCCCCGAGGAGATCTTCCCGATCTACTCGCAGCAGCACCTCCGGCACTTCCTGCGTCTGTTGGAGCATCCCGGGGCCAATGACCGTAGCCTCGACATCGTGCGCCTCAACCGGGAACTGCGCGCGGCCGTCCGCGAACACGCCGAGTTCAAAGACTGGACGACGAACGAGATCATGCAGTTCTTCTACCGCTGGGCGCATCCTCGGGAGCAGAGACGCATCGTCAAGATCGCTCCGGGTCAGGACGCCAAGTACTGGGATGACTGCCGGCGCGGGGGATACATCTGCGTCGCCTGGGACAAGGTAGGCGATCTGCGGGAGTTCGAGTCCAAGGAGTCCTTTCGCTCACGATTCGAGCAGGAGTTCGCGGAAGAATATAAGAACCACAAGCCAACGCTGAGCAAGAAGTCCAACGAACTCTGGACGCTGATGGAACTCGAGCCCGGGGACATCGTGATCGCCAACCGGGGCACGTCGCAGGTCCTCGCCATCGGGGAGGTCGTGGAGCCGGGCTACACCTGGAACGGGGAGCGCCCCGAGTATCGTCACACGGTTCGCATCGAGTGGGACACGTCCTACGCGAAGGACATCCCGCCTCAGAAGAAGTGGGCGATGGTGACCGTCGCGGGTGTGCCGGCGGCGCTCTACGAGGCCATCGTCGGCGGGGCGCCGAGCAAAACCCCTGTGGTCCCGCTGGACCCCCTCCTGCGCGACATCACGGAGGCGCTCGAGCGCAAGGGCCAGGTCATCCTCTACGGGCCGCCCGGCACGGGGAAGACGTACCACGCTCGCCGGTTCGCCCTCGCCTGGCTCCTCCAGCACGATGGTCGGTCAGCCGAGGTCCAAGCGGTGCTGTCCGACCCCGCGAAGTTCGAGGCCGCGGAGCGTGACCTCTCCACGGTCCAAGTGTCACGTCGCGTCTGGTGGGTCGTCGCGAACCCGAAGGAATGGAACTGGGACCGCCTCTTCAAGGAGAAGAGGGTCAGCTACCGTTACGGTCGGCTCCAGCGCAACTACCCGCACGTAAAGCCAGGTGACCTGGTGATCGGGTACCAGTCCACGCCCGAGAAGCGGGTCATGGCACTTGCTCGCGTCACCAAGGCGTTCGGCGTGCACGAGGGGAAAGATCCGACGATCGAGATCGCGCCGGCCGCCCGGGTCAAGAACGGCCTGACGTACGACGAGCTGGCCGCGGACCGCGTCCTTAAGGGGTCCGAGCCCATGCGCTTCCGTAACCAGGGAACGCTGTTCGGGCTAACGGCCGACGAGGCCGACCACGCCCTCTCGCTTCTGGCGGAGCGCGACCCCGAGCTCCAGCCTTACGTCGAGGGCGATGAAGCCGTCGGGCCTCTCACGTGGCTCACGTTCCACCCGTCATACAGCTACGAGGACTTCGTCGAGGGCTTCCGTCCGAACGATACCGGCGACGGAGCCCTATCGCTTCGGCTCGCGGACGGCGTGTTCAAGCGCGTCTGCCATGCGGCGCTCGCGCGGCCTACGAAGAGGTTCCTCCTGGTCGTCGACGAGATTAACCGAGCCAACCTGGCCAAGGTGTTCGGCGAACTCGTTACACTCCTCGAGGTCGACAAGCGCGGCATGTTGGTGACGCTCCCACAGAGCAAGGAGAGCTTCTGCATCCCGTCGAACGTCTACTTGCTCGGGACGATGAACACGGCCGACCGAAGCATCAAACTCCTCGACGCGGCGCTGCGCCGCCGGTTCGCCTTCGTCGAGATGATGCCGAATATTGAAGTCCTTCACGGCGCGAAGGTCGGAACGCTCGCCCTTGACGACTTCCTGGAGGAACTGAATAAACGTATCGCGAAGAACGAGGGTCGGGAGAAACAGATCGGGCAATCCTTCCTCCTCGAAGGCGACGAGCCAATCACCGATCCCGACGAGTTCGCGCGGCGGTTCCGGCAGGAGATCCTGCCGCTCCTGCAGGAATATTGCTACGACGACTACGACGCCTTAGCCTCCTACATCGGTGTCAAGCTCGTCGACAAGGAAGCGCAGACGCTGGACCACGAGCGCCTCGGTGATGCGGACGCCCTACTGGCTGCGCTGGAGGAGGAATTCTGCCGGCGCGAGAGCGGCGTCACGTGATCCGAGCGCGCACGCGCATAGCCACCTTCGAGCTCGCCGAGTGGCAGAGCCTGGTGATCGAGGGCGAAACCCTCTCTGCGTCGGATCAGCGGCTCAAGCAAGAGCTCGAGGCGGGGGAAGAGGGCCGCGTCCTGGTGGACGAGCTGCGGAGCGGCGTGCGGATCACCGCCAAGTCGTGGGTCGGTGTCGTGCGCTTCGAGCATTTCGAGGTAAGGGTCGTCCCCAAGCTGGCAGGGGACAACCTCGGGCTCGTCGAGATGATCGACTTCGCAACCGGGCTCGACGCCCTACGGCGGAGCTCGAGCGCGCGGACCTTACACGCGGAAGGAGCTGGGCTGCTCGATCTGTTCGCACTCCTCCTCGCGGAGGCCTCTGAAGTCATCCTGCGCGGAGGCCTTCTCGCCGACTACGTCGAGCGCGAGGACGACCTTCCCGTCGTACGAGGCCGTCTTCTCGGCGACCAGCAGGTGTTGCGGCGCTTCGGGCAGCTGGACCGACTCGCCTGCCGCTTCGATGATCACGACCAGAATATCGTGGAGAACCAACTGCTGGCGGCAGCCCTGGGGCGGTGCGCGTCGCGCGTTACCAACGAGTCGGTCAGGCGACGTGTGCGGCGCCTGCTGGCCATTTTCCAGCAGGTCTGCCGGGCGGATGAGCTGAACCTGGAGGCCGCACGCACCTGGATCACCTACCATCGCCTCAACGAGCACTACCGAGACGCCCACCAGCTTTCGTGGCTTCTCCTCGACGGCCTTGGCACGAAGGACCTGCTGGGTCCGGGCAAAACGAGCTCCTTCGCGTTCCTGATCGATATGAACCGGCTCTTCGAGATGTTCGTCTACCGCCTCGTCGATCTACTGCTCGCGGGAACGGGGATGCGCGTGCATTACCAGCGCGGCGACCGGTCGATCATTCTGAACGCCTCGACGAACCAGCCGTACGCCCGGATGGTCCCGGACGTTCTCATCGAGGCAACTGGACCTGGTTCGGCTGCTCGCATCGCGGTCGATGCGAAGTACAAGTTGTACGATGAGAGAAAGCTCAGCAGCGGTGATGTGTACCAGGCCTTCCTTTATGCCTACGCGTACGGCGGAGCAGCCGGCCACGTGCTCCCGGCCGCCCTGCTCGTGTACCCGTCCTCGACGCGGTCAAGCGGGTCGGTCCGCCTTCGTGTGCGGAGCGTGCGGTCGCTTGCGGCGGCCGAGATCCTCGCCCTCGGTCTCTCGATTCCCGACACGCTCGCTGAGGTCATGAGCGGCGTTCGTGGTCCCGCGACCAGGACGATCCTCGATGCAATCCAACAAGGGATCAGCGACCTACAATCGGCCGCCGCGTAGAGGGGAGAAGAACCATGAAGGTACGATTCCCGGACGGCACAGTTGTGACCGCATCCTCCTTGGCGGAACGGAGCGAGAGTAACCCAGAGAGGGACTTCGGCCTCTACATGGACGCCGCGTGGCGACCCACGTGGGACGCACGCGTAATTGAATGGCCCGATTTCGGCGTACCTAAGGACGGTGTCTCAGCCGCCAGCGCGATTGCAGCAGCCTTCAAGCGCGCCAAAGGGAGGGAGCGACTTGAGATCGGATGCGTCGGCGGACTGGGCCGGACCGGTACGGTCCTCGCCTGCATGGTGGTGTTAGCAGGCGTGCCGGTGAACGACGCCGTCGGATGGGTCCGCGCAAACTACGACCGTAACGCAATCGAGAGGCCCAACCAGGAGCAGTGGGTTCGATGGTTCGCAGATCGAGTCCAGACGGGGGAGATCCAAGAGTGAGTAGCGTAACGGAGTTGCTCGACTAGCGGTCAACGATTCTCAAGTTCAAGATGAAATGAGCGGCGACCCTGTTCACAATGCCTTTGAGTGGTTTCGCAAACGCACTTGATTGCTAAGGGCATGCGGAACGTTTAATGACGGACCGCCGAACTCGGACGGATTCGACGAAGGCGCATGAGGTCTGTTAGCCCGAGTCGCTCATCACCTTGCGCACGTGCTGTGTGGCGTGAGTCGCCTTCCTGCGTGGGTCCGATCCAAATAAGAAGGCCTCACCTAGCGGGCTCGGGTGCGTCGTAATCATCAGTCGGATCATCCGCAGGGTCGACTCCACCGCGAGCCGGGGCGGGTTCTTTCAACCAACCCAGTAGCTTCTCCGGGAACTCCGGACGCACCACGGAATGGGAAGCGACCGCCTCACGCCACAGCATTACGATCTTGGGGTGGTCCTTCGGTGGAGGAACCTCATCCTCAGCCTTTGCTAGCCAGGTGACGCGGCCGTCAGCGATCTTCACCAGGGCGATGCCATGGTTCTTGGCGAATGTGATCGCCCCCTTTTGAAAGCCCGAGGTCGAGAACACAATCCCCTTCTGAGCGCCGGTAGACATCAACTTCTGGTTGAGAAGCATCACCACGTCGCGCTTCACAGCGTCCTTGTACCGCTTGCACTCGATCAGCACCAAAAATGCGGCACCGCCGACGGCCGAGAACTCCGCCGAGACGTCGATTTCATAGGTGCCGTCGTTTGCGTCGATCTCTCGACTCGATTGCACCATGAACTTCTTCAGCCCCGTGCCATTGCTCGTGACAAGCGCTCGAACGTGCTCCTCGAACTCCTTGGGCGTGATCTTGGGGTTAAGTCTCGCCCACTCGCGTTTCGGCATAGTTGCGCCTCTGTTCCAATTACTCTGCCGGTGGTGGAGAAAGTCGAAACCGATCCCGCCTCGGCAGCAAACTGCGATTCCCTTCAACTACATCACGAATATACCAGGCTATTGCGAACAGTCTTCCCTTCGCTTTCGCAGCTTGAGAAGAAGAGATCCTCGGTTGGATCTTGAAGACTGGAGATGGTTCAGACGCGGACCAACGAGCGCGTGAGTAGAGGAGACGTCTTCCTAATAGCCCTTGCCCGCTCGATGCAGGATCAGACTCTGCAACACGCGAGCTTCGAAAAGCAATCAGGCTCTGGTTGCGAGGTACTCTCCTCACGATTGAAATCGCTACTCGCCAACGTCTTCCAAAAACCGGGTGGCGGATTACACTCTGGGAATGCCGGACTCGTGGAACCAGGGCGTTCGCGGAAATCAAGTGACACTTCTTATCAACTCTGATGCGGACACCATTCGCTGTGTCGCCGGGCCTGGAAGCGGCAAGACGTTCGGCCTCGTACGGCGTGTCGAGCGACTACTCCATCCCGAAGGCCTTGCCGTTGACGGCCATGACGTTCTGGTCGTCGCGTTTAATCGGGTCATCGCGCGGCAGCTTCGGGACGACATTAACGATCGCTTGAGGACATTCGAGCCGAGTCACGCGCCGGTGATCCGTACAATCCACGCTCTGTGCGTCGAAGTGATTGGCGAGGAACTGCGGATGCTTCTGCCCCACGAAGTCGACGCGATGATCTACGACGTGCTGGAGGAGTATCCTGAGGTTGCTAAACTCTACCGAAAGTTCTACGACGCTGAGCAGGCGCTGCGCGATCACGAGGCTGGCCACGCGCAGCACTTAGTGTTGTGGAAGGCGGCTCGGCAGTGGCTGCTTCGGCACAAGGCCCATCTTGTTAGCGACCTTCCGCGACTTCTCCTCGAGCGTCTGAAAGGCGGCGACTTTCCGGAAAAGGCCTACGACCATGTGATCGTCGATGAGTTTCAGGATCTGACACCAGGTGAACAGGAACTCATGTTCCGCCTGCGGCGCGAGGGCGGCCAGGTTGTAGCCCTTGGAGACCCGCGGCAGTCGATCTACGCATTTCGCGGTAATGATCAGCAAGGTCTGGCGAAACTCGAGGCACATATTGGCGAGGGAGCCGCTGTCACCGATATTCCGATCACAGAATGTCAGCGGTGCCCGAAGCCGATTGTTGTGGCCGCCAACCAACTGATGTCGCTGTCCGGCGTCGAGGAGATGCTTCCTGTCAGTGAAGCTGTGGCCAACATCCATATCGTCACCTGGAAGACACCGGAGGCTGAGGCCGCGGGAATGGCCGCAGCGATCGTGAAGAACATCCACGCGCACCCAACCGAGCGGCACCTCGCTATGGTTACGCGGCGGCAGTTCGGATACTGGTTACGCGACAGAATTGCAGAGTTGGACTCGACGCTGCGCGTGGAACTCGGCTTCTCCGAGGGGCTTCTCGAGTCCTGGGCAGCCCGTGAAGCATTTCTCTTGTTCTGCCTTCTCGTCGATCCTGATCCACCGACATGGCGGGCCTGGCTTGGATATCGAAGCAGTGTAACCGGTAAGGACTTCAACGCTCCGGGGCGGAATGCTGCCGCGTATCTGCGCATTCTGAAGAGAGCCAACGACGTAATAACCGACGCCACCCTTAAGCAGCTCGTCACAGAGCCGCGCAGTAAGTCCCGCGGAGTAGGCGGCGGGGCGCTCTGGGATCGAGCAATGCGTTTCCTCGAGCTTCAGGGCAAGTTTGATTGGGATGGTGAAGACGCCGCAGGCTTCGTAACCAACCTCTTCGACCCGCAACACTGGATAGGCATCAATTACGACGAGGAGAAGGTCGATGGGGCGACTTTCGACCTTAAGCTGCTCCGTGAAAAGACATCAGCGTTGCTCAAGCAAGAGCAGGAGCGAAATCCTAATGGTGATGCCGCACAACATCTCAAGAGGGTGGCTCAACGACTCCGTCACCAGATCGCCACTAATGAGCCTCTCGCGACCGGCGAACCGAGCAACCTACAGGTCGCAACACTTTGGGGCGCCAAGGGAGTCACCGCCGAGCACGTGTATATTTTGGGAGCATGCCGGGAAGCACTCCCAGGCGAGCGGCGCCCTGACTACCCAGGCACTGATGCCGACTACGAGGACGAGCAGCGGCGACTTTTCTACGTCTCGATCACGCGGACAAAACAAACGCTGGTCATTTCTAGAGCGCTGCGCGTTGGTCGCGGGCAAGCGAAGCAGCTCGGTCTGAGCGTCACAACTGGGAACCGGTTCTGGGCAAACCTCACGATGTCGCCGTTCTTCCATGAAATCATGGACGTGCTGCCAACAGCAGTTGCGGGCGAATCTTGGGGCGGGTGCGCCCCAGAGTGACCGCAGAATTCCGAAAACCCTCGGCCCAAATGGCCCCAGGGGTCCCGATCGGCACGGCACGAACCTTTAAAAGTGCATCAGCCGAATGCATCACTTGGCTGATTGAAATTCTCATCTACTTTGGCAAGGGAACATCGATAACGACGAGAAGCCGGGGTCGCGCCTCCAGAGACGTCGATTCGCTGGAGGCTACTTCCCTTCCGTCTCGACCAGCGCCTCTATCTTCGCCAGCGCCTCGTCCAAAACGGCGCGGAGTTTCTTCAACGTGGACGGAGTCAGCCGTCCGCGTCGCATTGCCCGGCGGAACGTCTTGAACATCCTCCCCGCACGCCTCATCAAGTCGCCTAGCTCTTCGGCATACTCTTCCCAGCTGCTTGCGCCCGAACGCTCGTAGAAGTCCTCGACCTCCTCGCGGTGCGCCTCGAGGTCCTCCTTGCCTTGCGCGGTAATGGCGTAGACCTTGCGGCCGTCCCGTTCCTCCGCGCGCGCGTGGCGCAACTCCTCGAGAAGCTGTAGCGTCGGATAGATGACGCCAGGGCTCGGCCGATACGTCCCGCCGCTGCGCTCGCCGATCGCCTGCATGATTTCATAGCCATGCCGAGGCTGCTTCTCGATGGCGTCCAGAACCAAGTAACGGACCTCGCCCCGCTCGGCTCTGGGCGGCGGACCTCCGAACATCTCCCACCAGTCCGCTCTACCACCGGGCCCGTGCCGGCCGAACGGACCTCGTCCCATGAAGCAGCGTTCTTCCCAGATTCCGTGTCTTCCGTGCATTGTTCTCTCCTCCGCGGAGCGCGGTGGCGCCCGCAAAATTGGCGACACATCTTTAAGATGTGTCTATAAGATATATCTTTAGATAGCTCGCTTACGCGGCGGCGTCAAGTCATACCTACTGCCCCATGCCCCCTCGAGCCTCTCGCTATGCCCGCACACACAGCTCCTCCTGCGATCCGCGAACGGACACGGGCCTAACTGCGCCGTCCAAACACCCGCGCTGCGCCGCGCCAGCAAAACGCCACTGTCACGGCGCTCGCCTAGCCCGCTGGGCTGGGTGTTGGACGTCAACGGTCCCCTGCCCTTTCGCGCTGTGAGCAACTCGCCGCCGCTCTTTCGAGCGCGTGAAGCGGCGGCTCGCCGCCCACTCAAAACGGAGGAGCACATGGCGAAGGCATTCGACAAAGATTCGTGGTTGGCTCAAAAGGAACAGCGGCTTCAGGACGCAAAAACTGCTCTCGAAGAAGGCCTCAAGGCGCTCCAGAGCTCCGACGACTGGCGGCGCATGCTCGAAGGCATGGCGCAGGTCGGTGCACTAAGCGTTGGCCGTTACAGCTTTCAGAACCAAGTTCTCATTTGGCAGCAGCGACCCGGGACGCGGCTCGCAGCGACCTTCCAGACCTGGAAAGAGCATGGGCGTTTCGTCCGAAAAGGCGAGAATGGCATCGGCATCTTGGCTCCCGTCGTGAAGAACGTTGCAGAGGACGCCGATGACGAGACCAAGGGGCTGCGGCTCGTTGGCTTTCGCCTCGTGACGGTGTTTCGAGTCGACCAAACGGACGGCGATGCTCTTCCCGAGGTTCAGCTGCCCAATATCACGGCGGACGAGGCTTTCGAGGGAAGCGTCGAAACATTCAGGGAGATTGCGTTGAGCATTGACGGTAATCCGGTCAGCGGCATGGAGTTGCGTGCTCGGCAAGAGGGCGATCCACGCAGTGCTCTCGGTTGGTACAACCCGAAAACGAAGCACATCGTCGTCCTGACCGACGGCCAATCGCGGGCGCAACAGTTTTCGACGCTCTGCCATGAAGTGGCACACGCCCTGCTGCATCCCATCGGAGATCCCCACGGCGCACCAGAGCGGGAAGTGGAGGCCGAGAGCACAGCCTTTGTCATTTGCCACGCGCTCGGGCTCGATACGAGCAAGGCGAGCTTTCCGTATGTGGCGGTCTGGGCTAGCAGGGACCGGGACGAAGATCCTTTGAAATTGATCGCCACCTCTGGGCAACGGATCACGAAGGCAGCCACTCGGATTCTCGATGCGCTATGCGCTAAGTCGATGGCTCCTCCCGGAGTGAACGCCGTTGCTTAGCTCACCGATCCTCGAATGGCACGCGCGAGCTCCGGATAGCGGCGGAGTGCGTTTGCTGTCCTCATTACTCCGTTACTCCGCCCTGCCGTGAGGACTCATCCGCAGACATGGTGATTAACAGTCACATTTTGGCCCGAGCGGCAAATCTCTTTCAGAGGGGGAAGTGGTCCCGAATGGTGCCAAAGTGGGGGAACAGTGGGGGACAGGTGGGGGACAAACCCGCGATGCGATTCTGAAGCACGAGTTGTCCAGCAACGTGCAATCTCGTAGCCGGAAGAAGAACCACAAGTAAGGCCGTCCGTCTCCGTGATAACCTAGCGTTGGCGGGGAGATCGAACGCGATCGCGACGCCATACTCCTCTGCAAGTCACCGAGACCATCGTAACCGTCTGCAAATCGAGCGAACAGTTCGATTTCTCACCGGCTACCTCTATGCCCAAAGCGCCCAACGCGTGCGACAGAATTCGACGAGTTCATTAGTGCGGCTCTCCACATCCCGGGCACCGAAGGTTTTCCCTTCGAGTGCTGCTTGCGTCAGCACAGCTCCGAACGTTCGGGTTGAGATGTAGCCGCTCAAAGGAAACCGTGCTGATTGAACAAACATTGGAGAAGCTAAACGGGATGAAGCTCTTCGGTATGGCCCGAGCTTTTCGGGCTTGGCTGGACCAACCCAAGGACAAGGCACTGGCGCCGGCGGACCTGGTTGGGCTGCTCACCGACGCGGAGTGGCTCTACCGAGAAAATCGGAAGCTCGAACTCCGACTGAAGAACGCCAAACTCAAACAGCCGGCCTGCATCGAAGACATTGACTACACGCACGCGCGTGGCCTCTCCAAGCCGGTGATGCTCGACCTCGCCTCCTCCCATTGGGTGCAGAGCCATCAGAACATCATCCTCGCTGGACCGACCGGCGTCG
>WNFD01005198.1_pt1 | contig 23484 bp, 25 predicted proteins | sample 5400491 | NCBI WGS metagenome assembly WNFD01 (sample SAMN13153343, study PRJNA577476) | soil metagenome | isolation source: 120 cm saprolite under Douglas fir tree site 2 hole 2 replicate 2 | place: USA:California | collected 2015-04-18
TAATCTGGCCCTTCAGATTTTCAGCGATGAAATGGCTGGGGCTGGTTGAACTGTCAGAATGACCCACAACTGCATCAATCTGGAATGTGCGGGGGTTTCCGAATGTGGTATCGTCCTGGTGTGTCTGCCACCAGGCACCAAGAGAACTGAAAGCCATCCAGCCTGCAATCATCAGAAGTAGGCCTACACCAACAAACACAAGCCAGTGGACTTGTACGCGCCTGCGGGGTGTCGGCTCCGGCGCTTCACGCTCTGCCGGTTGCCTGCGTGAAACAAGCGGCGTGTTGTGATAATAGTCTACTCTTCGTTGCCGGAGCGGAACACCGTTGTTGTCAACGTCATAGCGGCGGGTGCTGGAAGGTAGCGGAGGCGGCCATACATCCCCGTTGCCGTCAATGTCTGCGAAGTCGTCTTCGTAGTCATCGGGGATCGCTGCGCGGGTGTTCGCTGGGGGTCGGCTTCGTTGTCTTGCTTCCTCCCGCGCCTGGTGGCGGCCAAGGCGAGCTAATTCAGCGGGGTTATATTCCTTTCTTGGCAATACCCCTGCGGTGCGTGCTGATCCAGGACGCCTTGTCCTGACTTCTAATTCCTCGTCAATAAACCTGTACGTTCCCCTGGTTGGTTCATACGGCATGTTGCACCTGGCTTTCTTCGTGGCGGGGACAAAATATAGCTACTGCCTGGGGATCGTTGGGGTGGTTCGCAATACATCGGGGACAAAATATGAAGACTCCGCAATCAAGACATGTGGTGCAACCTGCGAGGTCAAAGAAACTCAGCGTGTGGCCTATGATCTCGCAATCATTACCTGTTCCTGTGATTGAGTACGGGGTTGCGGCTCGTTGCTGGCGGTTTCTTCTTCGTCTGCGTCCGGGGCGGGTTTTGGCTTCTCCCCATAAGGTTTGCTGCATGTGTGTACCTTTCTTGACATGTCGGTTCTCACATGCGTAAATGCAGGTGAGAACACGAGACGTTTCAACGGTTGACGGTTCTCACTGATATGGCTCTGTCGTCTTGCACACGGCAGAGTCAATTTTTACTACTACTGCTCTCTCTAAAGTTTGGTCTAAAGAGAATTATACATGACTCTTCGGGATTAAATCAACCTTTTAGGGTATGAATTTCTTGGATATGGACAGAATATCCTTATTGCGGACAAGAATTGACCGCATGGGGCAAGTATCCTATAATGATGCTAAACGCCGTGTAGGAGATTGTTGATGTCACAAGACGAAGAAAAAATGCTTACAGTAAAAGAGGTGGCGGATCAGTTACGAGTAGATGAAAAAACTGTGAGACGATGGATACAAAAAGGTGAGTTAATAGCCCTTAACGTCGGTGGCATCCGTCCAGATTACCGCATTAGTTACCAAAGCCTTCAGGATTTTAAGCTCAGGCGACAAACAGGCAAACAAGAGTAGGGAAGAGGTGTAGCCTGTTTGCCCTTGTGAGTACTCTACGGACGAATCTTGTTGGTGCCCTAACAAGGAAACCAGTTTCACAGCCGTACTAAGTGAAAGGATTTTCAGTGGAGGACGAAACAATAGCTTGGTGGCAGGAACCCGCCGAAGAAAAACCATTATGGACAGACGACACATTCAAAGCCGAATATGACCGGGCAATGAAGGCTTTCTTCTCGCATCTGGTCGAACTGAATATCAATCTTTATATTGTTGAGCGCGTCTTTGCATTTCCTATTGATCTGCTTACCGGAGGTGATCGGGGAAAGAAGATCTTCTTTACGCAGGTGATTAACAACTTCCTCAATCAAAGCATTCTTCTCGTAACAAAACTCGTCTACGACCAAGGACATGGAAAGCAGAAACCCGTCTATACCCTCAGACAACTCAAAAACAAAGTCAATAAGTCCGTGACGGACAAGCGCCGGGAAGAATTAAGACAGCAGCTTGATATAGTTGATTTTGAGCAAAGAACGGACACTCTTCTAGAGAAAGCAGGAAAGATCCGCAATCATCGAATTGCACACTTCACACCAGAGACGATACTCGGCAGCTTCGATCAAACGACCCAACCTGAGCGGTTACTATTCTCGGATATCAAAGCTCTTTGCGGCGCCCTAAATGATTATTACGAAGCTCTCACCTTTGGCGGCGATTGCCGCATGCTGCCTCTTTCCTATAAAAACAATAACTCTGATATACAGTGGCTTTTAGACAGCGCCGCAAAGAACAGCCTGATCCTTAATATGCCGGAACAGGAGCCTGATCAGTGGGTATACACAAGGCAGCGACTCACTAAAGAGGAGGTTGGCCAACTCAACCACTACCGCAGAAAATTCGGGCTAGAGGAAATATAACACCAGGAAATCGTACACCGGACTGATACTATTATCACGTGCTCCCGCTTATGATTGTAACTTATTATCAATCAGAAAGTGTATTCACCACTTCCCAGAGTCCAAGGTCCTCTCTTTTCAGCTTCATTTTTTATAAGAAAAATTTTAGTGGGGGGTAGTTGGGGAGGTGCAAAAGAGAAGTATTTGAAGCTGACGACCCGGGCGCTGTGATGGCTGTTGATTTTCCTGCGTTGATTAGTGGACTCTGATATTGCCTGTGGCGTCTACGGTTGTCGGATCAGTGGTATCTCCTGCGCCTGGTTGGGAATCGTAAACAACATTGTTTGAAGCGTCTTTGATCTGGAAGCGGATCAAGTCGTTGCCTCCCACGACACTTCCATCAATTCCTGTCGCAAGGAAAGTATAGCTGCCTGAGCCGTTTACTGTTCCACTGCCTTTAAGATATGCTTTTCCATTTGATGTGGCTAAGGATGTTAAAGATGTTGAAACGAAATCAAGGTTAGCGGCTTTAAAGTTCATTTTGACACTTCCTGTTAATGTGTTGCTGTTTGAATATTTAGAGCTTATGCCAAACGATACCTTTCCTGTAGTGCTAGGAGAGGCGCTTGCAGGGTTGTCAAAGCTTCTTCCGCCGGCAAATGATGTGTTAGAATCGTAAACAGCGACATATTGGAAAGTTGAGGTTCCCTGGCCTCCATAATTGTCTGCGACTGTTAGGGTAATAGTATATACCCCTGTTGCAGCATAAGTATGACTGTCTGACACAGACCCCGAACCGTTACTTTCTGTGACCGTTCCTGTAGTTGTATTTCCATCACCCCAGTTCCAAGTGGCTGTATGGGTATCAAGAACATCAGGGTCGGTAAATGATGCGGATGCTGTGATTGCAGTATTGACGAGAACTGGACTTGAGGGTGCGGTGATTGCTCCAACAGTTGGGGGAGTACCCACAGTATCTAGCTCAAAATGGGTTACGGTAGAGTTCGGGGCATAGGCGAAATTCATTGTAGGATCTCCGCCAGTAGCACCGTTATAGCTTGTTGTTTCCTTTGCTACCCCATCAACATAATTAGTTACGATACCATTATTATCACAAACTTTTACTGTATGGTCATTGGTAGAACTGTTAAATGCGAAAGTTTGATAGGGCACAAGATCAGAGCCTGTGGCAAAATTATATATTTCAAGCCTAACAGTAGAGGTATCAAAATGGAAGTCAAACTCACTTGTAAAACCAGTTCCTCCAGTTATCGGGCCGAACGTTCGATTTTGATTGTGCAATCCTAATTCGGGGAATACCTCATTATCAGAGGGGTTCCTTGTAAAATTAATGCTTTCACAATAATAAGTTGGGGAACCAAATTGTGTCATGTCTGTATTAAAACCACCAGCGTTTAGAGTGGATGCAGGACTAATCTTTAGACCCCCCCCGTTGGCGATAACGAGATTTGCATTATTATCAGTGTAGTAACCAGATGCCAGATAATAATCAGTTGGGTTGTATTGTGGAACAGTATCACCAGGAGTACCGTTAAAAGTATCAGAAGTTATAACAGAACTGGCAAAAGCAGGAACAATAGGGAAAATAATTCCTAAAAGGAGAAACAAAGGGAGTGTAAATATGGTTTTCTTCATATTTTAAAAATATTAAGATTTGAAATATCTATATTAAGATAATAACATTATTACTAGGTTGCCTGTCAAGAACCAATAATTTGTGCTCGTTAGATATTACTTTCTATCCACATGCGACGTCCAATTCCTTGGATATACAACCAAACTATCATATACAGACTCTAGCTTTTTTTCACCCTCCTTTTCTTGTATCGTGAAATTTAACACTTCAGGTATCCAGTCTACTGTTTGTCTGCCCTTGGCTCCCAGTGCCAGAGTATAAATTCCTGGACTAAAAATATTTGGGTTCATTGAAAGTGTCAGCGAAATGTTCTTAGTTGTTTTTTTAAGTTTCATTTCTTCTGCCTTGATTTGGGAAGAATAAATTGGAAAAGTGCCATTGCTTAATATTGTAAGAGCGATAAGAAGATCCGGTATATACATCCGCAATTGTCCTTCAATATGGATAGTAAAAATCTCGTCGCCTTCGATAATACTGGTTGACTCTTTTTTACTATTGAGCAATGTTAGTCTGCTAAAGGAGAAGGCACTGTTTGCCAAAGAACTTTTTCGTAGAAATGTCTTAGTTAGATCCACTACGCCTCTTGATGCAACATAATCCCTGGATAGGTATGTAGCTATTACCTTGGCTGTTTGTCCGATCTGAATAATCTTCCCCTTATCTAAAAGTATCGCTTTTTTACACAGATCACCAACTGCTGCCATATTATGACTGACAAAAAGAATTGTTCTGCCACTATTCCCTGCATCACTCATCCTTCCTAGACACTTCTTCTGAAACTTTGCATCTCCTACAGCCAACACTTCATCAACTATGAGAATTTCTGGCTCTAGATGAGCTGCTACTGAAAATGCCAAACGCATATACATACCTGAAGAATAGTGTTTTACCGGCGTGTCCAGGAATTTTTCAACTTCAGCAAAATCGACAATCTCATCAAACTTCTTCCTGATCTCTTTGTGTGCCATTCCTAAAACCGCACCGTTCAAGAAAATATTTTCCCGCCCTGTTAGCTCTGGGTGGAAACCGGTACCTACTTCCAAAAGGCTTGAAATTCTTCCTCGTAGCCGGATTTCTCCTTTGGTGGGAGGAGTCACCCTACTAAGAATTTTCAACAATGTGCTTTTCCCCGCGCCGTTAGCGCCAATTATCCCAACAGACTCACCCTCTTTTACGGAAAACGAAACGTCTTTCAAAGCATAAAATTTTTCAGTTTTCTCTCTGGAAAAGGAAGGTGTTGGGTGTCTTAAAAAATTCATCATTTCATCACGAAGCGACCTATACCGCATCTGATTATGGTAGATGTTGTAGACTTTCGATAAATGAGTAGCAACTATAATGTCCTTCATATGATTTCCACTAAAACAGCGATAACAGGCAGCCGTTTATTATAACAAGAATGGGGGGTCGTCAAAAATACCCATCTGCGCACTTTATGTCTCTTAGCAAATAAGGGGTGATTGTTTTTCTTGAATACTTCCATACAGGACCGCTGTCGGTACTGGGATTAATCTGTGTTTAGTGATATAATTGTTGGGCTTAACGAACAACTATGAGCGATAAAGAGGATATACAGAATTCAATCCTAAAACTTCAGCGTTATATGCGGGCGGTGGATGCGGTATTAGAGTGGCATAATCGTAGGTTGACGCACAGTAAGCCCCTTTTTGACTTATCTAACATACCAGGAATAGAGGAAGTAGAGATTGTTGAATATTATTCCAAGATGGGAAACCAGACTTTCCTCAAGGATCAGTATAATGACATGGCGAAAAGGCTGCTAATGTTGTTTGCTCTCAAGGTAATTCGGGAAGAGGGTAGAGGGGTGGAGGCAATTAATAAGCAGAAACATCTAGAGGTATGGACTAAAATTGTCCGTAAATATACCGTAAGACCATATCTAGTCAAGCGAACCCTACAACTTTTCGATGCGTCAAAGCTAGAGAAGGAGATGTATAATCCTCTTTTGTTCGATTAGAGAAAATTCCTCAATGGCCTTGCGTTGTGGAACGATTTGTCAGAGACTTAGAATATTTGTTTATTCGGTTCCTGATTTTTCTTTTGTATCTTTGAATTGTTCCTTCTTCTTTGTTTTCAAACCAGTGAGTATAGTGGAATAGAAACCATTCAATGGGTTTTGCGGCATACTCTGATATGTACTTCTTTTTAGTCTGTGTTGCGATTAAGTAGATTCCAAGTTCTCTATATTTCTCCATGGCAACGATTTCTCCGCCAAGACCACTGATAGTTTGCATAAATGCCTTATTCGACCAGGCGGCTACGTGTTCTTCATGTTGGTTATTCCAATATTCATTGCAGTTATCGGTAGGGGCGTGGGTTTCTTCGTCAAGAGGTATGGAGACTATGCACCATTGAGATTTCTTAAAAAGTCTTCCTAATGTACTGATGCTCTGATTTTTTCGGATATGTTCAATTACATCTCCTAAGATAATCACGTCGTACGTGATCTTAGGATTAAATTTGCAAACGTCGAGTACAAAAATCTTGTCGTAATATTTTGTTAAACTGAACCGTTCAATATATGGCTTATGGATTTCGATGGCGTGCCACACTTGTCCAGGCTGGCGAAGCAGCTTGCTGTAGGTAGCCCATCCTGGACCAACGTCTAATATAGTCCTCTTAGCAGGAATTTGTTCGAACCACTTTAGTATAGTTAATTTTCCACTTGTTGCGGAGCCTGGCATAATGTGATGTCTGTGTATGGTACGCATCTTATTATAGCATGTCCAAAACAGGTGAACTTGTAGGGGACTTGCTCTTCTATTTGGGGTTTAAGTGTTAAGGCTCAGCTACCTTCGTTGCTTTATCTTCACGCACATAGCGGAATAGGGTAGAGCGGGAGATCCCAAAGGTATTGCATATTCCATCAATGGTATGCTTGTGACCGTTGAGAAACTTCCAACACTAAGCTTTTTCTACATTCGGGCTTCCTCAAATGGCTAGCTGTGAAACGGGGGTGATCGTTACCTGATGGCCGTATCCCCTGAAGAAATTTGCCACGGTCTCAAGTACTTTGCGCTGTTTGGGAAGTGTGGGGGTGCATAACAGCACACTTCCTGTTGGTAGTCGGTTAGCGGCTTCTTTCACCTTGCCGCTTTGGAAAAGCAGGCTGGCCGGAACAATGGCGATGTTATCAGACCTGGCTCTTTGCAGTCTCCCGGGCGGTCTGGTGAAATGGTAGGGGAGTAGATTTCTGTTCATACTATATATATGTTTGTGTGGTGTGTGTCCGCATCACAGTCCGGTATTTTCCATTAGTCTTTGCGCGTTAGCTCTGCCTGCCTCATGAACATAAATCTGAGTTGTTGTGATCTTCTCATGCCCCATCCAGTCCTGAAGAGTGAAAACCGATATACCCTGGCTGGCCTTGTGTGTTGCGAAAGTATGTCTTAGCGTGTGAGGTGAAACCTGGCGCTCAATACCAGCAGCTCTTGCATATTTTGTTACAAGCTTCATAATGCTTCTGGTGGTCAATCCTTTCCCGTCGCGGCTCAGGAATAAATGGCGGTCCAGTGTTCTGGCGCGTCTGTCCAGGTACTCTGAGTTGGCGAGGTAGCTTCTAACCGCATTTATCCCCTTTGTTTCGAGCGGGACTGTCCTGTCTTTGTTGCCCTTACCTCCTCGTACAATTAGCGCCTTACCCCCGAAATCCATATCGCCTGTTTCGAGATTGACCAGCTCTGAAACCCGCAGGCCGGTTTGAAGAAGAAGTTGCAAGATCGCATAGTCTCGCGGCTCTCCGCTCGCGGCAGACACACTTAGTATTCTGGCGTATTCCTCCGGCCTGAGATACGAGCGGGTTTTTTTCTCGCGCTGGGGCTCTTGAATGTTGTCAGCCGGGTTGGTTTGGATTTGTCCGCTATCTTTTAGAAACTTGAAGTACACCCGGATTGATGCCAGTTTTCGCGCCCTGGTGACGCCTGTTCTTTTAAGCTGTGTCAGATGGTAGAGAAAATCTGTTATGTGATGGCGTTTTATGTCAGATGGGTATTTTACCAATCCGTCGCAGTCCGTGAGAAATATCAGGAATTGATTAATGTCTGATAGGTAGGCAAGAATTGTGTTTCTGGATACGTTGCGTCCTGCCAGAATTGCTGCAAACTCTTCCAATGTTTTTGAAAATGTGGTAGGTTGTAAATTGTCCATATGCAAAATCCTTTCTCTGTCCCAAACTATGCCAGAAACCCCGGCCATTGTCAAACACGATGCTCCCCTAAAAATGGTTCGCATAACAGGCGTCCCGTTCCCTTATTGGGGACCTATTTTCCTCTGGTTTGAGCGGGGATGTCTTGAGGGAAGTTCTCATAAGGGCAGTTATGCGAACCTGGGAGGTGGTGGGTCGGTGGGATTGCTACTGCAATGAGACTTTCAAATGCTGTTCTTTGCTATGTCTTTCAATGGCAAGCTGGATAAGTTTGTCAATAAGCTCTGTATAGGAAATCCCCGATGCTTCCCAAAGTTTGGGATACATACTGATATTGGTAAAGCCGGGGATCGTGTTAATCTCATTAACCAGAACCGTGCCATTTTCCTTTAAGAAAAAATCTACTCTCCCCATGCCCTCGCAAGAAAGCACTTTATATGCATGTACTGCAAGGTTTTGTATCAGTTTTGTTGTATGTTCTGAAATCTGCGCGGGAATTTCGAGGCTTGCTCCATTTTCGTCGAGATACTTTGCTTCATAGGAATAAAAGTCGTGATGAACTTCTACTTCGCCAGGAACGGAGGCCACCGGTTCGTCGTTTCCTAAAACTGAACATTCTATCTCACGGCATTTTATATACTCTTCGATCAGAACTTTTCTGTCAAACTGAAAAGCGGTTTGAAGAGCTTTCATAAATTCTTCCTCGTTTCTTGCCTTGCTTACTCCAACTGAAGAACCAAGATTTGCCGGTTTGATAAATACAGGCAGTCTTAATTCTTCTGCTACGCTTCTAAAGCGTAATGTTTCCCCATCGTGAACTGTTATCCATCTTGCTACCGGGATACCTGCTTCTTTGAGCAGTCGTTTCATCACATCTTTATCCATGCCGATTGCAGAGCCTAATACTCCTGCGCCGACAAAGGGAATATTCGCAAGTTTTAATAAGCCCTGCACTGTGCCGTCCTCACCAAAGGGTCCATGCAGAACAGGGAATACGACATCCACAGACGCTAACGGCGAATAGTTTGTCTTAACAAGTGTTTCATCAGGTTTGGCAGCCAGACTGGTGCTAGTCTTTTGTGATTGCGATGGATGTTGAGGACCAAGAAGCAGTTGGGAAGATTTGTGAGAAAGCCATTTACCGGATTTATCAATACCAATAAGACTTACCTCGTATTTTTCTTTATCAATAGCCTCAGCAATATTCTTAGCAGAACGTATGGACACCTCATGCTCGGCAGATTTACCGCCAAATAGAAGTGCAACTCTAATTTTCTTTTTCATACGTTTCAGATTATTAATATTATACTGCTTTGTAGGGTGGGAGCGGTAACAAACCGCTCCCCGTATCTTACTTGTGACTCGTAGCGCTTTTATGGCTCAATGTATGAGTAGAAAGCTTGTCTGCCAGTAACAAGTGAGTCCATTTGGTTCCCGTAGTTGAAATGCCAGAACTCATATGGATAACAGGAAAATCCGGCAGCAACCATCGCGGTTAAGAGTATTTCCCGGTTGTAACATACAAGCATATCCTCTGCTCCGAAAGATTTTCTCTCTTCGCGCAGGTGGTAGAAAGCTCCTGCCTCTTCATCCATCCAATCAAAGGGTACTCCCAAGTTCGCTGGTTTGTCGTTCCTATAAAGCCAAACGTCAATAGAGCCGCCTGTCGCATGGGGGCTTGGAGATTTTGGATCAGTTGACGGCCAACTCACATATAGCGTGTTTGCCTTTTTCAGTTCTTCTTGTTTTGCTTCTGGTAGACTAAGAAACTGACGCTTTATCTGGGCACCAGAATAACAGTTTTGAAACTGCTCTTGAAGATTAAACCTTGAGGCAGTAAAACGCTTCAGATAATACCAGAACAGGTTTTCCTGAAGTTCAACGGATCTCCAACCGTCGTAAACTTTGAGGTCAAATCCCATTGCGTTCAATGATAGCCGCGCAATCAGGAAAAGACCGTATACAGTTCGACGTAAAAAGGTCCGCGTGTCGTTGGTGAGCCTCATCTCTAGTGCATACCAGGGATAACATAGGTGGGGTGGTACGAGCACCAAAGGCTCACCATTATCTTCTATTGGCAGGTTTCGCCAGTTTCCGGTTTCATATGCCTGTTCAACCTGAGCGCGTAGTTCGAGAAGTCTAGTCTGACCGTTGAATGCCATTTACGGCTTCCTTTCCTAAGTTAACGTTCTTGTGAAGACACAGAGTCTTCACAAATAAAAAAGCACTCTCAAATGAGAGTGATTATCTCTCTACAGTAAAGAGATAGTGAATTATATCAATAGTGTAATTAAAATGCAAAAAGGGGGTAGGTACAACACTGCTGCCACCTGCGGCCACTTAACCAGCAGGGAGGTTGGCGAAAACGGTTCATATAACACTGGAATTCGGGGTCATTGGTGAACCTGTCTTGTGGTGTTTCGAGCGGGGGTGTTTTTGATACTACATCTAGGCCACCAACTGGCCCTCATGATGATCCTCAAGACCTGAGCCAGTTCGTGTGAAAAAATGTTACTCTGATTAGGGCCACCTGTGTATTTTTCCTCAAAATGTTCCACTGGCTCTGATGTTATTGTAGACTTAATCCCCGCACTGTTTGTTGCTTCGCACGCAATTCCCCATAGTTCAGCTAAGCGCGGATTAGCGGAAGTTTGGTATAATAAGCTCAGTATAAAAGGCAGGTGAAAAATTTTACTAAGAAAGCTGGGTTTATCGTGGTTCCAAATACGCTAGAGGAATGGACGCTAGACACTATCTCTCAGTTATTAGTCGGAGGTTATAAAGAGGCAGAGAGTTTCGACTTTAAGGAGTCGCTTCCTGAAAAAAGCAACCCCAAACACAAACTGGACTTAATAAAAGACTGTTGTGCATTCGCAAACAGCTTTGGCGGATTTCTGGTATTTGGCGTGTCAGATGATATTTCTGCTTCTGTTGAAAGCTGCTTAAAGGGTATCACAGCAAAGGAATTTCTAACCGATTTTGGCAATTATCCCTCACAGTGTACGCCTAGTGTTAAATGGAATTATAGAAATCCCCCTATACCTCTCAAGAATGGCAACACAATTTATGTTATTGAGATACTCAGAAGCTGGGATGCGCCCCACTGTTATGAGGACAACAAATCCGTTTCTAATCAGTGGTATTGTTTCCCGAAGAGAACAAACAAGGGTAACGAATATATGAGTTACGAGGAGATCAGGATGTCCTTTCTTCAATATTACGAAAAAAGATTGAAGCTCCAACTGTTACGTTCTGAACTACAGACCATCAAGGATAACGCAGGGGGACTAAGGCGTTATGCAGAAAGTGCAGCAAACCCTCCCCCATTAGGGGAATTTAGTCTAACAATTCTTGAGACAACACTGGCGGATACATACACCATTTTGATGAGTGAAGTCCTATTACTAAGCCAACTTACACAAATTCGCCGTATGTGTGGACGGGTTAACAACAAATTGCAATCAGTACTGCCTGTTTACTATCTGCCCATGAGCGATACGAAATCGGTTTTTCTCAAACACAACTCCGATGTTACCGTGTTATGCGATGATATCATCTCGGCAGCCGATACTGCGCTCCTGGCGCTAGATAAAGTGATATCCGATAAGTAGGCATACTTCCGCTAAGAACGCCTTAGTCGAACTATTCCCTAGAGAATACAGGTGGTGTAAGTGGCCCTCATGAGTAACAAATGGCCCTCATTCTGAGGATCATTTTCAAAAGCTCATCTAAAAAATGGACTTGATGCAGAGGAACTTTTGGCCCTGGTGTTGAGGATCAAAAACACGGGGGATCGGGGGAGGTGGTTAATATAATGTGGGCTTATACGAACCTAAGCTCAACAGTGTGCTAAAATGAAAACCATGAAGCGCACACTTTCGACACTGCGCGATGTGAATAAGGATGAAATAACTATCCAGGAGTTTTTTGACTTTTCTGGTATAAACGCTGAGAACAAACGGCAAGCTCAAAAGTTGGGACACGACTGGATAAAGGTTGAGGTTACCCCCGCAAGTTATGCAGCTTCGCTTCTGTCTTGCTTTGCCTTCTCAAGATGAGGCATCATAGTGTCATAATCTCTACCTGTTGCAGACTTGAGGGAAGCTTTATAGGCTTCAAAATATGCAGGGTGGGTAAGAACATTAATATTAGACTGACTAATAAAAGGTAACTTCACATTCCTCTTTCCTCTTGCTCGTTTTGCAGCCTCTTGATAGGTATATCGTATTGCAGGAAAATATAAAACATCTTTGTCACCCAGCGCGGCAAATGTAGGATCAATAATACTCCCGTCTTCTAGCTCTATCCATCCATGTTCTATATTAAGGTGAATTTCCATATCAGGAATTGCCCATCCCTCCACATACCAACCTTTTTGTAAATCCTCATTTGTGAAGAAAGCCAGGAGCGCGTTGTACCAGCAGGCTTTTTTCTCAGCTCTTATTTGTTTGGCGACTGCAAATGAACGGTTAAAATCTAACATAGGGCAAATTATACTATAGTCGCTGGCTGTTTGTTTGAGAACACAAAGTTAGAACAGGGCTAGATAACCACGATATGGAAAGTGGTGTTTAATTGCCAGCGATCTGAAAGCGTACGAAATTTCTCCATTACTACCGGAAGGTCAGTTAGTATAACTCAAGGGATGACCAACCCTGAAATGGCGGCGCGTAGACATTCACGATTACTTTGTAGTATTTGCCTTTGACTGGAAAGACTTTTTGTACATGTTGGTTCCATTGCTCACTCCCAACCACAATACCTCCTTCATCTGTCCATGCGCTTTTATCGTCAGAGTATTGAAGATCAAACCCTCCTGTTCCTTCTTCTGATTCTCCATCTATGACGATCTGCCTGCGGTTACTCGTGTCAATAATGTCTGATTGCTGGCCATTTGTGAATTGTTGAGTAGTGAAGACATCAACTTCTCCGGTGTTTTGCAGGGTTTGGATTTGTGTCGGGATAGGGGATAGAGTTGCGTTGATCGCGTTAATACTTTGGTCTTGTTCCTGAGATTTATAAAACACGTAGCAAAGAAGCGCTGTCTGGTTGGAGATTAGTTTCTTACCGCAATTTTCGTCGATGTATTTTTGAGCTTGGGTGAGGAAGTCTTGACTTGAGGCGTAGGCTACTGCGGAGAAAAGGAAAATGGAGAGGCCTGCGGCGATGATGTATTTTTTACGAAGTTTCATTAGGGTAGGGTATTTATATCCTTTTTTTGTCAGAAACGCAAATGGTTGGGGTCTACTTTAACTTTTCGGGGCGTTGCTCAGAAATAGCTTAGTTGCCACCTCTGCAAATAAACCGAGTGTTTTTATAGCTCATTGAGTTTTGCAATCTGCTTAGGAGTGCGATAATCAATAATTTCCGTAGCTTTGAGCGAGTTGCAACGCGAGCAAAGTACCTGTAGGTTCTCTGGATTCGGGCTTCCGCCTTTAACAATCGGCACGACATGATCGATGGCAAGACGTACGGCTTCCTCTTTTCGGTGACACGCGGCGCATCGAAAATCAAAAATCTGCTTGACACTCATGCGCGTCTCCTCGCTCAATTTGGCATCTTTGCGATTCTCGTAAGTCCTACGTGCTTTCTGTTGTGCGCTCTGTTTGCAGTAATCTACATAGCGCTGAAAGCTTTCCTTATAGAACTCACCATCTTTGGTATCCAGGCAATCACTGCAAACACTTGTAATAATGCGTTTTCTAAAAACCATTGGGAACGCTTGCACACAGAGCGTCCTTTTACACTTCATGCATGTATGTTTTAAACAGCCGTTGCACCCGTTAATATGATAGCCTCGCAAGGATTGTTGCAAATCGATGCAACGGTCACAGGTATATACAGCTCTGGAATTAGTGGTAAACTCAGGCTCACAGTAAACGGTGAGGCATTGATAACAATAACGCGGTGTGCATAGACCATCAATGCATGTATGTATGTGATACTTTATCCTGCGTTTCCTATAGCGATCAAAGTCTCTGAACTCATCTTTTCGCATGCGTTCTAAAGGGTCGCGAGCGCGTGAGTGCCCTCCCCTTAGCCGTTTATACTGACCAAAAAGTTGTACAAGCTGCTCATTTTCTTCTTCCCATGTGAGAGCAATCATGGTTGGTCTCATCCCTTGCTACAATTTAAAGTGCTGGTAAAATTTTCCAAGATAAAGGCTAAGTAAAGTGTCGGCTGGTGGCAGAAACGTCTGCATAGGGCCTACTTTAAGCGACGTGAAAGAGATTTAACTGTAACATTGTTAGTACTCTGTTTTGGAAGTTGGCAGTTTTTGGGCAAAACCTCCACATCTCTCAAATTTGCGTCGTTCATCTAAAGATACTCTGGTTTTCCGTACAAAGAACTATGGGGAGAAACCCAGTCGGCCTCTCAAAGAGTTAAGTATACTTCGAGCAAGCGGAAGGAGCGTCAATCCTGCTACCATGCGTAGTTATGGAAAGATGTATATGAAACTTGTCCTCTGCGGCGTAGCGGTGAACCTGGGGTATCTGCTTGGGCAAGTACCCACAATCGTCTTAATAGTCTTCGTAGTTTGTTGCTTTACATTAGCGGCTTTGGTGCTATTCAGTGAGTCAGCCTGTGACCGGCTCATTCGTATACTAAAGGTTCTGCTAGGAAGAAACGACAGAGTACCAAGACAAAAAAGACGGTAAAGTTCACAGCTATGCAAAGATTGACTTCGGTGTAAGCTGGGGTCTTTCTTTTTGACCTTCAGGTAGGAATTACTGGAAGGCCAAAGAAAGTCGAGGGTGACGCTTGTTCACTGAAACTTTTTTCTAATCTCTTCAATAGCCTTATTTAACGCTGTCATACGTTCAGTCGAGCCGCCTCTGTCTGGATGAATGTTTCTGACTTTCGCCTTATACGCTGCTTCAGCCACTTCCAATGAGGCACCTGGTCTGATCTCCAACAGTTCATAGGGATCTGCTACTTGCATGGGCGATGCCAGTTGCAAATACGCGCTTTCAAGAATATCACTGATACCGCGCCGCTCATTGAGTCGCATGGCTTCAACAGCTAAATATAATACCCGCAGATTATCCACTGCCCGGTGTTGCTTGCCCATCACAAGCGTTACCGGCTTTCCATTTTTGTGATAAGTAAGCTTGATTGTCCGGTCTTCTTCTTTTTGGTACCCTGCATCGGATCGCGCCCCTTTTGGATAGTTGGTTTCCCATTGGGTTATTCCCCAGAGTTGCATCTGGTCTTCTAACTCCTCCATGGTTTGGTGCCAGGTCTTTTTTGTGGTGAGTGAGTAAGAATTATCGTTCATATTGGGGTAGTACCAACGTGCCTGTCACCAGCCGCTGTTGGATACAGTGTTTACTCAATCATTCTGTTTCTTACAGCTATAGCTCTTAATTTATCTACGCTGCCATAGCGGTTAGAGCGGGTTGGTTCTGCTTTTGAAGCCATGTTGTTATTTCGTCGGTGCTTATTGTCCAGTCATCTTTCCATGCTGAGACGACATTCCATTTGAATCGCTGGTGATATTCCCATGCCTGGGAGGGTCGGGAGTGGAATTTTTTCAAGTATGCGGTGGTTAAGTATCTCTCTTTGAAGTAGTGAGCGAGAATGGATAACGCCAGGTCTGCTGGGCCGCTGCCTCCGTAGCCCCATTCAAATCCACTGGGGCTGTGATAGATCACGTGTCTAAGAGTCCGGTGGTTGGCTAAAACGTGATTGCCTTCCTCGTCTCGCCAGCCTCGATAAATAGTAACACGTGCGCTGTTCATAGCAGGGCGATTATACAATTGCCTGGTTGCTGTTCGCAATAGGGAAGTGGTCATACCTATAAGTAGACATTATGGATAACGGGGATTACTTTCTAACAAAAAGGTCACCTTTTTACAGTGATCTTTTTGGGCGAATAAAAAGCCATGCCACGCCGCGTTAGGATATCTTTATTATATCTGCTACCTTTCTGGTAAAGTTCCTCATTCCATATTTACGCCTCCGAGGAGCTGTTAAATCCTTCGCCTAGATTTACCAGATTTGTAGCTAGAGGCGATGAGTAAAGTTAACATAGCATCACCTCCGATCCAAAGAAATTATATCACCTATGAAACGCCGGTGCCAGTTGCATTACAATCTAGCCGAAAAACATAGTAGTGGCTGGATAAATTATGGATATAGAACTCACTATAAAAAATTATCGTTGCTTTTCTGATGCTAAACCCGCTCGTATCACAATTAAGCGGGGTTTCACTGCATTTATAGGTATTAACAACTCAGGCAAGTCATCAATTCTCAAATTCTTTTACGAGTTCCGTCATCTCTTCCAACTATTATCAAGCACCGCAATTGTAAATAGTTTAAACGGTAACAAACAAGGCTTTAATTTTCCACCGGAAATCATGGATCAAGAAGAAGTATTCTGCAACCTTAATAACCGTGATCTCACAATACAAATTCAATTGATACCAACGGATGGAACAGAGAAAGTAGCTCCTCCTGTGCTATCTAAACTTGCTGTCATCATTCCAAGGGTGTCTAACACATGGACTTGTAAAATGTACCTTGAAAACAGAGAAGTACCAGCAGGAAATTTGAGTTGGAAGGACAACGACCACCTATACCGTGAGAATGAAATGTTAGCAGATTTATCTCAAATGTTCAAAGCTTGCGGGTTGCTTGGCAATATGGCCTATATACCTTCCTTTAGGAATACAATTAATGTTGGCTCATCTAGCAGCTACTACGACATCCCTGTCGGACAAGCATTCATAACTCAGTGGAACGCTTGGAAAACGGGACCTATAAAGAGATATCAAGAGAGCGCATATCGAGTTCAAGAGGACATTGCGAAAATCTTTGAATACTCACAACTAGAAATCAATGCCTCGACGGATGGACAAAGGTTGCATATGCTGATAAATGGAAAGAGTTATAAAGTCTCTGAGCTTGGCTCAGGTTTGACCCAATTTTTCCTTGTCCTGGCAAGTGCTGCCATGCGTCCTTCATCTCCATCTTTTATTCTCATTGACGAGCCGGAAATCAATCTTCATTCCTCGCTCCAACTTGACTTCTTAACAAGACTGACCTCCTATGCCAGTCATGGAATACTATTCGCCACCCATAGTGTTGGTCTCGCACGGGCTAGTGCCGATCACATCTATTCAGTTCGCCGCAATCCTGACGGTCAAAGCGAAGTCACTGATTATAACAGTACACCACGCCTGGCGGAATTTCTTGGTGAACTCAGTTTTGCTGGGTATAAAGAACTTGGCTTTGACAAAATTTTGCTTGTCGAGGGTTCCACAGAGGTCAAGACAATCCAACAGTTCCTTCGCTGGTACAAAAAGGAGCACCAGATTGTGCTGTTACCAATGGGAGGGGATCAAATGATTAATCCAGAAGCCGGGGTACAGCTAGAAGAAATCAAACGTATTTCGGATAACGTCTGCGCCTTAATAGATAGTGAACGCTCTGCTCTTGGTGAGAAGTTAGAAGCGAGAAGAGCCGCGTTTAAAAAACTCTGCGACGATGCAAATATCAAATGCCACGTCCTTGAGCGTCGGGCGATTGAAAATTACTTCCCCGATTATGCGGTAAAAAAGGTAAAAGGTGATACATACCGTGCTCTACAAGAGTATGAGCAATTCAAAGATCCTTTCCCTAAGTGGGCCAAATCCGAGAATTGGCAAATAGCCAAAGAAATGGCTCCTGGGGATTTGGAAAATACTGACCTTGGGGTATTTCTCCAATCGTTGTGATTAGTCGCACAATTTATGGTTTCCACCGTGGGTCATTCCGGGAATCAAGATGCAATAGTGGTTGTGTTGTGCTGGTGTGGTGTTTCAAGCGTTTCGATGACAACTTTTTTGATGCGATGGCGGTTACGCCTGCCCTCGCGGATCGTCTCAGCTTCCAACACGCCTGTTGCGATCCACCGCCTGACAGTCGTGGCTTTTACTCGCAGTCGCTGTGCTACTTCTTCCGGGGTCAAGTAGTCTTGTTCCATATAAGAACAAACGTTTTAATTTTACTCCTTAGCGTATATGTACGCAGAATTCGGGGTGGTACCCTAACTAAATCTCTTTTTTGCATCTTTTACCATAGATTCAAGGTATTCAACGTACATTTGGCATAATTCATAAATTGACTTGCCACTACAGTCTTTGCCTAAATGCGAAGTGGGGGGATTACTAAAGTTTATATAACTTCCGCCGATATCAGGTGGGATTGCTACATAATATTTCTCAGTACTACCATCAGGTAACTTTATGTCCCATCCACTACCACCTATTTCATCTCCCATAAAAAAGCCTTCTGTTTCAAAAGGTGGTCGTTCGATTCTTGCAAAGCTTTGAGGAGAGAGATTATTTATTATCGTACTTGTCCCAAATTCAGTTGTACCTTCTTTTAGTACTTCTGATCGTAGTTCATAGAAAAACCTCATGAGAGGATCGTTTTTCATTTCCTGAGCATATGGATCGTACCAGCTATTGAATTCCGGTTCTACACTTCTCAAATTCTGCAAAACATTTGTTACGCTTCTTCCCCACACTGCTACATTGTATATTCCACTTATTCTTTTATTTGGGTCCTTATCCTTTAAATCCCCAAGGCTATTCTTGGTAATCAATAAAACACGGTCTACGTCTTTTAGCTTATCCGCTGTTTTCTTAGACATCATAGTACTCCATATATAGACGGTATTTTTATCGTTTTTTCCTGGCTGCGTTTCGCCTCGCTTCTCGATTAAGGGGAGGTGCGGGCTGTTGGGTTGGCTGTTGAATTTGCTGTGTCGGAACATTAACTTGTACCATGCCAATTAGTGCTTCATGCTGGCCGTTCTCCACAATCTTATATGCCATTGTACCCATAAAGGTTTGCATAATTGCGATATGCAGGTCGCGAACTGCTTCATGTAAGTCGGGAACTGTACGCATATCAAGAATGTTGACCTCTAGCTCTTGCAACTTAGCCATGCCTACATACCGTTCATGCGAATGGAAAGCATTGTGATCGGCAAGATAGTCAGCTATTCGTTGCGCCTTTGTAGTCGCACCTGGATCACCAGCAAACATATAACATTGTAGCCATTTAGTCACTAGCTCTTTTGCCAGTTTAAGGTGATTATCGCATTGTACTAACAAGGATGGGCCGAACCAGTTGAGAATGGGCACCCATACTGGAAGATTTTTAGGGTCTTGATTTATCTCATCTTGAGCATTTTTGAACTGATCTTTAATAGCTTGTACAGGAGAAACTATGACTCTTCCATCCTGTACGAATATCATTTGCGGGTCAATTGGGCCTAACTCCGAACGATCATCGAGAAGTAGCTGCTCGCCTGACATTGCCATCATTGTAGCAGCACTTTTTGCAACGTTGGGAATAATGAAGCGGATATTGGAGAAACGATTTCGTAACAGCTCAACAATTGACTCTGTTGCTTCGGCTGACCCTCCTGGGCTATGCAGAAGAATATCGATACCTTTTCCTTGTGGAAGATTGCGCGTTACCTCGTCAAAACTGTCTTTATCAGCAAGCGAGATAGACATTAGGTTACTGGCGAATTGAGCTTTGGCAGGGTGTGGCGTTATGAAATCTGCGGCGTAGACTAACAGCGGTCGCCGTGTGATTTGCTGAACCGTACCTATTTTCTGACGGCGTACGATATCGAAGGCATCTGGTTTGTTATTTTGAGCCTGAATTTCCGCACTAATACTATTCCAATTTCCCATTAACTACTTATTGTCCAATCTACGCTGTTGCGCACTACTAATCTGTCTTATCCAATCTCATTGTAGAACTACTGGTATATATCCTGGTACCATTGAGAGCGTATAAAGCTTGTTGATATTGGGTCATGGTCATACCAAAGAGTTCCATCGCCTCAGCGACTTTAGGGTTTTCTTTCTTAAAGTCTGCCATTTGCTTCGCAAGGTTGGTTTCACGCTTTCTGTTTTTTGCCATATTCCGTTCCTTTCGAGTGCTAAGGCGATATCATGGGGCTTATTCTTAACTGCAATCCTAACAGGATACGGTACAAATGTCAATCTACCCGAAGCCTAGTTCTGCCTGCTCTGCATCAGGCTGAAGGACTCGCTGCGCCTGCTTGAATGTGCCAAACTGCGGGGGCATTTTTACTTCTGCGTTGTGGAGCAGCTCGTCAATGGTAAGAATTTGGATGCGGGGATATTCCTTATTCCAGCCTGGGGAATGGTAAAACCCTGCGCTTACCGCCTCAGTTGTCATATCACGAGTAGATTCTTCCAGCGTGATAAAAACACCCATAGCCGCTTGCTCTCGTTGGAGCGTGCCTTTCAGATCGCGGATATGGCTTGAGTTGACATGGCCTGACTTCACCTGCACCAGTACTCGCTTTGCCTTGCCGCTCTGATCGTCTATAAAGGCGATTACTCCATCAATACCCTGATCGCTTCCTTTCTTGCCCTCTCTGCTTCCAGCTTCGCCGCCTAGTGGCCGAGCGCGGATCAGAGAAAGCGACCACCATTGGAATTGATAGCGGTCTTCTTGGGCAAGTTGCCGGGCAGAGCCTATATCTTTTGGCTCTCCAACGACTTTAAATGTGATGCCTGGAAACATCGCTTCCATACGGTATTTTTGGAGAGCAATGCTCAGGTGAGTTATATCAATCCCTACCCATTTTCGGCCTAGCTTCTGCGCTGCTGCGATTGCAGTCCCACAGCCACAGAAAGGGTCAAGTACCACATCACCTGGATTGCTGCTGGCCTGGATAATTCGCTCTAAAAGAGCAAGGGGTTTTTGCGTTGGGTAGCCAAGCCTCTCTCCTGCTGTTGGGCCGAGTCCTATATCTGTCCAAATATCTTGCATCGCTGGCCCTCCTGCTTCATCAAGATATACTTTATACCCATCTTTACGAGGTCTTCCATCTCGCTGTAACAGAATACGGCCAGCATTGTATAGCTGCTCTAGCTCCTCAATTGAAAAGCGCCATTGTCGGTCTGGGCCTGGATGTGTTCCACGCCATTCGATGGTACGAGTTGGTGAAAAATGTGGTGCTGTTAAATTTTCTGCACGAAAAGGGCCGCGATCATCCTTATATTTATAGCGGCTTAGTTGCTCCTCTGAATAGGCTCCTGGAACATGATGAAAGACTTTACTCGCAGTTTTTGAGTAAAACAAGAGGCGGTCTTGAATGCGCCCATACCGCTTTGGATCATTATGAGCAGTAGTACGTTTCCATGTGATCTCATTCAAAAACCGCTCAGGGCCGAAAATAGTGTCCAAGATGACTTTAAGATAGTGGCTTGATGTTGGGTCGCAATGTAAATATAAGCTACCTGTTGGTTTTAAGACTCGGTGTAGTTCAATGAGTCGAGCAGCCATCATAACAAGATAGGCCATCATTTGATTAGTGCCAATGAAATCACGAAGAGACTCTATCATTTTGGCGATATGATCGGGTGCTTCTGTAAGAAGTTCTGTATAGGTATGCTCTGCTTCTAAATTCCAGTGCCAGGTATCTTCAAATGCTTCAATTTGTGCTTGGCTCTCTGTGCCGTGTTCGTCCTTAAACAGGACGTTATAGTTTCGGTTGGAGTTAAAAGGCGGGTCAAGGTAAATAAGGTCAACGCTATTGCTTTGGATGTGTTCGCGCAAGATGAACAGGTTATCGCCGTAAAATAGGGTGTTCTCTGTGATTGGTCGTGGTGCCATGCTCTCTCCCGCTTCCGTCATAGTTTCCAACGCAGTATAACATAATTTGTGCGGGGTTTATAGAATGTTACCTTTTGGCTCCCTGCATCTGCAATTTCTTGAGATACCGTTTATATATCACCCTTCGCCTCTGAGACACTGCTGCGAGCGGTTCTTAAAGTAGCGAGAGACCGGGTTGTTTTAATTTAATAACCTGGCTTGTCGAGGTTCCTTATAACGTTCAATAACTTCAGGATAATCATTTCTTGGGTTCTTCGCATCATCAGGAACTCTCCATGACTCCATAGCTCCTGACGGATAGGGTTTGAGCATTGGCAGGACCTGTTCGGGCTCTGTTAAATCAGGGTTTAACCATTGTTTTTCTTGGTTTCTAGGCAATATCGCCGGTTCCCGGTCATGGTGTTTGCCTACATCTGCATTTGGATCTGTCGTGATAATCGTGTAGGTGAAAAGCTCTTCCTTTGTCTTCGGGTCTGTCCAGATATTATAGAGTCCGGCGAGTGCAAAGATTTCCTGGTCTTTTAGCTTGAACAGATACCACGGAGCTTGTTTAGGTTTAGGGAAGTGAATTCTATCAGGTTCAAAAAAATAGGTTGCTGGAATAAGGCATCGCTGTTTTGGTACTGCCACTTTATAGATTCCTTGCATTAAGTGGTCATCCCGGGCGTTGAAAGTGCTGAATTTTAACCGTTTCTCCGGTGCCCAACTGGGGATGAATGACCAATACATATACCTGATCTGCACTCCATCAGCAGTCATATAGATTACCGGGTTCATCGTTCCTATATGTCTGTTCCAATGAGGTTTGAAGTTCTCTAAAGTATTTTCGACATCAAACCGTTTATAAATTTCCCTTTCCTCTTTTGTAGAATATCCGTAAGCTCCGCACATAATAACAGGGGTAGTATATCAAATCCCGGTGTGGCGGGGAAGCAGCACAACGTTTACCCGCTTGACAGTGAACATTTGTTCACTTATTATTGACCGGCATTAGATAAAAATACGAAAATATGATCGAGAGAATAGCTGAGAAGGTAAGTGTGATAACGGTTCATTCGCAGGAGCGGAAAAGTGGCGAGCGGGGGACCAGGGTTATGCCGCGAAAGATTAGGTGGCAGGGGAGGGAGTATATTATAAATAAGCTTGGGTATCATCACACTGTCAGAGAGGGCAGAAAGCTTCTTCATAAGTTCTCAGTCTCAACAGGAACGATTGATTTCAGGTTAAGCTATGACACTGAAACTCTCGATTGGGTGTTGGAGGAGGTGTCTGATGGCCTCTAATGGACTTGCCGCTTAACCACAACCAGCCTCTCATCATGCACGTTGATCTCAACTCGTGTTTTGCAACAGTGGAGCAGCAGGCAAGCCCTCTACTTCGCGGAAAACCAATCGTGGTTGCCGCGTACAACTCGCCAAACGGCTGCGTGGTTGCGCCATCAATCGAGGCAAAACAGTTCGGAATAAAAACGGGAATGACTGTCAGGGACGCAAAAGTGCTGTGTCCTCTTGTGATTGTAAAAACGCCAGATCCTCCAAAGTACCGCGCAATCCACCTTCAGTTTAAGAAAATCTTTCAGGACTATTCGCCGGATGTGGTGCCCAAATCAATTGACGAGGCGATTATTGACTTTACGCATACCTACGCTCTTCATAAAAAAAGCCTGACTGAAATCGGGATGGAAATAAAAAGGCGGATGAGAGAAGA
>WNFD01001520.1_pt1 | contig 23478 bp, 17 predicted proteins | sample 5400491 | NCBI WGS metagenome assembly WNFD01 (sample SAMN13153343, study PRJNA577476) | soil metagenome | isolation source: 120 cm saprolite under Douglas fir tree site 2 hole 2 replicate 2 | place: USA:California | collected 2015-04-18
GCCCGAGACTGCAAATGGATGTCTGGTTCTGCCGAGCGCAGGAACCGATGCCGAGAGGCACACTGTTGCGCGTAGAACATCCTGAAACTGTTGATTTGCACGCTCTCCCGAGCGTGCCCGGGACACCCGTGCCTTCACTTGACAGATGACTGGGTCGAAAATCGCGTTCGTCAGGCCGGACCTCCTATAGGCTCGACTCGGTAGCCAAGCATTCTGAGTTTCCGGATCATTCTTGCCGTATGGCGTTGTTGGGACTGTTTCGACACTGCAGGGCCGCGTTCTTCATACCGAACGCCGTTATGCAAAATTATCCAGATCAAGTGACAGAGGCGATGCGCAATTACGCCGATTGTTTTGTTATGTCCCAGGCGCGGCACTAGACGACGGTACACGATCTCGAAGATGCTCCCCTTGCGTTTGACAGCAGCATTCGCAGCTTGATTGAGAATGCGGCGCATCTGGCGGTTGCCCTTTGGCGAGTGCCGGCTGCGGTTCACGCCCGCGCTCTCTTCCTTTCCCGGGCATGCCCCTACCCACGAGGAGAGCTTTTCGGCTGAGGGGAAGGTCGCTGCCTTGGCACCCACTTCGGCGATAATCTGTTGCGCCGAATCCACTCCGAGCCCGGGGACTACCGCCAGCCTCTCGACTGCATCCTGGTGCCGCTGGAGCAGACTTGCGATCTCCTGCTCCAATTGACGGATCTGCTGCTCGACGAATTGCAAGCCCTCGATCGTCATCTTTACCAGCCGGCGATAGACTGGGTTGAGCTCCGTGCAGGCACCCAGCGCGTCATGCAGCTGTGCCGGCGTGGCGCGCAAGCGCTGATCAGCCAAGGCGGCCAGAGCCGCGGGATCGGTTTCTCCGTCCGCTAGCGCCTTGAGCATACGACGTGCACTGGCGCCCAACAGATCTGAAACCAAACTGGACAACTTGATATGGGCTTCTTCCAGCAGTGCCTCCAACTGGTTCTGCAGACGAACCTTGTCACGAGTCCGTTGATACCTTGTGCGGGTTAGTGTTCACCACAGGCGTTGTTCGGCATCGGGCACGAAGCTCAAGACTAGCTCCTGTGATACGAGCCGCTTCACCAAACGTTCGGCGTCTCGAAAATCTGTCTTGCGCCCGCGCCGCCCGCGATTGGACAAGGCTTGTGCCAGATGTAGTGTCCCCGACATCCGCCTTGCACCTTCCCGACTCTGACACATCGCCTTCCAAAATCGCTCCAGCGCTCCCCAAACAGGCTTCCAGTATTGCGCGGTCGATTCCATCACCACCTCCTCGACCTGCCGCTCGATGAGCCATTCCGACAGCACGCGCAACTGCTCAGGATTGCTGCCGTACCAGCGTCGCTCAAATTGATATTCGTCTTCGACTTCGACGTCAGCCACAACCACGGCCAGCCTCTTTTTATGGACATCGATTCCCGCCATCCTATAAGGCATAGGCTTCCTCCTGGGTGGGAATGGAGAACGTGCCGGGCTTACATTAACCTGGGTCTCGGGCTATCGCCGCTCCCACAGGGGAGAGACAACGCACCATTTATTCGCTCGATCACGCACGCTCCGGATCAAACTTACATTCGGCTTTAGCATCTCCACTGTCATTTCGATCTCGCCACTCCCAGCCGTTCTGGATTATTACTTGGAATTAAGCGATTTTCATAGAATTTCGCGGGCCGAAGGCCCTACTCAACTTACATGGATGTCGGTAAACCGGAAGTTGACCGTGCTGTAAATGCAAATCAATATAGTTAGTGCAAAATCGCCTCTCATGAACGATCTGCGCTCCAAATTCTTCTGAGCTTTTGTCTTCGAGTGTTTACGCCCTCCTGGGTGACGGCTATGATGCACTTTACATGGATATGGGAGAAGCCTTGTGTTAACACGAGCAATCGTGCGGAGCCTCGTCACCCGGCACGCTCAACCTCAGGCACCTTTGAAGCGGCCTGGGCTGTGCATACTGTTGAGTTTTCTCTTCGTCTTTGCCTGTTTCAGACCTATGACGATTAGGGCCCAATGCGCCGGCATAGCCTCAACGCCGGGCGCTGCTGCTGATTGTGCCGCCCACGCGATTCCGGTGGATACCATCGCGAAGCTTGACCCGGTCCACCCATACACACTCGCAGAGCTGATCGACATCGCCGAGCACAACAACCCGCGCACCCGCATCGTCTGGGAGCGCGCCAAGCAGAAGGCTGACGAGCTGGGCATCGCAAAAAGTGCATATTACCCCGTGCTTGCAGGAGTAGCGGCTTTCTCTGATGAACGCATCATCAATCCCTTTCCTAAGCCTCTGGCTCCCCGCGGCTACACCATGGTCGAGATACCGGCCGTCGTGCCCGAGGTTACGCTCGACTACCTCATCTTTGATTTCGGGAAGCGAGAAGCAAAGGTTGATGCCGCGACGGCCGGGAAGCTCGCCGCAGGCGCCCACTTCATCCAGACCAACCAGCAGGTCGCCTTCTCCGTCGCCAGCGCATACTACAAGCTGCTCACTCAACAGGAACGTCTCGAAGCCGCACAGCAGACTCTGAAGACCGCCCAGACGACCCAGGAAGCAGCCCAGGCGCAGCTCCTCAACGGCCGCTCCACGCTACCTGACGTTCTGAACGCTCGCGCCGAAACCTCGCAGGCCGTCTTCGACCTGGAATCAGCCGACGGCGATGAGAAGATCGCACGAGTCACCCTGACTGAAGCGCTTGGCGTCGAGCCCTCGCCAGACATCACCATCGACGGACAGAAGAACGCTCCCCTCCCCGACGCTCTGACCATGCCGATCGATGCGCTGATCGACCGCGCCATGACAGACCGCCCAGACCTCATGGCACAGGCTGCGCAGATACGTGCCGCCGACGATGCGATACGCTCCGCGAAGTCCGAGTACCTTCCGAAGATCGTCCTCTCGGCCAACGCAGCGCAGACCTCCATCTGGCCCACCGTGGACTACGGCCAGCTCGGCAATGCAAGCGAGCCAACATGGTCGGCCGCGCTGGCCGTGGAATGGCGGCTCTTTGACGGAGGAGCGCGCAAAAACGAGCTCGCTACCGCCAAATCGCAGAAGCGCGAGGCCCAGGACGAGCTGCGCGAGAAGCGCGATCAAGCCACGCGCGAGGTCTGGACGACCTACATAGCCTTCCGCTCGGCGCTGCGTAAACAGCAGGCTGCCGTGGCGCTCCTCGATTCCGCCAATTCCTCCTATTCGGCCTCGCTCGAGGCCTACAAATATGGTGTGAAGAATCTTATTGATGTGGTGACAGCTGAAAGACAGTTGGCGCAGGCTCGTTATTCCAGCGTCTCAGCTCGTTCACAGCTCTTTCTCGAAGCGGTCGATCTCGAGTTCAGCACCGGCAATCTGCTGCGGCCTCAACCACCTGCAACAAAAACATCAACCCCGCAACCCCAGGATGCTCAACCACGATGACCCGAAGAACCCTGATCCCCGCTCAACTGATCTGCCTGCTGTCCGCTGGCTGCGGTCGTGCACCGTCGGTCGATATCATCGGCTCTTTCTTCCCTGTCTGGATGGTCTGCCTGACCATCGCCATCGTTCTTGCCTCCATCCTGAGGCTCGTGTTGCTGCGGTATCAGTTCGAGTCGGAGATCGGACCGGTCGCCCTCTTCTATCCCTCCGTAGTCATCCTGCTTAGCTGCTTACTGTGGTTGATCTTCTTCCGCTAAGGACATCGTATGGATCAAGAGACGCAAAGCCTTTATCGCAAACGACTCGGCCGCCGTATCCTCATCGGCGTTGTCGCGGCTGCAACATTCGCCCTTTTGCTGACCATCTATCAGGTTGATCGTCATCCTCGAACCGACGATGCCAACGTATGGGCCAACTTCATCGAAATCGCTCCGGAGGTCAGCGGACGCCTCGTCCAGTTGCCCGTCAAGGACAATGCCTTCGTAAAAACGGGCGGCCTGCTGTTTGTCATCGATCCACGCCCCTACGAGTACGCGCTGCAGCAAGCATTAGCCGATCAGGAGCTGCTCGAACAGCAGATCATCGACGAGAGGCGCAAGATCGCCGCTCAGAACAGCGCCGTCCAGGCAGCCGGTGCTGCAGTCCATGTCTCGAAGACAGGCATTCAAACCGCCAGCAGTAGCATCGATCTGTCCAAAGCCGCTGTCACCCGCGCTCAGGCGGCCAAAGCCACTGCCGAGGCACGGTTGAAGTACGCGACCAACGACCTGAACCGCATCCAGCCACTACTGCAGAAGCAGTACGTCACGGTGGACCAGGTCGATCAGGCCAACACCGCGGTACGCATCGCGCAGGGAAACTACGATGAATCCCAGGCCGCTCTAGCTCAGGCACAGGCCTCGCTTGACGAAGCCGTCCTGCGACACGAACAAGCCGGGAACACAGCCGTCGAGTCGCAGGCCCGGCTGGGCCAGGCCGTCCATACCGTTGACCGCGTAGAGACTCTGCTGGCGCAGCGCCCCGCCAAAGCCGCCAAGGTCGACAGCGCACGCCTCGATCTTGAGCGCACTCGCGTCCTCGCTCCCTTCGATGCCTATGTAACCAGCATGAACATCTCCGAGGGTGCCTACGCCCGTCCAGGCAGCCCGATGTTCACCCTCATCGACACTCGCAACTGGTACGTCATCGCCAACTATCGCGAGTCCAAGCTGAAGAACATCCGTATCGGCTCCCCCGTCGATGTCTATGTGATGGGACACCCGGACCACAGGTTCGAAGGCCACGTGGAGAGTATCGGCTACGGCGTCTTCCCTGAAGACGGAAAGGTCGCTGGCGGCCTGCCAAATATCGAGCGCACGCTCAACTGGGTACATCTCTCCGCGAGGTTTCCAGTCCGTGTGCACATCGACGATCCCGACCCGAACCTGTTCCGCGTTGGAGCCACAGCCGTCACGGTCGTGAGGTAACTTCATGGCCGCAAGTCTCGCAACCTGGATCGATCGCTTCTGGGAAGACCTGCAGCCGACACCTGGCCGTCTGAACAGCTCTCTACGCATCGTGCTCGCCACCGTCCTTACGCTGATTCTTCTGATGACCCTCAGGATGCCCTCTGCTTCGCTGGGCCTTTATTACATCTTTCTCGTCGGGCGCGACTCACCTTCTATCTCTTTCCGATCGGGATTTTTTTCCCTGGCGGCCCTGGTCTTTACGGTGGCGACCGTGCTCGGCGTGGTTGCTCTCACCGACAATAATCCGATGGCGCGGCTTCTGAGCGTCTCTATCGTCGTCTTCCTCGCTGGAATGCTGATGCTCTCCACGACCATCACAGTCTTGGCCTCCACTTGGGGGTTCATTTACTGCACGCTGATCGCATTCTGGGAAACCCATGCCCCGGTCGACTATCTCGTCAAGCAGTCGCTCTACCTCATCGGAACGGTCTCGATTGCAGTCCTGTGTTCGGTCGCCGTCGAGTACGTTTTCGGGGCCAGACACCCGGCCGCTGATTTACAGAACCAGCGCAGGGTTCGCTACGAGGCTCTCAGTAAGATGTTCTCTCTGTATGCGCAAGGGGCCGCACGCGAACAGATCGTGCCGGCCGTCATTAGCGTATCGCGTCTTGCCGTAGCTGGACAGAATGGAATGTTGCAACTCTACAACACGATCGTCGATCGCAAGCTTGACCCGGGTACACTGCCCATCGGAACACGGGTCCGCATCACCATGCTCGCGCAATTGATGGATGTCTCCGCTGCCTTCGGCACGCAAAATCTCACCACTACAGACCCGGAGCTTCAACGGCGTTGCGGCAACATCGCCAAGCTCTGCCGTGACCTGATTCACGACATCAGACCAAAACCCGAAGAGTTGGAGGAACAAAAGTTTGTAGACGCCACGAATCTGCTTGATCACGTCGATGAAAGTCTGCACGCCATTCTCTCCATGCCTGCCGAGATCGCAGGCGAGAAGAATAAAGAACTTGTCGCATTGCCATCGAGCAAGGTCCCCATCTTTATTCCTGGCGCGTTCGCACGGAAGGAAACCACTGCCTTTGCGCTCAAGCTCAGCCTATGCGCGACGATCTGCTACATCATTGTTCGCGCTGTCGACTGGCCCGGCATCTCCACCTCCGTCATCACCGTGGTAATCGCCGGCCTCAGCACCAGTGGAGCCATCAAGCAGAAACTGATCTTCCGCCTTGTGGGCTCGGCCATTGGCGGTCTCATTTTGGGAATGGGTGCCACGATCTACCTCTTCCCTCACATGGACTCGACCACCTCACTAGTCTTGCTCATCGCAGCCGTCTCGATGCTTGCGGCATGGTGGGCAGGAGGACGCCAGTTCAACTACGTGGGCCTGCAGATCGCGTTTGCCTTCTATCTTGTGGCCTTCGAAGGCTTCAGCGCACCAACCCAACTCGCTCCGGCTCGCGACCGTCTCATTGGTATCCTCCTTGCACTCGTCGTCATGGCGTTCGTCTTCGACCTGCTCTGGCCGGTGCGCACCGTCACAGCGATGCGAGGCTCGCTGGCATCCATGATGCACAGTGCGGCTGAATATCTGCGGCTTGCCAACACGGCTAGCAACATCGTCGAGCTTCGCCACCATGCTGACGCACTCCGCGACCAGATCGGTAAAACAGTCGGCAACATCCGCACTATAAGTGAAACGGTAGAGTACGAGTTTGGTGTCGATGTCAAACAGCATCTTCTCTCCAGCGAGATGATTCTCGGCGCCTCGCTGACTTTGGTCGCCTTTTTCTGGAATCAATTTGCCGTCCTTCATCGCGAGGAAGATCGCGACTTCCTCACGCAGCCTGAACTGATTGCGATGCGCTGCAGAATGGCGGAAGGAATGGATGCGATGGCGTATGCCGCCGTAAATAAGACTGAATTCGCCGAGATCGATCGCGATTCTCTGGCTAATTCCTCGCTTCTCACACATCCCCTTTATGGCGAATTCGCAAGAAACGCAGCCGATCGCTACCAGGAACTTGAACTAGTCGTATCGCGTCTCAGGATGCTGGCATAACTGCCATCTTTGTCTGGTCCCGACATGACGTGCCAAGATAAAAGCACGGCAAATCGGAGTACTGATAGTCGACGATCACCCGCTCATGAGAGCTGGAATCTTCGGCGAAATTAATGCGCAGCCCGATATGACAGTTGTTGCTGAAGCCACCGACGGCGAACAGGAGATTGCAAGGTTTCCGGGCTCATCGTCCTGTCACCCGGATCGATGGTCGGATGCCCAAAATAGGCGGTATCGATGCCATTTCAGCGACCCGTAAAGAGTTTCCAAATGCCCCCATCGTCGTTCTGACGATGGCGGCCGGAGATGTGCATGCGCTGCAGACTTCAGGGCGGGTGCGGTCGGATATTTGTTAAAAAACACATTGCGCACGGAATGATCGACATAATTCGCCTTGTTCACGCAGGACAACGGCGCATTCCACGCGAGATTGCCTTGCTGATCGCGGAGCATGCTACCGATGACATACTCACCGAGAGGGAGTTCGATGTTTTGAGGGGTATTGCCAAGGGAAGTTCGAACAAAATTATTGCCGCACCTCGCTATCTCCGAACGCACAGTCAAGAATCATCTCAAAGCATCCTCTCGAAGCTCAGGGCCTAGCGATCGTATTCATGCTGTGATGATTGCGCTTAAATGATATGCAATGAGGTGAGCCTGCTTCAAGAGGTCGCGGTCCTTCGTTAGCCAATGAAAAGAAGCTCGCAAAGGATTTTGCTGGCACGTTCAAGCACTTTCCTCCGTCACACTGAAGGATAGCTTGATCAGTTTCAGGGAATTGAAGGACGGCCTGCTAACGTCTCCGTCCTTCATTCACATCTACTGATGTCCGACAACACGACTTTTCGACGCATTACTGGAGTACTGAACGCTCTGCTTGCAGATGTTCTCAGCCTCTGTCCTTTAGCTTGCCAACAGTTGTGGCGCATATGGGCCCGAAGTCGACGCTCCCCGATCAACAGGAGCGACGAAAAGACCTCTTAGCTTACATGAGATCCCAAGCTTTTGCATTCGGGAGACGAGCGTTGTCCGTGGAAGACCAAGCCGAGCAGCGGCGCCGTCGCGTCCGCCGACGACCCAATTGGTTTCTTTTAGAATCCCTATGATGTGCGCGCGTTCAGCATCGGAGAGTGTCTGAGGCGGCGCCGATGCAGTCTCCTGCATCAGCAGCTTCAGCTCATTGATTCGCGGAGACAGGACTTTCCCCCGCGTCATTATTACAGAGCGCTCAACGAAATTCTGCAATTCCCGTATATTGCCCGGCCAATGGTGGCTTCTCAAAATCTCCATCACCCGGTCGGGAACCTCATCGATTGACTTGCCCATCTGGCGTGAATATTTTTGGACAAAATGCCTTACTAATGACGGAATATCATCTTTCCGCTCCCGCAACGACGGAAGCCTGATAGGAAAAACGCTCAGTCGATAATAGAGATCTGCGCGGAAGGTTTTCTGCTCCACCATCTGCCAAAGATCTTGATTGGAGGCCGCGATAACTCGCACGTCGGCACGCAATGTGCGACTGCTTCCCAAACGTTCGTATTGCTGCTCCTGCAGCACGCGCAAAAGTTTCGGCTGTAGCTCCAGAGGCAGGTCTCCAATCTCATCAAGAAACAACGTGCCTCCATGCGCGGCCTGAAAGCGCCCGCTGGTCTGTGTGACAGCCCCCGTGAAAGCACCTCTTTCATGGCCGAAGAGTTCGCTCTCCAGTAAGGCGCCAGGAATTGCCGCGCAGTTGAGGCCAACGAACGGTCCACTGTGACGCGGACCGGAGTCATGAATTGCACGAGCGATCACTTCTTTTCCTGTGCCTGTTTCGCCTTGAACCAAAACAGCGCATTCCGCCGGGGCCACGATCTGCACATCGTCGAGTACCGCCTGGAATCTTTCGCTCGAGCCAATCAAGCCTGAATCAGCCATGATCTCACCTTCTTCTGAAAACGTTATGAAACCAATTGTTGGTGCAGCGGCCTTCGCTTCGCGAACTCCGCTAGATGCTGTAGAGCACGAGTCCGTGTTTCCAGGATTTGTTGTAACGAAGTACCTAAAAGAACGGCGCATTTCCGGGCGGGGTATCTTTCGAGAACGGAGAGTACGTACACGAATCGCTCAAAGTCTTCAAGCTCGAGGACGCTTGCAAACGGAGAATTGTGCAAAGGCGTTTTCGGAAGGTTTTCATTTGCCGAATGAGACCCACTGGCTACCGATCTTGCGGGACTGACATGAGGCGCTATTATCCGAATTGCACTGTGTACTATGATGTTGCGAGCCCAAGAACTAGCCCACTCTTTAAAGACGGGATTTCCGTCCACGCAGTCCGCGAGACCGGCCACGAAGCATCGCTCCGCCTCCTCGCAATTTGCCGTTAGCAAGAAGGAGAGAAGGTAAAGATTGTTACCTTCCGTGAATAGCTTGCGAAAGTCATCACTCGTTGCATACTCGCTCTTCATGCTTGAGTTCTCCGAAGGGTTCACACTCTAAGACAAGCGTTGTATCGGGAGTCATTGATCTGCTAGCGAAACAGGTTTGTCTTTGCCAGATCTACGACCTCGTCTCCGCGCCCGTTCAGCACCGCACGAACCATGTAGAGGCTGAACCCAAGCGCCTGCTGCACGGTGATCGTCGGCGGCATCGACAGCTCTTGCCGATTCACAATCACCTCTACGAGGGCCGGGCCATCGTGTGCGAGTGCACGCTGCAACGCCGGTCCTAGACATTCCGGCTTCTCCACGCGAAGCCCCAAGATGTCGGCTGCCTCAGCCAACTTCGCAAAGTTCGGATTGACGAGATCGGTGCCGTAGTCGATCAGCCCGGCAGCTTTCATCTCCAGCTCCACGAAACCAAGTGAGCTGTTATTAAAGACCACAAGTTTTACCGGCAGCCTAAGTTGCTTGAGTGTAAGCACATCGCCAAGCAACATGGCCAAGCCTCCGTCACCCGAGAGGCTGATGACTTGTCTGCCCGGAAATGCAGCCTGGGCGCCGATCGCCTGCGGCAGAGCATTTGCCATAGAGCCGTGGATGAAGGAGCCAAGCAGACGACGCTTGCCGTTCATGTGAAGATAGCGTGAAGCCCACACGGTGGGCGTACCTACATCGCAGGTGAACACCGCATCTTCGGCCGCAAGCTCATCCACGATCCTCGCCACGAATTGTGGGTGGATCGGCGTGCGACCCGGCTCTCCCACAGCAAGGTCATCAAGCCCCTTGCGCGCATGTTTGTAGTGATTAAGGCAAATGTCCAAAAACGACCGATCTCGGTTATCGTCGAGCAGGGGCGTGAGAACCGCGAGCGTATCCTTCGCGCTCCCGATCAGACCCAGATCGACGGGTGTTCTTCGTCCGATCTGGTCGCCACGAAGATCGACCTGGATAATCTTCGCGTTCTTCGGGAAGAACTGCTGATAGGGAAAATCGGTTCCCAGCATGAGCAGTGCATCGCAGTTCATCATGGCGTGATAGCCGGAAGAAAAACCGAGCAGCCCAGTCATCCCTACGTCATAAGGATTGTCGTACTCGATGAACTCTTTGCCGCGCATGGCGTGAACAATTGGTGCCTTCAGCCGCTCGGCAACTGCAATCAGTTCGTCGTGGGCGCCTTCACAGCCAGCACCGCCGAGGATCGTCACTCTGCGGGCACGGTTCAGAATCTCAGACGCCTTCTCGAGTTCGGGCTGCGACGGACGAATCACAGAAGCCGAGTTCTGGATTCCCAAAGAGATCGCCGCAGCTGGACACTCGCGCAGCGCCACATCGCCCGGAATGATGACCACTGCAACCCCGCGCTTGGTGATAGCAGTACGCATCGCGATGGCTAACACACGCGGCATCTGGTCTGGCTGCGAAACTAACTCGCAGTAGTGGCTGCAATCTTTGAATAGGTGCTCCGGGCGGGTCTCTTGAAAGTAGCCACTGCCGATTTCCCGGCTCGGAATCTGTGCTGCGATCGCAACTACGGGAACGCGATTACGATGGCAATCAAAAAGGCCATTAATGAGGTGGAGGTTTCCAGGACCGCAGCTGCCAGCACAGACTGCGAGTTCATTCGTGAGATGAGCCTCCGCGCCCGCCGCAAAAGCAGCGACCTCCTCATGCCGCACGTGAAGCCATTCGATACTCTTATGCTTCCGGATCGACTCCGTCATGCCGTTGAGAGAATCCCCGGCGACCCCATACACTCGCTTCACGCCAGCGGCGACCAGGGTCTCCACTAAAACCTCAGCTATATTTGCCACGCTCGATCTCCTTTCGAGAAGGTTCAGTAAGTTTGATTGTCTTCGTGTTGCGTTCTTTCAGCATCGAGGCCGTGAACAGCGTCTAAGAACAGCTGGATCACAGCCCTCGCTTCACGAATATATGAGTTGTCTTTGCTGGTTCTGATCCGAGCGTAAGCTGTCGGAGTGCTCGCATTCTCGTTTGAGCGGAATAGCAAAGGCCTGTTGGAGGCTTGCGGCATCGATTGCCGCTCCTTGCCGGCGCAGTTCCCGCTGCACGGCTGGAACGGAGGCTTCGCCCTGTGCCAAGAGGGCGGCTGCTACCCCCGCGGCTTGCCCGGTGGCGAAACTTGTTCCCATAACACGGATGGAGCTACCTGCGCCACTGTCGCCGTCTGCCAGACGACCGGCGGCAAACAGGTTGTGGGTGTCGACGCTCTTCAGTGCCCTTAGCGGAATGTCGAACGTCCTGTTGTCGTGGACGTTCTTCCAGAGCGTCGGCTTACCGCCGGATTGGTGGAACTCGACTGGCCAGGCTCCGAGCGCCACTACGTCATCAAAGGGGGCACCTTCGACCACGTCGCGTTCGCTGATCTGATACTGCGCATTGATGTGGCGGGACTCGCGCGTTCCGAGTTCGGGACCGCTGCTGACTATATAGCAACCTTCATAGCCAGGGATGGTTCGTATCGCATCGAGGTAAGCCCATGTCCGTTCGCGACCTTCGATTTCCGCACGCGAAATGCTTGCGCCGTCGAGTGCGTCGTAAGCCGCGTCAATGTAGTAAGTGATGATGTCTCCTGAAATTGGTAAAGGCAGAATGAGTCCATCCTCTTTATCGAGAAGAGCCTTGCCGTTTGCCTTCGCACTTCGTATGGCTTCCCGCCAGCGTTCAGGTGAGCGGTCGGCGCCGGGCCGGATACCTGCAAAACGCACGGCCATCGTTCCGACCTGGACGGCACCGTGATTCCCATAACGAACTGAAGAACCGCTGAGAGCGGCGAGATTACCCTCGCCGCTTGCATCGACGAAGGCCTTTGCCGAAAGCTCTCTCGGACCGCGATCGTCCTGCACGATGATCGAGGCGATTGCATCCCCCTCTCGAGCGGCGTTCATGAGTGTGGTATGCAGCAGAATCTCAGCCCCGCACGCGGCGACTACCCGATCCAAAGCGAGCTTCGTCGCTTCAGGATCAATGATGGCCACGACCCGGCCGCTGGGAGCGGGTAAACGTACGGGGGCCTCAATTCCGCCGAGTCTTCTAAGCTGGTCCAACACTGCTGAGGCCACGCCACCGACGGCCTGCATGGAAGGATCGGATTGAGTGTAGAGACCGCAGTAGGTAAGAACGTTCTTCTGCGTTGCCGCACCGCCCAGGCACGGCCCGCGCTCGATAAGTAAGGTGCGTGCGCCTGCCTGAGAAGCTGCTGCAGCTGCGCCAACGCCAGCCGCTCCCCCGCCGATCACAATGACGTCGCATTCCATTTTAGGTATTTTTGTCATCTGGTTCATCACCTCACAAACAAATAGATGTGAGTCGATTGATAATCGATTAGACTGATTACTTATCAGACTAAGACGGATCCCTAATGAGTCACGTATGATTGAGACCCGCCAAATTCGATACTTTGTTGCGCTCGCTGAGCATCTGCACTTTGGCAAGGCGGCGCTCGCGCTCAATATGGCGCAACCCGCTTTGAGTCAACAGATACGTCAGCTTGAAGACGAACTAGGCACTCCACTGTTTGAGCGGAACACGCGTCGCGTGACGCTTTTGCCTGCAGGTAATAACTTTCTTGCGCGAGCACAAGCTATTCTGCACGAGCTGTCACTTGCGGCGGAAGAGGCAAAAGACATTAACGTTGGCCACAGCGGATCGGTTCGCATCGGCTTTGTGAGCACGGCAGCACCACGATTGATTCCCGAACTCCTGCATCGACTGAGGCGAAAATATCCACGCATCCAGATCGATCTTTACGAGACAGATCCTGACGATCAGGTGCAGCAACTGCATTGGCTCAAGATCGACATCGGCCTCATGCTCTTCCACCCGAATGATCCAGCGCTAAATACCGCGGTAATCGCAAGAAATCGAGTCATGGTTGCGTTACCCAGGAAGCATCCTCTTGCAGCGCGAAAGGCAATTCCCGTTAAGGAGCTTGCAAACGAGACCTTCGTCCTTTCCCCGAAGTTTACTCATCCGGATTTTCGGGAATTTGTGCTCGACTTGTGCAGATGGCATGGTGTGGTGCCGAAGAGGACACAGCAAGTGGGCCTGATACAAACAGCCCTTTCGTTGGTGGCAGGTGGTGCTGGCATCGCGTTTATCCCAGAAAACCTGGAGGAATTGCGACCGCGCAGTGTCATCTTCCGTCCTCTCGCTGGCCCAGAAGTTTCAGTTCCGCTGTACGCAGTCTGGAAGCCCGGCGGAGAAACAAAAGTGGTGGCCAACGTGTTAGCCGAGATTATTTCTAAGCAGGATTAGGCGTGAGCTGCGCATTCGCATGTATTCCGAAGATGAACAATTACGCTATTCTTCGATCCACCAGCGTTCCCTTCGGCCATAAGCACGGCTCAAACTGGACAACTTTTACTCTCTGCAGGACACCTATTACCCGGGCACGGTAAGAATCGCTCAGGAGCCCTGGCCCGATGGACAAGTGCCTCTCAAGGGCTCGACGATACAGTATTGGCAGAGGAGTTTCCCGGCATGGAGCAGTAAGCTATCAAAACGGTCCGATGCTGGGGAGGTTATATATGGGCCGCGACCGTGGCGGGCAGGGTGAACTGAAAAGTTGCACCTCGTCCGGAGGCGCCGGCGGCCCACAAGTGGCCGCCATGTGACTCAATGATCGACCGACTGATGGGTAGCCCCATACCGGTCCCTTTCTCTTTAGTCGTAAAGAATGCCTTGAAGATCTGTTCCGCCTGCTCTGGGGCCAATCCCACACCGGTATCGCTGACCGAAATCAGCAGTTGATCATCTGCGGCTTCGGACTTGATGCTAAGCTCACCCCCGCCGGTCGTTTCCTTCATGGCATCAATGCCATTGAGCATGAGATTCATGAAAACCTGCTGCAGCTGGACACGGTCTGCCATGACCTTGGGAAGATCCTCAGCAAGCTCGATACAAATTGAGACTGAATAGCGCTCTGCTTCGCTGCGCACCAGGACAATCATTTCTCGAATCAGCTCATTTACATCGACTAACTCGTGCTGCAAAACGCCCTTCTTGAACAGCGTGCTGATTCTGCCAATGATGTCAGTCGCGCGTGTTACGTCTTTGACGATTCTCGCGGCTGCTTCACTTGCCTCTGCCACATCAGGCTGATCCCGTCCAAGCCATCGCAAGCAGGTTTTAGCGTTTGTTACTGCTGCGGAAATCGGCTGCTTGATTTCGTGTGCCAGCGATGCCGTCAACTCGCCCATCGTGGTCACGCGACTTATGTGCGCAAGATCCGCCTGTACCTGACGCAGCCTCTCGCGCTCTTCGTCCGCCCGCTTGCGCTCGGTAACGTCCGTTACGGCCCCTACAATTTCGAGGCTGCCTGGCGAAGTCCTTAGCGCACGCGTTAAAACGTGGAGGTGTTTGACTCTACCATCTGGCATCAGCAAACGCTGTTCGATATCAACATCTGCCCCTTCGGTGGTCGCACGGTGGATAGTCTGGTGCGCGACGTCTCGGTCGTCGGGATGAATTCGCTGCAATATCAACTCCAAAGTAGGCTTAACCGCTCGATCGTATTCAAAGATTTTGTAGGTTTCCTCCGACCAGTAGATTTCTCCGCCTAGAGCGCTCCACCCCAAGCTGCCGGTGTGGCTTAACCGCTGTGCTTCCGACAAATATGCCTCGCTCCGCTGCAGCTTCTCGGCGGTCAGCCGGCGCAAGGCGACGATTGAGACCGCCAGTCGACCGTAAAGGGTCATCGTCTCCTTGAGTAACACGATAAGTACCACGGTCGATGAGATGAGAAAGAGAGAGCGGGCCGCATACATCGCGAGACTAAATCTGCCAGAAGTATTAATCTGGGCGATCCCTTGCCCTATCCATCCGCACATGACCACCATGAGCCATAGGTGAAGAACCGATCGTTCCCGAAACCAAATCAAGAGGAGGGCAACGGCGCACGGGAGCAATAAAAGCGCGCCAACATATCGGAGGCTGACCGTTGACTCGCTTCTATTTAGAAAGAGTTTCGGTAAATACGGTTCTCCCGCGATGGCAATCCAGGTCAACGCAAGAGCGATAGCGACCACGACGGCGACACTTGCTGTGACGGCGGTTCGCGTAGAGCCGTGCAGCACGAGCGGTCCCGGTTCTTTCTTCATCACCGCGTAGAAGATGACCGCGAGCGGGTAGCCGGACATCCAGAATATAGCGAGCCAGACAGTGGTCTGCAAACCGGCACCGAGAAGGCCGGTCGGCGTAAACGCCCCCGGAAAGGTGAGGAGATGTGGAACATTCATCACAGCAGCAAAAAGGTAGCCGCTCGCCAGGACCAGGAGCGAACGCGTGCGGAGAATATTAAATTGGGAAATCAGAAGAAACCACGTGAGGAGATCAGCGATGAAAATAAACGTATCTGTGATCGGCGCCCAAGCGTCGCTCCGTGGAAGCTCCACTCTTCCGAACGGGACCACAATCGCCCCAGTGCCCAGGAGCGCGAGGGCGATCGCGAACGCGATTCGACGTTCGGTTTGTCCAGCGGGCAAGTTCGCCAGGACGACATCATGCTGGTCAGCCGGTTGGTTCAACGGACCCTCCCTCCTTTGCGACGCCACGGTGAATCGCTTGGTTTTCTCTATTAGAAGCGACATTCAGGAAATAGTCGGCGCACGCATTTGCTCATACGCCGGTGTCAATCTGGGCTACCGTCTCGGGATACCAGTTAGCTCTTGAACCGCGTGGCCTACTCGGTGTGAAATGGCCTCTACGCACCGGACACACAGTTCAGGCGAAGACGATTTTGTATTAGGCTGCCTGACATTGGCGGATACCTGACGAAACCCATCTCGCTGCCCGATCTGCGTACCATGATTCGCCTCTTACGTATCTGGAAGGATCACGTCAAGGATGATCAGCATGATGTATTGCTGTCGAGCCATCCGTACCATCTCGCGGCGTCAACTTCAATGGGTGCCAGGCTTGCTGCTTTGAAGTTCCGCACATTGCCAGATACACCTGAGACAGGAGGTGACTCAGGTGTATCTGGCGATGCGGCCCGCATCTGCGGATTGCTCTGGTTCGGGTTCGGCTACTTGCCGATCTGCAGAAAGGATTGCCTTCTTTTGAACGTCTAGTGCAGCGAGGAGATGTGCACGCATCGCTTGCCTAGCTCTCTTGGCATCTCGCATCACGATACAATCCAACATTTCAATGTGTGCGGGCATTACTCTCTCGACTAGACCACTCTCCTCCGCAACGAGCTCTCGAATCCCGACCAGTAAGTCCTGGATAGAGTCCAGCAACAGTGTGAGAAGGGGATTATGTGCCGTTTGGGCAAGACGTCTATGAAACTCGGAGTCCTTAGCTGCAAAGAGTAACGGAGTTGTTTTTGCCGCTTCCATCTCCTCTAAGATGCGACGAAGATCCTGAATATCTTCCTCCGAAGCTTGCTCCGCTGCCAAGCCGATATTCTCCACTTCCAGAAGTGACCGTACTTGATGCAAGTGATTGAGGCTGACATCTCGACCCCAGGAACGAAGGAACAGATTCAGCGGCGCCACCATCTCTTCGTGAGTCAACGCGCGAACCGTAGTGCCTACCCCGTGGCACGTTTCAAGCAATCCCTTTGCTGAAAGAACGCGCACTGCTTCTCGTAAGACGGTACGGCTAACACCTAAACTCTCAGCGAATTCTCTTTCAGGGGGGAGTTTTGTGCCAACAACGAGACGGTCTGAAAGGATTAGTTCCTGGATTTTTTGAACAACCCTGTCGACCAACGCGCTCTTGTTCCCAACTGTACCGAAACGAAGTTTGGGTACTCGCTTTAGTGCTGAATTTGTCATTCGTGGGTCCGCATCATCATTTTCTCATCATAGATTCTTCTCAAACCAAGTCAAGTAAAAGTGGTAGGAGGTCTGACACCAAGGAAGTCCACTCCATCACATGAATGCGAGTGCCATCGGACAGCGATATGGTAGGAGGTATGAGGTCATACCAGTATATAAGCCAATTGTTATCATAATCATAAAAGATTATGTTGACAGTCAATATAATCTTGACCTACTATTCGCTCGGTTTTGCGAACTCGTTTTCTTTCATGGAAGAGCAGGGTTATGTATGCGAGGGCATTCAAGCACAACCGGTAGGTGTTGGCAGTGGCAATCATCCGTGCGTGTGCTCCGCAGAGCAGGTCCACTGTCCATATGTAACAGATTGAAAACAGCACACTGCGTCCCCAAGAGGCGCACAAACTTTGAAGGACCTTCCGTGCTTTAGGCGCAGGTCAAAGCGAGGAAAAAGTGATGAAAGAAGTGATGAATAGTTCTAAAGAGAAGAAGATCGGGACTAGAAGGCTGAGGGCGGGAGCGGTTCTCAATTGTGTCATCTTTTTGGCCGCTTTCGGCGCCGTCCTAGTCTCAAAGGCGATGGCTCAAACAGTCGCTGTAGCCGAAGTCACTGGCTATGTGACAGACCCCACTGGTGGCGCTGTAGCCGGTGCTCAGGTAACGATGACTGAAATCGAAAAACACCAGATACACAAGACCACTACGGACTCTAAAGGAGGCAGATATTCGTTTCCGAACCTCGATGTCGGAACCTACAATTTGACCGTCTCCAGTACAGGTTTTAAGCAATATGTCCAATCGCACATCGTTCTGCAAGTCGCCAGTAACATCGGCATCAACGTGCAGTTGGAGGTCGGTGTTGTCACCGAAACCGTCGAAGTCAGATCCGACTCGACAATGATTGAAACCAAAGACAACTCGATAGCGCAGGTAATCGATTCGCGCCGGGTGGTCGACCTGCCTTTGAATGGTCGCAACCCTACTCAGATCATTCTACTTACCGGTGCTGCTACGGCTCCTCCGGTTAATACGATTTTTCAAGATCTCATTACCAGCAAGAATATTGGAGGATCCAATGGATCCGGCACGTTTTCTATAGCTGGAGGTCAAGCCAACGGCGTCAACTATTTACTAGATGGTGGCGACAATAACGACCCGATATTTAATGTGAACCTGCCACTCCCTTTCCCCGACGCGATCCAGGAATTTAGCGTCCAAACCTCGTCATTGCCTGCGCAATATGGATTGCACCCCGGCGGCGTTGTGAACGCCGTAACGAAGTCCGGAGCCAACTCATTTCATGGAGAAGTATTTGAGTTTCTGCGTAACGGCGCTATGGATGCCATCCAAAATGGAACCCCTGCACGCGACAGCTTGAAGCGTAGTCAGTTTGGTGGCGTATTGGGAGGCAGAATCATTCGCGATAAGTTGTTCTTCTTCGCGGGATACCAAGGGACTCGGCAGCGAAGCACCCCTCCCGCTCAGATCAGTTATGTCGCGACCGCAGCAGCGCTCAGCGGCAACTTTAGCACTCTGGCTGGCCCCACATCCGCCGGCGGTTGCATAGCGGGAAGTACGGGAAAGCAATTGATCAATCCTGTCACCAAAGTGCCATTTGCGAACAATCAGATACCCACATCCATGTTCGATCCAGCGGCGGTCGCACTCCTCACAAAATACCTTCCGATCTCAACCGATCCCTGTGGCAAGGTCCAATATGGCTTCCTGGCAAATAATCCTGATGACCAGGTAATTGGTCGCGTTGACTACAATCTAAATCACAAGCAATCCATGTATGCCCGGTACTATATCTACGACTTCACTGCTCAGACTGTCTTCAACGGCTCAAACCTTCTTACCACTGCGAGTCCAGGGCAAGAGCAGCGGTCACAGACCTTCACTTTCGGCGACTCATATATTTTCAGCCCCACAACACTCAACTCCTTCCACGCCACATTCAATAGGCGTCGCAATAACCGAGGAGTGGCGGCGAATGATATCAATCCGACTACACTCGGTGTCAACATGACGGCACCCATACCGAACTTCCTCCAAATTGCCACGACGAATTACTTTAATGTTGGCTGCAGCACCTGCTCACCGGGCCACTTCAACGGCAACACCTATCAGGTTTCCGACGACGTCATCTTGATCCGTGGCAAGCATGAGATCGGTTTTGGTGGAGACTTCCGGCGTTTGCAAGGGAATCTGCTAGCTAATACGTCCACAAACGGGAGCTTTTCATTTAATGGAGGCTATACGGGCGATTCCTTAGCAGACCTGTTGCTGGGAGACATGGCCTCATTCAGCCAGGGAAATCCACAGCCTGATGCGCTGCGTCAATCAGTCATCTCTTTCTATGGACAAGACACGTTTCATGCTGCCAAGCGGTTAACGTTAAACTTTGGGCTACGCTGGGAGCCGGCACAATTTCCATATGACAAGTTTGGCCGTACCCCGCAATTTTCACAGACTGCCTTCAATGCTGGGACAGTTAGCAAGATATATCCAACAGCTCCGGCGGGCCTTGTATTTCCAGGGGATACTGGAAGTTATCAAGGAAAGAGCCAGGTGAAGTCATATTGGTTTAATGTCTCACCCCGAATTGGATTGATCTACGATCCCCGCGGCGATGGGAAGCAGAGCATTCGGGCTGGGTTCGGGCTGATGCACGATACTGGAATGATGTACTACCCTGAACGCTGGACCTATAGCCCTCCGTTCGCCTCCCAGATTATTCTGACCAACCCAGTCGGAGATAGCTTCAGCAACCCATGGGCGGGCCAGCCAGGGGGCAACCCATTCCCTGGCGCGTCCTTCTTTCCAATTGGTGGATCCTACTACATCATTCCAACCGACATGAAGCCGACTTATGAAATGGTGTGGAACGTGAATATTCAGCGCAAACTAGGGCAGGACTGGTTGGCTCAGGTTAGCTATCTGGGAACCCGGTCTGTCCATATCTGGAGTGCATACGATATTAACCCTTCAGTTTATATTCAAGGCAGCACCGCACCAGCGAACCAACGACGGCTCCTTTACCGACAAAATCCAGCTGCGGGGAAATATTACGGCGGCATTTATTCAGGCGATCCTGGTGGGCACGGACAATACGATGCTCTTCTGTTGACCCTACAGCATGGGTTCGCCAAGCACTTTCAGATGACGAGTAATTACACTTGGTCGCATTGTATTAGCGATGCGGATCTAACAGGTGAAGTTGCAGGAACTTCTCGTGAAAACCCATACTCGCTCAGCTTTGAACGTGGAAACTGCTATTTCGACGTAACCAACTCATTCAACTTATCAGGAGTCGCCACGAGTCCGAATTTTGGCACCGGTATCGCGCAAATGTTGGTTAGGAATTGGCAAATTTCGCCCATCGTTACTTGGCGTAGTGGAAACGTTTTGAATATAACCGATGGCGGAGTAGATATATCTGGAACGGCTCAGCTGAACGACCGGCCGAATCAGGTTCTTGCAAATCCCTATCCGGGCAACAAGACAACGAGCCAATGGTTTAATGCAGCAGCATTTGCTAAACAAGCTGCAGGAACGTTCGGAAATGTGCATAGGAATTCTCTCCGTGGTCCTGGAGCCTTCAACTTGGATGCATCTCTAAGCCGAGTATTCCACGTAGAGAAAGTTGGGTTGATGTTCAGAGTGGACGCGTTCAACGCTTTGAACCATCCAATCTGGGGCAATCCTACAACATCCATCACCAGTGCACAGTTTGGGAAAATCACCACCTTTGGCCAACCAAGAATTCTTCAGGTTGGCGCGAAAGTGATGTTCTAAAGAGATTTCTCAGCCGTTATCACCAGCAGATTGCGTGGGGCGAGATTTTTGGAAGTGATCGCACTGCATGGCGCAAGGCGTTGGTGGTAACGGTCTTAACCCAAAGCTACTTTAGCTGTAGTCGCAAAGGAAAATAAATCATGAGTGTCAAGTTGCGGGGCACAAAGCCTCTTTGCATGCTTATCATCGCTTTTTGCTCGTACATGACTGTAGGATCTCCCCTAGTCTTCGCAAGTCCCGTGCGAAAGGGTCATCTGGTGATGTCACGGTCTGAGTATTTGGATCGTGCCAAGGCGATATGGATGGCCCAGATGATCGGCCAATTGACGGCGTTGCGTTTTGAGCATAGGACAGCCTCCGTGTTGAGTAACACACCCCTGGTTCACGGAAAGGGGTTCGCGGAAACCGACGATGATTACTATTATGAAATGGTGGCGCTCCGTGCTTTCGAGAAGTATGGAATTGATCTTACGGTCGAGCAATTGGGAGCGCAGTGGCTCGAAAATAATGCTGGCTCCTGGGGCTCCAGCCGAGAGACGCTTACGCTACTTAAGCGCGGGATCAAGCCGCCTGAGACAGGAAGCCCGCGCTACAACAAATTATGGTGGACCATTGGGCCAGAGTTCAGCAGCGATGTCTATGGCACTCTTGCTCCAGGTATGCCTAACGTCGCGGCCGAGATGGCTCGCCGATTGACTCATGTGAATGGCTATGCGGAGGGAACGGACGGTGCTGTATTCGTCTCTGGAATGATCAGTCTGGGCTTTGTCGAGACGGATACCAGAACAATCGTCCGCAAAGCGGCAAGCTTGATATCGCCATTATCGCCATATCGCCAATGTCTGGACTTGGTCATATCCATGGCCGATGCGGGAAAGCAGCCGGATGAAATATCTCGCGTGATCAATGAGCGGTGGGGTATCGAATACCCGGCAACAAATAACGCAGTCGTCAACGGAGGAATTGTCGCGATTAGCGTCTGGTTCGGAAATGGCAATTTCTCGCAGACGTTGAACCTTGCAGTTACTGTCGCCGACTTTGCAGATACAGACTGTAACGCAGCGAATGCCTTATCAGTCGTAGCCGCTATGCATGGCATGGCCGCGTTACCGGCAGAATTGGTGGCGTCGTTCAATGATACTGTTCGCGGCGACACCATGGGGGGTGTCGCACTGACGCCGCCGGTTGACGAAAGTATCTCGGGCCTCGGCGTGCGGACGGCAATCATTGGCGAGAAAATTCTTCTCGCGCACGGAGCCAGACTTGAGGGTAACAACTTGGTTATTGCTACAGAGCAACCGATAACGCAGGCGCCAGAGTTGTTTAAGCTGTCCGACTTTACCAAAATGTGGGGCCCTGAGTGGTCTCTGGAACGCGCAGGATTTGGTGGAGGCAACGGGGGGATAATGGGAATCCGTGGAGCCACGTACCTGGACGGAGATGTCCTGTCGATTTTTCCGCGGGATGAGGTGCGCGGAGCGCTCCTGCGTCAGACTGTTCAACTAAGCGACAGTCCTTCACTAACCTTTGATGCGGGTGTCGATCCTGGCCGATCCTGGCACTTGCAGATCTATATTAACAACGACAGAGTGCTTGACAAATGGATAGTGGGGCCGCCAGTGACGCACCCGATGGAATGGCCGCCGGCGACGCACCTGATGGGGGGGCCACCACCGGTGCCGGAAGTAAGTGTCGCTGAACGCCATTGGGAGCACATCCATCTTGATTTAGGTGCTTATAGAAAACAGTCGGTCGTTATCAGACTTTATGATCTCATCCTGGTACCGGGTCATGAGGCAGGGAATTCGTATTGGAAAAAACCTCAACTTCAATAGACTCCGTCCCCAGAGGAGGAGATGCAATATGAGAATCGGCGCCGATCTAGCGTATGGCGCCGGTCACTTATTTCACAAGTCGCTAAAGGGATGCATATGGCTCTTGGAGGCGGCTCAAGGAGCAACTGCGTGCCCGCATATAGCGAATTTGAGTCTCTGCATACAGAGGCGAAGGAAATCTTCTTTGGCGCACTGAAGGCCTGTGACATCGCATCATCGCTCGATCGGCGCATCCGATTTGAGGGAGATTTGTTGCATCGTCTCACGGTTGATGGCGAGAGATCGTCAACGATAGATCTGAGTACCTTTAGAGAGATCTTTGTTGTGGCTCTGGGCAAGGCAGCAGGACCGATGCTAGATGCGTTGCTGGATCGGATGAAGCGACGAACGGGCCTGCAAGGCATCTATTGTTCAAACCAACCCCCGAAGAGTAGAGATAGCAGTATCCAGTTCTTTGAGGGCGGCCACCCGGTCCCGAACGAGGACTCGTTTGCCGCAGCCCGCGCAGCCCTAGCGCTTCTGAAAACGGCACAGAAAGACACGCTGATCTTCTTTCTGATTTCAGGCGGCGGGTCCGCGATGTTCGAGCTGCCACCGAATCCGAACATCACGTTGGAAGAGACGATCGTGTTTCATCAATTGTTGCTCGGGTCGGGCGCGCCGATTAATGAG
>WNFD01001521.1_pt1 | contig 23475 bp, 25 predicted proteins | sample 5400491 | NCBI WGS metagenome assembly WNFD01 (sample SAMN13153343, study PRJNA577476) | soil metagenome | isolation source: 120 cm saprolite under Douglas fir tree site 2 hole 2 replicate 2 | place: USA:California | collected 2015-04-18
TCAGCTCAACGGGGGACAACGTCCGGCGCTCAACCTGAGACGCGGCCTCGCTGATGGTGAGGTTCAGCATGTCAGTCCCTGTCATGTCAAACCTCCTATCGCTCCGGGAACCGCGCGATCGGCACGATCATCCGGTATCTAGCGTGCGCCATCTTGCGACTCAGGTCGTTGGCGGCGGTCGCCAGGCCCGAGAGCATCGGCACGAGCCGGGCTCGCCGCTCGGCCGGCAACGGCAGGTCTGCCAAGGTGCACAGCCGGTCGATCGACTCTCTGGTGACGGGGTCCTGTGGATTCATGGTCTCCTCTCTTCCGGCGGGGGCCCCGCCTCTGCCTCCCGGGTTACTCGCGACGACACGAACCTCATCGAGGGTCCCGCCGGCTCATCTCACGCCTCCCAGGGGTCGACGTGAAAGCTGAGGATCGGCTCGACGTCGTAAGGCAAGTCCAGATCACGGAGCTTCTGGATGTCCTCAATCATCCCCTCGAGGATCGACGCGACCTGCTTGAGATCCGCTTCTGGCAGCGGGTAGCCGGCCAGTTCGGCCACGTGCTTGGGCGGCGGCAACGTCATCAGTACCACCCCCTGGTTGTTTTGGCCCCGAGCATCTCATCGTAGACGTCGGTGCGGCGGTCGCGGAGCACCTAGTTGTACTCGGTCCAGTTGCGCTTGCGGCGCGCGTCGGCGAGGTTGGCCTCGGCGTAGAGGATTTCCTCCGTGTCGGGGCTGGCGGGGCCGGCGATGGGCCAGCCGGTATACGACGCGATGAGGCTCTGGCCGATGAAGGGCTCCCCCCGCTCAGTGCCGACCCGGTCGGCGGCGGCGACGAAGACGGAGTTGGCGTGGGCGGCGGCCATGACGAGGATGTTGGCCATCGCCTCTCGGTTCTTCGCCAGCGCAGGGATGGGGACCCAGTTGGTGGGGATGCAGACGATATCGGCGCCCTGCAGAGCGCAGAGCCGATAGCTCTCGGGGAACCAGCCGTCGTAGCAGATGAAGGTCCCGATACGAGCTATTGGCGTCTTGAAGACGGGGAAGCCGAGGTTGCCCGGCTCGAAGAAGAGGTTCTCCTCGTTCCAGAGGTGGTTCTTCCGGAACTTGCCGACGAAGCCTGATGGCCCGATGATGACGGCGGCGTTGTAGAGGACCTGCCCGTACCGCTCGGCGATGCCGGCGACCAGGTGAAGACCGTGCTTGCGGGCGACCTCGATCCAGGCCTGGCAGGTGGGGCCGTCCGGGATCTCCTCGGCCAGCGCGAAGGCCTCCTCGCGGGACTCGAACACGTATCCCGTATTGCACAGCTCGGGCAGCACGATCAGGCCGGCGCCCGCGCCGACGGCCTCCTCGATCCGCTCGACGCTTCGGCGGACGTTCCGCTCCTTCTCGCCGACGACCGGCGCTATCTGGACGCAGGCGATCTTCACGACCGCCTCGTCGTGTCCCTTTCGTCGCTCATAGACATCCCCACCGGTCGCATTGTCGCCGAAACGGAGCTATAGTGTGCCACTTTGATGGCCGCTCGGTGGCAAGGCATACTCACCGTCACAACGCTCCTAGCCGCGGTCTTGGCCGCGAGCCCGTTTCTTCTCGATGATTACTCGCAGCAGATCCTCGCCCAGGCGTTCTTCTTCGCGATCGCGGCGATCACGGTCGACCTCCTCTGGGGCTATACGGGCGTCCTGACGTTCGGCCAGTCGGCGTTCTTCGGCATCGGCGTCTACACGGTGGCCCTCGCGCTCGCCTACTACGTCGAGGGGCCGCTCGCGACGGCGGGGGCGATCGTTGTGGCGATGGCGGCGGCGGCGCTGGTGGGCGCAGGGGTCGGGTGGCTCGCCTTCTTCGACCGCGCGTCGCCGATCTACGTGGCGATCGTGACGCTGGCGCTCCCGGTGGTCTTCACGCAGATCATCCTCTCCGGCGGCGCGTACACGGGATCGAGCAGCGGGCTGCCGATCGCGGCGCCGTTCCTCTCGGTCGAGCAGTGGTTCTGGATCTCGGGGGGGCTTCTCCTCGTCGTGGCGGTCGGCGCCTATGTGCTCGTCACGAGCGACGCGGGGCGGATCCTGGTCGCGATCCGCGAGAATGAGGACCGCTGCCGGTACCTGGGGCTCCAGACCTCGCGCCTCAAGATCGGCCTCATGGCGGTCTGCAGCGCGGTCGCGGCGCTGGCCGGCGCCTTCTACGTGCTCTTCGCGACCGCCGCGGCTCACAACTACGGCGACTTCAGCTTCGGGACGGAGATGGTCGTCTGGACGGCGCTGGGCGGCCGCGGGACGCTGGCCGGCCCGATCCTCGGCACGATCGGCATCAACTACGTCTCGGCGGTCCTCGGCGGCAACCTCCCTTTCGTCTGGCTTCTCTTCGTCGGTTTCGGGTTCGTGCTGGTCGTCGTCTACCTCCCACAGGGGGTCGTGCCGGCGCTCGTCAGTGGCATGTCGCGGCTGGTCCGTTCGCTCGCGGAGACGCGGAGGCGGGTTCTCGCGCGTTCGGCGGCGCACGCCGCCTCGCTGCGCGCCCTTCCCAGCGCGAACGGCGCGGCCACCACCGCGAGCGAGGACGGGCCGGTCCTCGAATTGCGTGGCGTGTCGAAGCGGTTCGGGAGTCTGCAGGTGCTCGAAGGGGTGAACCTCGAGGCGAGACGGGGCGAGGTCGTGGGGATCGTCGGGCCGAACGGCGCCGGCAAGACCACACTCCTCCGCTGCATCGCGGACGGCCGCGAGCAGTCGAGCGGCGAGGTGCGGGTGGGCGGCCGCCGGATCGACGGCCTGCCGCCGCAAGAGTGCGTGGCGCTGGGCGTGAGCCGGAAGTTCCAGACGCCGAACGTCTTCGACGCCCTGACGGTCCTCGACTGCCTGCGCGTGGCGCGCGCCTACCGGACGCCGGCGTCGCCCTGGCGACGCTCCCGGACGCTGGAGCTGCCGGAGCCGGCCCTCCACGCGGTCGAGATCTCGGGGCTCCTGCCGCTCCTGAACGAGCCGGCCGGCCACCTCTCGCACGGGGCGAAGCAGGCCCTGGAGCTTGCGATGGTGCTCGCGCTCGAGCCGACGGTGCTCCTGCTCGACGAGCCGACGGCGGGGCTCACGCGCGACGAGCGGGCGGCGATCGGCAGCGTGCTGCGGGAGCTGGCCCGGAGCCACCGGCTCTGCCTGCTCCTCATCGAGCACGACCTCGACTTCGTCCGCGAGATCAGCACGCGGCTCGTGGTGCTTCACCAGGGGAAGATCCTCCTCGATGGCCCGCTCGCGGAGGTGGCCGACTCGGAGCTGGTCCGGACGATCTACATCGGCGGTAGGCCATGATCGCCATCCAGGCCCTCGAGGGAGGCTACGGCGAGTCGCCGGTTCTCCGCGGCGTCGCCCTCGACGTTTCGCCGGGAGAGATCTTCGCCATCCTCGGGAAGAACGGGATGGGGAAGACGACGCTCCTCAAGACGATCATGGGGCTCCTGCCGGTCAAGAAAGGCCGCGTGGAGCTTCTCCGGCAGGACGTCACCGGATGGCCGCCCTACCGCATCACGCGCCTCGGGGTGAGCTACGTCCCCCAGGAGAAGTCGATCTTCCAGGACCTGACGGTGGAGGAGAACCTCCGCCTCGCGCTTCGAGACGGGGTCAGTTTCGACGCCCGGCTCCAGACGATCGCGAGCTGGTTCCCGGTCTTGAAGGCGCGGCTGCAACAGCGCGCGGGGACGCTCTCGGGGGGAGAGCAGAAGATGCTTCTCATCGGACGGGCGCTCCTCACCCGCCCGCGTCTGGTCCTCGTGGACGAGATCACCGAAGGGCTTCAACCCGCCATGATCACGGCGCTCACAGAGGTCCTGGCGGAGGAGCGGCGGGCGCACGGCCTCACGGTCGTGCTCGTGGAGCAGAACGTCGGGTTCGCGCTGGCGCTGGCGGACCGCTATGCCGTCCTAAAGGGGGGGGCGGTCGTCGAGAGCGGGCGCGCCAGCGATGCCGGCGCGCGGGAGCACGTCGAACGACACCTGGTCATCTAGAACCGTAAGGGGGAACAGCCATGCGGAAGAGTTCGAGAACACTCGTGGCTCTGGAACTGATGCTGGGGCTCGCCATGCTATCGGGTGGCGCGGCGCAGTCGGCCGAGAAGCAGCCAATCGTCATCGCCGTGCCGGTCGGCCTCTCCGGCGTAAACAGCGTCGTGGCGCCGGCCGTCGTGCAGTCGGCGGAACTGGCGGTCGAGGAGCTGAACGCCAAGGGCGGCATCATGGGGCGGCCGGTGAAGCTGATTCCGCTCGACGACGAAAGCGGACCGGCCGGTGCCGTGAAAGCGTTCAATACGGCGATCCGGCAGCACAAGGCCGACGTGATCATCACCATGGAGACGAGCGCGGCGCGCAACGCGGGCGCCCCGATCGCCGACCGCGGGAAGACGCTCTTCATCTATACCTCCTTCTACGAGGGGCGTGCCTGCGGGAAGTACCTCTACGTCAACGCCTGGGTGCCCGAGCAGATCGTGTCGCCGCTTGTGAAGTTCATGACCAACGAGAAGAAAGTCAAGAAGTGGTTCGTGCTCGGTAGCGACTACGCCTTCGGGCGCGGGTTGATCGAGCCGGCCAAGAAGATGATTACGCAACTGGGCGGCACGATCCTCGGCGAGGAGTACCAGCCGCTCCAGCAGTCCGACTGGACGGCGATCATCAGCAAGATCCGCGCGGCCAACCCGGACGGCATCATGTACGCCACCTCGGGCGGCGGGCCGAACATCGACTTCATGAAGCAGTTCAAGGCGGCCGGCTTGAAGATGCCGGTCGGGAGCCTTTCGATCGACGAGCTGACGGCCGAGCAGGGCGGCAACGCGGCCGAGGGGGTCTATTACACCGCCGACTACTTCACCGGCATCGACAACGCCGAGAACAAGACCTTCCTCGAGGCGATGAAGAAGAAGTTCGGGGCCAATCTCAAGACACCGAACTCGCTCTCCGAGCCCGAGTACGACGGCATCCATGCGTACGCCATGGCGGTCGAGAAGGCGAAGAGCACCGACGCGGACAAGGTAGCGGCGGTGCTGCCGACGATCGTCTTCAAGGGGCCGCGGGGAGCGGTGCAGATGAACAAGGAGCACCACGCGCCGCTGCCGGTCTACCTCGCCCAGGTGCAGGCGGACGGGAAGACCAAGATCATCCAGAGCTTCGGGCTCGTCGATCCGGGCAACCAGTGCCCGAACCTCAAGTAAACGGAAAGAGCTGACCCCAGGAGGCCGATCGCCATGTACACCACGCAGCTGCTCGACGTCGTCACGACGGCCGGCGTGCTGTACATCGTGGCGGTCGGCCTCCTCGTCGTCTATGGGGTCCTCAAGATCATCAACCTCGCCCACGGGGCGTTCCTCGCCATGGGCGCCTATGCGGGGGTCCTCACGACCTGGGCCGGCTGGAACCCCTGGACGGCGCTGCTTCTGGCGGCGGTCATGGGCGTGGCGGTCGCGGCGCTGGTCGAGTGGCGGGTCCTGCGCGCGCTCTACGCGCGGCCGCTCGATACGATCCTCGCCACTTGGGGCCTCAACATCATCGCCGTGCAGATCCTCACGCTCTACTTCGGGCGCGAGATCCACTTCGTCGAGAGCGCGATCGCGCAGCCGATCAGCGTGGCCGGCGCAACCTACTCCCAGTACCGGCTCGTCCTCCTCCTGATCGCGGTGGCCCTCGGCGTCCTCGTCTGGCTCGTGATGCAACGGACGCAGATCGGGGTCGTCGCCCAGGCGGTGATCATGAACGAGGAGTTGGCGCAAGCGCTCGGCATCAACACGCGACTCGTCCGGTTCGTCACTTTCTGCCTCGGCGCGGGCCTGGCGAGCCTGGCCGGCGCGCTCCTCACCCCACTCGTGAGCGTGCACCCTAACCTCGGCGTCCCCTGGCTCATCAACGCCTTCATGCTCGTCCTGGTGGCGGGGGTGTCGCTCGGCAACCTCGCGCTCGCCGCGCTGGTCCTGGGCGGCGCGCAGGTGCTGGTCAGCTCCTACGGGAACCCGGTCCTCGGCAGTCTCACCATCGTCATCCTCGCCGTCATCATCCTTCGGTTCCGGACGATCACCATCTAAGGGACGCGCCGATACAGGGTCATGAACGACAAGGGCTTCGGAGATCTTCACCGGAGCCCTTGCTGCTCTTGGTTGACAGCCGCCTGACGAATCCTCTTTTGATTCGCCCAAACGCGTCGGTGGCATCCCATACGCGTGACCCTGGGTCGCCCTTCTAGGACCGTTCTAAAACGAGATTCGCGAGGCGCGCCGGGTCGGCCAGGAGCTCGGCGCTCGGGCCGTGGTGCACGATGCGGCCGCGGTTGAGGACCAGCACTTGCTGCGTCACTTCCAGCGCCAGCTTGGCCGACTGCTCCACCAGCACCACGGTGAGGGCGTCGTCGCGGATGAGGCAGCGCATAGCGTCCAGCAGCGCGTCGACAATGATGGGAGCGAGGCCTTCGAGAGGCTCGTCCAGCAGGAGCAGCGACGGCTCGCCGACCAGCGCGCGGGCGATCGACAGCATCTGCTGCTCGCCGCCCGACAGCGCACCTCCGAGCTGCCGCCGGCGCGCCGCCAGCCGCGGAAACAGCTCGTAGACGCGCTCGAGCGTCCAGCGCCCGGGACGCGCGGCGACGCTGAGGTTCTCCTCGAGCGTCAGCGACGGAAAGACGTCGCGCGTCTGGGGGACGTACCCGATGCCCAGCCGCGAGCGCTCGTACACGGGCAGGCGCGCGATCGGGCGACCGCGGTAGTCGATCCGGCCGGCGTGGAACGTCGTGTGCCCCATGATGGTGGCGAGCAGGGTGGTCTTGCCCACACCGTTGCGGCCGAGCACGGCCAGCGAGCCGCGCTCGGCCAGCGACAACGCGATGTCCTCCAGCACCACGGTGGCTCCATAGCCCGCCCGCACGTCACTGAGCGTGAGCGCGTCAGCCATGCCGCTCGCCGAGGTACACTCGCCGCACGCGCGGGTCGTCGGCGATCTCCGCGGGGGCGCCCTCACACAGCACCTCGCCCTGGACGAGGACGGTGATGCGCTGCGCGAAGCGGAAGACGAGATCCATGTCGTGCTCGATGATCAGGATGGCGATGTTCGCCGGCAGGCGCTCGAGGGCCCCCAGAATGCGATGGGATTCGAGCGACGGCACGCCCGCGGCCGGCTCATCGAGCAACAACACGGTCGGCTTGAGCCCCAGCGCTATGGCGATCTCGACCAGGCGCTGCTTGCCGTAGGGAAGGTCGAGGACGCGCCGGCTGGCGTCTTCCTCCAGTCCGAACGTCGCGAGCAGCTCCAACGCCTCCGCGCGCACCTGAGCATGGGCGCCCGCAGGCCTCCACAAGCGTCCGCCGACGCCGTCGCGCTCGGCCACCCCGAGCGCCACGTTGTCGAGCACGGTCATGTCCCCGAACAGGGTGTTGATCTGGAACGTGCGCCCGAGCCCGCGCTTCACGCGCGCCGCCTGCGAAAGGCGGGTAACGTCCTCGCCGGCCAGCAGCACCTGACCGGCCGACGGGGCGAGGCGGCCGGTGATCATGTTGACGAGCGTGGTCTTGCCGGCGCCGTTGGGGCCGATGAGCGCGTGACGGACGCCCGCTTCGAGGCGGAAGTCGACGCGGTCGGCGACGGTGAGGGCGCCGAAGCTCTTGCAAAGTCCCCGGGTTTCGAGCGCGACCATGTTCCGCATCAGAGGGGGCGAGGCGCCCCCGCCGGCGGTGCGTCCGGCCCGACGCGCCGCAGGCGGGCGACGAGCGCGTCAGCGATCCCGAGCAGCCCGCCGCGGGCGAAGAGCACGACCAGCACCAGGATCAGACCGATGCCGAGGTACCAGTACTGGGGGAACTGCTTGGCGAGGACGTCCTGGGCGATGAGGTAGACGAGCGGTCCCACGAACGCGCCGTAGAGGCGCCCGACACCGCCGAGGATCAACATCACCAGCAGCTCGCCCGACGGCTCGAACCCGAGCACGTTGAGCCCCACGAACTGATTGGTCTGGGTGAGGAGCGCGCCGGCGATCCCGGCGATCGTCGCGGCCAGCGTGTAGACCGTGAGCAGGCGGCGGTAGACGGGCGCACCGATCGCGTGCATGCGAACGGGGTTCTCTCGGATCCCCGTCAGCGTGGCGCCGAACGGCGAGCAGATCAGCCGGCGCACGAGCCACCAGATGCCGAACAGCATGAGCAGGCACCAGAGATAGGCGGTCTTGCCGAAGAGGTCGAACCTGAACAGGCCGAGGATCGGCGCGATGGTCACTCCGCTGAGACCGTCGGCGCCGCCCGTGAGCGGCGTCGCCTTATTGGCGATCTCCAGACACACCGCCGCGATGGCCAGCGTGAGCATCAGTTGCGTGAGGCCCCGGGTTCTCAAGATCACGGCGCCCGTGGTGATGCCGAGCACCGCGGCGGTACAGGCGGCGGCCCCCAGGAGCACGATCGGGTCGTTGAGCCCGAGCTTGGCGGCGAGGATGCCGGCGGTGTAGGCGCCGAGGCCGAAGAAGGCGCTGTGGCCGAGGGTGACGATGCCAGCGTAGCCGAGAATCAGGTCCAGCGACAGCGCGAACAGGATGTACGTCAGAATCCGGGCGCCGAGCGAGAGATACTCCGGCAGCAGGAAGAAAGCAGCGAGCGCCGCCAGCCACGGCAGCCATTCCGTCCAGCGAATCTGCGGATCGGCACCGTAGCCCGCCGAACGCTTCATGCGCGCGTCCCGAACAGTCCTGCCGGCCGCCACAGCAAGAGCGCGATGGTCGCCGCATAGATGAAGAACGCGCCGAACTGGGGCAGCCAGTACTTGCAGGCGGTGTCGCTGATGCCGATCAGCAGCGCGGCCACGAACGGGCCGCGGAGACTGCCCAACCCGCCGACGGACACGACGATCAGGAAGTAGACGAGGTGCTCGAAGGGGTAGGTCGGCTGGATGGCGATGATCTCGGCGCCGAGCGCGCCGCCGAGCCCCGCGAGGCCGCTCCCCAGCGCGAACGTGATGGCAAACAGGCGCCGGGTGTCGATCCCGACCGATTGCGCCATGGCCCGGTTGTCGACGGCGGCCCGCACCATGGCCCCCCACAGCGTCCGCTCGACGCCAAACCACAAGACCGCGATCATCGCGGCGCTGAACGCGATGAGGAACACGCGGTAGGCGGGGAAGTCCCGGCCCAGGAGCTGGAACTGGCCCTTCAGGGCTGCGGGCAGGCGTACCGGCTGCTGCAGCGTGCCGAAGACGATCTGGGCGATCGCCACGGCGATGAAGATGAGGCCGATGGTGAACAGCACCTGCTCAAGCTCGCCGGCCTCGTAGAGGCGTGCATACAGGCCCCGCTCGAGCACTACGCTGCTGCCCGCCACCACGACGAAGGCGAGGGCCAGCGCCACGGGGAAAGGCAGGGCGAAGCGCTCCAGCGAGGACGTCAGGACGTAGCCCCCCGCCATGGCGAAGACGCCGTGGGCAAGGTTGGTGAATCCCATCAGCCCCATCGTCACCGACAGGCCTACGGAGATCACGTACAGGATCATCCCATAGGCGACGCCGTGGAAGGCGACGCTGATCAGCGACGAAAGGAAGGCGTCCAGGTTATTTCTTCTTGTTGAATTCCTTCCACGGATCCTTCAGCGCGGTGGCGAGCGTCTCGATCTCGACGTTGGCGAGCTGACCGCCCACCTTGCGCACCTCGCGGAGGTACTCGTTCTGGACGACGTCGCGGGTGTCGGGGTCGATGGCGATCGGGCCGCGCGGGCTGTTTGGGTTCTTGTACTGCTTGAGCAGCTCCATGGTCTTGTCCGGGTCGATCTTGCCCTTCTGTTCACGGATGACGTGGAAGATTGCCTCCATGGCGTCGTACGCGCCCACCACGAGGAAGCCCGGGTACAGCTTCTCGCCGTACTCCTTCTTGTAGGCGGCGACGAACGCCTTGTTGGCGGGCCGGTCGGCCGCAGCCGAATAGTGGTGGGCGGTGATGACGCCGAGCGCGACATCGCCCATCCCCTGCAGCTCCTCGTCGGTGGTGAGGTCACCGGGGCCGATAAATTTGATCCCGGCTTTGTCGAGGCCCAAGTCGCCGTAAGCCTTCATGATCGCGGTCGCCTGCTTGCCGGCGGGGATGAAGGAAAAGACCGCCTCCGGCTTCGCGTCCTTCACGCGCTGCATGTAGGGCACGAAGTCGGGGTTGGCGAGCGGAATCCGGACGCTTGCGACGATCTCGCCTCCACCTTCCTTGAAGGCCTTAATGAAGGCATCCTCCGCTTCGTGGCCAGGGGCGAAGTCGCTCACGGCAGTGTAGACGCGCTTGTACTTCTTCGCCGCCCACTGCCCGAGGGGATAGCACGACTGCCAGAGCGTGAACGACACCCGCGCGAAGTACGGCGACATGTAGGGGACGTCCACGCCCGCCGCGTTGGCGCTGATGAACGGCACCTTGGCCTCGGCGGTGAGCGGCGCGATCGCACGGGCGTTCGGCGTCCAGATCACGCCGGTGATGAATTGCACCTTGTCCCGCACGATCAGCTCCTGCGCGACGCGCTTGCCGTTGTCGGGGTTGGGGCCCGTGTCGTCGCGGACAATGAGCTCCACCTTGACGCCGGGCGGCAGCTTGTCGCCGTTCAGCTTCATGAACAGCTTCAAGCCCTTGTCGAACTGGTCACCCTGCGGGGCGCCCGGGCCGCTGTACGTGCCGATGAAGCCGACCTTCACGGTCTGGGCCGCCGCCGGACCAGCCCACAGCAGCGCTGCGCCCACGAAGGCGGCGAGGGCCCGAATCGCTTTCGTCTGTCTCATGAGTTCTCCTCCCTCCGGACGAGCAGCTTACCGGATTTCGCCCAAACCGGGATTCTCGATATGGACCCATGTCTGCCCTCCGTCGTGGCGTTGAACGGGCGGATCACCCCGTCGCTCAGCTCGCTCATCCTTTCCGGCACGTTGAGGGAAGTCATGCTCGCCGACGCATGGACCGTCCGCGCCCCCGCGCTTGTGAGTGTGGTCACTCCGATCCTGTTCAGAGACACCTCCGCCGCTGCTTCGAGCCCCGCTCCTCATCGCCCCGCTCCGGTGTGGGCTCTCGATCACGTCGGATGCCCCGCGAGCCGCTCGATGCGCCGGAGGATCTGCCCAAACAGGCGCCGAGTCAACTGGCTTTCGGCTAACTGCAGGATGAGGTATTGGGCATGACGGAGGAGGCGCCCGCCGGCTGCTGGAACAACACCTCTTCGGATCTCCCGCGGGTGGAGGTTCTCATCGCCCCGGATCACCCGCGTTGACGCCATAGATGTGCGCTGAGCCTATGGATCGGATCGGCCGACCTCAGGCCGCTTGAGATGGTCACACCCTTCCCAGATCAGCAGATTGCCGAGAAATCCAGTCCGATTCCCATATTCCCAGGTCATTCCCACATCAATTCCCAGCGAACTCCCAGACACCGAAGGCTGCGAGAGAGTATTGGCGTCGGCGTGGGGCCTGTCAGGTGAGGTCAACCTCGAAGATCACGCAGTTCGATTGCGATGATTGCGGGCCCCTGCAACGATCGAAATCGACCGCACGCCGACCTTCAGATTCCCGTTTCAAGGGGTCCGAGACCTCAGAGGGGCGTGGTCCACGAAATGGCTTTGGGGTATTCCACGCTGAGGTCGCCGGCGGCCGGCTCAATGATCCCGTCAACACCGGGGAAGTGCACCCCCGGGGCGCCGATCCACGACGCTACGTGAGGCTCGTGTCACCCCCAATTAGTCCCCTTGCGGGACCGACGCGGGACCCACGCGGGGCGGTCGCTCGACCGTCGCTCGACCCTCGCTCGACCCTCGCTGGGCCGCCGCGCTAGCGCTGAATCAGCGCTGAACTAGCCCTGAATTTTTGACCGCCGCGAGCCGCGCCAGCCCCGGACGAGCGTGCGCGCCCGGGTGATCACCATGCTGAGACCCCCAGGCTGCTGCTAAGCTAAGGCAGCTAATGTGCAAGGACACCCGATAGGATAAAGGCGTACGATGGGGCGTTCCGGTCCTTCGGCACCAGTTGAATCCTCCAGGTAGGCGTAAGCGTCCACGATCCGAGTGTACCTGAGCCCGTCCGCGGCGGGACCGCGACTCTGGGCTAAGCGAGCTCGGCGAGGGTGACGCGCCGGCCGAGCGTCGAGGACCGCTGGGCGGCCTCCACCGTGCGCAAGGCCGCCAGCCCCGCCTGCACGTCGACCGCCGGGCGGCCGCCACGCGCGACCGCGTCGAGGAACAGCTCGATCTCGCGCCGGAGTGGCTCGGGGCCCGTGGCCTTGAAGGTCTCCACCGAGCCCTCCGGCGCCTGCCAGCCGGAGGGCGTCTCCACGTGGCGATTGGCGAGCACGCGTACTTCCGAAGTCCCGAAGTCGGCGCCGAGCGTGGCCCGCTCGCCCACGATCACGCAGTCGCGGTAGGTGCCGGGGGCGAAGTAACCGGCCTCGACGAACGCGGGCACGTCGCCGTACTCCACGGTGGCGAACGAGCAATCGTCCAGCCCGCGCCCCAGATGATCGCGCAGCGTCGCGGTGACCGCGGTGGCCTCGCGCTCGAGCAGATGCGCGAAGAGGTCGAAGTAGTGGATGGCGTCGGTCTGGGTCACGCCCACGTCGGTGCGCGGCCGCTTGAAGCCGGCGAAGCGCCCCGTGCAGTAGCGCACGCGGCCGAGCGCGCCCGCGGCGAGCCGCTCACGCAGCACGGTGGTGACGGGGTGGAAGCGGAAGATGTGTCCTACCTGGAGCACGCGTCCCGTCTCCGCGACGATCAAAGCGAGCCGGCGCCCCTCGTCCACCGTGAGGGTCAGCGGCTTCTCGATGAAGCAATCGCGGCCCGCGCGCAGACACTCCCCGGCCAGGGCCAGATGGTTGTCGGCGGGCGTCACGATATCGACCGCGTCGACGTGGGGCAGCGCCTGGCGGAAGTCTTCCACCGCGCGCGCGGGGGCCACGCCCGTGTTCACCGCGAACGCGCGGCGCTCGGCGGAGACGTCGGCCACCCACAGCTCGACTCCCAGCTCCCCGAGCACGCGCAGGTGCTTCTCGCCCCAGCGGCCCAGCCCGACCAGCAACACCCTCACCGCGGGTCCCCGCCCTCGCCGCCCACGTCCTCCGCGATCTCGTAGCGCAGCAACCGGTCCTTCATCCAGCGAACCACCAGCAGGTCCACGAACGCCCGCACCGCCCGGTTGCCGATGCCGTATTTGGACACGCCGAAGCGGCGCGGCCGATGGTTCACCGGCACCTCGAGGACCCGGAACCCCCGCATCTTGAGCAGCGTGGGGATGAACCGGTGGAAGCCCTTGTAGAGGGCCAGGTCGCGCAGGCACTCGCGCCGGAAGGCGCGGAAGGTGCACCCGCTGTCCTGGATCGTCTCCTCGCTCAGGCGGTTGCGCACGCGGTTGGCGATCCGGGAGGAGAGGCGCCGCACCCGGGAGTCGCCCGCGGCCCGGTTCACCCGCCAGCCGGTCACCGCGTCCCAGGCGTCGAGGTGCGCGAGCATGCCCGGGATGTCGTGAGGATCGTTCTGGAGATCCGCGTCCATGACCACCACGTGCCGGCCGCGCACCGACTTGATGCCCGCATCGGTCGCCGCGGTCTCCCCCGCGTTGGCCTTCAGGCGCACCAGCCGCACGCGCGGATCCTGCTCGCGAAAGGAGCGGACGATCTCCGCGCTCCGGTCGCGGCTGCCGTCGTCCACGAAGATCACCTCGTAGCGCAGCCCGGTCGGCTCCAGGACCTCGCGGATCTCCGGCCAGAGCAGCGGGAGGCTCTGCTCCTCGTTGTAGACCGGCACCACGATGGAGAGATCGAGCGCACTCCCGGCGGGCGACGCGGAGTCGGCGGCGGTCACGCGCCGGCCGGCGGCGGCACGCGCGGCGCGGTGCCCTGCCATTCCGGCGTCAGGGTGTGCGGCAGCCCCAGCCGGTCGAGCACGCGGGCCAGCGTGTGGGTGACCAGGTCGTCGATCTGCTTCGGCCGGTTGTAGAACGCGGGCATCGGCGGCAGGATCACCGCCCCCATCTCGGCCAGGGCGGTCAGCACGCGGAGGTGGCCCAGATGGAGCGGGGTCTCGCGGACGACCAGGACCAGCGGCCGGCCCTCCTTCAGGGTCACGTCGGCCGCGCGCGCGATCAGGGTATCGGCGGCGCAGTGCGCGACCGCGGCGGCGGACTTGATGCTGCACGGCACGATCACCATGCCGTCGGTCTTGAACGAGCCTGACGCGATCGCCGCCCCGATGTCACGGTTGCGGTAGCGGCGCGCGGCCAGCGCCTCCACCGCGTCTACCGCGTAGTCGGTCTCCTCGGCGATGGTGCGGCGGCCCGCGTCCGAGACGATCAGGTGGGACTCGACGTCGGGGATGCCGCGCAGCAGCTCGAGGAAGCGGATCCCGTAGATCGCGCCGGACGCGCCGCTGATGCCGACGACCAGCCGCTTCACAGCCGGAATCTCCGCCGGTAGACTTCGTCGCGGGTCTTCTGGTAGAGCAGCTCCCACTCCGCGCTGCCCTCGGGAGCGGGTCGCGAATACGTGCTCAGCGACCGCCGGACCTCCTGGTCGATCGACTCCTCGAGCTTGGACTCGTCCTCCAGCACCCGGAATACCTCGGTGCGGAGCTGGCCGAGCGCCTTGTCGTCCGCGGTCTTGATCATCACGCTCTCGGTCGCGGTCAGGTCGGCCACGATGCGGTCGGCCAGCGCGAACATACGCTCGCGGCTCATCCGGGTCACAGGGTGAACCCCCGCTCCTTGGCGAGCTTGGTCTTCACCATCGTGAAGAGCCGCTTGTAATCGGAGGCCGAGTCCCGGATCAGCTTGGCGTTGTCCATCAGGAGCGTGCGGGCGTCGGCGTCGATCTTCTCCTCGGCCTGGAAGTTCTCGATGAGGATTCGCCGCACCACTTCACGGGCGCGCGTCTCGTCCCGGACGTCGGCGAGCTTTCGCACCACCAGCCGCTTGACCACGGCCTCGGCCATCCGCCCGGCCACCTCGTCCCGTCGTGGCATGCCCGAAGAGACAGGGTACACGGCGTCGCGCGAGGGTGTCAAGCACAACTATATGGAAAATAGGTTAAAAGTGGCTATCGACCTCGGGCAGGAGGAGGCGGAACCGCGAGCCCTTGCCGGGCAGGCTGTCCACCTCGACCCGTCCGCCGTGGGCTTCGGCCAGGGCCTTCACCAGGCTCAGCCCGAGCCCCAGCCCCCGCGCGGCGGCCGTGTCCGGATGGGGCACGCGCACGTACTTGTCAAAGATCCGGGGGAGCTGGTCGGCGGGGATCCCCACCCCGTCGTCCTCGACCGCGACTTCCACCATCCCCGGCCGGTCCGGCGCCGGGCTCGCGGACACGAGCACCCGGCCACCTCGGGGCGAGTACTTCACCGCGTTGGAGAGCAGGTTCTTCATCATGCGGTCGAGCGCGTCCGGGTCGGCGCGGAGCGCGAGGCCCGAGACGTTCCGGGTCCACTCGAACCGATGCTGGCGATGCTCCGTGGCGAAGAGCTCGACGTTGCGCTCCAGCAGCGCGTCGACGTCGACCGCCTCGGGATGAAGCTCGAGCGCCCGGCCCGCCTCGATACGCGAGAGGTCCAGCAGCTCGCCGACGATGCGCCCGAGCGTACACGCCTCGGTGTGGAGATAGACGAGGCAGCGGTGCGCCTTCTCGGGCGGGAGCGCGGAGCGGAGCAGCAGCTCGCTGAATCCTTGAAGCGCGGTCAGCGGGGTTCGCAGCTCGTGCGAGACCACCGAGAGGAACTCGGTCTTGGCCTGGTCGAGCTCCCGCAGCCGGCCGGTCGCGGCGTCGATCTTTTCGGCGAGCTCCTCCGCGAAGCGCCGCTGGCGCAGCGTGAGCCGCGCGTTCTCCACCGCCAGGCCGACGTGCACCGCCAGCTCCTCGGCGGCCGCGCGGGTGGCGCGCGACCGCTCGCCCGCCCACTCCACCGCCATCGCCCCGATCACCCCCGCCCCGGAGACGAGCGGCAGCACGAGCGCCCGTAGCGGCGCCGGCTCGGGCGTGGGATCACTCGCCACGCGAGGATCACCTCGCAGATCCGGGCTCGTCACCGGTTGACCCGTCGCGAGAGTGAATGCTCCCGCCGAGCCCGGATCGACCAGGGTTCCTATCGGCACCGAGGCCAGCAGTGCGGTCTGCACGTCCCGGCCGACCAGCAGCGCGACACGACGCGCCCCGAGCGTGAACCGCAGCTCCTGGGCGACGCCGGTCAGCGCGGCCTCGAGCGGGCCCGGCTCGGCCAGCCGGCGCTGGATGGCCAGGACGGCGCTCAGACGTGCCGCGCGGGCGCGGGCGCCATCGGCCAGATAGCCGACGAGCAGCCCGGCGAGCGCCGGCAGGCCGAGCGAGAGGAGCCCGTCGAGCGTCTGCGACGTGATCCCGTGACGCTCGACCGCGGGCAGGACGATCGGCGCGTGCAGGAGACCGGCGAGCGACCCGACGAGGCCACCGCCGACCGTCCCCCGCCCCAGCGCCACCCAGATGGTCGGCACCAGGTACAGATGGCGAAGGACGGAGTCCGCGCCTTGACCCGTGAGGGCCATGAGCGCGGCCAGGATCGCCACCATCCCGAGGGGCAGCGCGATCATGGCGCGAGGGTCCGGTAGGCGGCGAAGAAGGCGAGCCCCGCCAGGTAGCCGGGGAACAGGCTTCCGCTCCAGGCCCGAAGGGCGCACCCGATCAATCCGACCAGGCCGAGGTAGAAGACCGCGCCCGCCCGCGCTTCCACCGCGTGGGGCAGCGCCGGGTCGAGCAGGTATCGCACCAGAGCGAGCGCGGTGCTGACGAGGGCCGCGGGCCAGAAGGAGGAGCGCCGCCAGAGCCACGAGAAGACCGCGCCGCGAAATATCCACTCCGCCGACAGGACGTTGGCGCCGACGTCGTACGCGAGCGCGCCCGCGTATGCGGCCAGGCTACTGGAGTGCACGCGATGGCCGAAGGTGAGCGACGCGGTGATCAGCAGATGCGCCCCGAGGAATCCGCCCGCGGCCAGGCCGACCAGCGCGTGTCGCGGCCGACAGAGCACCATGCCGAGCCCGCGCAGGGCTGGCCGGCGATGGGCCTCGAACAGGAGCAACAGCGGCATCAAGGCGAACCCGCCGGCGCCCCACGGGACGATCCGGGCGGCAACCGAGACGAGTGTCATGATCACCCCGAGCCGGACGACGGGCCCGCTCCAGCCCGGCGCGGCGCCCGTCGCCAGTAGCCAGCCCAGCCCGAGCAGGCCCCCGTGCGCCGCCCCCGTCGCCAGCGCGCGCCCGAGCCCGGCGGGCGCGGCGCCGAGCATCTCCGCCCCGGCGCCCAGCCCAACGACCAGCGCGGCCGCGGCACCGGTCTGCCCGAATGGTCGAAGCGGAGAGCGCGGCGGCGCGGCCGCGGCCGGATCAAACGGCGCGCTCAGCAGCAGCATCATCCGTGACCTCGATGCAGAGGGTGGCCAGGTGCGCGTCGAGGGTGCGCCCCGCTTCGGCCCGGAGCTGTCGCACCGTCTCCTCCCGCGACAGCCGAGGACGGTACGGGCGGTCCGACGTGAGCGCGTCGTAGACGTCGGCGACCGCCACGATGCGCGAGCCGAGCGGAATCAGCTCTCCGCGCAGCCCGTCCGGGTAGCCGCTGCCGTCGTGGCGCTCGTGGTGATGCCGGACGATGATCGCCCCGTCGGCGAAGAACTCGAGCGGCGACACGATCTGGGCGCCAACGATCGGATGCCGGCGCATCACCGTCCACTCCTCGGGGCTGAGCGGGCCGGGCTTGCGCAGCACCTGCTCCGGGATGGCGATCTTGCCGAGGTCATGGAGCAGCCCGGCCTGCGCGATGGTGTCCGCCCCCGCGGGCAGCACGCCGGCCGCGAGCGCGACTCGGCGGGCGAGCGCGGCGACGCGCTCCGAGTGCCCCCGGGTGTAGGCGTCCTTGGCCTCGAGCGCGTTGGCGAGCCCGAGCAGGCTCTGGAAGATCGCGTGCTGGAGCCGGCGGTACGTCTTGCGCAGGTCGACCGCATACTGGCGCGATTGCGCGTAGGCGTGCCGCAGCCGGTCCTGGGCCTGCTCGAGCTCCCGCTCGCGCGCGCGCGAGGTCTCGTAGAGCGACTTGAGATCGCGTGCGTAGGACAGCGCCTGCGAGAGGGCTACACTGCCGGCCATATCGACACCTCCGGCATGAGTGATCGCACGAGCGTCAGCAGGGCCAGCGGCGAGAACGGCTTGGTGAGGTAGTGGTCGGCTCCGGCGGCCAGTCCCCGCCGCCGGTCCTCGGCCTGGGCCGCCGCGGTGAGCAGGACGACGCGGGTGTGCGCGCACTCCGGCAGCTCGCGCAGGCGTCGGCACACGTCGAGGCCGCTCAACCGGGGCATCTTCACGTCGAGCAGCGCCACGTCCGGCCGCAGCTGCTGCGCGAGCTCGAGCGCGGCGGCGCCGTCGGAGGCCTCGACGATCCGCACCTGCGGGTCCTCGAGGGTGAAGCGGACGAGATCGAGAATCGCGGGCTCATCGTCGGCGATCAGGAGGGTCATCATGCCCTCGCTGAGTGCGAGGGACGTGCCACCGCCGGAGGTACGACGAATCAGCCGCTTGGGATCAATCCGCCGCGAAAATGCCCGGCGGGCTGGGCAACGCGGATGGAGCGCCGCCCGGTGGGAGAGGCAAGCGCGCTAGCCGCCTCCGATGGACACGACCAGCAGCCGCGTGAGGGCCCGCTGGTAGGCCGCGACCGCGTCGTCGTAGTCGATCTCGCCCTCGGCGCCGTCCGGATCGCGGCCGGTCATGCGCTGCTCGGCGCGCTGGCGCGCGCGCTCCGCCCGCGTCCGGTCGATCTCGTCCGGCCGCTCCGCGGTCTCGGCGAGAATGATCACCCGCTCCGGCGTCACTTCCGCGAACCCACCGTGCACGGCCAGGTGCACCTCGTCGCGTCCGCGACGGTAGACCACTTCGCCGCTGCCGAGGGTGGCCAGGAACGCGGCGTGGCCGGACAGGACCCCGAAGTAGCCCTCGGAGCCGGGCGCCACCACCTCGTCGACTTCTTCCGAGACGAGCTGGCGGGTGGGAGTGGCGAGCTCCAGCAGCACTACTTGGCCTCGCGCATCTTGGCCGCCTTCTCCTGCGCCTCCTCGATGCCGCCCACCATGTAGAACGCCTGCTCGGGCAGCTCGTCGTGCTTGCCGTCCACGATCTCCTTGAAGCCCTTGATGGTGTCCGCGAGCTTGACGTAGCGGCCGGGCTGGCCGGTGAACATCTCGGCCACGAAGAACGGCTGCGAGAGGAAGCGCTGCAGCTTGCGGGCGCGGGCCACGATCAGCTTGTCCTCGTCGGAGAGCTCCTCCATCCCGAGGATGGCGATGATGTCCTGGAGGTCCTTGTAGCGCTGCAGGATCGACTGGACCGCGCGCGCGGTCCCGTAGTGCTCCTGGCCCAGGATGATCGGGTCCAGGATGCGCGAGGTCGAGGAGAGCGGATCGACCGCGGGGTAGATGCCGAGCTCGGTGAGCTGGCGCGAGAGCACGGTGGTGGCGTCCAGGTGCGCGAACGCGGTGGCCGGTGCGGGGTCGGTGATGTCGTCGGCGGGCACGTAGATCGCCTGCACCGACGTGATCGAGCCCTTCTTGGTCGACGTGATCCGCTCCTGCAGCGCGCCCATCTCGGTGCCGAGGGTCGGCTGGTAGCCGACCGCGGAGGGCATGCGGCCGAGCAGGGCCGACACTTCCGAGCCCGCCTGGGTGAAGCGGAAGATGTTGTCGATGAACAGGAGCACGTCCTGGCCTTCCTCGTCCCGGAAGTACTCGGCGGAGGTCACCCCGGTCAGCGCGACCCGCAGGCGCGAGCCGGGCGGCTCGGTCATCTGACCGAAGATCAGCGCGGTCTTCTCGATGACGCCCGACTCCTTCATCTCGTGGTAGAGGTCGTTGCCCTCGCGGGTCCGCTCCCCCACCCCGGCGAAGACCGAGATGCCGCCGTGCTGCTTGGCGATGTTGTTGATCAGCTCCTGGATGAGCACGGTCTTGCCCACGCCGGCGCCGCCGAAGAGTCCGGTCTTGCCGCCACGGGTGTAGGGCTCGAGCAGGTCGACGACCTTGATGCCGGTCTCGAACATCTCGACCTTGGTGGACTGCTGGTCGAACGCGGGCGCGGGCCGGTGGATCGGGTAGGTCTTCGTGCTCTTGACCGGGCCCATCTTGTCGACCGGCTCGCCGGTGATGTTGATGATGCGGCCGAGCGTCTCCTTGCCCACCGGGATCGAGATCGGCTGGCCGGTGTCGTTGACCGGCATGCCGCGGGTGAGCCCGTCGGTCGCGGCCATGGCCACCGTGCGCACCTGGCTCTCGCCCAGGTGCTGGGCCACCTCGAGCACCAGCTTCGCGGAATACGCGAAGACGTCGGTGCTGCCCGCGCCGGGCACCTCGAGCGCGCCGTAGATGGGAGGCAGCTTGCCGGGCTCGAACTCCACGTCCACGACCGGCCCGATCACCTGAACGATCTTGCCCTGGTTCATATCGATCCCTCCGAGGCTACGCCTCGACCGACTGTCTGAGCGCTTCGGCGCCGCCGACGATGTCCAGGAGCTCCTTGGTGATGCGCTCCTGGCGGGCCTTGTTGTACTGGATCGTGAGCACGCCGATCATCTCCTTGGCGTTCTTGGTGGCCGCTTCCATCGCGGTCATGCGAGCGCCGTACTCGCCCGCCACCGACTCCATCAACGCCCGGTACACCTGGGTGGTCACGTGGCGCGGGAGCAGCGCGGCCAGGATGGCCTCGGGGCTCGGCTCGTAGATGTAGTCGCCGGCCGCCTCCCCGTCTCCGTCCGCGGCCGGGGTCGGCTCGATGGGCAGGAGCTGCTCGCGCCGGACCCGCTGCACCGCCACCGACCGGAACTCGTTGTACATGAGGTGGACCTCGTCCACCTCGCCGGCCAGGTACTCCTGCATGAGGCCGCCGGCCAGCTCCTGGGCGTGCGAATAGGCGAGCCGATCGAAGAAGCCCAGCATCTCCGACTTGATCTGGTAGGGCCGCCGGCGGTAGAAATCGCGCGCCTTCTTGCCGACCACCACCAGGGTGACGCTCGTCTCGCCCTGCTCGCGCAGGAACGCGAGCGAGGCCCGCAGGATGTTCGAGTTGAACGCGCCGCAGAGGCCCTTGTCGGCGGTGATGATCACGAGTCGCTTGCGCGCGGCCTCCCGGCGCACGAGCAGCGGGTGCGCCTCACCCTCCGCGCGGCGGACCAGGCTCGACAGCAGCTCCGCCATCTTCACCGCGTAGGGCCGCGCGGACATGATCCGCTCCTGGGCCCGGCGCAGCTTGGCCGCGGCCACCAGCTTCATGGCGCGGGTGATCTTCTGGGTGGACTCGACGGAGCGAATGCGCCGGCGGATGTCGCGGAGCGTGGCCATGGCGATCCGGTCCTAGGCGGCCTTGATGCCCCGCGAGACGAGGAACTCGGCCTTCGCCGCGTCGATCGCGCCGCCCAGCGCCGAGCGGAGATCGTCGCTCAGCTCCTTCTTGTTGGCGATGTCCCCCAGCACCTGCGCGTAGTTGCGATCGAGGAAACCGAAGAGGAACTCCTCGAAGGGCCGGATCTGGTCGATCGGCATGTCGTCGAGATGGCCCTGGGTGCCCGCGAAGATGATCGCGATCTGCCGCTCGACCACCTGCGGCTGGTACTGGCCCTGCTTGAGCAGCTCCACCATGCGCTGACCGCGCGCGAGCTGCAGCTGGGTGGCGCGGTCGAGGTCCGAGCCGAACTGGGCGAAGGCGGCCAGCTCGCGGTACTGGGCGAGGTCGAGGCGCAGCTTGCCCGCGATCTGGCGCATCGCCTTGATCTGGGCCGAGCCGCCCACCCGCGAGACCGAGATGCCCACGTTGACCGCGGGCCGGATGCCCGCGTAGAAGAGGTCCGACTCCAGGTAGATCTGCCCGTCGGTGATCGAGATGACGTTGGTCGGGATGTAGGCCGACACGTCGCCGAGCTGCGTCTCGATGATCGGCAGCGCGGTGAGCGAGCCGCCCTTCAGCTCGTCGTTCAGCTTCGCCGCGCGCTCGAGGAGCCGCGAGTGGAGATAGAACACGTCGCCCGGATACGCCTCGCGGCCCGGCGGCCGGCGCAGCAGCAGCGAGAGCTGGCGGTACGCGGTCGCGTGCTTGGACAGGTCGTCGTAGATGCAGAGGGCGTGGCGACCGGAGTCGCGGAAGTACTCGCCCATCGCGCAGCCCGCGTAGGGCGCGATGTACTGGAGCGGCGCCGACTCGGAGGCGGAGGCCACCACCACCGTGGTATAGGCCATCGCCCCGGTGTCCTCGAGCACCTTCACGACCTGCGCGACCGTCGACCGCTTCTGGCCGATGGCCACGTAGAAGCAGAAGACCCCCTGCCCCTTCTGGTTGATGATCGTGTCGACCGCGATGGCGGTCTTGCCGGTGCCGCGGTCGCCGATGATCAGCTCGCGCTGGCCGCGCCCGATCGGGATCATCGCGTCGATCGACTTGATCCCGGTCTGGAGCGGCTCCTTGACCGATCGACGGTCGACCACGCCCGGCGCGTAGCGCTCGATGGCCCGGAACTCCTTCGACTCGATCGGGCCCTTCCCGTCCACCGGCTGCCCGAGGGCGTTGACCACGCGGCCCACGAGGGCCTCGCCCACCGGCACCTGGGCGATGCGCTTGGTGCGCGCGACCAGATCGCCCTCCTTGATCTTGGTGTCGTCGCCGAGGAGCACCGCGCCCACGTTGTCGGCTTCCAGGTTCAGCACGAGCCCGAACACCCCGCCCGGGAACTCCAGCAGCTCGCCGGCGAGCGCTTTCTCGAGGCCGTAGATGCGCGCGATGCCGTCGCCGACCTCGATCACGCGCCCGGCTTCCTTGAGGTCGATCTCGGCCTCGTAGCCCTGGAGCTGGCGCTTGATGATGTCGCTGATCTCTTCCGCCTTGATCATGTGCTATCCCCTTGCGAGCCGCTGGCGCATGCGCGCGAGCTGCCCGTCGAGACTACCGTCGAGAATGAGGCTGCCGACCTGCGCGATGAATCCGCCGAGCAGCGAGCTGTCCACCTGCTCCTCCACGATGATGCGCTTGCCGAGCACGCGCTCGAGGCGCGTGGCGAGCTGCCGCTTCTCCCCGTCGGTGAAGGCCACCGCGGTGCGGACCTGGGCGCGGGCCCGTCCGAGCTCGGCGTCGACCAGGAGCTGATACGCCCCGACGATCTCGGGCAGATGGTCGGCGCGCCCGCGATCGGCGACCAGTCCCAGAAAATCCTGCACGAGCTTGCGGGCCCCCGCCTTCTGGGCGATGGCGGCGGCCACCGCGCGCCGGTCCTCGGGCTTGATCCACGGACGCGTCAAGACCTCGTGCGTGCGCGCGTCGCCCGCGTAGACCGCGGCCACCTGCTCGAGCTCGCGGCCGACCGCTTCCGGCTCCCCGGCCTCGCGGGCCAGCTCGAAGAGCGCCTTCGCGTAGCGGCGCGCGGTGCCTTCGTGCGATCGCACGGGTCAGCTGACCCGGTCGACGCGGCCGATCGCGTCCTCGATGATGCGGCGGTGGTCCTCAT
>WNFD01002186.1_pt1 | contig 23472 bp, 23 predicted proteins | sample 5400491 | NCBI WGS metagenome assembly WNFD01 (sample SAMN13153343, study PRJNA577476) | soil metagenome | isolation source: 120 cm saprolite under Douglas fir tree site 2 hole 2 replicate 2 | place: USA:California | collected 2015-04-18
AGTACGCATACCACCTACTTCAGCATCTTGTTACTTCACCATCACTATACTTTCTCATACGATGCCTCTGGCATCTATAGCTCATTTCTTGCCTATATAAACCTGCCGTGTCTCGCATGTATCACCTCAGTCGTTTATCTTCTCCAACTGAGGTGAGTTACCTTACTCTTACTTTCTCGCGCTTCGTTCATATCCGCTTATGCTACCTTTCAGTTGTGACTTCGTCACTCTTTAGTATCCTTGCAGATCCTACATTTTTCTCGTACATCCTCCATCTCATTGGCCAAGTCATGAGGGAGCTCTCGCCTAGATCTGGCTTCGTAACACAATGGTGGCTGAGAAGGGCAACAACTCACCACCCCATTGAGGTCCTGTCAGATGCGATATAATAGCCACCAACTTTTGTGCTGTTCACGAGGGCAAAGACGACCATTGTCAGGTGGGAGACAAGGAATTATAGTACACAGAACTGTGACTTGTCGGGGAACGAGATCACAGGGAAAGCAGAAAGAGGGTGATGAAACATGGTAACTCTTTGATCTTATGTGTCTGTTGGGTCACTGTCATCAGTCATAGCTGAGAAAGGAAGGATATGGCAACACTCAGGAACGCTCCATCAGTATTAGCATATGAGTCTCTTTCCATCCCCTTTCTCTATTGGCCGGAATTTCGTATGTGGGTATGTGGGCGCTGTATGCCTCTGGAAAAACCAATCAGTGCATATATACTGTACTGCATGAAGGGTAAGGCAGGCCAAGTAGGCCGAGAGGAGAGAACATGTGCATTAGGAAAACCCAATGTTTACTTTTTGTACCTTTTTTTACTTTTTCTTACTTTTTTGCAAAAAAGTAGAGAAAGTAATCCCCTCTACTTTTTTTTTTACTTGCCAGGTTTGTGAAAAAAGTAGACTGGTAAAGTACATGTAAAAGTAAGAAAAAAAGTAAAGTATAGGAAAAAGGTATGTAAAAAGTAAGCCAAAAGTAAAGAAAGTAGCCGAAAAGTAAAAAAAGTAAGCTAAAAAGTAGAAGGGATTTCTTTTTTCAAGTAAGCGGTACTTTCCAGTATTGGTACTTTTTCTACTTGCGGCAAGTAAAAAAAGCACGAAAAGTAAACACAGGGTTTTCCTGATGTGACGCCGTGACGGGGATGTGGCTGCATCATGATGCAGCTCAATTAAACTCTTCCTGACACTCTCGCTCACTCAGGCTGACAGTTCAATTGAAACTGAAACATTGGGAAATTCATAGATAACAAATAACAACCTCTGGGTTTGTTCGACTGTAGGATATGTCAGTGGTAGATCCGAGTGGCACATCTCTGATCCACTAGCGCTCACTGATCGTCAGGTGAGGGCCATGATATTCCGAGTACGGCACGTCATCTCACATCAATTTTCTAGCCCACATGTACTGTAGCCTGAGCTTATTTGATTTCGTGCTTTCAATGTGGTTTTCAGACACGACTTGAAGGCGAACAGCCAGACATTGTTTGTTCAGCTGATTTCTTCCGGTCTCGTATTGAGGTCATCAACAACGGTGCCACAGAACTGGTCGTGAGATCGCAAGTAAGAGCTTGTGGCGAAAGCTGAGCTTGAGCCATGGACTGACTCGGAAGGCCATGTAAGTCGCTGCGAAGTCGCACTAGCTACTACTGTAGGCCAAGCCTAATCAAGGTGCCTCCCGAATAATGCCATTTACCTGTGAATTCGATCGCAACAGGTACATACATGCCAAGAGCTTTTCCCACTGCAACACATGCAATACTTCGTATACATTTACAATCTTGCTTTCAGTCACTATCGTCTCGGGAATAAGCCTCACATCTTCACTGCAAATACTTGATCAGCCACTCCACGGATCCCTTGAATGCACCCTCCTTGGCAGTCTTTACCGTGGCGTTGCTCTGCGCGCGGGAATATTGAGTGGGCTACATGATAGCTGAATACACGAGAACGCACCAGATCGCCGCGAGCAGCAAATCCATGGTGGACACCCTCATAGTGAGTGCGGCGGTATCCTGGCGCAAAATTTGCAAATTTCTCATCCGCCGTTTGAGCAAACGACAGTGGGAACGCGTTATCAAACTCGCAACTATTGATCAGGAGAGCGGCCTTGCTCTTTTGGATGTAGGTCTGCGATGCGTCGCTCAGAAGGCCATACGAGCCTGAGAACGTCTACGGATTAACGCACATCCAAATCTTCAGGTTTGAGAAGGGACGGATGGGCAACGACCGCTGCCTGGATAACGTTGTCGAATGCAAGATCGAACACAAGGCGTGCTGTAACAAACGCAGGTCTTAGCGTTGCGCAGCGTAATCGCGAATGAGTATCGTACCGCCGTAGCAGTAACCGGTAGCACCGTATATAGTGACGCCCTGCTCCTTGAGACCGTCGATGACCTTGCGCACACGCTTCCCAGTGTGTTCGGGGGTGTGGTTCGGGATCCATTTCCCGAGATCGAAACTCGATCCCTGAAGTACACTGTTTATGAGTGGAAATGTGGTTGACCTAGAATGACGCACAGGGTTGAAAGCATCTTCAGAGACTGCATCGCCTTCGAAGAGTTCTGGAACATAGACCTTGAAGCCGTTACGAGCAAAGTCGTCGGGAAGGAGCTGGGTGGGTCACGGTCTTGTTAGTGAGATAATCAGGTCTGGGAAGGGGGAGACAACGTACACGGTTATTCGGGAGCTCGAGGCCGAAGACATCTGTCACGTAGAGAACGGCCTTGTCCTTCGGATAATCGGTTTTGGGAGTGGCAACGTATGTCTTGATACCGTTGATCTCCTCATACGTCCCTGGTGTTGGTTGAAATGTGAGAAAGATAAGATAAGGATCAGTGAATTACCTTCGGGCGTGCCCTCATGACGAGCACCTGCGAAGAATTAGACCGCTGATGCTTCGTGATCATACAGAGACCAGGATGGCTTCGTACCGCTAATGCAGTCTTTACAAAAACTCATAATTGTGGAGGAATGAAGAAAGAATGGGGATCGGACCGGGCTTGTGTGGAGATTGAGAGGACGCTCGAAGGGAGCCGAGCTCAACTTAGTGAAGCCACGTATCCTTATAAATCTAGGTCTGAGTCCGTTTGGGCGGTGAGAGCACATGCTCCGGGACAAACTCATAGTCACGGTGAGCCGCATTCTCTCGTCACTTTAGGTTATGATATCAGAAGCTGATATATCTTCCAAGGATCAACTTAAATGGATCGTTTTAGTCAGTCCTGCTACTGTACCCGTGCGGTGGCCACATGGGTCGGACCTATTTCCGTGCCTTGAGTGATATCCTATATGGATAAGAACATGAAGTGATGGCTATAAAGTAGGAAAAACTAGAAGTTGTGTCTCGGCGTATGTCTATGAGGATGGCAGGATGGCCCACACTCAGCAGAATAGGTCCGTGAGATGATGATGTATCATCATTGCATCATTGATTACTCATCCATTTCCTGCCGACCGTTCCCCTGTGGCGGGCCGCCGGCAAAATCCACGTGCCCCCAAGGCCTCGATTTCTCAGGCTTCTCGTCGCAGGCAAGTAGCAAAGGTTTCCACCGCACCAATGGGCTAGACTCGCCTCAAATTTAGGCCGGTAACTTCGCCGTTAGGTCAGCTTGGTCTGCAGTGCTTCTTCGAATTCGAAAGAGAAGAAGAAAACTATCAGAGACTGCGGCAGCATCTTTAGCTTTGTAAACCTCAACGCCGGCCTGTGATCTCTCTCTTTATGAACTTTCCGCTTTTCTTCTTGATCATCAGCAGGGCGCCACTAAGACCAGGCACCCACTTTTCTCACGATCTTTGCTGCAAAGGACGCAACTTCCCTTGACACTTAAAATTGGCTCATCATCTGTCATCGTGCATCGTGCTCTCCAAAGCGCCTCTGGGTTCCCTGTTTGTAGTCTCAGCTGTCTCCACGCATACAACGTCCAAGAATGAATAACGGTGCGACTTCTTTCGTCCATCTTAAGTCCAACATTGCTTCAGGTATATATCCTACTTTATCGTTGAATATCATCATGAATTGCCTTTCCCTAACTTCTGACACCGATTACAGCTGATGCCGAATGCCGAATTTTGCCATCACTGACTCGCCTGCCTATAAAGGCGTCATATTCTGGTTTTTATCCCGATATCGTGCATGCCAGACACCTGCAGCTTCACTTCGATAGTTTGTGGAAGAATTCAAGCAAAAGTATACACATATGCCAACCGGTAGGACATACAATTATTAACTATCCTAAACTGTCGGATATGGGATGTCCGTTGGAGATCCCAGAATATACTATTCTCAATAGCCTCATCCGACCAAGGGGTAAATACAGTTCATTGTACTCGCATGGGCATCAAGCGATCGTAATCTTCTTTGGCTCTGTTTCGGGCGTCGACTTTGGAAAGACGATCGTCAAAACACCATTCGCCATCGACGCTTTGATGTCCTCATTCTGCATGTCAAGTCATCAGTACCCTCGCTATTGAATACCATATCTAAACAGCTCACCTTGAGGCCCTGCGGCAACGACAAACTCCTCGTGAACTTCCCGTACCGGCGTTCACGGACGACATAGCTGCCTTCGGTACGCTCTGAAGACGTCTTGTTCTCTCCAGACATTGTAAGGACATCATTGTATACGTCGATTGACACGTCCTCTTTCTGCAGGCCAGGAAGTTCGAAGGCCACGTTGACATTATTCGTGTCCTTGTCATAATGAATGTCCATCCTGTACGTTCGATCAGCGTGTTGTCTATAGTGTAGGCCAACTTTGAGATTTTACCTTGGCCTGAAGGTATCTAGTTGGGCTCGGAGGGACCTTCGCGAGCTGAGTGCTTCGTCGAAGAAGCTGTCAAGAGCAGCGAGGCCGGGGAAGGAATCGTTGATAAAATAATGGGTGAGAGACATTTAAAAGGTGATGGTGGTAGTGAGGTGGTGGTAAGTTGTTACCTGGACTGAAAGTCAATCGGCACTTGCTTCGGGTTTTTATACCTTTGCTGCGAGTTTTGAGACGAACATGGGACGTTCCACTACGTTCGGCGTCATTCTCGCCCTTGCTAGACTACAACTTCCTTTTTTGGATGTCGATGCGACTCGACCTTCCAGGCGACACCACTGGCACCAAAGCGCGCGTGCAAAGTTGATTGTCGGTCTCGGTCCACAGCACGCAAGGCATCTCGAAGGTTCTAGAATAAAGGTGCTGTTTTCTTCCGGTCTCGTATTGATATTGATAGCATTTACAGTGGCTACAGTCCTGTTGTGAGGGCAAGCAAGGGCCTGTGATGAGGATTCAAGGAGAGCTTCAAGTTGAGCCACCATATGCAGGTTGTTGCTCAGCTAGCTAAACAAAAGCTCCATCATTCCTCCGAATATTGGATTGTATCATGGACCCTATTCTCGCAGACTACCATTTATACATGAATTCGATCGCAACCAGTACATACACGTCGAGGGGTTTTCGACTTTGACAACACGAGATACGTGACCACTCACATAGTCTTACTTTCGGCGCAGATATACGTATCACCTATCAATTCCACTTCGAGGACAAGCCCGGTCTCTTTACTACAAATATTTGATCAGCCACTCCACGGACGCCTTGAACGCGCCTTCCTTGGCAGCCTTTACCGTGGGGTCGTTCTGTCGCAGATATATTTAATGGCCCTCAGGATAGCCAAATCAAATTGCACGAGGACGCACCAGATCACCGCGAGTAGCAAATCCATGGTGGACGCCCTCAAAATGAACGCGGCGGTATCCCGGCGCAAAACTTGCGAATTTCTCATCCGCCGTTTTGGCCAACGACGGTGGGAACAGCTCGTCAAACTCGCATGTGTTGATCAGGAGAGGAGCTTTGCTCTTCTGGATGTAGGTCTACGATGCAACGCTCAGCAGGCATGTGGAACTGTCTATGGATGACGCACATCGTAGTCTTGAGGCTGGAGAAAGGACGGATGGGCAATAGCTGCTGCCTGAATGACGTTGTCGAACGCGAGATCGAACGAAAGACGGGCTGTAACATATGCAAATGGCGTCAGCGTTGCGCAGCAGCTGTGGGCAAGAATCGCACCGCCATAGCAATAGCCAGTAGCACCGTATATGATTATACCCTGCTCCTTGAGACCGTCGATGACCTTGCGCACGCGCTTCCCAGTGTGTTCAGGGGTGTGTTTGGGGAGCCATTTCATGAGATCGAAATTTGATCCCTGAAGCACACGTCTTGTGAGGAAAAATCATACTGAGGTTGACGTAAGAATGACGCACAGGGTCGAAAGCATCCTGGGAGACTGGATCGCCTTCGAAGAGCTCTGGGGCATAAACCTTGAAGCCGTTACGAGCAAAGTCGTCGGCAAGGAGCTGAGCGAGCTTGTAAGCAGGGTAAACGAGGCTTAGAAGAGGGAAGTGGTGACGTGCACGATTATTCAGGAGCTCGAGGCCAAAGACGTCCGGCAGGTAGAGCACGGCCTTGTCCTTTGGGTAGTCGGTTTTAGGAGTAGCGACGTATGTCTTGATTCCGTTGATCTCCTCATACGTCCCTAACAGCGGTGTTCGGAGGCACATTGAACGCAAAGCAAGATAAGATAAGATAAACAAGCCCACCTTCCGCTGTGCCCTCGTGGCGAACGCCTACGAAGAGTAGCATTATTGACATTCACGATCATACAAGCTTGTAATAGCTTCATACCGCTGATGCAGTCCTTGCAGAAACTCATGCTTGTCGAGCGGTGCTTGAAGAATGGTAATGTAGGAAGACGATGCTGCAGACAGCCCAGGAGGGCCGCACAGTATAAATACCCCTGCATCTCTCTGGAGAACCGACCCTTATAAATCCAGGTCCGGATGGGCGCGCGAGCTCGGTAATAAGATATGGGTTCTCGCCGAACCCATTCTCTCTCACCCCTTTGAAGTAAGATCTGAAGCGCAAAGTCCAATGGCCAACCTTGATGTACCGCCCCCAAGTCAGTTCCTGTTGGGATGGGTCAGCGCGAAGATGGCGCTTACCTCAGCAATACGCGTTGGGACATCGGTCATGGACTGACGATGCCCGAGTGATGCCCGAGTTAGTACAATTGTAAATATGCCCAAAGGCGAGTCTCTCCCGGCCGTCATCACCTTGATGGTCCAGTCCTCACTGCGTGAAATCCCAAGAAAGTCAGTTCCTCTCAGTCTTGTACTAGCGTGGCACTTGATTGATCGGTTTCTACTAGTATTCTCGTGGCTAAGAAAAAGTTGGGACCTCCGCTCATACGCATGGACATAATGAGAGCATGTGAAACGGTGACTATAGTTTGGTAAAGCCTGACAAGGAAAATCATTGACTCGGGGAAAGCTCAGGTCATGCGAAAATTACGGTGGGACGAAACCAGACTTGGAACAGGCTGAGAAAACTTGAAGGAAGCAAATGCGTCCTGACCGATTTACCAGCGCCCTGATTACAATTTAGGAGCGCCCATGGAAATCATCTGAGTCAGTCATTGAGGTGCGCGGTGTTCCCTTGGATGTGATTTTTAATCGAGTCGCCAGTTGGCCCATCGGGTGTCGATCCGCTGGTCGAATACTTGAATTTAGGCCGGCAACTACGCGGTTATAAGACACGATGTGTTAGCTTACTTTGCAACGCAACGGCCATTTAACGCACACGCCCAATATTATGTCATTGGAAGGGGAGAGACACTCGGGATCTTCGGCGTCGCATCCCTGATAGTCAAATGGGTGCTCGCTGAGAAACGGCGATTAAAACTTGGTTCATAAGCTCTCTCATCAATAGTGAGCAAGCGGATGCCAAACCGATCACAACTAGTAGTTGTCTAAAATCAAGTTTGAAAGTGTCGTATAAATCTGTACATTCAAAACCTCCAAGAGCTGACGGTGGTCGACAAGCTGATACTCACAAGATCCCTTAACTTATTCAACGGTATCTTCCTTCAGGTTGCTTGTACAATGTCACCCTCGTACCCTAACCACTTTCCGCTTTCCCTTTCCACCCGGAATACCGCCAACCGCCCCCTGTCCGTCCGTGGCATTCATGCCGGCCCGGATGGTGTCGATCAGTACGCCAGATGGTAAAGCTGGAGAGTGCGCCGATACGCGGGACTTGAGAGCCGGTTGGGGTTCTGGAGGTGAAGGCAATGGGCGTCCCGCACGCTGCGAAAGCTTGGGTTTTGATTTCGCTTTGGACGGCTGGGGAGCGGCCGTTGATTTGCCCGCGGTGGCCTTGGATTTCGTAGGCTTCGCGGTGGGCGGAGGTACGGGAAGTGGATATGTGTATGGCTCGCAAGGAATGCTGTCCGTCTTTACTCGCTGTATCTGAAAGGAAATCGTCTCAAGGAGCTGCTTCTCTGCACGCAGGGCGTCTCAGTGGGATTCTCGGTTCGGTCCGGTTCGAGGGGGCGGACATACTTGTTCTGATATTGGAATTGACAGGTCGGCCATCCTTCTTCCATTGTACACGTACGCGACCCGGGTTCTCCCAATCGGACGGGTGCATCTTGTTAACTTCGTGTAGTGTGCCTAACCCGAGGCGAGAGCAGGCATCTGCGATGTCTTTGCTAAGAGGCCACCACACACTCTTGGATCGCGGTATCCTCCGAGCACCGGTCCCGTACGGTCGCTTCGCATCAATGTAAATTGGATAGATACATGTCCACCTAGGTGTGGGGTATCAGCAAGGCAATGGCGAATCAGGTTAGAGATAAGGAAGTTTGCGCACTTCTTATATGGCGTGATATCCGTCACTCTATCCCGCGCGCTGTGTTGCAGCGCTGGGCCACCAATGGCAGAGTGGTCAAGTAGTTCTGGGACTTCGTCGCTGTCTTCTCCGTCTCCGTCGTCGTCGTCGTCCGTGTCTACAATCTCCTCGAGAATCGCACCGCGGGACCCGGTGTCAGGTAAGGATCGCGAGGGTAGCGGTAAATCAGTGTCGTCATCAAATTCCTCAACTATTGCTGCACCATGACGGGACATGTTGGATAATTGAACGGAGCGGGTGATGTGCTTATGGGGTTTGGCAGATGCAGTGCTTTCGGCTTCGGTGACCAAATCGGTTGCGATGAGACCACTTGTTCCCACGGCTCTCCATGACCATTACCGACAACTGAATGCAACTCTCAACGCTCTGCCCAACGACAACAATTGTGTCTTTCTTACTGTGAGTCTAGTTTGTCTAGATCCCTTTGTGTGGCGCGTTCATTCGTTTTAGTCTTGTTACCCTATGTCCTTCTTCCGTCTCGGCGAAACATCATGTATCCTCCCGCCTTGCAAATGACACAGAATCCATCTGCCGCCCTTTCGGAGGATGTGAGCCTTGTCCACAAGAAGTCGTATGTTGTATTTGTCTTTACTCTGGAAGTGAGCATGACTTTGTTTTCCCTTCCTAGCTGAGAGAGCCGTTCTGCCAGCCTTTCGGTAATCGCCGCCTTTTACACTGTCTCCCGCCGTCATCCCTCCCCGACTCCACACAACCGGACACGAACCCACGTCCAAGGCCTGATAGCCTCGATCGTCCCATATCCGTAGACCACCCGCCAGGATCCCATGCTGTGGACGATAATTCACATCATCAACATCCAGGTGGAAACCTCCTGCAAGGCGAGACAGTCGCGTGGGAGTCTTGCGGTCGGATCGTCGTACAAGAACGTGCGGACTTTTGGGAGTTCGTCGCGTGTAATGTGATCTTTGTCTGTATCGCGTTGATGCTTGTTTTTGTGCGTTCGAAACGGATGAACACCATGCATGCCCGGCAACTTGCGGCAAGGATTGGGCTTGGTCGAGGATACAGCTAGTTCTTGTGTTTGTTTTTTTGCTCAGCTTTGCCCGAAGGACACTTATGACTGTGAGTGTATGCAGCGGCCGCTTTTTGACACCCCAAGAGCTAACACCCCTTTTTTTATACCTCACAAGTACTGTATTATATTGCATTAATCCTATATAGGACCGGCTATATCGAGGAATAGAGCTATACCTTGCCATACAAGAACTGATGCTTCTAATTGATTGAACCGAGATGCTGTGCGCCACGCCGAGACCCTTCCTGGGAACGCTTCTTTGGAACCCAAAGCTGTTCTTTCATCCAGAACCGGTCGTAGGTATGTGCATGTCCCGGTTCTCTGGAACATTGCCCTTGGTTATCTGTTCTCATCCCGATCATTATTCATGTGCTTCAAATGGTCTAATATGATGAAACTTGTCGTCCTAGGCGGACTGCTGCGCGCTGCGGTTCTGACTGTGGTCTTAGCCCCACGGCTGATTTTATGGTCAGACACGTTATACTCGCTTGGCATAGCGCGCTCGGTAAATCAGGCCACGACTATTTTGGCAATTTTAGGATAAATGGCCCACCTGGCGCAGTTGTCACGTGATGGGGACACGTCGCGTGGGAGAGGTCTCATAGTGTCTCATCATCTTATGGACTGCGCAACCCGGTTTAGCAGTGTCCGGGGAGAAAAATCTATTCAAGGGATGTTCCTTGTATCATGTTCGGGCGGTGAGCTTGGCCTGGGAAATTGCTTTGGCTGCCCTCATATTCCCTGACTCGTGCTGTTAACCCGGGCCTTTTTTATTTGTCGAAACCAAACAGTCCCCCGATGAAGGATATAAAAGACACGCTCTTTCCTGCTCACCCACCATTGCCTCTTGGTCTCGCCCCACCACCAAGCCCATTCTCCCTCTGCTTCTGGGTTTACGACGACCCCTTCCTAGATGTACCAGTCGTTATCAGGGACCACGTGTTGCACCGATATCACACTCTACCCCCCCGTCCCATATACACAGTACGTGTCATGTTTCACCTCTCAACTATCCTTTGGCTTTACCATCCTAACAAAGCTTCGTCACGATTCCACATCCCTTCGTCGTCATCAGTCCCATAGTACGTCCCTACCAAATTGTCACCACGTCGACGTGTGTCTGGTTTCTTGTCTGCTGTGATTGCCTGCACCTCCTGTACTCTATTGGCTGGGACTTTCGCCTGAAGGGCACATTATTTTTTGGGCATTCGTTCTCCTGTGGTGTCGCGCGATTGGGATCTTGGCACAGCCACACCCTCCCCGTTTTTCTGTTGACAGCTCCTTGTTTGGATGAACCCTGAAGGGGTTGACTATGACGGTGTCATGAAGTATGTATTGGTGTAACTGCCTATCTGAGATAGGCATCCCGCGACTCGTTAGTATCGGTAGAGGTTGTGGTCATCCCTCAAGGGGATCTCGTAGGCGATACCCGCCGGGAACGAAGTGTCCATTGTGTTCGTGGGGAGGGACACCGTTTCCGCCAGTCCTGATCCAATTCATGTAGACTGGCTCACTGAGCTAGGCTACTGGGGCTGCAGTACTCTCTAGCACCCCCCGACTCTTCGAGTAATGACCCGTGGAGTGATCGCAGCAGAAGACCATGGAGTGGACTCTGACGGAGTCTTTGTCAAGGTAATGCCCCGTAGCAGCCTCAGCTTATGTTTCGTTTCGCCGGCATTGACTCGGACGTTGTCGCGAGAAGGGCGTTCATTGAGTATGTAGTCCTTGCTTTTGATTTTGGTTGCCCAAACAAGGTGGTTTTTGAGCCCTGAAGGGGTCATTCATTGCGTGATGTCCTCCAAGGAGAAACCTTAAGGAAAATGTGCAAATGTGTATATATAATGCTAGTGCGGATTGGGGAGTGTGCTGCCCTCGCCGTCGTCGTTGGCTAGTATCGTGAGTCACGTGTCCTTGGCTTCCACGTTTGGCTATACACTCAGCAGCGGAGTTTGTAGGAGCTTTTCGGAGCTCCCTGCGGGCCCCGCAGTGCGGGGCGTGCAGTAACAACCAGAGTTCCGAGCCCGTTGATGACACGATCAAATCACCAGATTAAATATTGCTTCCGTCTGTGCACTACACACGCCACTACGTGTTAGTTCAGTATTACCCCCTATGATCATTTGACGATAACCTCCTGTCGTTTTTAACGTCACGGTAGAGATGTAGTCCGATGTGACGGACTCGGATGAAATACTTTTTACAGTAAAGATAGAGTTAGGAGGCGCGAGTCGAGCTCTGCATTGGGACTCGGTCTGGGTATTGATTTATGTTTTTGGTTACCGCCACCTATCGATGCCATGATAAACGCTAGTCTGACTATTGTTATCGTAGTAGTATGATACGTGAAATCCACACACGTGGCTACAACGAGGGACATTGTACGAGTGGGCTCTCTACTACTGTAGTAGTTGCCAGTACTAGTGTACAGCTCCGGGACCAGGCCCTGGCCGGACCAAAAGTCTCACACGCAGCGTTGCCCCGCCAGCCAGCCAGGCGTTCGGAGACCTACTTAAGCCCAGAGTTTGAAAGACAGTCAGTCGAAGTTGTACGAGAGCGGGCGGATCTATAGATCCGCGATTAGATAAGTCTTGGATATTTCATTCATTGGACACTAGCATGAAGCTAGTTATCCGAGCGTGTTTCAGCTCTCATTAGTCGTTCCTTAGATCTATTTGATATTCAGATACTCAGTCACTCCTTAAATACTGTAGGTAGTCGATTTTGTGCCCTCAGTTCTCATGCTCCTGGAGCTCACTCGTTGGTTCACCCATTTCTACAGTCTCAACAGTTGGATCGCAAATTGAGAACGTCCGTTGATTCACTTGTTGTCGTTTCAGGGTTCGAGAGTTAGGCCTAGTTAGGACTCGTCCGTGAGTGGGGAGATCGAGCCGGTGGCTCACTAGTGCGGATACGGTCCATATAAATTGCACGTAGGGGTACGACGAGGCATAGCGTTTGCTGGAGAACAATGCATATTTCTCGCTTTCGTCGTCCCCCATAAATTTTACAATGTATTCTGCTTGGCCGTCGGGTGAGGTGCGTACGTGCTTGCATACACATTAAGTGGGAGACGGGGCCCGCGCGGCGTAGGAAGTAAAGGTCAAAACGGTACCTTGCTCGATCAGGGCCGTGTACAATGGTTGGTACGTCGATTCCCGCCCAATTCTTTTTTTTCAATTTCACAAGCGTATTTGTTGCGATTCGCGAAGCTGTACGTCTCTGGATACGTCGACTTGTCGGATAGGTCAAAACCACTGGCAACCTGAAGTGGGAGGGGGAAATACGCGTTCTTAGATGAGATACACAGAAAAAGGGAGACAACATATAATTTTTTGATGAGTGGTCGTTATTTTCCGATTATCTACGGACCGCCAGATCCGCTCGGTGCCGGCCCGGTGGAACTGTTTCCCTTTTTCGTCGGCGACGAGTTTGTTGGACCTTCTAACCTTCTTTCGATTCAGGTATCTGGTTGGACAGCGAGCGAACCATGTCATGGCCCTTTTACGTCCTATCCGTCGATCTCTCGGACTATTTATCCATGCCCAGTCGTAACCGTCTCGACCACGCCTTTCCCCCCGTACAGTGACCTGTTGCACCGTGGTCAACATGACGTTCGGCTATGACATGTCAGAACTGGCTGGCTTCGCCTGCGAGGCGTTCTTGTACGGTTCGTCCACTGCAAGCACTGGAAAGACAAGTGTATTGCTCATTTTTCTTTAGGGTGCTACACCATCCTCTTCATTGTATCCATCTACCTAATGGTGATTAACTCACGCCGCAACCGGAGCGATGTCAACAGACCTATCTTCTTCATCAGTATCTTCTTGTTCCTCTGTTGCACTACCCACTTCGCTCTCGAGTTCAGCCATTTCTATACAGTCTTGGTACGCATCACACCCCGTCAAAGCTTCGCAATCTCTGAACCCCCTTGCAGTCAACCACGGGCGTAAATGGTTTCAGTAACGAGACAAATGTGTTTGCAGGCGCAGATCTCCTCATCTCCGTCGCGGATTTCACCGGTGAAATTATTCTCATCTACCGCTGCTGGTTGCTATGGTCCAAGAATTATCGGGTCGTCATCCTGCCAAGTCTTGCTGCGATTGGGGGCCTAGGTAAAGTCCCCATAACCATCGTTGGCTTGGCTCTCGAACCGACGCATACCGACTCACGGTGATTTTGCCTCCCAGCATGCATCGGCAGAACTGTCCACCTTCTATTGCTCATCGATCCGAGTGCCCCAAGCACCTCTACCTCTCCTGCCGTTGTACCACTAGGTCTGGCTGGCATCAGTCTTCCGTTGTGCACCAACGTGATCGTTACCACCCTCATCGCCATACGCATCTGGCACCTTTCCCCTCGCAAGGCGTGCAATGCGCAGGGCATGCGCTTCCCGACAGACACGGGCCGAACCGCGATCGATATCGTCGTCGAGAGCGGCCTGCTCTATCTAATCGTGCAACTCATCTTTGTCATTCTCTTTGCCATCAAGCACCCTGCCCAGGGCGTTGTCTCTTTGATTGCGGTACAGATATACGTACGTAATCGTTGCCTCGTCCAAAGGGGAAAAACCCGTTGGTGGAATCTCACTCCACTCCACAGGGCATCGCACCGACGCTGATTATCATCCGCGTTGCTCTTGGCTTGTCGTCGACTACACCCTCCGGAAGGCTTCGCAGTGGAGGCGCATCGGCGTCGGTGACGCGCTCTGCTACGCAGGTGCGCCTCGGCTACAGCACAACTGTATACTCGGACTCTGGACACCACACCACTGGTGCCGACATCCCCATGTCTCAATTGAAATCAAAGGCCCTCGGTGAGGACCATGCCGGCGCTCCGGGACTCGTCGTCGGCTATGTCGGAAACCCCACCCCTGTTTGACTGGGTGATGGTCTTTTCACAAGCAATTTTCTATTTCGGTTCGTGTCGATGACCAAAGGCCAGTGTAATGGGGTATCTTTATTATATACTTGCTGTCCATATTTTTGCTCTATTCAACCTTCACCACGTTGATACGTCTCCTGCTTTCTCAACTGTTATAACTCTGCTTCTCGTTTCCCTTCCAGCCATCATCGATGCATCATCTGTACCCCACTCCTTGCCTCTTTATCTCACGCCCCCTTCAAAAAGGGCTTCGTTTGAATCGTTTCGCCCAGTTTGCGTTCAATACAGCCCTCCTGTTCGTCCCTATGCTTCTATACGTTCGATTCCTCCCTCTTTCTGTTGTGTGTGCCATGGGGTTTCGTTTCTGCTTTTGGACTCCTGTTCAGACTAACCATACTGTCTCGTGATTGATGTATATATCCATGTTTTAGCTACTTGCGTATAAAAACTGTCACGCGCTGGCTCGTGCAAGTCAGTCCCTCTTGACCTCTCTTCTCCTCACTTATTGTGTGCCCTGTAAGTCACGACGCTCGTCGGCTTCAACTTGTGCTAGGACAACAACCCGGATCGCCTTTGCCGTCGCTCATCTACGGGACCTTAGCCAACTTCGTTCTGACTCTTTGGACATAGCTGTGAGCACCCCTTAGGCAACGACTTCTCTCACTTGAGACTGTTGTCGATGCTGCCACATCACCACCTTCCAACGACAGACACACTGGTGGGGGTCTTACAACCTTTCAATGTACGGCGAGCAGCAGGCACGTGTTGCCCTGTGCGGAGGCGGGCGCAGAAAGCGTGCGGAGCAAGGATTAGTTGGAAGCCGGGGGAACCGTGCGATCGACAATGTGTTGGAGTAAGTGTCGTGCATGTTGGCGGAGTGTGGAAGCCCGTCCTTGGTCTGAGCGAGTTGTAGTGCTGAATGAGGTGTATGAGAACATACAACACTTCCACGAAGTGAGTACGTGAATAAATCAAAGGGCGTGCCTCGCCAAGCCCATACATTCGTTGATGATAGGTTATCCAAACCTGGCGGTGTCATGGATGCTCGCGCAATAGCGCGCGTATTCCTGGGGGCCGATCGTCGCCACGTCGCCCATGCCGTCCTCGCCCTCGACGCTCGGGAGGAACGGCACAAAGTCCTGCCAGTGTGCTAGCATGTACTCGGTTGCCGCCTTGCGCGTGAGGATGTGGCGCGCGGCTTGTGGTGGGACGGCGTTGAGGATGGCAAGTTGGTCTGCGACGGCTGAGAAGAGACAGTGGCCGTCTGGGGTTATGTGATCGGGCGTATGGGATAGGGAAAGGGTGAGAGTAAGCAACACCATGTGTGGGGGTGAGGTGGGGCAGGCACAACATCACGGCGTGCGGAGAGGGGGGGATAGGTATACATTACCTCATGCATCTTGAGCCCCAGCTCGTTACATATCCTATTGATCGCACGCTCCTCTTCCTTAGCCTCCCGCTCCAACTTGCATTGGCGTCGGCATCAATAGGCGCCTGCTGTTCGGCGAGCGCTGCGGCTTTCGGATGGGTTTTGAAGAATGAAATCCATGGAAAAGGGTGGTGGCGAGTGAGAAGGGCATTCAAACGTACTACAGTTCGGGAAGTAGAAAGAGAAATTACGGTGTGTACGACGTATGCACTATCGACCGACAGCAGCACGCACATCGGGTGACCAATCAGATTATCACTCGAGTTTGTGGTTAGAGATTTGTGGTTAGAGATTTGTGGTTAGAGATTTGTGGTTAGAGATTTGTGGTTAGAGATCAGGGCTTGTTTCGACCGACCATTTTGTCCGTCCAATCAGATCGAGAGTTAACGCGTTAACGAGTAGTGAAGGGTAAGCAGATGGGCCCCTTATTCATCGTGTTCAGTCGGCGCGCCGGTTTTTGTTCGGCTGGCCGGCCGGTTGTGTACCTGACCAACTGTAGATAGAAATTCTTTTCTTTTTCGGTATTTTTGCTTTTTGCCATGGGAGCTGTTAGCATGTACCACTCGTATCGTTTAAACCTTTCCCCGTAGTCATTTTCACCGGTACGTATTGTCCTCACAACAGCGGCACTCTTCCGGCGACACCCACTTCTGAATTATGATATGTTGTGTAAACAGTGTTACAACCTAAACAGAAACCCTCAGCGCTGTGGATACAGACAAGCTGAGGGGAACAAGAGAGACGCGAGTGCGAGCACATAGCTACATTTCACGTGAATGTGGGTCCGAGTGTCGTGACCTGGCGATCACACTCCAACAAACAGTTCTCGTGGATATTGTTGACGAATGAATGACACGACGCGATGAACGACGGTAACCCTTGACATGACAGAGGGACAGGCGACAGGCATACAGTACTACTGTAGTACTCAGGCTGTACCTTAAGGCAGAACTTGATACTGATGACCTCGATGCCAGTGTTCTATTCCTCATGCGGTCGGAGCATGTGGGTGAAGCTTTCACCCGCTCTGCTCTCTAGTGGACTTGATCGGACTTAATCTGAGTGTGAAGCAGAATATTAATGGCCAGTTCCGAGCACTTTCCGAGCCCCCCGCAAAGGTGAACGACCGCAGTTAACGCCGAGACGGAATGCGAGCGCTCCACGCTGTGATCGCCCTGATGCTATTTGCGGCGCGTCATTATAAACCTCCATTCCACCCTTCAACCACAACCGCTCCCTCTCCCGTGGTTTTCGCTTTATATCAGGCCCTGACTGTCTAGGTTAACGATGGCTGATCAACTTGTGCGTTCTTTTTTCCTTTTTCGTGTAGCGCACCGCGGTCTCTAACCACCCCACTTGCTCTGGCGGCGGCAGTCTGATGGTGTGTATGCTCCTCCGATAATGCCTAAATGATTAAACCAATAAGTTGAACAGAACAGAAAGCCGGTACTTTGTTCCTTTTGGGGCACGCGAGTGTGACTTGTTGATTGTAACCTCGCAGAGTTCAAGGAGGCCTTCTCGCTTTTCGACAAAGGTTCACATCCTTCGCTCGCACAGGAATGAATCACCGCTAACCCTCAAAGGTCCATGAAAGACAACGACGAAGTTATTACGACTCAAGAGCTCGGCAACGTTATGCGCGCGCTAGGCCAGAATCCCACCGAGGCCGATCTGCAAGAGATGATCAACGAGGTCGACGGGGATGGCAATGGCACAGTCACGTTCAACAAGTACCTCGCGATCATGGCGCACAAGATGCAAAACATAAGCCCCGAGGACGAGATCAAGGAGGCGTTCAAGGTGTTCAACAAGTCCGGCGATGGGCGCATCTCCGCGGCAGAGTTGCGAGCTCTCATGGCAGATCTTGGTATGTTCCTCTTTCTTTCTTTTTTCCCCCTCAAAGAGACATATAGTATTGCGTTCTCGTTGGTGATAACTTTTTGCGTACAGGAGAGAAACTCACAGACAAGGATATCGAGGACATGATCCATGAGGCAGATGCCGACGGAGATGGCTTTGTCAATTATGATGGTGCGCATCCGTCCCTCTCCCCACAGGCACATTTCCTAAACATCGTTTCTGTTACTATTGTGATGCAGACTTCGCCAAGGTGCGTGCCATTCTTGCTTTTTCTGTGCGTATTTGTCAACTGATCATTAATCATTATCGATGCAGATGATATGAAAGTGATCGTCCCATGTCATCAAGGAGTATCGAGATGATCTCGGACTGGCGTCTGCGGTTTGTTCTAAGGTCTCTAGTGTATATGGACTAGGAATGACGAGTAGAGGGTAGTGGTTGATAGCATGTATTTCTTGATGATATATGAACTGTGCGTCCGTCTTGGTGTCAATTCATATCTCTTTTATTTCGTGACGCTTGTCGTTCTCATTTCCAACCCCGTTGTCTCAGGACCTGTGCTCTGTTCACGCGAATCACAATTAGTAAGCTACCGGCGTCGAGAGCCAGGTATCTAAATTCGGAAGGTCGACTTACGAGTTTCCGCCTTTGAAACCACGTGGCAACGGCAACAGCCTGTAAGTCCCATGCCACCGTGAGTTGCTCGAACAGTCCCAGTTATCCAGGAGTAGCCCGATCAGAATACCGAGCCGAACCAAGGACACGCTCATCGACTGTTCTAGTGTCTCTTAGCGGCTGTTTATCCACTTTGAGTCGAGGAACTTGCAGAAATCCTTGCGTTTGACTTCAGTTCGGATGTGATCCCGAAGCTCAATCCGCTGGCAGCCTGAGGTTGGTCTGGGTGGATCAAGAGGACAGTGATGTCGACATGCTCCAGTTTGGCCATCGTCAAGGACGGGGTATCAAATTTCAAGTTTCAAGCCTCGGAGACCATCACATCTTCAAAGCATCCCCCAATAGGCTCCACCGGTATCAGTTTTGAAAGACGGAGGAGTTCCCAGAACAGATCGTGCTGTCTTCTGCGGGATTGTTACTGGCAATCATTGCCCTATTTTTAACATTGGCAATGGTCCTCGTTCCCATTACCCTCCGAGCTCCCCTTGGTCATCTTCAGGTGGGCCATCTACCGACTCGGCGACTTCAAGTTAGTTCAGCCTGGTAATGCCTGTCAGGTCCGGGCATATCTGACGTTCCTGAAAACCTTAGCCATGTAAGCCATCGGTAGATATCAGACAGATCCTACTAGTCAAGCAGTCCGAGGGTGAATTAACACGCAAAAACAACACAGAGTTGAAGATCGTCTACTAGTTACATGTTGTAGAACGACAACAATTGGATAGCTGTAGTGGACTTCCTCTTCTTCAAAAACAATTACGGGCAACAAACAGAAAAAGGTGTGTTGGCTGTCGTTCTCCACGCTCGGGCTGAGTACGAAGGCAGGAACACAAGTTGGAAACAACCAAAAATCGGAGGCGGGCTGAGGTGATGAATTTATTGGGCTGTACGTAAAATTAGAAAACAAGACTTTGGAGGCGAAAATAATGCGGAAACTGGACCATACCAGCGATTATCAGGTTGTCATTGAATGAGTAGTCTCTCATGACGGAATTAAACCGTCTAAGCGACAATGCATCTAGGGGAAGTCTGCTCGGCCGCGTTACTGGTAGTGGGGGTGGGAGTGTCAAAGACAGTGGAGTGAACTCGAAGAGATCCATTGGTGTATGTTGAATTGGGATGGTGCAGCCTGAGTGAGATGCTATTAGGCTCGAGTTGGGAGATGTTAGGAGACTGCGTCTTGTCTGGTTGTGAAGCTCTCGCTCTCCTTTTATACACGCAAGTGGGTCCGAGTAGCATAAGCCTGACCCTGCCTGAGTGTATGGAAACAAAACTGAATTGGATGGCATCGGGTTTCACTGGCAGGATATGACAATCAAGACGATGGTAGAGGTGCTTCGTATCATCGCAGCATTCTGCCACCGTCCCGGGCCAGGGCTAACGATACAGCCTCATGCCAGCTCTTCAGGTTCATGTCGCAGCAATTTAGTGGGTGGCGAGTAGTGACTTGGTGACTTAGTCATTAGCATTGGCCGCGTCAGGGAAGCCATCACCAGCTGACTCTTGAAAGACAATTATAGAACTCAAAATGACAGCCTGAGCTGTCAATTGAATCATAGGTAATATGCACAGCTGGAAGATGCAGAATGGTGAGAATATTTGCAGTGTCCGGCGACTGGAGTTACATTAATCCGAGTCACCATCATATCATGGGTCGGCATCATAGCGATCATATCAAAATCTTTGTCAGTTTGAACGACCAATTTCGAGCCAATACTCCTACTAACCATAATTCAGATAACTCATCTGGCACCCCACTGTTGAACCAGGGGTACTGGGGCACAGAAATCGATGGATCTGTGAATAGATAGCCAGAGTTTTGGCGTGTTTCAGCACGCATTACTCATTAATATTCCTTTAGTTCGTATCTCGATACCGTTTCGAATCATGTGTTTGGCAACTATTTCAGTTGGTATCTCTCACAATCGCCCCCGCCGTAAGTCAAGATCTATGGAACCAGCAGGCATTCCCACCTCCCAAGGGGCTGTTATTTCTTCGCCCTTGCTCCACGGTAATGGCTGCTCTGTCTACCGACAATAGTGCATAACTGGGGCCTTTACGTCTCGACGAGTTGATCTGTCAGTCAATTTGTCAGTACATGTCAGTAGTGGAGCCACCCGTACCTGAGAGCAGGTCGACGGTCTGATCGAAGACGGTTAAGGTAAAAGTGAGTGTTTCGGTAGACGAAAAGAACGGGATGCAGCTGAGGGTGTATCACCGTCATTCGCATCGGGTCGACGGGATGAGCAGAGAGCAAAGGGTTGGTCCGCAGGCTCGGAAGGGAGCAGACGTCAGGTGGAGAGCCGTGGTAGGAGTGATGGAACGCCAGCACTGTGAACATACGTGGGATAGGACGGGGAAGGAGAAGACGACGTCGAGGCGACATTGTTCGAAAGACGGCGATTCCCGCGTAAAGCACGTTTCCCTTTCCTGGCGAAGACGCTGCCCGAGTTCACGATTCGATGAGGTAACTTGAAAGGTGTCGCCGGGTTCTCCTGTATAAACAGTGCCGAGTGGTTCGAGAAGATGCGAGTTGCTGGGGGAGTCAGAAAAGAGGACACGGCCAGGTGATGTACACCTATGGCCAGGAGGCGAAGGATTGAGGTGTTGTCGACTGCGCTCCGTGTATCTGACAAACACTTGTCTATTCCCACGATGCGACCGCTCCTGGTTCCGCCGTAGATGCTGAGAAAGCGCACACCTCGATAAAGGGAGGGAGGCAGGACGCAAACTCGTATCAAGGACCATCGGGAAACGTGCCACTACACTGCAGAAACGCGAGACATAACGACCGGTGAAGATAGAGCCGAAAGGGGGGGGGGATTTATAGCTGATCGGAAACTAAAAGGCACGCCGACGGACGTCACAAACGGATGAAGAGAGATATGTTTTCACAGCGCGGAGAGCACAGAATACAGTATACGACAGAAAGTCCGGAGGGACAAGCAGAAACGCCGAACGCGATGGAAAGCATCTAACCTCGAAGGTGACAGGAAGGAACGATCACCTAATGACACGATAAGGCAGATAAGGGGGAAGTGAGGGAACCCGGGGAGGAGAGGGCGGGAATTCCATCTATCCGCAGTGTCCAGTGAGACAAAGCTCCGGAGCCAGTCCCCGGGGAAGTCGACGGGGAGAGACAAGTGACGGGAAAGAGGCATTGTAGGAACCGTCAGTGAATATGAGCAGAAAAGCCAAACAGAAGGGACACAGAGAGTGAGCGCTAGTGAGCTCTCGGCCAGGGTGCAGCACCCAATGAGAGTTGCCCTCGGTGCTGCACGTGGGTCAACGTGGATGAGACGGCCCGGGTTGGCCCGGCGTGTAAAAAAGCGACAATTTTTGCAAATTGGCGCCTGCAACGGTCATGGCCAACCTCTTTCTCACCGGGGCTGCGAGGGCCATGCAAGGCCCGTTACAACGCACTTCCCTTCGCGGTTTTACTTTTCTATCCTTAGGGCATAGTGGTGAGTGACGATACACCTGCCAGCGTGTATCCGTAGTAATAGAACCCCGTGGCAGTTTTTCCTTCACTCACCCACGTATCACGAAGATTCGACCATGCCCTCGCTCCTCAAAAACATAAACACCATGAGTCTCATGGCCAAGAGAGTGACACAGCGTTAGACCCACCGGAGGACGTTCTTCGGCCAGCATTCTCTACCCTTCGAACGAAAGTCAACCCCGATACGTTACGAGCCATCACAGACAAGCCGTTCAATCACGCACACATGTCTCCTGTCCAAGCTGTTGTACTACCTCTTCTCCCAGAGCTGGCACGTCCTTATAATGAGGATGAGCCAGACGGCCCACCGCGTGATCTTCTTGTCAAGGCAAAAACCGGCACCGGAAAGACCCTCGCATTCCTAGTTCCTGCCATCGAGGCTCGAATCAAGGCAGTCGAAAAGGCCGGCGTTGACGCCTTTGAAAAAAATGGTGGACGCCCGGACGCCCGGGTGGTTGAGAATGCTAAGCGGGCATATGCGCGAAAGACCGTTGGTACCGTCGTCATCAGCCCAACTCGCGAGCTCGCAACGCAAATTGCACAAGAGGCGATCAATCTCACGCACTGGCACAAGGGTTTCGAGGTCAAGTTGTTCACGGGTGGTTCAAGCAGAGGTTACCAGCTACGCGACTTCCAACGTGGCCGTAACGACATCGTGGTCGCGACACCGGGCCGCATACGTGATGTCTTGGAGAATGAGCCTGAAGTCGCTGAAGTGTTGAAGACTGCGTCTCATGTGCGTGCTCGTTACATTCGACATCTGTCTGACCCTAACCTGGATTTTTTTTAGCTTGTTCTGGACGAGGCAGATACTCTCCTTGACATGGGATTCCGCCCCGACATTGATGTGATCGCCGACTTCTTCCCTAAGACACCCATTCGTCAAACATTCCTTTTCTCCGCTACTGTCTCGCCGGCTATCAGGCAAGTTGCGCGTGAGGTCCTAGACAAGGATCACGTCTTCCTTGATGTGGTTCCCAAGGACTCGTCTCCGGTTCACGCCCACATCCCACAACACTTCACTGTTCTACCAAGCGCGAAAGAACAGCTCCCACATCTCGTTCGTCTTATCGCGCATGACCAGCTTGCGAACCCTGGCAACTCGAAGATCATGGTTTTCCTTAATACAACCAAGCAAACGCAACTTTTCTCCACTCTCCTTCGCGAGCTGTCGAAGTCAACACTTCCGGCGCATTCCCATATATACGAAATCCACTCGAAGCGCACTCAGTCAGCACGCACATCAGCATCCAATGCATTCCGCCGCGATCGTTCCGGAGCTGCGATCCTCGTCACTTCGGATGTCTCAGCCCGTGGGATTGACTACCCTGACGTAACGCGGGTCATTCAGGT
>WNFD01001523.1_pt1 | contig 23466 bp, 25 predicted proteins | sample 5400491 | NCBI WGS metagenome assembly WNFD01 (sample SAMN13153343, study PRJNA577476) | soil metagenome | isolation source: 120 cm saprolite under Douglas fir tree site 2 hole 2 replicate 2 | place: USA:California | collected 2015-04-18
CCTGGATCGTGTGCGGGTTGATCTCGGCGGCAAACCGGATGGTCTCCTCGATCGTCTCCTTGGTCTCGCCGGGGAGGCCGAGGATGAAGGTGCCGTGGATCGTGATGCCGAGCTCGTGGCAATCCTTGGTGAAGCGGCGGGCGATATCGATCCGCATGCCCTTCTTGATGTTGTTGAGGATCTGCTGGTTGCCGGTCTCGTAGCCGACCAGCAGCAGGCGCAACCCGTTGTCGCGCAGGATCTCAAGCGTCGCGCGCGGCACGTTGGCTTTTGCATTGCACGACCAGGTGACGCCGAGCTTGCCGAGCTCGCGCGCGATCGCCTCGGCGCGCGGCCGATCGTCGGTGAACGTGTCGTCGTCGAAGAAGAATTCCTGGACCTGCGGGAAACAGCTCCGCGCGAGGCGGATTTCCTCGATCACATGGTCAACGCTGCGGACCCGGTAGCGATGCCCGCCAACGGTCTGTGGCCACAGGCAGAAGGTGCATTTCGAGCGGCAGCCGCGCCCGGTGTAGAGCGACATATACGGGTGCTTGAGATAGCCGATGAAATAATCCTCGACCTTGAGGTCTCGCTTGTAGACCTCGGTCACGAACGGCAGTTGGTCCATATCCTCGAGCACTGCGCGGGCCCGGTTGTGGGCAAGCGACCCGTCGCCATCGCGATAGCTCAGCCCGTCGATATCGGCGAATCGGCGGCCCTCCGCGACCTCCTGGATCGTGAAGTCGAATTCCTCGCGGGCGACGAAATCGATGGCGCGCGACGCCGCAAGGCTGGCGTCCGGCTCGACCGCGACCTTGGCGCCGATGAGGCCGATCTTGAGCCGCGGATTGGCGTCCTTCAGGGCCTCGGCGACCTTGACGTCGGCGGCGAAGGACGGGGTCGAGGTATGCAGCACCGCCAGCTCGTAATGGCCGGCGAGCGGCAGCACGTCGGCGAGGCGCAGCCGCGCCGGCGGGGCATCGATCAGCTTGCTGCCGGGGACCAGCGCGGCCGGCTGGGCGAGCCAGGTCGGGTACCAGAACGAGCGGATCTCACGCTTTGCCTGATAACGCGACCCCGCCCCGCCGTCGAACCCGTCGAAGGATGGCGGGTGGAGGAACAGGGTCTTCATCATACCGGTTTATCTCCCTCGACGCTCATCTGGCCGCTCGGCTCGACCCGGAACAGCTGGTCGCGCCAAAACACGTTGCGCCCGAAGAAGCTACTCAGAAACACGGCAAAGGACAAAGCATCCCGTAACGGCAGCAGCCACAGCCCGGTCCGCGGCAGATCGAGCGCGCGTGCGGTGACCAAGGCCGATAGCCAGCGCAGCAACACCGAGATCCCGACACAGCCCCAGGCCTCCAACCCCGATCCCCAAACCGCAGCCGCGAGCGCGGTGACCATGACGGTATGAGTGATCACCGAGCCCGCGAAGCCGGCCGGAGCCATCGCCCGCGAGGTGCGCGCCCAGCGCAACTCATGCCGCCACAAGCGGGCGAAGGATCGCTCGCTCACGCGGTTTTCGACGATGTACGGAGAGAGCACGCTCGCCAATCCGAGCCCGCGCACCGCGGAGCCGAGCCGGTGATCGTCGGCGAGTTCGTTGCGCACGCGGGCGAAACCCCCAAGCCGCTGCAGCACGTCGCGGCGCAGCGCAATCGTAGCGCCGAAGCAGCCGCCGCCAATGTCGAGCGCGTCGCCGGCAAGCGCGCCCGGCAGAAAGCCGAAATTGATGTGCAGCGCCGCCAACCGCGACCACAGGCCGCCGGTCGGCACGCCCTTGTAGAGGCAGGTAACGAGGCCGGTCCGGGGATCCGCCAGCGGCGCGGTCACAACGGCGAGGTAATCGCGCGTCACCCGCATGTCGCTGTCGGCCAGCAATATGAGGTCGTGGCGCGCCGCCGGCATCATGTTTTCGAGGTTCGCCACCTTGAGGTTGCTGCCGGCGGCGCGCGGATCGACGACGAGCTCGATATCGCAAAGCGGCCGCTCGCGGATCAGCCCGCGGGCGATCGGCAACGCGCTGTCGGCGCGATCGCGCACGCCGAGCAGGAGCTGAAAGTTCGGGTAGTCCTGGTCGGCAAACGAGCGCAGGTTCTCGGCGAGCCCCGGCTCCGCCCCGCGCAGCGGCTTGAGGACTGAAACCGGCGGCCCGCTGGGGGGCGCGACGATCGGTCGCCGGGCGAAGCGCAGCGCCGCGATCGTGGTCCCGATCACATAGGCCCACACCAGGATCACTAAGAGCGCGAATCCAAAAAAGGTCATTGCACGCTCACTCGACTCCAGGGTGAGGGCCGAATCGCAGCGCGATTTGCGGTTGCGTTCGCCGGCAGGATTCCCGACGATGGCCGCGAAGCCGCGCGCATCCCTTCGTTCCGATCAGCCAAGCTTCCGGACCACCTTGTGAGAATTGTCGTCTCCCCCCGCGGAGCCATCCGCTGCGCCGCCGCCCTGTTGTTGGCCGCCACCCTCGCCGGTTGCGCAACCCCGCCCAACGATCCCGCCGAGCGCGCCGCCTTCGAGCAGAACAACGATCCGCTCGAACCGTTCAACCGCCAGACCCTCGACCTCAACCTGCTTCTTGACCGCATCCTGCTCAAGCCGGCGACAAAGGTCTACATCGCCGTCGTGCCGGAGGAGGGACGGGACGCGCTGAAGCGCGCCCTCGACAACATGAAGGAGCCGGTCGTCGTCATCAACAACGTGCTGCAGGGCGAGCCGGCACGGGCCGGAATAGCGGCTGGCCGCTTCACCGTGAACAGCACTTTGGGTGTGGGTGGCCTGCTCGAAATTGCCGCCAAATGGGGATTGGAGAAGCAGATCGGCGATTTCGGACAGACCCTCTTCGTCTGGGGCCTGCCGGAAGGCCCGTATCTGGTCGCGCCGATCCTCGGTCCAACAAACCCGCGCGACCTGGTCGGCATGGGCATCGATGCCTATGCCGATCCGTTCAGCTTTTTGGCGACGGTGAAGGCTATCGACGAGATCCAGATCGCCCGCTTCGTTCTCGACGGCATCGATCAGCGCGCCCGCGTCATCGACATCCTCGATGACCTGCAGAAGAATTCGCTCGATTTCTATGCCCAGCTGCGCAGCCTTATGCAGCAGCGCCGCGCCGCCGAGTTGCGGCGCGGCGCTGCCCCGGAACCCGGCGCGAACTTCTACGAGGATCCGAGCAAACCGGTGGAGAAATCGCCGGCCGCAGCGCCGCCGCCGCGCTCACCCCGCCCTTAGCGCGGCGCTGCGCTGCTCGATCAGCTGGACAAGCGCGTCGGCCCCGCCGCGTTGCAGGACTGTCGAGAATTCCGAGCGCCGCGTCGCAAGTTCGCTGATCGTGCCGCTCAGATACACGTCGATCACCTTCCACGAACCGGCGGCGTCTTGCCGCAGCAGATAGTTCAAACTGACCGGCTCGCCGTTCGACTTGACGAGCCGGCTCTCGACGATGACGCCGTTCGGGTTGGGCACCGCCTTCGGCGACACCTCGAAACGCTCGCCGCCGTAATCGTCGAACCGGTTGGCGTAGTTCGAGATGATGTAGCGCGCAAACGCTGCGCTGAGGCGTTGCTGCTGATTGGCCGCGAGCCCGGCCCAGCCCGGCCCGATCGCGATCCGGGTCATCAGCCCGAGGTCGAAGGCCTGCTCGATCGCCGGTGCAAGGCGTTTGTAGCGCTCGTCGAAGGAGAGCCGTTTGGCCTGGTTCATCACCTCCAGCAGCGTGGCGTAGAGGCGCTCGATCGCCGCCGCCGGCGCGGAGCCCGGATCCGCAGCGGCGGCGGCGTCCCGCCCGGCGAGGATCGCCAGCGGCAACACCAGCAGAAAACGTCGAGAAAACGGCATGATCGGCAAATCCCCGCACGCAAGCGTTAGTGATAACAAACCGGCCGCCTCGGCACAGGCGCAAAATGCCGCCACCGCCGGGTCCAGCGGCTATTGCGGCGTCCCGCCGCAGCATTGCGCGTGATACGCGAAATGTGGCAGGGATAGGCGACATGGCGTTGCGCCACCGCCGCGGCCCCGCCGGGCGGCGTCACCCAGGCAATGAGGCGAGATGATGCGAGTGGTGCTGGCCCAACCAAGAGGGTTCTGTGCCGGGGTCGAACGGGCGATCGAGATCGTCGAGCGGGCGCTCGAGAAATACGGCCCGCCGATCTACGTCCGGCACGAGATCGTGCACAACCGCCACGTCGTAGAACGGCTGCGCGCCAAGGGCGCCCAGTTCGTCGACGAGATCGACGAGGTGCCGCCTGGCTCGGTGACGATCTTCAGCGCGCATGGCGTGGCGAGCGAGATCGAGCGCCGGGCCGGAGAACGCGGCTTGCCGGTGATCGATGCCACCTGCCCGCTCGTCTCCAAGGTGCACATCGAAGGGCAGCGCTATGCCAACCAGGGACGCGAGATCATCCTGATCGGGCATGCCGGCCATCCCGAGATCGAGGGCACGATGGGGCGGATCACCGGCCGGGTGCACCTGATCTCGCGGCCGGAGGAGGTGGCGAGGCTGAATGTTGGCGACCCCGACAAGCTCGCCTTCATCACCCAGACGACGCTGAGCGTCGACGACACCCGCGCGGTCATCGAGGCGCTCAAGGTTCGGTTTCCTTCGATCGTGGGACCCGATACCAAAGATATCTGCTACGCCACGCAAAACCGGCAGCGCGCCGCGCGGGAACTGGCGAAGATCGTCGATGTTGTTCTCGTGGTTGGTGCGCCGAACAGCTCGAACTCGAACCGGCTGCGCGAGATCGCCGCCGAATGCGGGGTGCCGAGCTATCTGATCGAAGACGCGCGGGCGCTCGATCCGAATTGGCTGAAAGGCGCCTCGTCGGTCGGGATCACAGCGGGCGCGTCGGCGCCGGACGCGCTGGTCGAGCAGCTGATCGCACGGCTGCGCGAGATGACTGAGATCGAGGAGGAGGAGCTCCCCGGGGTCACCGAGAACGTCCGGTTCCGCATGCCGCCGCAACTCGTCGACAGCCCTACCCGCGGTTGACCGCCGCTTTTGACAAGGAATCGCCTTGACCATCCCACTGCACCAGAAAATCCGCGTCGGCGCCTATGTCGTCGGACGCCACCTGCGCGGTGTCCAGCGCTACCCCCTCGTGCTGATGCTGGAACCGCTGTTCCGCTGCAACCTCGCCTGCGCCGGTTGCGGCAAGATCGACTATCCGGATCCGATCTTGAACCAGCGGCTCAGCGTCGAGGAGTGCCTTGAGGCCGTCGATGAATGCGGTGCGCCGGTCGTCGTCATCGCCGGCGGCGAGCCGCTGCTGCATCACGAGATCGAGCAGATCGTCAGCGGGATCATCGCCCGCAAGAAGTTCGTCTATCTCTGCACGAACGCGCTTCTGATCGAGAAAAAGGTCGATCTGTTTACGCCGAACCCGTTCTTCGCCTGGACGGTCCACCTCGATGGCGACCAGGAAGACCATGACCGCTCGGTATGCCAGACCGGGGTCTACGACCGCGCGGTTGAAGCGCTCCGGCTGGTCAAGTCGCGCGGGTTCCGGGTCAACATCAACGCGACCCTGTTCGATAACGCCGAACCCGAGCGCATCGCGCGCTTCTTCGATGCGGTGACCGAGATCGGCGTCGACGGGATCACGGTGTCGCCGGGTTATGCCTATGAGCGCGCCCCCGACCAGGAACATTTTCTCAACCGCCGGCGCACCAAGGAGCTGTTTCGCGAGATCTTCAGGCGCGAGCAAAAGGGCAATGGCGCACCGCGCTGGTCATTCAACCAGTCGAGCCTGTTCCTCGATTTTCTGGCCGGAAACCAAGCCTATCATTGCACCCCGTGGGGCAACCCGACGCGCAATTATTTCGGCTGGCAGCGCCCCTGCTACCTGCTCGGCGAAGGCTACGCCAAGACCTTCAAGGAGCTGATGGACGAGACCGATTGGGATTCCTACGGCACCGGCAATTACGAGAAATGCGCCGATTGCATGGTGCACAGCGGGTATGAGGCGACCGCCGTTGTCGATTCGGTCCACCACCCGCTGAAGGCGGCAATGACAAGCCTACGCGGGGTGCGCACCACCGGGGAGATGGCGCCGGAGATCCCGCTCGACGGGCAACGCCCGGCCGAATTCGTCTTTTCCCGCCACGTCGAAGAGGCGATGGCGCGGCTAGGCGGCGAAAAACGCCCCGCGCACCGCGTGCGCCGGGCTGGTTAGCGCAAGCAGGGCCTGCCGGGTTTCGCGGGCGAGCCCGAACAGCGCGGCAATCTGCCGCGGCCGGCGCAGCACTTCGCCGAACACCCGGGCGAGGGCAGGCGTGCCGTCTTGCGAGAGCGGGATCAGCGCCGCGGGGGGCAGCTCACGGGTTGCCGGGTCGGCGATCGTGCGCAGCACCAGAAACGGTATCCCGGCGGCTTCCGCGACCCGGGCCACGATGGCGCTCTCCGTATCGACCGCGAGGGCGCCGGTATCGCGCCAGGCCTGGGCCTTGCCCTCTTCGGTGGCCAGAATATCCGCCGCACCAAGGACCGGTCCCTCGGCGGCGCCGATTCGCTTCGCCAGGTCGCGGATTTCCTTCTGGATTCGCTCATTGGCGCGCCAGCTTCGGTCCGGTCCGATCACCTCGCCCGAGAGGACCACATCGCCCGGCCGCAGATGCGGCGCCAAGCCGCCGGCAATGCCAAAGCTGATCAGGCATTTCGCCTGTCGGATGGCAGCTTCGACCAGCGCCGTTGTGCGCTCCGGGTCGCCGGCCCCGACGATCACCTGGAAGCCGGCGGCGCGCGCGACTTTTGCCTCCGCGGCAAGCCCGGAGGTGCACAGCACCGGTATCAATGTGCGCATGCGCAGCCCCCCGCTGCGGATTTCGGAATTTAGGCGGGACTACCACATACCTCGCGCGACCCCCAGCGCCGGGCGAGGCGAGCTCGAAGCAGGCTTACCCAAGCGGGGGCAGCAATTTGCTGCCCCCGCTTGCGCGAATCCCTACGCGAGCCGAGGCCTCATGGCCAGCAAAAAAAAAGCCGCACGCCGGGGACCGCCGGGAACCGCGCCGCGGCGCCAACGCGGTATGCGATCCGCTCCGATGGTCATTCCCGCGACAGCGGGAATCAAGGGCAACCGCTCGCCACCTGCCCTGGACCCCGCTTTCGCGGCGGCGACGGGGAAACGCCGATCAGCGCGGCCGCAACACGAAGAGAGGCGGAGGGTCGGGCTGGATCGTCACGAGCCCGACCGGGGAGACCGGGCGGTGCGGCGCCAGTTCGATCCGAAAGGCCCGCACGAGCGTCGCAACGACCAGCACCAATTCGGTGAGGGCGAATGGCGCCCCGACACAGGTTCGCGGACCGGCGCCAAACGGCATGTAGGCAAAGCGCGCCGGCGGCGGTGCCCCGGGCAGGAAACGCGACGGATCGAAGCGCTGCGGCGCCAGCCCGCCGGCGGCATCCTCTCCGAGCGCGCGCCGTACAATAACCGTCGCTGCTGATCGAAACACTCTATACGTCACCCCCGCGGAAGCGGGGGTCCAGGGCCGGCGGCACAGCAGTTGCCCTGGATTCCCGCTTGCGCGGGAATGACGACCCTTGAACGAGCATGGGATTCCGGGCGCGCTCCGGTGTAGGCTCGGCGCGGCCGGAATTACCGGCAGTGCTTGGGATTGGGAGGATCGATATGCCTGTAAGCGGGGACCTGGCCGGTGCGGGTGCCGGTATCGTCTTTACCGGTTGCGAGATTACCGCCGGCCTCAGCGCCGCAGCGGGCGGCGGCGGCGGCTCGGCGACATCGCACGCGCATCGCCGGCGCGAGGTCGTGGTCAACGGCAAGCGGGTCAAGACCGTCGATGTCCACGCCCATTGCGTCGTGCCGGACGCCGCCAAGGTGATCAATCACCCGCTCGAGGCGCCGGGCCTCTTGTGGTCGAATGTCGGCGATCGCCTCGCCGAGATGGACCGCTCCGGCGTCGATGTCGAGGCGCTCAGCATCAACCCGTTCTGGTACCGCGCCGAGCGCGATGCCGCCGCCGAGCTGATCCGCCTCAACAACGAGGCGCTGGCGCAATTCTGCGCCGGTCATCCCGACCGCTTCGTCGCGTTCGCGACCGCGGCGATCCAGCATCCCGACCTCGCCGCGCAGCAGGTCGAGCACGCCGTCAAGAACCTCGGCTTCCGCGGCGTCGGGGTTGCCGGCAGCGTCGCCGGCGAGGAATTGGCCAATCCCAAATTCCATCCGTTCTGGGCCAAGTGCGAAGAGCTCGGCGTGCTGGTCTTCATGCACCCGCTGGGCACCCGCGAATTGGAGCCATCAGGCCGGCTCGCCGGCAGCGGCCTCCTCACCAATACGATCGGCAACCCGCTCGAAACCACGATCGCGCTGTCGCATCTGATTTTCGAGGGGACGCTCGACCGCTTCCCCGGCCTCAAGATCTGCGCCGCGCATGGCGGCGGTTTCCTGCCGTCCTACGCCAACCGCTCCGACGCGGTGATCAAGACGTTTCCCAGCCGGGTCGGCCCGTTGCCGAAGAAGCCGCCGACCGCATACATCACGGACGGGCAGCTCTATTTCGACTCGATCATGTTCACCGGCGAGGGAATGCGCCACCTGATCGCCGAAGCCGGCATCGACCAAATCGTGCTCGGCACCGACTATCCGTTCCCGTGGAACACCGATCCGGTCGACCACATCCTGGCGATCCCCGACCTCAGCGACGCCGACAAGATCAAGATCCTCGGCGCTACCGCGGCCAAGCTGCTCGGGATCGCGTAGCCCCGCTTACCCTCTCCCGCACCGCGGGAGAGGGTGGCCGCGGGCGACAGCCCGCGGACGGGTGAGGGTTCGTGGGCTGAAAGACCCTCACCCACCGACCGCTTTCGCGGCCGGTCCCCCCTCTCCCGCGGTGCGGGAGAGGGTTTTGCTATCCGCGCAGCGCCTGCCAGATCCGCTCGGGGGTGGCCGGGCCGGTGAAATCGCCGGCGCCGACGCTCGCCAGCGCATCGCGGATCGCATTGCCGACGGCCGGGAAGCCGGCGACCGTGCCGGCCTCGCCGCAGCCCTTGACGCCGAGCGGGTTGGTCGTGCAGCGCGTCGGGTTGAAACCGAGCGCGAAGGACGGCAGATCGTCGGCGCGCGGCAGCGCGTAATCCATCAGCGAGCCGGCGATGAGCTGGCCGGAGCCCGGGTCGTAATGGGCGTGCTCCAGGAGCGCCTGGCCAACGCCCTGCGCGATCGCACCGTGCGCTTGGCCGCTCGCGACCATCGGGTTGACCAGGATTCCGTAATCGTCGACCGCGCTGTAGCGCACGAGGCGGACCGCGCCGGTGTCCCGGTCGATCTCGATTTCGGCGACATGGGTCCCGTTCGGGAAGGTCATCCATTCCCGCGTCCAGGCGTAGTAGGTATCGAGTGGCGTCCCGGCCTCGCGCGCGATCCGCGCCACCTCGAGCAGGGCGACGCGCCGGTCGGTGCCGGTTACGACGAAATCGCCGTCGATGAAGCGAAGGTCGGCTTCGGCCGCTTCGAGCGCCTCGGCGGCGAGCCCCGTGGCTTTCTCGATGATCATGTCCGACGCGCGCCAGATCGCGGTCCCGCCCATATAGGTCGCGCGCGAGCTGCCGTGGCCACCCCCGATGGGGATCAGGTCGGTGTCGCCCTGGACCAGCCGGATCAGCTCGTTCGGCAGACCGAGGCGGTCGGCGAGGATCTGGGGAAACGTCGTCTCGTGACCCTGCCCGATGGTTTGCGTGCCGGTGATCAGCGCCACACTGCCATCCCGCTCGAAGCGAATATCGACATTCTCCGACGGCGATCCTCCGGTGCCCTTGATGTGATAGGCAAAGCCGAGCCCGCGCAGCTGCCCGCGCGCCTCGCTGTCGCGACGCCGCGCCGTAAAGCCGGCGAGGTCGGCGGTGGCGAGGGCGCGCTCGAAGGTCTCGGGGAAGGCGCCGCTGTCGACCCGGTTGCCGACGGCGTTGATCATCGGCATCGCCGCCGACGGCACCAGATTGCGCCGCCGCAGCTCGGTGCGGTCGAAGCCCGTCTGCGCCGCCGCTTCGTCGATCAGCCGCTCGATGATGTTGTTGGCTTCGCCATAGCCGGGGCCGCGCAACACGCCGATCGGGACGGTGTTGGTGAACACCGCGGCGATGCGCAGCTCGATTGCCGGGATCCGATAGACCGTGCCCGGCAGGAAGGCATACTGGAACGTCTGCACGCCGCCCGCGCTGCCCGACAGATAGGCGCCGAGATTGGCGATGCTGGCGACGCGCAGCGCGAGAAAGCGGCCCTCGCCGTCGAGCGCCAGCGCGGCCTCGGCCTGCTGGTCGCGCCCCTGGTGGTCGGCGAGGAACACCTCGCCCCGCGTCGCGATCCACTTGACCGGGCGGGCGACCCGCCGCGCCGCCCACGGGATCAGCACGTGCTCGGGGTAGATGAAGTTCTTCGCGCCAAACCCGCCGCCGACATCGGGCGCGACAAAACGAACCCGCACCGGCGCGACGCCGAGCGCGCGGGCGGCCTGGTCGCGCGTCGCGTGAATGCTCTGGCTGGAGACGTGCGCGGTGTACCGGCCGGTTGCCGCATCGTAGAGCCCGACCACGCCGCGCGGCTCGATCGGGTTGGTGACGATGCGGTGGTTGTCGAGCGCGAGGCGGACGACATGCGCCGCCGCGGCAAACGCGGCCGCGACCGCCGCGCTGTCGCCGGTCAGCCAGTCGAAGCACAGATTGCCGGGGACTTCCGGCGCGAGTTGGGGCGCGCCCGCGGCGCGGGCGGCAGCCGCCTTCGTCACCGCCGGCAATGGCGCGTAGTCGATTGCGACAAGCTCGGCGGCGTCGAGCGCCGCGTCCCGGGTCTCCGCGACGATCAGCGCGACCGGTTCGCCGGCATAGCGCAATTTGCCGTCGGCCAGGAGCGGTTGCGGCGCGAAGGCAAAACGCTCGCCGGTCTGGGTATTGGCTTCGGCGGCTGGGAAGAGCGGCTTCAACCCGTCGGCGCCTGCATCCTCGGCGGTCAGCACCGCCAGGACCCCGGGCGCGGCGCGCGCCGCCGCCGTGTCGATCGCCAGGATCCGGGCATGGGCATGCGGCGAGCGCAGCACGACGGCGTGCGTCACCCGCGCGAAGGTCAGATCGTCGAGATAGCGGCCCTGGCCGGTCAGAAAACGCAGATCCTCGCGCCGTTTGGGCGCGTCGCCGATCCCGGAGCGGGTTGTCATGGTCTCTCCTTGCTCCACCCGGCATCCCGGCTCGGAAGAGCCGAGGTTAGCCGCCCGTTTTCAATCGAGTAAACGCGGTGGAAGCAGAACAATGACACGAATTGCTGCGATGATTGCGATAGCGGCGGGAGCGCTTGCCGTGACGACCGGCCTGGCGCTCGCCGAGAGCCCCTACGGCGTGCACGATTATTGGAGCAGGGTGGAACGCGCGCAGGAATGTGCCTGGGGCGGCGGGCGTGCCTATGCCTGGGGTGCGGCCGAATACCCGTGCTGGAACCGAGCGCCGCCCGCCGGCTATTACGGCAGCTCCGCGCCGCCCCCCGGCTATTATCCGCCCGGCGCCGGGTATTACGGCGCCCGGCAGAGGCCTCCCGCCTACAGCTACGGCTGGCGCTGAGCCGGTAATCGCAGCTACTCGGCGCGTGCGGTGCCCGCCCCTCACCCTCCCACGCTTCGCGCGGGTCCCTCCCTCTCCCCGCAAGTGGGGAGAGGGCAGGGGTGAGGGGCCGGCACCGGCGGAGCAACCTGTTCTAGGGCCGAACGACCGGGCCGCGCGAGTCAGGCACCGTCGCGGCCTTTTCTTTCCAGTCCTTCGACCATGGCGTCACCGGCCGCGGCACCACGACCCCGTCGACCCGGATCTCGTCGACCAGCTCGTTGAAGAAGCAGAGATGACCCTTGATCTTGGGGCATTCGGCGATCGGCTCGGGATAGCTCCACACGATGTCGGGGAACACTTCCTGCCCGATCTTGACCGAATGGTAGCGGGCCTTGCCCTTGTAGGGGCAGGCGGTCGCCTTGTCGCTCGGCACCAGGAGGTCCATCCGGACATCCTCGGGCGGGATGTAATAGCGGGTCGGCAACCGCGTCTCGAAGAGGAAGCGCGCGCGCTTGGTGTCGGCGACGATCTCCCCGCCGACCACTACCTGCACGTGGCGCGATGAGGCGACGACGTCGACCCGCTTATAGGGGTCGCGCGGATGGACGAAGATCTCCTCGTCCTCCTCGTACCAGCCATCGACGCGGTCCCAGTAGAACGCGACGAAATCCTTGAGCGCCGGCACCTCGTCGTACGGGTCGGGATAGCCCCACACCGCGTTTTCCGACACCTTGTCGCCGACCCGGATCGTCCAGTACGACGCCGTCCCCTTATAGGGACAAAAGCTGTGATGGTCGGTCGGCGTCAGCTTGTCCATCCGCACATCGCCGCGCGGAAAATAATAGACCGGCAGATGGCGCGTTTCGAACAACAGGTGCGCCGCGGAGCTGTCGGCGATCGTCTCGCCGTTGAACTTGACGCGCACCCGCCGCGGCGAGCGCTCGAGCGTGACCTTGTAATCGGGGTTGGTCTTGAACCCGGATTCGCGTCCCTCAATCACCGTCGCCATGACCCGATCCTCCGTGTCGCCCTTTCGATGGACATCGATTTTCTCATATTATGCCGCCTCGCGGGCGCGGAAATTACCCTGAAGGAGGATGCGGTGGAGCGGGAAGGCGGGTGCGCCTGCGGCGCCATGCGTTATCGGTTGACGGCACCGCCCTTGATCGTCAATGCCTGCCACTGCCGCGACTGCCAGCGCCTGACCGGCGGCGCCTTTGCCGTCAACATCTGGATCGAGCGGCGCTTTGTCGAGGCCGACCACGCGCGGCTGCGCTCGGTCATGCTGGCCGCCGGCAGCGGCAAGCCGCACGAAGTCTTCAGCTGCCCCGATTGCGGCACCGCGCTGTGGAGCAAATACCACGCCGTCCCCGGCGACACGGTGCTGCTGCGCTCCGGCACGCTCGACCATCCCGAGGAGGTCGAGCCCGACGCCCACATCTTCACCCGCAGCAAACGGCCCTGGTTCGCGCTTCCCGCTGGAATCCCGGCGTTCGAGACGATGTACAAGATCGCCGAGGTCTGGCCGGAAGAGAGCCGCGCGCGGCTGCGCCGCAACATCGCCGGCGAGACCTGAATTCAAGTTACTGGGTTGAAGCAATTTTTAACACATTCACCCGATGATTGCGGGTATGGACTGCTTAACGACACTCCCCCTGATCGTTGGCGCCATCGGAAGCGTGAGTGCCTTTGCCATGCAGGCGCTCGCCGAACGATTGCTGACAATCCTCCTCGCCATCTTTCTGATCGGCGGCGTCGGTATTTTCGCCATAACCGCGTTCGCTTGGCTTTGGATCAAGCACGCATTTGGCGAGCACCACGCCTCGCCAATCTTCGACGATCAGCGATCGGCCGGCCACACCGCCTGATCGCACTCAACCTCAAATCTTGACGTCCTCCAGCTTGACGCCGCGACCGGTACGCAGGCTCTTCCGAGCCTCTTCGATCCGCTTCAGAAATCGCGGGTCGCTCTCGAGCCGGTAGTCGAACCAGTTGTCTTCGGACGAAAAGCCAATCAACACTCCGGCGGGCTTGCCGCGGCGGGTGATGACGATGTCGTGCTTCTCGGCTTCCCGCAGCAAGCGGGACGACCCTCCTTCACTGCGGAGAGCGGAACCTGCCTCAGCTCGGATCTCCGAACTGCTCTAGCCATGTCGCAGCCTCTGATTTTGGTAAAATCGCAAGGATCTCTACCGTTTCCTCGTGGATATCATAGAAAACCCGGACCTCGCCAATACGGTGCCTCGGGAGCGAGCAGTATATCAAAGGCCATCCGCGGGCGTTACCACGCCGGCTTCGCGCCCCAGGCCAGGAAGCCGTCGTTCTTGAGGCCGGGTTTGCCGTAGGCGAGGCGCCCGCCGGACAGGTCGAGGACCTGGCCGCCGGCGGCTTCGAGCACCGCCTGGCCGGCGGCGGTGTCCCATTCCATCGTCGTGCCGAAGCGCGGGTAGAAATCCGCCTCGCCCGCGGCGAGCACGCCGAATTTGAGGGCGCTGCCGCATTTCAGCCGTTCGAGCACCAGCCGGTTCTGGAAATACTCGGCGAGGCGGCGGCTGTTCTCGTGGCTGCGGCTGTGGATGACGACGACCCCGTCCAGCGCCGGCGCGCGCGCCCGGATCGGCTCGAAGACCCCGCCGGCGCGGCGGCGCATCGCGCTGCCGGGGCCGTGCGCGGTGTAGGTCAGCCGGACCGCCGGGCCATGCACCACGCCGAGCACCGGGCATCCGTCCTCAACGAGGGCGATCAGCACCGAAAACTCGCCGTTGCGCGCGACGAACTCCTTGGTCCCGTCGAGCGGGTCGACCAGCCAGAACCGCGCCGCCGGCGATTCGAAGCCGGCCTCCGGGACGGTCTCCTCCGAGACCACCGGGATGTCCGGGAAGGCTGATGTCAGCATCGCGACAATGATCCGCTCGGAGGCGAGATCGGCCTCGGTCACCGGCGTCGAGTCGGTCTTCTGGGTGACCTCGAACGGGTCGGCATACACCCGCATCGCCGCTTCGCCTCCGGCGAGCGCGGCGCGCAGCGCGACGTCGAGCAAAGGGTCGCTCATGCCACTCTGCGTCCTTCGAGACGCCCGCTCCGCGGGCTCCTCAGGATGAGGATTTTCTGTAATTCCATCATAAACTTAACCTCATCCTGAGGAGCGGGCGCAGCCCGCGTCTCGAAGGACGCAGGGTGCCTTTGCAGCCATCGGTCAAGCCGCCTTCGCCCCGGCATTGCGCAACGCGCGCCACAGCCGTTCGGGGGTCAGCGGCATGTCGAGATGGTCGACGCCGAGATCGGCGACCGCGTCGATAACGGCGTTGACCAGGGCGGGCGGTGCGCCGATCGCCCCGGCTTCGCCGGCGCCCTTGACGCCGAGCGGGTTTGTCTTGCACGGCACGACATTGTAGGAAAATTCGAGCGCCGGCAGGTCGTCGGCGCGGGGCAGCGCGTAATCGGTCAGCGTGCCGGTGACGAGCTGGCCGCTGCCCTCGTCATAGACGCAGCGTTCGAGCATCGCCTGGCCGATCCCCTGGGCAACGCCGCCATTGACCTGGCCGGCGAGCAAGAGCGGGTTGATGACGACGCCAAAATCGTCGACGACGAGGTAGCGCAGGATCGCGATATGGCCGGTCTCGGGGTCGATCTCGATTTCGCAGACATGGACGCCATTGGGAAAGGTCGGCGTCGTCGGGGTGAAATGGCCGCTTTCGGCAAAGCCCGGCTCCAGCCCCGGCGGCAATTGCGCCGGGTTGAAGGCGGCGCGCGCCACCGCATCGATCGCGACCGTGCGGTCGGTGCCGGCGATCGCGAAGATCCCGTCATCGAAGGCGATGTCGGCCTCCGCGGCTTCGAGTAGATGGGCGGCGATCTTTCTGCCCTTGGCAATCAGCTTGTCGGCGGCGTGCGCCAGCGCGGCGCCGCCGACCGGCAGCGAGCGCGACCCGCCGGTGCCGCGGCCAAAGCCGACCGCATCGGTGTCGCCCTGCAATACCCGAATCTTGTCAAGCGGCAGGCCGAGCTTTTCGGCGGCGAGCTGGGCATAGGCGGTCTGATGCCCCTGCCCCGAGGATTGCGTCCCCATCAGCAGGGTCAGCGTCCCCGATGGATCGAAGCGCAATTCGGCGAATTCGTCGGGCGGAAAGCCGGATTGCTCGATATAGACCGCATGGCCGATCCCGCGGTACTGCCCGCGCGCCCGCGCCGCCGCTCGCCGTGCGGCGAACCCGCCCGTGTCGGCGGCGGCGAGCGCGTCGTCGAGGTTGCGGGCGAAATCGCCGCTGTCATAGGTGAGGCCGAGCGGCGTCGTGTGCGGCATCGCCGCCGGGCTGATGAAGTTGCGCCGGCGCAATTCGTCGGCCGCCACCCCGAGCCGGCGCGCTGCGGCCTCGATCAGCCGCTCGACCGCATAGGCGGCTTCCGGCCGGCCGGCGCCGCGATAGGCGTCAACGGGGACGGTGTTGGTGAAGACGCCCTTGACCGCGACATGGATCGCCGGGATCGCATAGACCGCGCTGTACATGACCGCGCCGGCGAAGGTCGGGATCTCCGGCGCGAAATTCGACAGATAGGCCCCCATATTGGCGGTGATCTCGACCGTGAGGCCGAGAAATCGCAGCTCGTCGTCGAGCGCGAGGTCGAGCCGGGTCAGGTTGTCGCGCCCCTGGGTGTCGGTCATGAACGCATCCGAACGGTCGGGGATCCATTTGACCGGGCGCCCCAGTCTTTTCGCCGCCCACAGCACCAAGACGTGCTCGGGATAGACAAACAGCTTCATCCCGAACCCGCCGCCGACATCGGGGGTTACCACCCGAATGCGGTTTTCCGGGACACGGAAGATGTGCTCGGCCAATAGGTTGCGCACAAAATGCGAGCCCTGGGTCGAGCTCCACAGTGTGTAGCTGTCCTCGCCCCCATCGTATTCGCCGATCGCGCCGCGCGGCTCCATCGAGTTGACGATGATCCGGTTGTTGACGACGGTCAGCGACACGCGATGCCGTGCCGCGGCGGTAGCGCGCTCGGCCGCGGCGCGCTCGCCGATCTCCCAATCGAAGCACAGATTGCCAGGGTGCTCGTCCCAGACCGAAGGTCGGCCCGGCTCAAGCGCCTGCGCGGTGCCGACGACGGAAGGCAGCGGCTCGTAGTCGACCGCGATCCGCTCGGCGGCGTCGCGCGCCGCGGCGACGGTCTCGGCTACAACCATCGCGACGGTGTCGCCGACGTGACGCACTCGGCCCCCGACGACCGCCCCGATCGCCGGCCGCGGCGGCGTCGCCATCGCCGATTTGTCGCGATTGGTGACCCCGCTCACGCATGGGATCGTGCCGATGCCGTCCTTCGCCAGGTCCGCGCCGGTCAGGATGGCGAGAACGCCCGGCCCCGCCGCCGCTGTGGTATCGATCGCCCGGATCCGGGCATGCGCGTGCGGCGAGCGCAGCATCACCGCATGGAGCTGCGGCGGCCGGACGATGTCGTCGAGGTAATGGCCGCGCCCGGTCAGGAAGCGGCGGTCCTCGACGCGACGAACCGGCTGGCCGATGCCGAATTGTGTCATGGCGACCTCCGCACCCATCCCCGCCACCATATGGCGGCGCGGCGCAGGAATCCATGCGACCGGCGATGCACGATTTTCGGGAGCAATTTGCTGCTTTTCAACGTTGACGGTCTATTGGACATGAGGGAGGACAATCATGAGGATCGTATCAGGGGCGCTGGCCGTGGTGGTACTGGCGGGTCTGGGCTGGTCATTGCCGGCGCAGGCGCAGGGTTTGCCGCAAGGCACTTACCTCAGCAGCTGCAGCGGCGCTCGGATGGAAGGCGATACGCTCGTCGCGCGCTGCCGGACGCGCGATGGGGCCGAGCAGCGCAGCGCGCTTGCCGGGGTTAATCGCTGCGCCGGCGATATCGGCAACAGCAACGGCTCGCTCAGCTGCAATTTCGGCGGACGCGCCGGTGCCGCGGTCGGGCCGGGGCCGCGTGAGCCGGGCTACGGCTCGGAGCGCGGGGAGCGGTGCGGCGGGCTGCGCCGCGAGGCGCAAGAGCTGCGCACCCGCATGGACCGGGAGTGGAACCCGATGGAGCGCGCGCGCCTTGAAAGCCACCTGCGCGAGGTCCACGAGCAGGAAGAACGCTGCCGCTGAGGACCGACAGGCGACGAGCCTCGGCGCGGTTGCCGCGCCGAGGCTTCCTTTCGGGCCGGCAGGCCGAGGGCGTGGACCTGCCGCATTCCTGTTGACTTCGGCGCCGTTCCCATGCACCGATCCCGGCGCAATCCCCTGCGCCAGGGAGGAAATCATGGCATCACCGAAAAAATTGTCGCATCTCGTGCTGCAGACCAACCGCCGGCCGCAGATGGTCGATTGGTACTGCACCGTTCTCGGGGCCGAGCTGCTCTACGAGAACCCGCATATCGCCTTTATCAGCTATGACGACGAGCATCACCGGGTCGCCTTTGTCGACCCCGGCCCGCTCGCCGATAAGGCGCCGGCCGAGGGCAAGACGGCGCGCGCCGGCGGCGAGGTCGGCTTGCATCACGTCGCCTTTACGATGGGCTCGCTCGACGATCTGGCCGACCAGTACCGGCAGCTGAAGGATAAGGGGATCCGGCCGCATCGCTGCGTCAACCACGGGGTCACGACCTCGATGTACTATTACGACCCCGATCGCAACCAGGTCGAGCTGCTGGTCGACAATTTCGAAACCGCGATCGAGGGCCAGGACTACATGCGCCGGCGCTCGGCCAGCGACAAAAACCCGGTGGGCATCGATTTCGACCCGGACGACATGGTGAAGCGCATCCAAAGCGGGCTGCGCGTCCAGGAGCTCGTCGACATCAACGCCTGAGCCCGGCACTCCCCATCCGGGGAGTGTAGCATCATGGCCTGGGACATCCTGATCCGCGGCGGCACGGTGATCGACGGCTCGGGCCGCCCGGGCGAGCGTGCTGACGTCGCGATCGCGAGCGGCCGCATCGCCCGCGTCGGCCCGGCGTTGGCGGGCGATGCGGCGCGGATCATCGACGCCTCCGGGCTCGCGGTGACCCCGGGCTTTATCGACATCAAGACCCATTCCGACTTCACGCTGCCGATCAACCCGAAGGCCGAAAGCAAGGTGCGCCAGGGGGTGACGATCGAGATCATCGGCCATTGCGGCTTCTCGGTCGCGCCGGTGCTGCCGGGAAAGGCGCAGATGCTCGCCGATTACCTGAGCGGTGGGGCGCCCTGGCTGCCGTTCCGCGAAGTGAGTTTTCCCGACTATCTCGACACCTTTCCCAAGGTCGCGGTCAATGCCGGCATGCTGGTCGGCCACAACACGCTGCGGCTGATGGCGATGGGGCTCGAAGACCGCGCGCCCACCCCCGCCGAGCTCGAGCAGATGACCGCGCTGTTGGACGAGGGGCTCGGCGCCGGCGCGCTCGGCCTCTCGACCGGCCTTTTCACGCCGCCCGGCAGCTTTGCCGAGCCCGCGGAGATCATGGCGCTGTGCGCAGTCGTCGCGCGCCACCGGGCCGGCTATTTCACTCATCTACGCGACGAATCGAACAAGGTGCTGGAGGCGGTCGAGGAGGCGATTGGGGTCGCCCGCGCCTATCCGATCCACGTCGAGATCGTCCATCTGAAATGCTCGGGCGTCGACAATTGGGGGAAGGCGGCCGAGATCCTGGCGCGCATCGACCGGGCGCGGGACGAGGGTTGCGACATCGATTGCGACGCCTACCCTTATGTCGCCGGCGCCAACCCGCTGAAAAACCTGCTGCCGCCCTGGGTGCAGGTCGGCGACAATGCGGCGATGCTGGCCCGGCTCGCCCAGCCGGAGATGCGGGCGCGCATCGAGGCCGAAATCGCCGATCACGGCCTCAACAATTGGGGCCGCATCCCATCCTGGGAGGCGGTGCAGGTCTCGATCTCGCCGAACCAGCCGCAGCATGCCGGGCAGACCATCGCCGCCCTCGCCACCGCGCGCGGGGTCGATCCGATCGACCTCGTCTGCGATCTCCTGATCGCCGACAACGGTGCGACCCGGGTCTTGATCGCCTCGATCTCGGAGGACGATATCCGCACGATCGTGCGCTCGCCCACGGCCCTGGTCGGCTCCGACGGCAATTGCGTCGCCGATTACGGCATTGTCGGCCAAGGCCTGCCGCACCCGCGCTTCTACGGGACCTTCCCGCGGATCATCGGCCAGTATGTCCATGACGAGCGCCTCCTGCCATTGGAGCAGGCGGTCCACAAGATGACCGGCGGCTCGGCGCGGGCGTTGAAGCTGCGCGACCGTGGCCTCCTCGCCGAGGGCTACCGCGCCGATGTGGCAATCTTCGACCCCGCCGATTTCCGCGACCAGGCGAGCTATGCCGAGCCGCACCGCTATCCCTCGGGCGCGCGCACCAGCTCCATCGTCAACGGGATCGTCGTCGTCGACAACGCGCGCCACACCGGCGCGACCCCCGGCATGGTGCTGCGCCGCGGCGCCGACGGCCGGGTCGGCGAGCCGGCCGACTAAGGCTCCGCGTCGGGGTTCGGGTCCAGGTGGGCGGCGAGCGCCTCGTATTGCTCCGCGATGGCCAACAGCCTGTCACGGATGCCGGCGTCCCGCTCCCGGTCAGCCAATTCTCTTATTTGCTCGGCATATTCGCGAAAGCGGGCAGCAGCACCACGCCCCCATTCTTGCGCACCTGCGATGCTGCTGCCCTCGTCCCGCGTGCTCCTCGCCATGCCTTCCCCCAAGTGCGCAACGCCACATGAGAGAACCCGAGCCCGCAAAAAACCAGCAGAATTAACAGCGATTTGCCGCTAATTTTAGTCGATTACCCCGGGTCCATTCGCGTCGCTAGCGCGGTGGGTTGGCCGGCAGGGCGGCGGAGGCCGTGGGCAGGGTGGCGCGCGCCTCGTCGGTCGCGGCGAGCTGCTTGGCGATCAGATCGCCCGACACGATGATCGTCTGCCGTGCGCCGGAGCGCGCGGTGAAGCTGATGGGGAGCCCGCGCGGGTTCGCCCGCAGCAGCGTCTCCGGCAAGCCGGCCGCGAATTCCTCGGCATAGGAGCAGCCATTGTCGCAGGTGATCTGGTTCTTGCTGATCGCGATGAAGCGCAGCGCCTGGCCCGCCGGATCGCGCGCCGCCTCCCAGTTGCGCTCGGCGCCGAAGTAGCTGTCTTCGACATAGAGCTGGTGCACGCTCTCGCCGGTCTTCGTGTCGATCGAGCTGCGCAGGGCCGTGAAATTGGTGCCGGGGACGCCGAGGAATGGCTCGGCGTGCGGCCGCCGCGGACCGACCAGGGTGATGAACCGACCGCCCGACTCGCTCGACCGAGTGACCGCATTCGCCGCCGGGGCGCTCGGCGGCGGTGCCCCCGACAGGCCGGTGCAGCCGGCGAGCCCTGCCAGCAGGAAAGCTGCCGCGAGGTGAGCGATCGGGGCTTTCATCGCCGCTCAGCCGAGCTTCGAATCGTTGTCTTCGCCGAGCCCCGGTGCGGCCTTGGCGAACGGCGGGCGGACGCCGTCGAACGAGAGCGGCAGGCCGACGAGACCCAATTCGCTGCCGGGCCGGCGCTGGATCATGCCGAGCGCCCGGGTCTGCTGATCGACGACGACCTGGTCGAGCGTGTGGAGCGGCCCGTGCGGGATGCCTGCCGCCTCGAACAAATCGTCCCAATGCGCGACCGGCTTCGTCGCGAAGATCTCGGCGAGGATCGGGACCAGCTCGGCGCGATGCACGACCCGGTCGCGATTGCTGCGAAAGCGCGGATCCTCGGCGAGACCCGACCGGTCGAGGGCGCAGACGAGGCGGCGGAACAGATTGTCGTTGCCGGCCGACACCATCATGTCGCCGTCCGCCGCGGCAAACGCCTGATAGGGCACGATCATGTCGACCCCCGAGCCGTGCCGCGCCGGGATCTCGCCATCCGCGAGATAGCCGGCCAGGGGAATTGCCATCCAGGCAAGCGCGGTCTCGTAGAGCGAGGCGTCGACGATGCCGCCCTTGCCGGTGCGCCCGCGCTCCTGCACTGCGGCGAGGATGCCGATGACCGACCACATCCCGGCCGCCATGTCGACGATCGAGACGCTGACCCGGACCGGCGGGCGGCCGTCTTCGCCGAGGAGGCTCATCAGCCCGCTATAGGCCTGCATCATCGGGTCGTAGCCGGGGCGCTCGCGGAGCGGCCCGGTTGCGCCAAACGCGCCGAGGCTGCAGCAGACCAGACTCGGCTTCGCGGCGGCCAGTTCGGCGGCGCCGAGCCCGTAGCGGTCGAGCGCGCCGTGCTTCAAATTGTGGATCACCACATCGGCGCGCTCGATGATCAGCGCGCGCAGCCGCGCCGCATCTTGCTCGTCGGCGAGGTCGATCGTGATGCCGGCCTTTGCCCGGTTGACCGCGTGAAAGCAGGTCGCCGCCCCTTCGAGAAACGGCGGGCCCCAGCCGCGGCATGCATCGCCCCCTTTAGGGTTCTCGACCTTGATCACCTCGGCGCCCAATTCGCCGAGGATCATCCCCGCATAGGGCGCGGCGATCGAATGGCCGATCTCGATGACCACAAGTCCGGACAACGGACGAACGCTCGACATTGATTCACCACGGAGACACGGAGGATTGCGCCCAATCCCTTACCATCCCAGCCGGGAGAGGGGAACCTTGGCTGCATCAGATCACGAAAGCCAATCTGGGAGAGCCCAAAGAGAACACCCCTCGTCCCCCGGGCAATCCCGTAAGCCATAGAAGCTGGACTGATGGGGATATTGAACTCCCGCACGGGACAGCCTTTCGCATGATCTACAACCGGCGCACGTATGAGGGCTCCATCGTCGATGGTGAATGGGTGATAGGTAACAAAAAATTCAGCTCGCCATCCGGAGCTGCCAGTGGCGTTGCACGTACAAAGAAGGGCGGGACTACGCCCCTAAATGGGGTGCCTATGTGGAAAGTGAAACAGCCTAGTGATCCGGACTGGATACCATACCAGGACTTACTTCCAAAGGTGGCGCGCCAAGTTATCCATGCGAGCTTGGAGGAGTTGGGATTGTGAGATTGGGTACCCTTAAGTTGTTCTGGGCACGCTAAAGGCCAGCCAACCCAAGGAATACGACGATCGCCCGGTTAAGGCGCAGTATGTCGGTATCGGCGAGGCGGCCGATGCGACGTCCGAGATTGCCGCGGGCGACCGTAGCGATCTTGTCGACCATCAAGCGAGAGGGCGCGGCAAGGCCATTTTCCGCGGCCGGATCAATCGGCAAGCGGAATAATGGCGCGTCCGTCGGGTTGGTGGTGAAGCCGCAGACCGTGACCGAAGCGGTCGCATCGAAACGATCGTCCTGAATAATCACGACCGGACGCGGTTTGCCCGCATAGTCAAGCTCACCGGCCGCAGTCCACACTTCGCCGCGCCTCATCGATCCGATTGGTCCGAGATCGCGTCGATAAACGCTTGGTCCTCCGGCTCGTACGGGCTGCTGGCAACCGCGGCGGATTGACGATGCGCTTCGGCGGCAAAGGCTGCCGAGCGCGTATCTGGGACCCAGATCTGGATCGGGCGCAACCCCTGGCGCCGCAGCCGCTCGCGATACCCCCTGACCCGGTCGCGGCTCGCCCTTGCTCCTGCCGACTGCGACATCCCTCTCTCCTCACCGTTACATGTAACAACACCGCAAGCCTTGTGCAAGAGCGCGAATTGGCGCCGCCGACCAACCGCATTATGTTGGAATCAACGATGAGGAGAGGAGCGGGCGATGCCCTACGGCGATGAACCCGGCGATGCGGTCACGGTGGCGCTCGGCGAGGATTACCCCGAGCTGCGCCAATCGGTCCGCAAGATCTGCGAGAAATACACCGGCGCCTATTGGCGCAAGCTGGAGGACGAACAGGCCTATCCGACCGCGTTCGTCGCCGAGCTGACCGAGGGCGGCTTCCTCGCCTCGCTGATCCCCGAGGAATATGGCGGCTCCGGCCTGCCGCTGCG